>Ga0066709_100000552_pt1 | contig 20772 bp, 15 predicted proteins | sample GraSoiAngelo_158_FD_79665 | JGI IMG/M metagenome (GOLD analysis project Ga0066709, IMG submission 79665) | Grasslands soil microbial communities from the Angelo Coastal Reserve, California, USA - 14_1009_16_30cm | ecosystem: Environmental > Terrestrial > Soil > Grasslands | place: USA...
GACGGTCACTCCTGACAACATTGTGAGATTCAGGCAGGTCGTCGTTGCGGACCAAACCGGCGAAAGCGCGCGACTGCTTAGCGGCTTGAACGAGGGAGAGCGAGTGGCTCGCAACATAGGCGAACGCGCCAGCGAAGGCAGCAAGGTGCAACCAGTTGTGCGGCCGGGGAGCTAGACGACGCTATTTCTTTTGCAGTTCGTCGAGCGCCGACAGGACTTCATCGCTGTGTCGGGCGGGATCCACACTTGTGTACGTCTTGGCGATTTTGCCGTTGGGGTCAATGATGAAGGTGTTCCGCTCAGCAAACTTCACCACCCCGAGATTCCTGAGGGAGCCGTATTGGTCAGTGACCCTGTGATTGGTATCAGCCAGCAGTTTGAAGTTTAAGCCTTCCTTGGAACAAAACTTTTTGTGGGAGTCGACGCTGTCGAGGCTCACTCCCAGAACTGCGGCATTGCGCTGGGCGTACTTGGGTTGGTCGACCTGAAAATTGTGCGCCTCGCGTGTGCAGCCGGGGGTTTGATCCTTGGGATAGAAATAGAGGATTACCCATTTGCCGCGGTAGTCCTGCAAGCTCACGGAGGTTCCTTCCTGGGAGGTCAGGGTGAAATTGGGGGCCAGGCTCCCTTCAGAGGGCGGTGCTGAGCGCGACAGCGTCCGCGGAACCAGAAGGATTGCCACGATAACTACGACTAGCAGAATCAGAAACCGAAGCATGGGTTCCTCCGGCTGACGGTACAAAGACAATTCTAAATCAGACTCCTGAGCTTCTCTCTTCGCCCTGCAATTCGCGAATTGCGGTGGGAAAATGCAAGAAGCATGATCGCAGAGTTCGCTGAGAAAGGCCGCAGAGTCCGCAGAGCAGGACCCGTTTCGGAGGCGGTCCGTTCGCTGACATGGGACCATTCCTTCGAGGATCGGTCAGCAAAAATCGCAGCCCTTGATATGATGGAGTGTTGCGCCTCACACGACGGAGAAACCAGACGTGGCTCAGACTGAAACTGACGGCTTAGAGGTATTGGAAACCCGGGAATGGGTCGACTCCCTGGATTATGTCCTTTCCCAAGGCGGCCCAAATCGCGCGGGACGATTGCTGCAGCAACTGGCTCTGCATGCGCGGCGGGAAGCGGGCATCAATCTCCCATTCTCGGCGACCACGCCCTACCAGAACACGATTGCTTCCCAGCAGCAGGCTCCTTTTCCCGGCAGTCAGGAGATGGAACGGCGGATCAAGAGCCTGGTGCGGTGGAATGCTCTGGCCATGGTGGTGCGGGCAAACAAGATTCAAGAAGGGATCGGCGGGCACATCTCCACGTTCGCGTCGGCGGCGACGCTGTATGAAGTGGCGTTCAATCACTTTCTGAGGGCACAAACTGAAACCGGCGACCGAGACGTTGTCTATTTTCAGGGCCATGCCGCTCCGGGAATGTATTCGCGGGCATATCTCGAAGGACGTATCCCCAAGGAAAAACTGCAGAATTTCCGCCGCGAACTCAGATCCGGTGGAGGGCTGAGTTCGTATCCCCATCCCTGGCTCATGCCGGATTTCTGGGAATTTCCCACGGTGTCAATGGGCCTGGGGCCAATACAGGCGATCTACCACGCTCGCTTCATCAAGTATCTGGAGAACCGTGGCCTCAAGCAGACAACGGGCGGCAAGGTCTGGGCGTTTCTTGGGGACGGCGAGATGGACGAACCTGAGTCGCTGGGGTCGATTACGCTGGCATCGCGCGAACGACTGGACAATCTGATTTTCGTGGTGAACTGCAACCTGCAACGGCTGGACGGACCTGTCCGCGGCAACGGAAAGATTATTCAAGAACTGGAAGCGATCTTCCGTGGCGCGGGATGGAATGTCATTAAGGTGATCTGGGGAACCGACTGGGACAGCTTGATTCAGAATGACCGTGACGGCCTGCTGGTGAGGCGACTGGGGGAAGTCAGCGACGGACAGTACCAGAAATACTTTGTCGAGAGCGGGGCATACTTCCGCCAGAATCTTTTCGGCACCGATCCTCGACTGCTCAAGATGGTTGAACACTTGTCGGACGATCAACTGGCCCGCATGCGTCTGGGGGGACACGATCCGATCAAGGTGCACGCGGCTTATCGGGCCGCGGTCGATCACACGGGCGCGCCTACTATCATCCTGGCCAAGACCATCAAGGGATACGGGCTGGGCGAGGCGGGCGAAGGCAAGAACATTACGCACCAGCAGAAGAAGCTGAATGAAGATGAATTGCAGATGTTCCGATCGCGGTTCGGGATACCTATCCCCGACGATGAATTGCATGAGGCGCCGTTCTACCGGCCATCCGACGACAGCGCTGAAATCAAGTACATGCAGGCGCGGCGGCAGCAGCTCGGCGGATACATGCCGCAGCGTAAAGTGCGTGCTACACCGCTGAAATCTGTTCCCGCGGCGCACTTCGAAGAATTTCACAAAGGCACGGATGGGCGAGACGTTTCAACGACCATGGTCTTCGTGCGGCTGCTGGCGAAACTGCTGCGCGATCCGGAGTTGGGCAAGCTCGTTGTGCCCATTGTCCCCGACGAGGCTCGCACCTTCGGCATGGAGGCGCTGTTCCGCCAGGTGGGGATTTATTCGAGCGTGGGCCAGAACTATGAGCCGGTCGACATGGATACGCTCCTCTATTACAAAGAAGCGAAGAACGGCCAGATTCTTGAGGAAGGCATCACCGAAGCAGGCTCTATGTGCTCGTTCATCGCGGCGGGCACCGCCTACGCAAATCACGGGATCAACACGATTCCTTTCTTCATCTATTACTCCATGTTCGGCTTCCAGCGGATCGGCGACTTGATCTGGGCGGCAGCGGACATGCGTTGCCGCGGATTTCTTGTCGGCGGCACTGCTGGACGCACCACGCTTGCGGGCGAAGGCTTGCAGCATCAGGATGGGCACAGTCACGTGCTCGCGTTGCCGGTGCCGAATCTGCTGGCCTACGATCCGGCGTTCGCTTACGAGATTGCCATTATCATTCAGGATGGCATCAAGCGCATGTACATCGATCAGGAATCGATTTTCTACTACCTGACGGTTACCAACGAGCCGTTGCCGATGCCGGAGATGCCGCGGGACGGAAATATTCGCGAAGGCGTTCTGAAAGGACTGTATCGTTTCAAGGCTTCAGCTAAGACCGACGCCAAGCTGCGCGCGCAGGTGCTAGGCAGTGGAACAATCATGTTCGAAGTGCTCAAGGCGCAGAAGATTCTAGAAGAAAAATACGGTGTTGCTGCCGACGTGTGGAGCGTGACCAGCTACAAGGAACTGTATCGCGACGCCAACGACTGCGAGCGCTGGAACTTGCTGCATCCGGCGGAAGGGGCAAGAGTTCCGTATGTTACGCGGCTCCTGAAGGATGCTCAGGGACCTTTCATAGCCGCATCGGACTACATGAAAGTCTTGCCTGAAAGCCTCGCAAAGTGGGTTCCGGGACAGTTAGTGTCCCTGGGAACCGACGGCTTCGGGCGCAGCGAAAGCCGCACCGCACTGCGCGACTTCTTCGAAGTCGATGCCAAGCACATCGTGCTCGCCACCTTGGGAGCGTTGGCGCGGGAAAAGAAAATTGGCTCCGACGCAGTGAAGCGTGCCATTCAGGAGTTGAGCATAAATCCTGAGAAGGCGAATCCGGCGGTTACCTAGGAAGTCAAACTGCGAGAATCTAAAAGAGGAATGAGCGAAGTGATCGAATTCAAACTTCCCGAACTTGGGGAAAACATCGAGCAGGGAGACCTGGTGCGCCTGATGGTCGCGCCTGGCGCAACCGTCAGCACCGGACAGTCGGTGATGGAACTGGAAACCGACAAGGCCGTCGTGGAAGTGCCCTCGTCAGTGAGCGGGACGGTGCAGGAAATCCGTGTCAAAGAAGGCGACAAGATTAAGGTTGGGCAGGTCATCTTCACCGTTGAAAACGGGAGCGGCGCGAAGGCTGCTGAGTCGCCCGCAGCGAAGTCCACGGCTCCGTCATCGCGGATTGAAATCCAGGCACAGGCGGAATCCGTCTCTTCGCCGGGCGAAGAGGAGCCATCGACGGTCGCCCCGTCTCGCGTACCCGAGACGAGACCGCAAGTAGACGGTGCGCGACCTGTAACGTCTGCAAGGTCCTCTGCCCGCGCTACGGGCGCCAGCGAGTTCAAGTTGCCCGAACTCGGAGAGAACATCTCGCAGGGCGATCTTGTCCGACTCATGATCGCTCCGGGATCGAAAGTCGCCGAAGGCCAGCCCGTCATGGAACTGGAAACGGACAAGGCGGTGGTGGAAGTTCCGTCCTCGGTTAGCGGTGTGGTGAAAGAAGTGAAGGTAAGAGAGGGCGAGAAGGTCAAGGTGGGACAAGTGATCTTCACCCTTGAAGGCGGTGCCGCCGCGCAACCTGAGCCCGCTCGCCAGAAGAATGCACCGGTGGAGCACGTTTCCGGGCAGCATGGCGCTCGCCTGGCTTTCCAGGCGGCGATCCGCGCCGAAGGCAAGACGGAAGAACAGGCGCTGCCGCCTGACCAGCCTCAGCAAACGCCTCCTGCTTTCAAAATGCCGGAGCAGTTGGGGAAGGTTGCAGGGACGGAGCACCGCCAGCCGGTACCTGCGGCCCCACACGTGCGCCGCTTGGCGCGCGAACTCGGAGTGGACATTTATGAGGTGAAAGGTTCGGGACCCGGCGGCCGAATCAGCGATGACGACGTCAAAGCTTACGCGAAATCTTTACTCTCGGCAGTCGCCTCCGCCCTGCAGGCGCCGCCACGAGCCGGGCACTTCGCGGCGCCTGCGCTGCCTGATTTCGGGAAGTGGGGCAAGGTTGAGCGGGTTTCCATGCGCGGGGTAAGGCGCAAGACGGCAGAGCATCTGGCCGAGGCATGGAATACGATTCCGCATGTTACGCAGCAGGATCGCGCCGACATAACGGAACTCGAGCAGCTGCGTGCGCGGTTCGCTCCGAAAGCGGAAGAAGCCGGCGGCAAGATGACGGTCACTGCGATTGCGCTGAAAGTGTGTGCCGCCGCTCTGAAGGTGTTCCCGCAGTTCAACGCCAGCATCGACATGGAGAAGGAAGAGATTGTCTACAAGCAGTACATCCATATCGGTGTTGCCGCGGACACGGACCGCGGCCTGCTAGTCCCGGTCATTCGCGACGTGGACAAGAGGAATATCGTCGAACTAGCGGTGGAGTTGTTCCAGCTGTCCAAGAAGGCGCGGGAGAAGAAGCTGATGCCGGCAGAGATGGAAGGCGGCACTTTCACGATTACGAATCTGGGCGGGATCGGTGGAGTCGGTTTCACTCCGATTGTGAACCACCCCGAAGTGGCGATCCTGGGACTATCGCGGTCGCGCACGGAGCCGGAGTGGATCAACGGAAAGTTTGAGCCTAGGCTGATTCTGCCCCTGTCACTCTCCTACGACCATCGCCTGATTGATGGCGCGGATGCTGCGCGCTTTCTGCGTTGGATCGCCGAGGCGTTTGAGCAGCCATTTCTGCTTTCGGTTCAGGGATAGCGTACTCCTTCTGGGGTTAAAGCCCCTCGACTAATGAGGCAATTCCGCAGCGCTGAAAGTGCTGCGCCACCCGGAAGAAAGTTCTAATGTCCGAAAGTCCTAACTTGAAAATCGCAGTCGTTGGCGGCGGTCCCGGTGGATACGCCGCTGCCTTTCTCGCCGCTGATCTCGGCATGAACGTAACGCTCATTGACCCAGAAGCTAACCCGGGCGGGGTTTGCCTCTATCGCGGCTGCATTCCTTCCAAGGCACTGCTGCACGTTGCCAAGCTGATCGAGGAATCCCATCAGGCGAAAAATTGGGGGATTGAATTTTCGGAGCCGAAAATTGATTTGGCGCGGCTGCGTTCGTGGAAAGAAAGTGTGGTGAAGAAGCTGACTGGAGGCCTGGGGCAGCTTTCGAAGCAACGTCATGTGCAGTATGTGCAAGGTCACGCCGGTTTTGAGAATCCCACTACGCTGCGGGTATCGAAGTCAGGCGGTGGTGAAGAGTCGTTGCGTTTTGACCGGATCATTCTTGCAACTGGGTCCCGGCCTGCCATCGTCCCCACCCTAAAGCTCGATTCGCCACGCATGATGGATTCTACGGGTGGGCTGAACCTTGAGGACATTCCCGGCACCCTGCTGGTGGTTGGTGGAGGGTACATTGGCCTGGAACTGGGCTCGGTCTATGCCGCGTTAGGCACGCGTGTGACCGTGGTGGAGATGCTTCCGGGGCTGCTTCCCGGTGCAGATCGGGACCTTGTCGTACCGCTGCACAAAAGACTGGAAAAGACGTTCGAGGCAATCTGGCTGAACACGACCATTGCCTTAGTCAAAGAAGAGGGCGATGCGATTCGTGCCACATTCGAGGGGGCTAAGGTTAAAGAACGAGAGAAGGCCTTCGATCGGGTGCTGGTGTCGGTGGGGCGCAAGCCGAACTCAGAGATTCCTGGCCTCGAGAATACGCAGGTGCGAGTCGGGCCACGCGGCTTTATCCAGGTGAACAAGCAGCTGCAGACGGAGGATTCCTCCATCTACGCGATCGGAGATGTCGTCGGAGAGCCCATGCTAGCGCACAAGGCCTCTCACGAGGGACGAGTCGCGGTGGAAGCCATTGCCGGCCACAAAGTCGCCTTTGAGCCGAACGCGATTCCCGCCGTTGTGTTTACCGATCCCGAGGTCGCCTGGTGCGGTCTGACGGAAACGCAGGCGGAGAAAGAGAATCGTAAAGTGAAGGTTGCCAAATTTCCATGGGCTGCGTCGGGCCGGGCGATTACGCTCGACCGTCCGGAAGGAATGACGAAGTTACTGATCGACCCGGAGACCGAGCGCGTGCTGGGTGTAGGAATTGTTGGCGCGGGCGCTGGTGAACTTATCGCCGAAGGAGTTCTCGCAATTGAAATGTCTGCCTTGGCCAGTGACGTTGCGTTGAGCATTCATCCGCATCCCACGCTTTCGGAAACGCTGATGGAGTCGGCTGAAGTTTTCTTCGGCACGAGCACGCACGTGTATCGGCCCAAGCGCAGCTGAGATTCCGAGCGATCTTCGAGCGCCCCCAAGCTGCGTCTTCTGGGCGGCTCTTTCCGCTACAATTAACTCTTCGTTTTCTGCCCAGCATGTGTTCCCGCGCCTGGCCTGTGCAGTCCCCGGGCGCAGGAGTAACTCATGACTTCTTTCTTCAGGCAAATTGCGGTCTCGCTTCTGTGCTTCGCGGCAGGCTTGCCGCTGGCTGCCCAGAATCCTCTGGGACAAATACTGCCGCCCTCGACTACGCCAGGCAAGTCCAATGATCCGGCTGATTCTCTGGGGCGAAGCACGCCCTCCGGCACGATTGTCGGCTTTCTTGAAGCGGCGCAGGAGAGCGATTACGGCATCGCCGCACAGTATCTGCAGATGAGCCCGGCGCGCCGCCAGTCCGAAGCCGAAGCCATTGTTCCCAAGCTCAAGCTTGTTCTCGATAAGGCTTTCGTGGGCAACCTGCGGAGTTTCGACCAACCGGAGGGAATCCCGCAGGAGGGAGTTCCCCCGGGTCGGCAGAAGGTGGGAATCATTTCGGCGGGCGATGTCGAAGCGGACGTGGAGCTCGTCCGCGTCTCCGACCCGAGTGCAGGAAAGATCTGGCTGATTTCCGCCGACACGCTGGGAAAACTTCCCGAGCTTTACGACCAGGTGCATGCGCGCCAGGTAGGGAACAGGCTGCCCCGCGTACTGGTCAAACATCAGTTTGCGGGAATGCCCCTGTGGCAATGGGTGGGGCTGCTCGTCGCGATTCCGATTGCCGCGGTCGCGGGCTGGCTGGTTCTCGCACTCTTGCAGGTTCCACTGCGTTGGTGGGCCCGGCGTCGCGGACAGCATGACGTCGCTAGCTGGCGATCGGTGCCAGGGCCAGTTTGGCTCGTCGCCGGAACAGTCTTCCATCGGGCATGCGCAGCGTATCTGGGCATGCCCCTTCTGCAGCGGCATTACTACTTCATAGTCGTCTCGATCGCCTTCATTATCGGGGCGAGTTGGACTTCCTGGCGCGCGATTCAGTGGTCCCTGCGGCGCGTGCGCAACCGCGCCCTTTCGCGCGGACACAGCGGTACGGGGTCGCTCATGTTGCTGGGTGAGCGCTTGATCAAGGCTGCCGTCTTTGTGATGACAGTGCTGGCCGTGTTTAGCGCGTTGGGTTTCAACATGACCACGGCCCTCGCCGGTCTCGGCATTGGAGGCCTCGCCATAGGCTTCGGTGCCCAGAAGACCATCGAGAATCTCTTTGGCGGCGTCTCCGTTCTGGGAGACGAGGTAATCCGCGTAGGCGATATCTGCCGCTTCGGCGATCGCACCGGGGTGGTCGAGGATATTGGCTTGCGCTCCACGCGGGTTAGGACGGACGAGCGGACTCTGCCGGCGATCCCGAATGGCACGGTGGCGACCATCAACGTGGAGAACCTGAGCCGCCGCGACAAACTCCTGTTCCACACGAAACGCGGCCTTGGCACGGAAACGAGGGCCGACCACTTGCGTTTCGTGCTCTCCGAGATTCGTCGCCTGCTTTACAGCCATACGAAGGTTGAAACGAAAACTGTGCGCGTGCGGCTCATCGATATCGCGTCGGGCGCGCATACCGTGGAAATCTTCTGTTACATCCTCACACAAGACTTCAACGAATTCGCTGCCGTGCGAGAGGATTTGCTGCTGCGGATGATCGATCTGGTTGAGGAATCCGGAACCGATCTGGCCCAGCCCTCGCAGAAGTTGTATGTCGCGCGCGATTCGGAAGGGGAGGATAAGAAGGAAAAAGCAGATCAAGCGGCTAAGAAAATCGCAGAATTGCGCGACCGAAAGCAACTGCCGTTCCCGGATTTCTCGGAGGAGCATATCTCTTCGTTCCGCGGATCGATTGACTACCCGCAGGCAGAGTCAGTGTTGCGCAAAGAGCAGCAAAATTCGGGATCGAGAGAATAGTACGACCACGGCTTAGGTAGCGCCCGCCGGACAGCCGGCAGGATGCCGGCGCTACTTTGTTGCCGCATCTCTCCATCTGCGGGTGAGCCACTCCAAAACTCGATGCGTGGGGTAGTAGATTGACAACGGCACTACTATCAGATATCCGAAGAGGTAAGCCAGGCCCGGCATCCAGTGCTGTTCACGAAAGAATGGACCGCGTGCCCAGTTCACGTCGAGCCCAGGCCGCCAGAAATAGTTGATCGGAACAATGATCCATGTGGTCAGGGTCTGCAATTTCCAGCCGCGCCGATCATATCCCCGCCGCCGAATTGCCCACAGCAGCAGCGGCGGCGTGACCAGGTGAAATAGGCTCAGCAGGCGGACTGGCAACGGAATGCCAGGATCGAACATGTATTCCGTTCCACCGAGTGGGTGATGCCCGGTTAGTAACGCTCCCACAAGGTCGACCGTGTACAACGTCTGGAATAGCAGTAGTCCGCAGGCTTGCCACGAGAAGATCAGTGGGGATTCCAACCAGAGCGCGAGACCGATCAGAAGATTTCCAATGTCGCAGAAGAAGAGAAAGTTCTGGACTCCGTATTGCTTCCAATACAGCGGTATCCAGGTAGCGAGCCACACGGTCCAGGTGATTTTGAGCCACAGCGGCAGCCGCATGGAGGGCTATTGTACTCGGCCTACATCGCCGTTCTTCTCGGCCACTAAAGTGCCTCGACCGCGTTCTGAAGTTCGCGGACAATCCGCTCCGGGGCGGTGCCCGGCTCGAACGTCATAGGCCGACCGATGCGAACGCTGATGTCCCACGGACGAGCAAACTTCCTCCCCACTTGCTTGACCTCGAACAGTCCCAGAATCTTCATGGGAAGAACCGGAATGCCGAGGGTCTTCGCCAATAGTCCGATGCCGGCACGAAACGGGTGCAGCTTTCCAGCTACGGTGTGACGGCCCTCTGGGAACACGAGGATGCTGTAGCCCCGATCAACGGCCTGTCCGGCATAGGCAAAGCTCTGGCGGAAACCAGCTTCGCGCGGAAGCGGAAAGACATTCAGGAGCGAGACTCCAAGCGCCCACTCGATTCGGTGGTAAATTCTTTTGAACAGGATTGTGCCGGGAGGAGGTGTGCGCAGCGCTTCCAGCGCTTCTCCGCCCGCTGCCGTTGCCAGGCGATGACGAAGCCGCCCGGGTAGCGCCGTCAGAATGAAGCCTACATCCACATCGCCGATGTGATTGCAGATCACAAGAATAGGTCCGGTCCATCCGCGTAGATTCTCTCGTCCTTCAATCCGCGGCCAGCCGAGGAGGAAGACGGCGGGACGCAGCAGCAGATAGTGAGCCAGAAAACGAAGCCACGTCACCGGCCATCGCAATGCCCACCCAGGATAGTGATACTCCGTGCGCTGCACCGCTTCCCCCCGCAGCATTCGGTCGAGGTCGCCGACGGTGCGAGCAGTGCTGAAGCTCGTCTCGCTGAGGTCTACTTGATATCGATCCTCCAATGCGCTCAAGAGTTCGACGCGATCGAGCGAACTCAACCCAAGATCAGAGTCTAGACTGGCATCTGGACTTAATGCCGGAGCAGGGCGGCCAGAGATGCGCTGGATCATCTCGGAGAAAAGACTGCGTCCTGCCTCCGGAACTCCTGTAGGGTGCAGCAGTTGTGCCTCAGCCGCCTCGCGGATGAGATTGCGACGGGGCTTCTGGGTGCTGGTGCGCGGAAAATCTTCCTGCGGCCATATCAGCCACAAGCGCATGCGCTGGTACTCGGCCACCGACTTGTTTACGCGCTCAACGATTGACGACGGCTCGGCGTTATCGTGCAGGATCATTACCGCACAGGGCTCGGCGTTTCCCGAGCGCTCGATGCCTACGACGACGCAATCCCTTACTTCGGGCTGGCGGCGCAGGGCTGCTTCGAGATCTTCGGGATAAACGTTCATTCCGGCCGGAGTCACGATGACTTCTTTCTTGCGTCCTTTGAAGTAGAGATTGCCAGCCGGATCCAGAGCGCCGATGTCGCCAGTGCGATACCAGCCTTCTTCGTCAGAAACTGGCCTACTTGCGACTTCCTGAGGACCTCCCGCCCAATAACCTGCGGCCACACCACCACCGCGCACGAGAATTTCGCCATCCTCTGCGAGTCTGAGTTCACGTCCCTGCAGCACTTTGCCGATGGAACCCTTGCCCAACTTGAACGGATGATTCACGCTGATCAGCGACGTCGTTTCGGTGAGGCCGTAGCCCTGGATCACTGCATAGCCCAGACGTCCCCAGAATTCCTCGGTCTCACGATCGAGTGCGGCGCCGCCCGAGATAAACGCCCAGAATTTCCAGCCGACCTGTCGGCGTATGTGGCGAAACGTCCACCAGCGGTGCAGGAAGTGCTTGCCTTCGGAGTTTCGAAATCGCTCGCGGAAATCGTCCATCTTTCCCTGCTCTTGAATGTCGCGTTCTACCTTCTGCTTCAGCGATTGCAAAACTCTGGGCACGCTCACCACAACCGAGACACGCTCGCGCCGGATGGTGCCGATTACTTCGGAGGGCTTGAGTTCTTCCTGGAAAATTACCGTCCCGCCCAGGAGTGGAGGCAGGAATATTCCCAGGAACTGCCCAAAAACATGGCTCAGCGGCAGCAGGTTCAGGAAACGCACGGGATGCATTAGCCGCTCGTATTTCAGATAGGGGCGCATCTGGTTCTCCAGCGGCGCAACATTGGCGAGTACGTTGCCATGTGTGATGACGACTCCCCTAGGTTCGGCAGTCGCACCGGATGTAAAGACGATCTGCAAGACGTCGTCATGGCTGACGACGACACTGGAAGTCTTTGAGGCCGCATGTATTGCCACCGTCTGCGCGAGGCCTTCAAGGACCAGGATCGATGAGTGGGGAAGAGTCGAGGTCGAAACACGCTCGGCGTGCCGCCGGGAACAGATCATTAGCTTGGCTGCGACTTGGCGAAAGACTCGATGGGCAAAGTCGGCCGACGCACTGTCGTCCATGGGCACGACGACCACGCCGGAGCTCGCGCATCCGAGGAAGACCGCGACCCACTCGGCGCAGTTTTCACCCCAGAGCATGACTCGGTCGCCTTTGTTGATCCCGCGCGAATCGAGTTCTCGTGCAAAGCGGATTGCCGTCTCTGCGATGCGATGGTACGACCACCGCTCGGTGCGGTATCCCCGACGCTTGACATACGCGCAGGCCTCGCCATGGTTCTGGAAGTCCTCGAGATAGCTGGCGACAGAGGAACGTTCTTTCATACAAGGGCGACGAATGTTCACTGAGACTCAGCCCGGCACTGAATCCAGTGAGCAGGTCCGCACCAGCAGGTTCAGAAACTCCGTCAGATAAGGGGTCATGGGACGCTGGCGCAGAGTAGCGGCGTACCATCGCCGGCGGAATCCACTTTTGTTCAGCGGCCGGGTGACAATTCTGCCTCCAGCCAGGTAATTCTTGACGGCCCACCGCGCCAGAAGGGCGACGCCCAAGCCGGCCGATACCATATCGACGATCGACTCAGTAAGGGGAATTTCCGTGACCCGCGCTGGTTGGACTCCAGCAGGACGCAGGACTTTCAGAACCAGGGTGCTCTCTTCTCTTGGTGGGTAGCAGAAAACAGACTCTCCCGCGAGATCGCGCGGCTGGATGTGAGTGGAAGCCGCGAGCCGGTGGTGGGAGTCCATAACGATCACCAACTCATCCTCACACGTCTGTGTGAAGCGGAGACTCTTGTTGCGCGGTGGACAGCTGGTTACTGCGACATCGATTTGGCCGTCGAGCAAGGCGGCGATCGGGTGTGAGGTTGCTTCGAGCACAATGTTGACTTCGATGCTGGGGAACTTCGCGTTGAACTTCTTGAGCACCGGAGGCAGCCAGTGATAACAGGTGTAACACTCGGTGCTCACACGGATGATGCCGCGTGTGCTGCCGTTGAGCCCCTCAATCTGGGCCTCGGTGGTGTGGAGTTCGTCGAGGACCTTGTGGGCGGAGTCCAAGAGCTTTTCGCCGGCGGGCGTGAGAACCATTCTCCTGCCGAGCCTTAAAAATAGCGCGGCGCCCAGCTTTTCTTCCGCATCGCGCAACTGGTGGCTAAGCGCGGACTGCGTTACGTGCAGGCGCCGGCCTGCTTCTGTGACGCTGCCTTGCTCCGCCACGGCAGCCAGCAGCTTGAGGTGACGGATTTCCAGCCGCACATCATGGTTCAGCGACATGGCGGTTTTCCTCTTTCGCGGATCAATCGGACTTTGGTCAAGACAACACATTGGTCAATCGTCTACTGCAACCAGCCCAATTCCGGGCATGTTGCTTCTGATCTCTACCTGTGAGGCTTCGGCGCAGTATTTCTTATGTGCGGACAATTTCTTAGGCTATCGATATCCGCCGATATGAACATATCTCATTTATCCGATGAGAACAAACAATAGTCCTCATGGATGGAATTTCGTCTAATGCGGCATGGTTCGACAGAAAAGACTGATCGCAAGAAGCGGATAGCGTCGCAAAAAACCTTGCGCCACACTCGCCCTCGTGTGACGCAAGTCCGGCGCGATCACAACAACCCACGAGGATAAGACTGAGGAGGATATATGAGTAACCGCAACGTTCGAATCCTGACAGCACTTTCGTTCGCTGTATTGTGGCTCGCCGGCGTGGTGCAGGCGCAGTATGCGCCGCATTACGTTAAGGTGAGCATCCCATTCGCTTTCACCGTCGGCGATAAATCATTTCCCGGAGGGGAATACTCGCTGGCGTGCACACCAGGCCATATTGACTTGCGTGATGCGCAAACTCACGTCGTGGCAACGATCATCACCCATTCCGTGGAATCGCTGGACAGCCCCGCGGTACCCAAGCTGGTGTTCGCCACGGATGAGGGTGGTCACGCGCTGAAGCAGGTGTGGGCCGGAAACGGTCCCTATGGCTATGAGCTAGCGCCGTCGAAGGCAGCCACAGCACTCGCCAAGCACCGCTCGAAGCCACCCCTGCAGGCCAGCGGAGGCGGAAACAGGCCGTAACCGAGTCCAATACTTCAACCGGGGAGACCTTGATGAACTCGACAATCGCAGTTCAAACCATAGCAACTACCACGCTGCCGCACGTACAGGAGGTGCTCCGGACAGCCGAGGAAGAGCTGGCCGGACTCCTTGGGCAGCGAGCAGCGATCATGAAACGCATCGGCACGATCAAACAGATGTTGGCCGGGCTGGCGGATCTCTTCGGCGATTCCGTTCTCAGCGACGAGTTGCGAATCGCACTTGATCGGGGAGTCTCGGATCGCCGCAAGGGATTCACGCGGGCCTGCCGGCAGATTCTGATGGAGTCGCAGAGTCCGTTGCATCCACGGCAGGGTTGCGAGGAATTGTGGCGCAGATTTCCCGAACTGGCAGGGCGGCACAAGGATCTGGGCGCATCGGTGACCACAGTATTCCACCGTCTGGTGGCCTACGGCGAAGCGCGCTGCTTTCTGAACGACCGGGGCGTGCGAGTGTGGGAATGGAGGGCCGAGGCTAAGAGTAGCAGCGACGAAAGTGGCTTGGTAGCGACTCCGGGCCAGTCCTTGCAGCAGTGACGCAGAGGGAGGTGAGCGGTTGGTCTATTCTCTTCCTACTCCCAGCGCGTCGGCGACGCGGTTGATGTAATTGAACCAGGAAGCAATCAGCGTGATCTGCAGGATTCCGCGGTCGTCAAACCCCGCGGCCCGCAAGCCCTCGATGTCGTCCTTCCAGACCTTGGTCGCATCCTTGGTCAGTTTGACCACAAAGTCGAGCATCGCCCGATCTTGGGCTAAGATTGGAGCGGTGGTGTAATCCTTTTCCAGCGCCTCGACCAGAGCTTTGTCCAATGTCACCCGACGCAGAAACTCTGCGTGCGACTCGATTCAATACACACATCGATTGGTGACCGATACGACGGTTGCGATCATCTCGTGCTGGCGGCGCTCGAGCGGAAGGTCAGGCGACATGAGTGCGCCGAAGGTGCTGAAGGCGTGGTAGAGCGCGTCGGGAATCAGCGTGTGCGAGCCTACTATTGATGACGCGCCCGAGGGGTCAGGGTGGACCGGTTCGGCGTATTCCTTGGGGTAAAGCAGTTTCTCGCCTTCGATTGCCTTGCGAAGCTTTTCGTCGGCTTCGGTGAGAGAGAGAGTTCGAATCCAGGTCATAGGTTGGTTTTGTCCTTAATTGTCGCCTTCCCACAACTTGGGGAAAGATACAACGGCTATACGGGGCGGCCCCATAGCCCATTCATATTAGGGGCGACTTGTCGGAAGAGGAAATCGGTAGGCCCAACGCATCCCGCTGGACGTTGGTGCACATCGAAAATTGAAACTTTGATTTTCCTGTTGAGTCAGAGTGAAGAAGAAGGTAGCCCCACGGTTGATCTCCGCCTCGGCCCAAATTCGTCCCCTATGTTTCACAATGATTCGTTGTACGATCGCCAGTCCCATTCCGGTGCCAATGAACTCTTCTTGAGTAGTGAAGCCTCCGAAAGGGAGTAAACAACTTGTCGACGTAGTTCATATTGAAGCCCGCGCCATGGTCGCGAATCATGAATACGTTCGTTCCGTCCTGTTGATACTGCCCGATTCCAATGAGGGCAGGCGCGCGCCGCGGTAAGCTTTACCGCATTGGCGATCAAGTTCCAGAAAACCTGTTTCATCAGGCCAGCATCGCACTCAACGGTGGGAAGAGAGGAGACCTCAAAGTTTACTTTCCGTCACTAAATTAACAACCAAAGAAGAGTGAAGTGCCTGCACAGCCCACCACTGAGTTTCATATCGGCCAAAGGTGCTGTTACTTGAGTTACGTCGCACTTCCTGTGGGGCCGAATACTCGCCAATAGACCGGGAGGATTCCGAAAGGACGGTCAGCAAAAAAGTAATCCATGAGGCGTTCTTCCAGATGCCGTGTCTGCAAAGCTTGCCTCCCCTGATGCCCTTGGTAACCCTTTCGTACACTCCCTTTTGGTAACCCTCGGTAACCATGCGGTTCGTGACGTCCAGACGTACAATTGGCCTTGTCCGGACGGCCATCTTCAAGGTGGGAGACGGCCGTCCCGATAGGTAACAGAGAAAGCCTGCGGAAGTCAGTGCACGCGGTCAAGACCAAGGGTTGGAGTTCGGACTAGATATGGCGTTTGGTTTCGGATTCAACAAGCAAAAGGTCCTCAGCGCTGCGGAGAAGTATGTCCAGCAGGGCAAGCTGCAGAGCGCCATCACGGAATACGAAAAGATCCTTAAAAATGATGCCAAAGATCTGACGGTGACCAACACTGTCGGCGACCTCTACTCCCGCCTCGGCGAGGTCGAGAAGGCTACCGATTGTTTCAAGAATGTAGGCGATGCCTATGCCAGCCAGGGATTCACGGTCAAGGCCATTGCCATGTACAAGAAAATTAGCAAGCTCAAGCCCTCGCTGGAGAGCGTCCTGAAGCTTGCCGAACTCTACACCCAGCAAGGTTTGTTCAATGATGCCCGCGCGCAGTACCTGCAGGTCGCGGAAGAATTCCTGAAGTCAGGCGAGTTGGATAACGCCGTCCGCATCTTCCAGAAGATCCTGGAAATGGATCCGGAAAACGTGAACATGCGGGTGCGGCTGGCCGAGGTCTATATCCGGCTGGGCAAGAAGAACGAAGCCTGGCAGATTTTCTCTGCGGCCGCCGAGGCCATGCGCTCCAAAGGCTCGTTGAGCGGCGCGGAGGAAGTGCTGCAGCGCATGTTGACGCTCGATCCGGGTAACACCTACGCCCTGCTTATGCAGGGCAAGAACCTGATCGAGTCGGGTGACGCTGAAGCAGCGATCGGTTCGCTGCAGAAAATTGGGGATCTCGATTCCAATCCGGACGGCCTGCGCGATCTACTCAAGGCCTACCTGCAAATCGGGCGGCTCTCTGATGCGGGAGCGGTTGCGAGCAAGCTGCTGACGATTCACAACGATCTGGGCGCAATTGCCAGCTTCGCCGATGCCTTGATGCAGGCGGGACAATACGAGAATGCCCTGCAGGTCTACGGCCAGCATGCCGACCGGTTACTGGCAGAGAACTCGGGGAAAGTTCTCGAAAATCTGCACACCGTGATCGGGCATGTGCGGGACAATCCGGCCTCGCTCGAGAAGTTGCTCGACCTGTTTCACAAAGCTGGCGAGACGACGCACGTCAGCGAAGTGATCGAACTGCTGGCGCATGCCAGCGTTCAGTCGGGCGATTTGGTCCGGGCGCGCGATCTGTATCAGAAGCTGGCGACGCTCGAGCCCGGTAACCCTCTGCACATCCAGAACTATCAGCAGGTGGTCAGCCAGCTGGGAGGCACTTCAGGTACAAAGCTGATCACTCCGGAAGAGGCGGCTGTACTCGTCGACGAACTGGAAGCAACTGCGCCGTCCATCCATCAGCACTACTCGGACGAGGTCGCCCTGGCGGTTCGTTCGGCGCTCACCGACGCCGAACTCTTCATCTCGTACAACATGCCCGCCAAAGCGCTCGGTCCGCTGATGGCGGTATTGCCCCAGGCTCAGCACGATTTACGTCTGAACCAGCGGCTGGCGGCGTTGCACACGCGTGCCGCACGTTTTGCTGAGGCCGCAGTCTGCTGCCGTACTCTGCAGAATATCTATTCCGAGGCGGACTATCCGGAAGAGGCCACGCGCTATGGAGAACTTGCAGAACGCTACGAAGAACGGACTTCGACGCCGGCAATCCCCGGCTCTAGCGACGCGCTTCCGATCACGACCGAAAGGCCGCTAGCTTCTGCGGCGGTTGGAGTGGAAGAGATTCCCGCGGAAGAGGAAATGGCGGTGACGGCGGCGCCCGAGCCCGCATCACCCTGGCCGGGAGCTGCTCCTGCAGCCATGGATGAAATTGAGATCACGCCGAGCGAGCACGCCGAGTTTGCCCTAGCAGATGAGACCATTCCGGCTCGGGCCGAGCAGGCTTCGGCGCCGGCAGAGATCGATCTTTCGGAATGGGAAGACACGGTCACCGTGGAAGCGGACGACCCTGCTGCAGAGGGGGCGGAGATCGAAGCCGCGGAGCCGGTCGCCGCCGACGAGACGGAAGAAACTGACAAGATCAGCGAGACCATTGATGAGATTCGTTTCTACCTAACGAACCAAATGCGGGAGCAGGCCTGGGCTGCGCTGGCCAAACTCCAGACACTTACGGGCGACGACGCTACGCTAGCCGAGATCCGGGCCGAAGTGGAAGCTGCCACGCAAGGGACTGGCGATGAGGAAATCGAAGTCCCGATCGAAAGTGACGAAATCGCGCTTGAGGACATTCCCGCCGCGGAGGCTGTGGCTGAGGAGGTTCCGGCTGCCGTGGAAGAGCCGGTCGCAGAAGAAGTTGCGCCCGCCATCGAAGAAGTCGCGGTGGAGGCAGACGCGTCTGCAACTCCGGAGCCTGAAGCGGAACCAGTTCCGCAACCCGGGGTGCTGAAAGAATTCGTTTCTGATCTGGAATCCTCGCTGGGTGAAGAGTTCCTGCCGGGCGCAGTGGCCAAGCCAGTTGAAGCGCCGCACATACGCCAACGTGTTGAGGCAGCGCATGCTGAGCCTGCGGTTGCGGGCAAGCATAAGGGCCCAGTTCTCGGCGAATTTGTAGCCGATCTGGAAACTTCTCTCGGAGGTGATTTCCCGAAAGCAGCTCCGGTCGCCGAGGCTCCGCCAGTTGCCCGTGTGGCAAACGCAGCGCCCGCGCCAATGGCGCCGGTTACGATGCCCACGGTGAGTTCGCCTCTCGCCGCTAGCGCCGCCGCGGCAGCGGGTACTCCGGCGCGGCCAGCCGTTTCGCTGCCTCCGGTTGCCATGCCCCAGCCGGCGGTCCAAGCTCCGAAGCCGCAGGTTGCATCTGTAGCGGCCCCGGCTGCGAAGGCCTCTCCGTTCGGCGAAGAAGCGGGTGTTGACCTCGCCGAAATGTTCGGCGAACTGAAGCAGGACCTCGAAGCCGGGGGTGGCTCAGCCGACGAAGATCCTGAGACCCACTACAACCTCGGCATCGCCTTCCGTGAGATGGGATTGCTGGATGAAGCCATCGGAGAATTGCAGAAGGCTTGTCAATCAGTAGATCGTGGACACGCCTTCCCGCAAATCATGCAGACCTATACCTGGCTCGCCCAGTGTTTCCTCGAAAAAGGCGTGCCCGAGGCGGCTGTCCGCTGGTATGAAAAGGCTCTGCACGTTGCCGGAATCGACGGCGAGACGCGCGTGGCGCTCAACTACGAACTGGGCTCTGCCTACGAAACCGCCGGAGACAAACCTGCGGCCCTCAGGCACTTCATGGATGTCTACGGCAGCAACATCGATTATCGCGACGTCTCCGAGCGCATCAAGGCCCTAAGGTCGTAGAATAGCTCGATGGGTTTGAGCCCTAATCCTTCTTATCATTTTCCTTCTGCCGTGGGCGCATGTGCGAATCGCCCCCATTCAGTTTGGCGGCGGAGCCACGTGTGACAACCAATCCGAATCCTATTTCGAACGGTCCGGCCAAGCCGGCAGAGCCTCCATCAAGCGACACGGGGACGGCGCTCCTGGACCTTCCGGCAAAGACCGTCCAGGAGCAAACACGTCTGCAGCTTTGGCTGCATCGCGTTTCGGTCCTCCTCTTTGTGTTGATCAGTGCGGTCGCAGGGGTTCTCCTGATCATCCTGCCCTGGACTCCGGAGTGGACCGACAATTATCTCCTGCTCTCGTTTCCGGCCTTTCGGACGTTTGTTTCAAGCGGTTTCTTTCGTGGCATTTGCAGTGGGTTGGGACTCCTCGACGTGTGGATTGGATTCTGGGAAGCGCTGCACTACCACGAGCACACCTAACGACGACGTCGCTCGCGGCAGCCCCAATACCCATTCTCTGCGCGCTTCGGTATTCTGGTGATCCGCACAAAACGAATCGTAGATTTCCAGGGGAATCCACACATGACCGACAAGCTCAAACCAGCGCCGCTGGCGTACTGCAATCAAACGTTTCTGAACAGTCCGGATGGGCGCCTGCTGCGCATCCTGTCTGAGTACATGGAACCTTTGGCGCGCTTCCGCCGCGAACAGATTCAGGACACCGTCGTCTTTTTCGGTTCGGCACGCTTTCAGGGCAGTCATGCTGCCAAGACGAATTTGACCAGCGTGGAAAGGAATGAGGCCAGGGCTGCGGCGGAGCAGCAGGAGAAAGACCTGAAGCGGGCCCTTGCCGGTGTCGACATGGCTCGTTACTACGAAGATGCCCGCCGCATGGCGTACCTGCTTTCCAAATGGTCAATTCAGATTCCGGCTCGTCGCCACCGCTTTGTCGTCACCACAGGAGGTGGTCCCGGCATCATGGAGGCGGCCAACCTGGGAGCGCACGAGGCGGGAGGAAAGAGCATTGGCCTCAACATCAACTTGCCGTTTGAGCAGAACCCGAATCCCTACATCACGCCTTCCCTGAATTTTGAGTTTCACTACTTCTTCATGCGAAAGTTCTGGTTCGCCTATCTGGCTAAAGCGCTGGTCATCTTTCCCGGAGGATTCGGCACCATGGATGAGCTCTTCGAGATCCTCACCCTGGCCCAGACCGACAAGCTGGCCAAGAAGATTCTCGTCGTGATCTACGGGAGCGAATACTGGAATCGCGTGCTCAACTTCCAGGCTTTCGTTGATGCCGGCACGGTTGCTCCAGAGGACATGAATCTGTTCCAGTTCGTCAATTCGCCGGAGGAAGGCTTTGAGTTCCTCCGGGATGGGCTGACCAAGTACCACTTGGGAGACACGCCAAAGAAGCAGCGCGAAGTTCTGCCAGAGATCGCGAAGACCAGGCCATAGCGGTTGGCGTCTTCCCGGTTGTGGATTGTGCCGCTGGAAGCTATTCTGGGCGCCAGTA
>Ga0066709_100000554_pt1 | contig 20741 bp, 15 predicted proteins | sample GraSoiAngelo_158_FD_79665 | JGI IMG/M metagenome (GOLD analysis project Ga0066709, IMG submission 79665) | Grasslands soil microbial communities from the Angelo Coastal Reserve, California, USA - 14_1009_16_30cm | ecosystem: Environmental > Terrestrial > Soil > Grasslands | place: USA...
CGCGACGAGTACGACAGGGTGACGATCCGGGTCCGCCGGTAGAGCGGCGGGGCGACGCGATACTCGAGGATCTCGCCCATGCGCGCCAGGTTGGGCGGCAGCGTCATCTTCCACATCTCGCCGTGCAGATGGTGGAGGAAGACCATGCGCGGGCCGATCGCCCACAGGGGCGAGAGGAACGGCATGCCGTTCCAGATCTCCACCAGGCCGTCCCGGGGGCCGTACTTGTTGCGCAGCTCGCTCACGGCCGCCCGGGGGAACACCATGTAGCGCCCGGCCTTGCGGATGACGTGGTAGCCGTCGCGCGTGCCGACCGGTGGGTGGCCCTGCGCGTAGGACGACCGCATCGTGACCTCGATGCCCGCCTCCGCCCAGAGCTTGGCGACGGTCGACGCATGCACCTCCGACCCTCCCGCCTCGGGGTCGTAGAGATCGCGCCACGCCAGCATGTGGACCCGACGGAGCCCGGCCCGCGCGGCCATCTCGGCGAGGGCGGCGCGTGACGCGTCGGCGGACGCCGGGGCGGTGTCGGGCCCCACACCGCTGAACGTCAGATCGGCCGTATCACCCGACTGCGTGCCCTCCAACTGCGTCTCACCCGACTGGGCGCTGTCCGACTGCGTGTGGTCCGGCTCCATGTCACCCGACTTCGTGTCCCCCGACGCCGCGCATCGTCTGACCGCGTGTCCGCCCTGCTGGTCAGGCCAGTGTAGGAGTGCGACCCCGAGGCGGCCAGCGTGCCCGTCGCTCCGCTGCGGTGCTCCTCACTTGCGCACCCAGAGCTGGTACAGCCCTCCGTAGGTGCGGTGCAACTTGAACAGGCGGTGCAAGACCTGGTTGGGCCGGTCCGAGCCCACCTTGCGTGAGTCGTTGGGCTCGTCCCACCGGTCCCACACCGAGCTGAGGACGATCACGTCGGACGACGCGACGTCGTCGGCCAGGCGCGAGCCCTCGCGGTTGGCGACGCCCGGGTCCATCTCGATGTAGTACGTCCCCGGTCGCAGCTCCGGGAAGAAGTAGTAGATGAACGCCTCGCTGTAGGGCGTCTTGCGCAGGTCGCTCGGGCCGACGAGCAGACGCTCGCCCGGCTTGGTCAACCGGGTGATGTCTGGGAACAGCTTTCGGAGCGCCGCCTGCACGTCGCGCCGTCCGTAGTAGAAGGTCCGGCCGTTGTAGTGCACCTGGAACGAGAGCCGGCGGGCCCCGAACGTCTGGTACGTGTAGTCGAGGTAGCTGCGTCCGAAGAAGTGCGGGATCAGCAGCACGAGGAGCACCACGATGGCGAGGCCGGCCGTCAGCTGACGGGCGCGCAGCCCGAGCCACCGGCGACGGCCGAGCAGCTCGTAGACCGCGACGGGGAGGAACCCCAGCGACACGCAACTCGCCCATGCGAAATGGGCGGAGTCGGTGCGCTGCACGCCCTGCGGGACCAGGCCGATGCAGAACACGCCGACGACGAGCAGCGCGCGGGCTCGGAACGACGCGGGCTCCCGCCGCACCAGGTGCAGGCCCAGGAAGAGCAGCAGGGCGGCGACCGCGATCAGCAGGAAGAACCACACGGTGAGCTCGGTCGCGGTGGGCATGTCGGGCAGCGGCCAGCTCGACTGGAAGAGGTCGCCGCTGCGCTGGAGGAACCCGTCGAGGTGGTACGGGTTGGGCGGGATGGGGAGGCGACGACCCCCCCGCAGGTAGATCACGGGGTCGAGCACCATGCCTCGGAAGGCGGCGCCGAAGCCCGCCGTGGCGAAGTGGACGACGTACGGCGCCAGGCCCACCGCGGTGCCGACGAGCAGCGGCCGCCGCAGTCGCGCCTCGCGCGCGCCCCACACCGCCACGACGAGCGCGCCGGTCAGCGCCAGCACGAGGTCGGGTCGGTAGAGCAGCGCGATGCCCGCCAGCAGGCCGGACACGACCGCCCGCCGGCGCGCCTTCGCCGGGTCGTGCGGCAGCAGCCGGCGCGCCTCGAGCCCGAACCACAGCGCCCACACGCCGAGGCCCACGGCTCCCACCCACGCCAGCGCGACCAGGCCGAGGGGCGGGACGATGATGATCAGGGCGATGAACCCGGCGAAGGTCGCCAGCGTGCGTCCCCAGTGGCGCGCCAGCATGAACACACCGGACACCACGCCCATCATCTGCAGCAGCCCGACGGCGCGCTCTGTCGCCAGCGCGTCCCCGAAGACCTTGAAGAAGCCCGCGAGCACCCAGACGCTGCCGGGACCGTAGAGATGCAGGAAGTCGACGTTGGGAAGCTCGCCCCGCAGCACCCGCTGCGGAAACGTGAGCATGAAGCCCTCCTCCATGGGCGGCCCCTGCGAGCGCAGCAGGCCGCGCAGCGGGAGGAGGAACAGCGCGAGGAGGACGAGGAGCCCCACGATCGTCCCCCGGTGGCCGCGCATGGCGCGGGCGACGACGCCGAGGCGGCGGCGGGGCGGTGCCTTCGCGGGCGGGACGGTCGCCGGCGGACCGGCGTCGGCGATCGACCTCAACCGGCTCCAACCACGCGGCGTGGACCTCGCCGGCCCTTCAGGCGCAGCGCGGGACGCTCGACCACGGCGTAGCTCACGGCCGCGGCTGCGATCGTCAAGCCGAGCACGGTGCCGAGCATCGGCCAGAAGTCACCCGAGAAGGGGGCGATGCCGCGCCAATCGAGGAACTTCCCGATCCAGTTCTCGTGCCAGAGGTAGATGCCGTAGGACACCAGGCCCAGGGCCTGCACCACGCGATTCCGCAGCAGGCGCCGGATCGCCCCCTGGTCCTGCGGACCGAAGATGCCCGGGAGGAGGAAGAAGAACGCGGTGAGCCCGTAGAGCAGGTGCACGCCGACGTCCTGCGCGGTGGTGAAGCCGGACGCGCCGCGGTGGATGCCGAGGCGGGTGGACGAGGCCCAGAAGGCGATGGCGGCGAGCGCCCAGCATGCAGCCGGCGCGTACGCGCGGTCGAGGCCGAGGGGGGCGGCGAGCCGTCGCCGCGAGATCCACACGCGGGCCACCGCCAGCCCCATCCCCATGGCGAACAGGTCGAGCCACGCCGGAAGCCACATCAGCAGCTGGCCGACGCGTGTTTCATCGCTGACCGACGTCTTGACGACGAGCCGGTACACCACGCTCATCGCGAACAGGATCGCCAGCGCGCCCAGCTCGATCCGGACGCGCCGCTCCGGCGCGGCGCGGGTCGTCGCCCGCCACAGCAGCCACCCCCACGCGGGGAGGAAGAGGTAGAACGCCACCTCCGTGGCGAGCGTCCACGCCTGCAGGAGCGGAGCGAAGATCGTGCCCAGGTTGTAGCTGTGCGCGAGCGAGTAGTAGAGCACGAAGCTCTTCACGTCCTTGATCCGGGTGCCACCCGGCCAGGTGTGGAACACGTACACCACGGCGGTCGTGGCCACCCAGTACGCGGGATAGATGCGCAGGAAGCGGCGCCGGAAGAACGCGAGCGTCGCGGGCGCGCGACCGCCGGCGATGTGCGCATCGACGAATGGCCGGTAGAGCAGGAACCCCGAGATGAGGAAGAAGACCGCGACGCCGACGTCGAGGCGGGCCAGGTAAGGACCGAGGTCGCGGTTGCGTTGCGTGGCGCCGGAGCTGCCCGCGACGTGGAGCAGCAGCACCGAGAGCGCGGCGGCCGCGCGGAACCCGTCGAAGCACGGGAAGCGGCCGGCGTCGGGCTTCGGCTCCGCGGCGCTCTCGAGCCCGCCGACCGCCACCTCGGTCATGTGACCCGTGACCGCAAGGGGGCCCGAACGAGGGCCAGGAGCACCGTGATCCCCGTCGCCGCGAAGACGAGGAGCGCGGGCTCGGCGGCGATGCGGAAGCGCTCGTTCCCGTAGGTCAACGCCGTCGTCAACGACACCAGGACGAAGGTGCTCGCCAGCGGCCACACGCGTTGCCTGCGCCGGACGAGGACGGCCGTGCCTACTGCCGCGAAGGGCAGGAGTGCCCAGTACATCCGCATCCCGAAAGTCTGCCATCGGGCCTTTCGCCACTCCGTGAACGTCTCGAACCTCACCTGGAAGTGCGTGTCGTACAAGCCGAAGGTACGCAACCAGCGCACGGCCATGACGCCCGGCACCTCGCCCGCGTGGTGACGGGCGTAGCGCAGGCCCTCGGCGCGGTGCGCGTCGGCTGAGACGGCCTCGTTGCCGGCGGCCAGCTCGGACTGGAGGAAGCCGTCGAAGCAATCCGGCGAGTACTGCCACAGGCCCTTGAACGGGCCCGAATACATCGGCGGGCAGTTGGCCCCGTCGAGGGCCGACCCCAGGTTGGTGGAGACGGGCACCACCTCGTCGAAGCGCGCGTAGTTGCGGTACGTCCACGGCAGCACGACCACCAGGGTGGCACCCACGGCGATGGTGCCGAGGGCGATCCGCCGGCGTCGGCCGACCTCACGTACCAGGACGGCAAGCGGAACGACGAGCAGGACAACGAGGAAGATGGCCTCGGCCCGCGTCAGGACGGCGGCGCCCACGGCAAGACCCAGAGCGCCGAAGCGGGCGTTCGACGGCTTGTCGATGGCACGGTACGCGAGGAGCAGCGCTGCGGAGACGAGGAAGGCGTAGAGCGTCTCGGGCATGAGCACGGCGTCGCTCTGGAAGAGCATGGGGTACACCGCGGCCAACCCCGCCGCGACCAGGCCCACTCCTGCGTTCGCGACCCGGCGCCCGAGCAGACCGATCAGCACGACGGTGGCCGTGCCGACGAAGCACATGGCGATGCGCTGCGCAGCCACGGTGTCGCCTCCGGCGCGCGACACGACGCTCAGCACCGCGGGGAAGAGCGGTGGATACTCGGCCGTCGGACGAACCGCGGGTGGCTTCGCGAGCAGCAGGTCGTAGGGGCGGATGTAGCCGCGCCCATCCGCCAGATTGTTCGCCAGCAGGTGGTACGCCCCTGCATCGCTCGGAGGCAGTGTACGGACGTCGGGCGCGGCGTAGAGGGTGTACGCGATCCGCACGGCCAAGGCGGCCATCGCGATGAGCACGAGGCCACTCCCGAAGGTGCGAAAGCGCTGGGGCATCCCGCAATCCTCTCGCGGCGTGCGCCGAGCCGGCGATCATGACGGAGCGGGGATCCCCTACGCTCTCGCGCCACATGCATGCGACATCACGGCCCCGGCTGCGCGACCGCGTGGCCCTGGCGTACAGCCGCGGCGCCGACGTGACTGCGCTCACCCGCCGCCAGCGGCGCTGGCTGGTGGCGATCCTGCTCGTCGCCTTCGGGCTTCGCCTGTCGTGGGTCATCTACGCGGCCCGTCCCGCCCGCGGCTTCCACGATCCGCTCTTCTACTCGGTCTACGGCCGTTCCATCGGCGATGGCGACGGCTACCGACTGGTGAACGGCCCGCAGCAGGGCCAGCCCACCGCCTACTACCCCGTCGGCTACTCCGCGGCCCTCGGGTTCATCTTCACGATCATGAAGCTGTTCCCCTTCGGCGAGAACGAGCCGGTGGCCATCGCCGCCTTCAACCTCCTCTTGGGGATGGGGACGGTGCTCCTCGTGTTCGAGGCGGGGCGGCGGCTCTTCGACAACCGCATCGGGATCGTCGCGGCGGGCCTGATCGCGGTCTATCCCAACCTGATCTTCCACACTGCCGTGGCCCTCACCGAGACACTCTTCAACTTCATCATGATGGGTGCCCTGGTCGTCATGGTGTGGCGGCCATGGACCGCGCGGCTCGGACGCTGGCAGCTGGCGCTCTTCGGCGCGCTGCTCGGCGCGTCGGCGCTCGTCCGTCCCATCTCGTTCCTCGTCCTGCCCGGGTTGCTGGTCGTCTGGCTGCTCGCGGGTCTCGGGTGGCGTCGCGCGGTGGAGTACCTCGCGGTGATCGGGATCACGGCTGCGGTGGTGATCGCACCCTGGACCATCCGCAACATCATCGTGATGAAGTCACCGGTGCTGATCTCCACCAACCTGGGCGACAACCTCTGCATCGGGCGTCACCCCGGCGCGACGGGTGCCTTCGACGTCAACATCAACCCCAACGACATCTCCAGGAAGGACTACTGCTTCCACGACCTCGGCGACACGACGCGGCCGGCCTACGAGATCCGGCGCAACAGCCTCACGATGAGGCGCGCCCTCGAGTACATGCGCAAGCACCCGCTCGACGAGTTCCGCCTCGGGTTCTGGAAGGCCTACTACACGGTGCAGAACGACTACGACGGGCTCGACGCGTCCGAGTCGTACGGCACGAGCAAGTTCATCCGGCCGCGCATCCGGGCGGTGTTCGAGACCGCGGCGAACTTCTGGTTCTGGTCCACATCGGCGCTCGGGCTGCTGGGCCTCCGCTTCTTCACGTCGCGCCGGCACCCGCGTCGCCAGTTCTTCCTCTTGGCCATGGTGGGGCTCATCCTCCCGATATTCATCTTCTTCGGCGACGTGCGCTTCCATCTGCCGGTGGTGCCGCTGCTGTTGGTCGCGGCCGCCGCCACGATCGTCACCATCTGCACGAACGTGGGCGAGCCGGACGACGACGACGGCGCCGGCGACCGCGACGAGGCGACGCCGGCGGCCGTGCCCGCGCCTTCCGGCTGATGGCGGGTCGGCCCCCATCACGGGCGGCGTCCGCGGTCAAGCTCGCCCAACGTGCGGCCCGCAAGCTGGGCGTCTCCGTCATGCGCGAATCGGAGAGCAACTACCTGACCCCCCACCTGCGGCGGCTCTTCGCGGTGCTCGCTATCGACTGCGTTCTCGATGTCGGCGCGAACACCGGTCAGTTCGTCGAACGGCTCCGACGCGACGTCGGTTACGTCGGCCACGTCGCCTCGTTCGAGCCCGCCTCCGCCGCGTATGCGCAGCTCGCCCGGCGCTACGCGGCGGACGCGCGATGGCGCGGCTTCCAATGCGCGCTGGGCCGCGCGCCCGGCACCGCCGAGCTCAACCTGTTCACGCCCGACAGCTCGCTGAACTCCCTGCTCGGTCCCAGCTCCTTCGGGATCGACCGCTTCGCCGCCCTGCGCCTCGAGCCCCGCAAGGAGCGCGTGGAGGTGCGCCGCCTCGACGACGTCTTCGATGCCGCGGTCCGGCCTCTTTCCGACCCGGTCACGTTCCTCAAGCTCGACACCCAGGGCTCCGACCTCGACGTGCTGCACGGCGCAAGTGGCGTGCTCGAGCGCGTCGCGGCCCTCGTCACCGAGCTCCCGGTGGTGCCGATCTACGAGGGGATGCCCGCGCTCGTCGACGCCCTCGGGCGCCTGCAAGACCTGGGGTTCGAGATCACAGGCATGTTCCCGGTCACCCGCGATCGGGACGGCCTGGGCGCGGTCGAGTTCGACTGCGTGCTCAGAGCCCGCTCGACGCGCGAGCGAGGGTAGGGTCATCGACCGGCCCCACCCTCAGACGCTCCCCGTCGACGTCATCATCCCGACGCGGAACCGTGCCGGGCTGACCGGCGACGCGTTGGCGTCGGTGCGGGCCCAGACGTACGGCGACTGGCACGCTTACCTCGTCGACGACGCGAGCGACGACGGCAGCGTGGAGGCGCTGCGGACGCTCGCCGCGGGCGACCCGCGCGTCACCCTCGTCGAGCGATCCGAGCGCGCGGGCCCACAGGCGGCTCGCCAGACCGGCCTCGACGCCGCGCGCGGCCCGCTCGTCGCCATCCTCGACAGCGACGACCTGTGGGAGCCGGCGAAGCTCGAGCGCGAGGTCGCGGTGTTCACGGAGGCGGCGTCGGCGGGCCGCCCCCTCGATGCGGTGCTCGCCGCGTACCGCTGGGTGGACGAGCGCGGGGCGACGCGCGTCGTCACGCCGCCCGCGCAGGCGCCGAGCCGCATCTGGGTCACGAACAACCTCTCGACCTTGCTCGTGAGCCGAGCGACGCTCGACGAGGTGGGCGGGTTCCTGCCGCGTGGCCAGCGGCCGGTGTCGACCTGCGAGCACACGGAGCTGTGCCTGCGAATGGGGACGCGTTGGCGCCTGCGCGTGGTGCCGGAGCCCCTCGTCATCTGCCGCGAGCACACAGGTACGCGCGCCAGCGACGTCTTCGGCAACCGGCTCGCGGCGGAGGAGCTCGCGTTCGTGCTCGACCGGCACCGAGCGACCCTGCGCCCCTTCCCCGACGTGGCGACGGGTCTGCAGGCTCAGCTGGCCGCACGCTGGCTGGAGGCCGGTGAGCGCGCGAAGGGCCTGAGCTCCCTCGCGCGCGCCGTCACGGGTGCGGGCCCCCGCTCCGGGCTTCGCGTGCTCAGGCGATACGGCCCGTTCACGGCGCGTGCGCTCCTCACCCGCAGGTGACGCCGGCGACGAGACGTCCCCGGTCAGCTGGTGCGCTCGAACACCCGCAGGTGTGCGGACGCGCCGACGGGATAGGTGCCCTCGCGCGGCACCACGACCTGCTGCACGAGCCTGGGATCGCGGGCGACCGTCTGGATGAGCACCCGGCCGTCTCGGTTCACGAGCTTGAAGTAGCGCGTCAGATCCGTCTCTCGGATGAAGTTCGGTGTAGCCACCACGACGTGGCCACCGACGGGCACCGCGTTGACGAGCTCGGCCACGTTGCGACGGACGTCGGCGTGCTCGAGCCGGGTGACGACGTCGCGCCAGTCGATGACGCCGGGATCACTCCTCGGGCCCATGCTCGTCGCGTACCTCATGCCGGGCGGCAGGTAGTGATACAGCGTCGTGAGCTGCCCCGGCTCCATGCTCATGACGAGATCACCGGGCCGCAGCCGTGGCGCGATCGAGCGGGCCGCTCCCTTCAGGTTCGACAGCCCGGCCATCCCGTACTTGGGCTCGGAGAAGAGTCCGTCAGGCCGTGCGCTGATGAAGGCAAGGGCGATGAGCACGACCAGTCCCCACCGTCCGGCTCGCGACAGCGCGACCCCCGCCACCAGGACGATCGACCCGATGACGGCGACGAAGTACCGGGGCGACCACCCCGGGTTGAGGTGCGCGCCGATCCAGGCCGTGACGAGGAAGGTGGCCATGATCAGCGCGGCGATGCCGTACGCCACGCTCGGGCGGGAACGACGCCGCCGCACCATCTCGGCCACGCCGAGCCCGCCGACGGGTGCCAGGATCAGGAAGGACGTCCACCCTCCCAGGAGCAGCACGGGGCGGACGAACAGCTCCTTCGCCGTCGGGAGCGACGCCCACGGCGCGCCCGTGTGCGCTCGCTGGTACAGCAGGTTGGGAACCCACGGCAGGAAGCCCGCGCCTGCGGCGCCGAACGCGAGCAGCGCGTCGAACAGGACCCGACGGCGGTCGGGAGCTCGGACGAGACACGGGACGAGTGCGACCGCCGTGGCGGCGACGAAGAACACCGCCCACGTATGGGTGTAGAGCATGGCGCAGAGCGCCACCGAGAACAGCGGCAGGTAGCCGCGGCGCCGGAAGACGAAGGCGTGCAGGAAGGCGCCCGTCGCCAGAATCGAGAGCAGCGCCAACAAGGAGTACATCCGGGTCTCGTTCGAGTACCTGATGATCAACTCGTTGGTGGACGCGAGCACCGCGCAGTACCAGCCGGCCCGGCGCCCGAAGAGGCTCGAGCCCATCCAGAAGGCGGCGGGAACGCACGCGAGCGCGAAGATCATCGCGAGGGAACCGGTGGCCTGCTCACCCGTGCCGAAGACGCGCATCCAGAAGTGCAGCAGGACGTAGAACAGCGGGGGCGTGCCGTCCTGACGGAGCACCGTGGGTATCTGGGTCACCGGGTGTGACGAGATCCCGACCGTCATCGACTCGTCCACCCAGTACCACGCGCCGAGCAGCTGGCCGCCGAGGAAGCCGAGCAACGCCATCAGCGCGGAGAGCCCGAGGATCGTCGTCCACGGCCGACCGAGGGTGCGTCGGCGCGCGGGGACGAGCCCAGGCGTCTCGACCCGCTGCTGCTCGGCTGTTTGCACGGAACCCCTCACGTCGGTCGGCGCCCCGCGAGAACGCCCGGCTGCCCTCTCTGATGGTACCGAGGGAACGGAGCGCCTTCACCCCCGCCCGTCGAACGGTTCATGGGCGGCTCGGCGGCAGCACGCGGAGGAGGTGCTTCACGGTTGCCGGGGCGGGCCGGCGGCGCAGGGCGCGCGCGTAGGCGCGCCGCGCCTGGCGCCGGTCGCCGGCCGCCTCGGCCAGGAGGCCAACCCGCTTCCACCGCAGCGCGGCGGCGCGCGGGTGGTGATCGAAGTAGTCGGCCTCCCGCTCGAGGTACCGGAGGTTGTCCGCGACGCGGCTGGCCGCGTCGGTGCGGTGCCGGGCGCCCGGGTGCCGGCGGAACAGGTAGCCGACGCGGGGCACGGTCGTGAACCGGTGGGCCTTCGCGGTGCGTAGCCACCAGTCGACGTCCTCCATGTTGTCGAGTCGCTCGTCGAATGCGAGCGCGAGCTCACGGGGCAGCGTGACCGCGCCGAGCGACGGTGTGAGGCCGTCGAGGATGGTGTCGGAGACGTCACCCTCGAGCCGGCGTCCGCGCTCCGTGCCGAGCTCGTCCAGGAATTGGACCCAGCACACGGCCACCGGCGCCCGCGCCACGCCCTGGAGGCCCAGCGCCAGCCGGTCGGGGGTGTAGAGGTCGTCGTCGTCGAGGAAGGTGAGGAACGCGCCGCGCGCCTCGAGCAGCCCCGTGTTGCGCGCCGCTGCCGGGCCGCCGTTCCGCGAGCGGCGCACGAGCCGTATGCGCGGGTCCACTGACTCGGGCAGCGAGACCGGCTCTGGGCTGCCGTCGTCCACCACGACGCACTCCCAGTCCTCCACCGTCTGGGCCACCACCGACGCGAGCGCCTCGGTCAGGAAGCCGGCTCGGTCGTAGGTGGGCACGACGATGCTCACGAGTGGCGTGTCGCGCTGCGGGCTCACCGGGCGAGGCGGTCGGCGCGCAGCACCGGCGTAGAGTAAGCCCCCATCGCAGCAACCGCGGTAGCCGAGCCCTCTTCCCGGATCGCGCGCGCGCGAGCGCGACCCCGACCGCTCGACCTCTGGGTCCTCGCCGCGCTAGTGACGGCAGCCGGCCTCGTGCGATGGAAGGGCGTGCGCGTGTGGTTGTGGATCGACGAGGGGTTGTCGGTCGGCGTGGCGTCCAAGCCGCTCGGCAAGCTGCACCAGGTGCTGCTCGGCGACGGCGCGCCTCCCCTCTACTACCTGCTGCTCAAGGGATGGATGGCGGCCTTCGGGCGGAGCGAGGTGGCACTGCACACCCTCTCGCTCGTGTTCGGGCTGGCCATGATCCCGACTGCGCTGTGGGCCGGGTGGAGCCTCTTCGGGCGGAAGGCGGGCTGGATCTGCGCGGTGTTGACCGCGGCGAACCCCCTGCTGAGCGCGTTCAGCTTCGAGGCCCGTTCGTACACGCTGGTGGCGCTGCTGGCCCTGCTGATGGTGGCGACGTTCCTCCATGCGTTCGCGTTCGGCCGTCGGCGCATGCTCCCTGCGTTCGTCGCCAGCACGACCCTGCTGCTGTACACGCACAACTGGGGCCTGTACCTCGTTGCGGGAGCGGCGCTGGCCCTCGTGCCGATCGCGTTGCTGCGAGTCGATCGTCGTCGGCTCGTGGTCGATGCCGCGCTGGCGTTCGGTGCGGTCGGCGCCCTCTTCCTTCCCTGGTTGCCGACCCTTCTCGACCAGACGCGCCACACGGGTGCGCCCTGGTCGCCCGTGCCCGGTGTCAACGACCTCATCGACGCGGCGGGTGCGGTCATGGGCACGGTGACCGCGGCGGGCGTCGTCGGGCTGGTCGCGTTGTTCGGCTTCATTCGATCGCCGCGGCTCCGTTGGCGCCAGACCGCCGCGGTCGTCGCCGGCGCGGTGCTCGTCGTGGCGCCCTTGCTGCTGGGATGGCTCGTCTCGCAGTTCGAGCCGAACTGGGCGACGCGCTACCTGGTGGCCGTGACCGGCGCGGCCCTCCTCGTCGCCGCCGTCGGGCTGGCCCGTGCAGGGTGGGCGGGTATCGCGATGACCGCGATCATCGTCATCGCGTGGGTGGGCCCGGTCAGCGCGTTCCAGCACGGACCGCGTCCCCGGCTCGACATCCGAGCCAACGTGAAGGAGATCGCGGCGCGGCTGAGGCCCCAGCTGCGTGCAGGCGACCTCGTGGTCTCCGCGCATCCCGAGCAGGTGCCGGTGGTGCACTACTACCTCCGCGGTCACTTCCGGTTCGCCACGCCGATGGGCCCGGTGCCCGACGACGACGTGTTCGACTGGCGAGATGTCGTCGAACGACTCCGGCGCAGCACACCGGCGCACGACCTGGTGCCCCTCGTCGACCGCCTCCCGGTCGGCGCGCGGGTCGCCCTGCTCCAACCGGTGGAGACGATCGCCACGCACAATCCCGAGTACGTCGAGCTGTTCCAGGCGCGGTCGCAGCAGTGGGAGCGGGCCCTGCGCCGCGACCCGCGGCTGCGCGTGGTGGGCCACGCCAGGTCGCGCGACCGCGCCAAGCGCATCCGTGACCCGTCGCTGTCCGCGCTCGTGTTCGAGAAGGTCAACGCGTGACGGGCCGCGGCCACGGCGTCAACCCAGCCAGGCCTCGAACATGAGGACCGCCCAGAGGCGGTAGTCCCAGTTGCGTCGGCCGCTGAGGTGCTCGTCCCAGGCGGCGCGCACCGGCGCCGGCTCGATGAAGCCCTCGCGGCGCAGCCGTCGCTCGTCGAGCAGGCCTTCGGCCCACTCGCGCAGCGGCCCGCGCAGCCACTCGCCGAGCGGCGGGTCGAACCCCATCTTCGGGCGGCTGACGAGGGCCCGGGGGACGTAGCGGTCGAGCACCCGGCGCAGCACCCACTTGCCCTCGCGGCCCCGGATACGCATGTCGAGCGGGAGCCGCCACGCGAGCTCGACCACCCGGTGGTCGAGCAGCGGTACCCGCGCTTCGAGGCTCGCACCCATGCTCGCCCGGTCGACCTTGGTGAGCATGTCGTCGGGGAGAGAGACCGCGGTGTCGAGGAAGACCATCAGCTCGGTCGCGTCGAGACCGGGCGGCCAGTGCGCGGCATCGGTGAGGAGGGTGCGCGGCTCCTTGGCCCCGACGACGAGCCCCGCCGGCTCGGGCCACTGGCTGATGAACACGCGATAGCGCTCGAGGGCGCTCGTAGCGCCCAACAGACCGCCGAGCTTCTGCAGCTTGTCGCCCGCGTTGCGGACCGTCGCGCGCGCCGGCAGGCGCCCGGCGCCGCGATCCCACCACGACGGGGGCACGCGCAACAGCGCGCTGCCCACCGCCGACCGCACCGGGCGGGGCACCCGCTCGAGCGGGTGCCAGAGCCGGCGCCCCATCACGTGGCGGTTGTATCCCGCGAACACCTCGTCGCCTCCGTCGCCGGAGAGCGCCACCGTCACGTCGCGCCGGGCCACCTGCGACACCAGCAGGGTGGGCAGCTGCGAGGGATCGGCGAAGGGCTCGTCGTAGAGCTCGGGCAGGCGCGGCACGAGCGCGAGCGCGTCGCTCGGCGTGAGCTCGACGCTCGTGTGGTCGGTGCCGAGGTGCCGGGCCACGGCGCGCGCCTCGCGCGACTCGTCGAAGCCGGCCGCGGGCATGGCGATCGTGAAAGTGCGCACGGGTCGGTCGCTCTGCGCCTGCATGAGGGCGACGACGGTCGACGAGTCGACACCGCCCGACAGGAATGCGCCGAGCGGCACGTCGGCCTGCATGCGGCTCGCCACCGCGTCGCGGAGCAGGCCGTCCACCTCCTCGCACGCGTCCTCGGCCGAGCCCTCGAACGGGTGCGAGACGGCCTCGTCGACCGCGTTGGCGAGCGACCAGTAGCGCCGGGGCGCAGGCAGCGTTGGGCCGAGATCGGGCCCCAGGGTGAGAACGGTGCCCGGCGGCAGCTTGTGCACGCCGCGGTAGATCGTGTGCGGCGATGGGACATAGGAGAGCCGCAGGTAGACGGCGAGCGCGTCGCGGTCGACGTCCGGAGCGAAGCCGGGGTGGGCGCGGAGCGCCTTGAGCTCGGAGCCGAAGACCACGCGCCGCCCGACCCGGCCGTAGTACAGCGGCTTCTCCCCGAGCCGGTCGCGCACGAGGTGCAACGAGCGCGCCTCGCGGTCCCAGAGCGCGAAGGCGAACATGCCGTTGCAACGGGCGAGCGCGCCGTCGAGGCCCCAGACGCACACGGCGGCCAGCAGCACCTCGGTGTCGGAGTGACTGCGGAACTCGTAACCGGCCCCCTCCAGGTCGGCTCGGAGGGCGCGGTGGTTGTAGACCTCACCGTTGTAGGCGACGGTGAAGCGGCCGCAGGCTGACACCATGGGCTGATGTCCGAGCGGCGACAGGTCGACGATGGCGAGGCGCCTCGACGCCAGCGCCACACCCGCGCCGGGGTCGGCCCACGCGCCTCGGTCGTCGGGCCCGCGCCGGTGCAGGGTGTCCGCCATGTCGAGCGCGACCGCCTCGAGGTCGGCGGCCGAGGTCCCGCGGGACACGTCGAGCAGGCCGGCGATGCCACACATTGCCGGGTGATCCTCCCATGAGCGGCCCGGAGGGCGCCCCCGGCCCCGGAGGCCGCCGCGGAGGAGCCGGCGGCCGGGTCCGGGTGCTCTGGCTCATCAAGGGCCTCGGCCCCGGGGGTGCCGAGCGGCTGCTTCTCTCCGCCGCCCGGGCCCACGACCACACGCGGTTCGCGATCTCGGTCGCCTACCTCCTCCCCTGGAAGGACGCGCTGACCGACGACCTGCGCGCCGCGGGCGTCACCGTGCACTGCCTCGACGTGCGCCGGCCCTACGACGTCAGATGGCCCGCTCGCCTGCGCCGGCTCCTGATCACGCCCGGCTACGACATTCTCCACCTCCACTCGCCGATGGTCGCGGGAGTGGCTCGACTCGTCGTGCGCACGCTGCCGAAGGCGCAGCGACCGCGCGTCGTCACGACGGAGCACAACGAATGGTGGAGCTACGTCTTCCCGACGCGTGTCGTCAACGCCGTCACCTTCTCGCTCGACGACGCCCACCTCGCGGTCTCCGACGACGTCCGGCGATCCGTCCCGCGCCGGCTGCGCGCCGGGGTGCGAACGGTCGTGCACGGCACCGCGGTCGACGCCGCCCGGGCGGTCCGCGCCCAGCGGGAAGCGGTGCGCGGCGAGCTGGGCTTCGGGCCCGACGACGTGGTGGTGGGCACCATCGCCAACTTCCGCGCCCAGAAGGGCTACCCCGACCTGCTGGCCGCGGTCCGCATCGTGGCCGACCGCGTGCCGCAGCTGCGCGTCGTGGCGGTCGGCCAGGGGCCGCTCGAGGCCGAGATCCGGGCGCGTCACGCGGAGCTCGGCCTCGGAGACCGGTTCCGCTTCCTCGGCTACCGGGACGACGCGCTGCGCGTGCTCGCGGCCTGCGACATCTTCACCCTCGCGTCCCTCTACGAGGGCTATCCGGTGGCGCTGATGGAGGCGCTGGCGGTGGGGCTGCCCGTGGTGGCCACGGCCGTCGGCGGCGTGCCCGACGCGGTGCGCCAGGGGGTCGAGGGCCTCGTCGTGCCGCCGTCACGACCCGACCTGCTGGCCGCCGCGCTCGAAGCGCTGGCGACCGACCCCGAGCTGCGCGGGCGCATGGCCGAGGCGGCCCTGCGGCGCGGCCTCCAGTACGACATCGTCGACGCCGTGCGCCACATCGAGGCGACCTACGACCGGCTCACCGGCTGACTCCCCGCGCACGGAACCACTCGACCGTGCGTGCCAGTCCCTCCTCGAACGACACCGACGGGCGGTGCCCGAGCTCGGCTGCGGCGGCGCCGATGTCCGCCTGCGTGTGACGCACGTCGCCGGCGCGGGGTGCGGCGAACGACGGCGGCACGCCGACGCCGATGATGCGCTCGAGGATGGCGAGGAGGTCGAGCAGCGAGTACGCCGCCCCGCCCGCCACGTTGTACGCGCGCCCCGCGCAGCGCCGTGCGGGCGCCTCTGCCGCGCGCAGGTTGGCGGCGACCGCGTCGGCGACGAACGTGAAGTCCCGGCTCTGCAGGCCGTCGCCGTGCACCTCCGGCGGCACGCCGCGCAAGAGCGCGTCGACGAACAGCGGGATCACCGCCGCGTAACGGCTGTCGGGGCGCTGCCTGGGCCCGTAGACGTTGAAGTACCGCAACGCCACCGTCTCCAGCCCGAACAGCTCCCAGAACACGCGGCAGTAGTGCTCTCCCGCGAGCTTCGAGACCGCGTACGGCGAGCGGGGCAGCAGCGGCGCCGTCTCGGGTGTCGGGAGCTGCTCGGCGCCGCCGTACACCGAGGACGACGACGCGTAGACGACGCGCCGGGCTCCGGCGTCGCGCGCCGCGACCAGGACGGTGAGGGTGCCCCCGACGTTGGCCCGGTCGGTCTCGAGGGGCTGCTCGACCGACCGCAGCACGGCTCGATGGGCAGCCAGGTGAAAGACGATCTCGCACCCCGCCACCGCCCGGGCGACAGCATCGGGGTCGGACACCTCGCCCTCGACGACCGTGGCGGCGCCGGCGATGTTCTCCGCGAAGCCCGTGGAGAGGTCGTCGAGCACGACGACGTCACCGCCGGCGTCGACGAGCGCGCCGACGAGGTTCGAGCCGATGAACCCGGCGCCGCCGGTTACCAGTGCCCGCATGAGTGACGGCGATACTGCGTCCCTCGGACGCGCCGGCGCCAGCCCGCGACTCGCCGCCCGGCACGATGAGCGATACTGCGCGCATGAAGCGCACGCCGTTCGAGGGCACGCCGTTGAAGGGAATCGCCGCGGTGACTGTGCTCGTCGCTCTGGCGCTCGCCGCGTGCGGGAACGACTCCAAGGCCGCCGTGAAGCGCGGCACCATGCAGGCCGTGTACGCCGACATCAACCGCTTGCCGGAGGCGAGCTTCAAGGTCACCTACGACGCCCAGGGCGCGGGGCTGAAGCGCGTGACCTCGTACTGGAAGGGTGGCAAGGCCCGCGTCGACACGATGGCCACCACCGGCAACACCCGCCACTACGCGTCCGGCAGCGGCTCGCTCATCGCGTGCAGGCAGAACGGATCGGCGTTCCAGTGCGAGGAGGACACGCCCCCCCAGGGCTTCTCGTTCCGCCAGAACCTGGGCCCCGACTACCAGCGCCAGCTCGGCATCGCCCACGAAGCCGGCGGGCACCCGACCGCGCGCAAGATCCTGGGCCAGGTGGTCGACTGCTGGTCGTACAACGCGACCGAGGCGGTGGTCGAGTCGCAGACGTGCGTCAACGAGGTCGGCGCGGTCCTCTACTACTCGGGCGGCACGAAGGACGACCCGTACCAGGAGATCGCGGTCGCCTATACCACCGACGTGAGCGACGCCGACGTCAACGCGCCGCCGGCCCCGCCGAGGAAGCCCGACTTCATCCCGGTCCCCACCACCACGACGGCTCCGCCCGCGACCACCGCGCCCCGCTGAGGCGACATTGACACCGGCGCGCCCGGTCAACAATGATGACGCAGGCGTCACTGACCGCTTTCGGATTTGTGACGTCGGGAGGGGGTTTACGAGGGCGCGACATGCTCGCAGCATCCGCTATCCGGCTCTCACACGCGTCACCCCGCCGCCACTCCACCGCGTCGTCTCAGGAGGAAAACGCTTGAAACTCATGAAGTACCGTCGGCTGGTCGCGACCGTAGGCTTGGTCGGGGCCGGCGCCATGGCGCTGCTCACCGGGCCGGCTCTGGCCCACCAGCAGAACGGCAACCCCGACCCGACCAACCCGGCCGACCCGAACTCGACCCCCGGTCGCCACGACGTCACCATCTCCAAGGCCGTGAGCCTGATCCGGAGCAAGGCGGATGGGTGCAGCTTCAACACCGCGCCGTACGGTCCGGCCTGTGCCACGCCGAGCACCGTCAACGTCAGCGCACCGACGTTCGGCGGCACGCCCGGCCAGGGCGTCACCGTGCTGCTGTGCAACGGCAAGCGGGCGGCGGGCACCGACTCGGGTGGCGACAACGACCCGCTGGGCGGCTGCGACTTCGCCAACGGCAGGGGGCTGAGCTCGATTCCGGGGTTCCCGGCGTCGAGCGGTGTCTTCACCCTCGACGGCAGCGGCAACCTGCCCGGCACGGTCACGCTCACGCTCACGTCGTGCAACGGCGCCACGGGCTCAGGGGTCCCCGACCTGCTCACCGCGTTCGGCGGGCCGACGTGCAACAACTCCAACGCCACCACGACCTGCCCGCCCACCCAGGGCCAGATCTCCAACGGGTGGACGTGCGTGGTACCGGTGGCCGAGTTCGACCCCAATGCACTCACGCCCGGCACCCACATCGGCTTCCGCGTGGTGAACATGAAGTCGCCGATCCCGACGAAGCTGTGCAACAACGTGGCGTGCGGGGCGACGATCTCGGCGGGCACGGTGGTCAAGGTGACCGGCGTGCGGTTCCCGTGCAAGGTCGTCGTGCCCGACGATCCCGGTACCGCGGGCGCCCAGGGCACCTGCCTGACCGCCTGGACCACCAAGACCATCCTGCTGAAGCGGGTGTCGAACGGCGCATTGACGGGCGTCACCCCAAGCTCCCAGACGGCGGGTACGAACGGTGACTACACGGTCACCTTCACGGTGCCGGCGGGGCTCGTGAGCGGCGAGAACTACAAGATCGTTCCTCACGCCCCAACCTGCACGTTCAACCAGGGCAACGCCGGCTACGCATCCCCGAACAACTGGCTGGTGAAGTCCTGCGAGAGCGGCGCGTTCAACGCCGCGGGGGCCCTGTTCAAGGCCACCTGACCCAACCCGCATCACACTGCATGCAATCTGCACGAGAGCCCCCTCCCTCCGGAGGGGGCTCTCGTCGCGTCCGGGCCGACGGGAGCCGTCAACGGGGCGGACACGCAGCGTTGACACGGCCTTAGCGTTCACACAATGATGACGGCGGCGTCACCTAACCACGGAGGGAATACGTGAAGCTCACGAGACATCGTCGCCTCGCTGCAGGCATCGCGCTGGTGGGGGCTGCGGCCCTCGGCCTCGCGGGGCCGGTCGGCGCACACCAGTTCGACGGCAATCCCGCCGCCCCATCCGACCCCGTCAACGGGCGCCACGACATGAGCGTCAAGTCCAATGGCGTCGAGAAGGAAGTCAGCCTCGTGCGCAGCAAGGCTGACGGCTGCAGCTTCAACACCGCGCCGTACGGCCCGGCCTGTGCCACGCCGAGCATCGTCGACGTGAGCGCTCCCACCTTCGGCGGGACGCCCGGACAGGGCGTCACGATCCTGCTGTGCAACGGCAAGTTCGCCGCCGGCACCGACAGTGGCGGCATGGGCGACCCGACGTCGGGCTGCGACGCGGCCAACGGCCGCGGCCTCAGCTCGATCCCGGGCTTCCCCGCATCGAGCGGGATCTTCACGCTCGACGGCAGCGGCAACCTCACCGGTGGCAGCGGTGGCGTCCCGCCGTCCGGCAACATCCCGTTGACCCTGCTCTCGTGCAACGGCGCCACGGGCTCGCATGTCCCCGACCAGATCACTGCCCTCGGTGGGCCGACCTGCAACAACCTCAACGCCACCTCGACCTGCCCGCCCACCCAGGGCCAGATCAGCACCGGGTTCCCGTGCGTGGTGACGGTGGCCGAGTTCGACCCGAACGCGCTCACCCCGGGCGCCCACGTCAGCTTCCGGGTGTTCAACATGAAGTCGCCGATCCCGACGAAGCTGTGCAACAACACGACGTGCGGGGCGACCATCTCGGCGGGCACCGTGGTCAAGGTGACCGGCGTGCGGTTCCCGTGCAAGACGATCCAGCCCGACGACCCGGCCGTGTCCGGCAACCAGGGCTCGTGCTTCGCGGCCTGGACCACCAAGACGATCCTCCTGAAGCGGGTGTCGAACGGCGCGCTGACGGGCGTCACCCCAAGCTCCCAGACGGCGGGTGTGAACGGTGACTACACCGTCACCTTCACGGTTCCGGCGGGGCTCGTGAGCGGCGAGAACTACAAGATCGTTCCCCACGCGCCATCCTGCACGTTCAACCAGGGCTCGGCCGGCTACGGCGGCACGAGCAGCTGGCTCGTGAGGGCCTGCGAGAGCGGCTTGTTCAACGCCGCGGGGGCGCTGTTCAAGGCCACCTGACCTGAACCGCACAACGCTGGACGCACTCTGCACGAGGGCCCCCTCTTCGGAGGGGGCCCTCGTCACTCGTCCACCTGAGGAGGGAAGCTGTGAAGCCATCGTCGTTCCGCCGGGTCGCAGCCTGCGTCGCGATGATGGGCGCCGGCGCGCTGGGCCTGCCCGCGGGACCTGCCGGCGCCCACCAGTGGAACGGCAACCCCGCCGCCCCCGCCGACCCGGTCGACGGGCGGCACGACGTCTCCGTCAAGAGCGGCGGCGTGGAGAAGACGGTCAGCCTCGTCCGCAGCAAGGCGGACGGGTGCAGCTTCAACACCAGCCCCTACGGGCCGGCATGCGCGACACCGAGCATCGTCGACGTGAGCGCCCCTACGTTCGGCGGCACGCCCAACCAGAACGTCACCGTGCTGCTGTGCAACGCCAAGCGGGTGGCGCCCACCGGCCAGGGCGGCGACGGCGACCTGCAGGACGGCTGCGACTTCGCCAACGGCCGGGGCCTGGGCTCGGTCTCGACCTTCCCCACGTCGAGCGGCACGTTCACGCTCGACGGCAGCGGCAACCTGCCCGGCACCATCCCGCTGACCCTGACGTCTTGTAACGGCGCCACCGGCTCGTTGGTCCCCGACGTGCTGACCTCGTTCGGCCTGCCGACCTGCAACAACGGCAACGCCACCTCGACCTGCCCGCCCACCCAGGGCCAGATCCTCTCGGGGTGGACCTGCGTGGTGCCCGTGGCCGAGTTCGACCCCGTGCAGCTCACGCCCGGCGCGCACATCGGCTTCCGGGTCTTCAACATGAAGTCGCCCATCCC
>Ga0066709_100000555_pt1 | contig 20738 bp, 18 predicted proteins | sample GraSoiAngelo_158_FD_79665 | JGI IMG/M metagenome (GOLD analysis project Ga0066709, IMG submission 79665) | Grasslands soil microbial communities from the Angelo Coastal Reserve, California, USA - 14_1009_16_30cm | ecosystem: Environmental > Terrestrial > Soil > Grasslands | place: USA...
CGACTGGTACGCGTCCATGCCTCTTGAGGGGGAATCAGTGGCGGTGACTGTGCCGTATCGTCTGGTCGCTGATGGCAGCACCGACGACCGTCCATTCCATCTCAACGCCTATTCCTTCGATCTCGACGGTAGCAAACACGTACGAAGCATCAGCCTGCCAAGCAACAGAGAAGTCTTGATCTTTGCCATGACTCTTGTGCCGTGAGGTAGCGACGTGTTGGACTTCTTCATTTGTGCGGCCGCACGGGCGGACGATCATGTGCAATTGGGAAGAATGACCATTCCTGCTTGAGGCGGAAACAGCAACCAGAACGACACTATAGAATGCCACGTAGATGCGCTTCGTATTGAGTGCCCCGTTAGTCCTAGTGCTGGTTGCAGCGATTTCTGCGCAGCAGGCCGTCCCGTTGGACAGTCCAGGATCGTCCGCAAAGTTTATTGACGTGACCGCTTCGGTCGGCGTGAACTTCGAGTACAAAGCCTCATACACTGAAAAACACTACTTGCCCGAAACTATGGGGGCAGGAGTTGCTCTCCTTGATTACGACAATGACAATCGCCTCGACATTTTCCTGGTCAATGGTGCGCCGATCAACGATCCCACGCCCAAAGGGGCGATCCCGCAGAAGACCGGGAAAATGTTTTGGAATCGCCTTTATCACCAGAAACCTGATGGGACGTTCGAAGACGTCACCGAGAGAGCAGGCTTGCGGGGTGTGGGGTATGGGATGGGTGTAGCCGTCGGAGACTACGACAACGACGGTTACGAGGATTTATATGTGACCGCTCTTGCGGGCAACAAGCTTTACCACAACAATCGCAACGGCACCTTCACGGACGTCACGGACCTAGCCGGCGTCGCGGGCGGGGGCTGGTCGACGAGTGCTGCATGGGTTGATCTCAACGGCGATGGACTACTCGATCTGATCGTCCTGCGCTATCTGCAATGGGACTTCAATGACATCTGGTGCGGCGAACACAAAGAGGGATATCGTTCGTACTGCCATCCTGATTATTTCCAGCCGATTTCACCCTTGGTCTATCACAATGACGGCAACGGCCACTTTACTGAGAGGTCGCAGAAGATCGGGATCTCGAAGCCGGGCAAGGGTCTGGGCGTGGCGCTCGCCGATTATGACCGGGACGGACACATCGACATTCTTGTCGCGAACGACTCCATGTTCGAGTTTTTGTATCACAACAAAGGCGACGGTACGTTCGAGGAAGTCGGCTTGGCGGCAGGCGTTGCCGCCGATGGGGATGGCCGTACCTTTGCTGGAATGGGCATAGACTTCGCCGACTATAACAACGATGGTCTGCCCGACATCGTGGTAACTACCTTGGCGAACCAAATGTACGCGCTTTACAAGAATAACGGGGATGGCAGCTTTTCCTATGCCAGCTATGAGTCCGGTTTCGGCCGGATCACGCGTCCGCATTCTGGCTGGGGCGTTCGCTTCATCGACTACGACAACGACGGGTGGAAGGATCTCCTGATTGCCCAGGGACACGATCTGGACACGGTGGAGCTGAATTATCCCAACCTGCACTACCGCGAGCCGATGTTGCTGGCGCGAAACACAGGCCGTGAATTCGAGGATGTCTCCGCAAATTCAGGCGGCGTGTTCAGTCAGCCCTGGCTCGGACGCGGCATGGCCATCGGGGACCTCGACAACGACGGCCGCCTCGACGTGGTGGTCACGACCAATGACGGACCCGTACACATTCTGCATAACGAAACCCCAACATCGAACCACTGGCTGACTTTGAAACTGGTTGGGCACAAGAGCAATCGGGATGCGATTGGAGCGGAAGTGAAGCTTGTAACGAAAATAGGTCAGCAGGTTGCAACCGTTTCCACTGCGGGCAGCTATCTCTCATCCAGTGACAAGCGCGTGCACTTTGGGCTCGGGAAAGAAGCCGCAGCCAAGACTGTTGAAGTTTGTTGGCCCAGCGGCACGATTCAGACTCTTAAAGACGTGCCTGGAGACCAGATTCTGGAGATCGACGAACCGCAAGCATGGATCGGCGTAACAGGACAGGGAAAGTGAATCGGCCCTCGTATGCATTCGCGTTTATGGCGTCCCTGATATCGGCCTTTTGCGTTTCCCGTGCGGGGCCCCAGCAAACTTCAGACCGTTACCCGTCAGCGGGAAAAACTCCTCAATCCTTTCCGTCGCAGGGCATGGCAGCCGGCGCGGCCCGTGCGCCCCTAAAGGATGCCAAAGCCCGCCCCATTACGGCCGGAGGATTCGTGGACGACGCCCCGGTCGTGTTTGTCGATTTCACGAAGCAGGCTGGATTGGACAGATTTCATCACCGCATGGGCACTCCGGAAAAGACGAAGATCATCGAGGCCAACGGCTCCGGGGTGACTTTACTTGATTACGACAATGACGGCTGGCTTGACATCTACTTGCTGAATGGGTCTACGGTTGACGCTTTGGCGGGTAAGGAGCCGCCACCACGCGCCATGTTGTTTCATAACAACCGCGACGGTACATTCACGGATGTCACAACCCAGGCAGGTGTGGCCAACGAGCGCTGGGGTTTCGGCGTGGCAGTTGGTGACTATGACAATGACGGGTGGCCTGATATCCATGTGGCCAACTTCGGCAAGAACCGCCTCTATCACAATAACCACGACGGGACGTTTACCGATGTGGCGGAAAAGGCTGGCGTGACCCTTGGGGGGTGGTCCACGGGCCCCACATGGGGAGACTATGACCATGATGGCTTGCTCGATTTATTTGTGCCTGGGTACGTCAAGTACGACCTGGATCACCCTCCGGAAGCGGGCAAGGGCAAGATTCCGCGCGGCGGGTGCCAGTTCCGGGGAGTGAGCGTGTTCTGCGGACCCCTTGGGCTCCCGGGGGAAGCCGACCATCTATTTCATAACAATGGAGACGGTACATTTACCGACGTCAGCGTCAAAGCCGGGGTCTCTGATCCTTACGGCTACTACGGCCTGGCTTCTGTCTTTGTCGACGTGGATGATGACGGCTGGCTCGACTTGCTCGTGGCCAACGATTCCGTGCCCAGCTCCTTGTACCGCAACCGGCACGACGGCACCTTCGAAGATGTGAGCTTCGTTTCCGGGCTGGCGCTCAGCGGAGATGGACGTGAACAGGCGTCGATGGGAATTGGGGTGGGAGACTACAATCGGGATGGCAAAGTAGATTTCCTGATCAGCACTTTTTCCGACGACTACAAGACGCTCTTTCGCAACGACGGTGATGGCAGCTTTACCGACGCCTCGTTTCGGGCCGGCCTAGGCGAGCCGACCATTCCATTCCTCGCCTGGGGGAACGGCTTTCTCGACTTCGACAATGACGGACTGCTCGACGTTTTCATCGCCAGCGGACATGTTTATGTGGATGCAGACCGGCGGGACTGGGGTACGACTTGGGCCGAGCGTCCGCAGTTGTTTCGTAATCTCGATGGCGCCAGGTTTCGTGAGGTTCCTCCCGCCACGGGCAGTGGCTTGGCCGCATTGATCCCAGCGCGTGGCGCGGCTTTCGGCGATCTCTTTAACGACGGCCACGTCGACGTCGTGATCAACAATATGGACTCCGCTCCGACCTTGTTGCGCAACATCGTGAAGAATGCAAATCACTGGATCGCGTTGAAGCTGGTCGGTGGTCCCAAGAGTCCAAGAGACGCAATCGGGGCAGTAGTATTGCTCACGGCCGGCGGCGTGCGGCAGCGTGCCGACGTCTACAGCGGCGCCAGTTACGGTTCAAGCTCTGACCAGCGCATTCATTTCGGGTTAGGATCTTCTACGAAGGTCGATAAAGTCGAGATTCGCTGGCCGAGTGGCACGAGGCAGGAGATCACCCTGCCGGCGATTGATCGCATTTTCACCGTGGTCGAAGGCAAAGGGGTGGCGTAGGCGCGTTTTCATGGTTCCAGAGCACTGTCCACGAAGTTTCGCAAGTAGCTGGCCGGCTACTAGTCCCGAAGATTTCTGCGATACGAAATTGCGCCACTTCAGGAATGCTCCGAGCGATATTTCAAACCAACGTTGCGTGCGAATTCTGACGCTGTTCGTATGCGCTGTCTTAGGAGCCTTGCAACAGACGGCGACAGCGACAGAATCGCAAGCAGCTCCAGGAACGCAACCTCGTTTCACACCTGTCGGCGGACCCAACGATTCGCTTTCGCGAGCCAGATCACTCCTGCACGACGGAAAGGTAAACGATGCGGAGCTGGCAGTGCGCGATTATCTGAAGGATCATGTCCACTCTTCCGATGCGCATTTTTTGTTGGGGTACGTGCTATTCAGGAAAATACAGGCGGATGCTGGTGGGCAATCCGTGCATGGCGTTCCCAGTTCCGGCGACCTCAAATCGCGAGAAGAAAATGCCAGAGCATCCCTGGCGGAATACACGGAAGGCGCCAAATATCACCATCCGAGCGCCTTCGACTTGAAGATCGTGGCACTGAACTATGTCTTGTTGAAGGACTACCCGGATGCGGATAAATGGCTGACGAAGTCGGTGTACTCGGATCCCAGCGACTCTGAGGTTTGGTATTACCTGGGGCGCACAAAGTACAACGAGAATCGGTTCGAGGAGGCGATCACTTCCTTCCAGCACTTTCTGAAGCTTGAGCCGAAGAGCGTCAAAGGAGAAGACAATTTGGGGTTGTCTTATCAAGGCCTCGGAAATACGAGTGACGCGATCGTAGCTTACACAAGCGCGATTGCATGGCAGGACGGCGCACGGAATCAGGATTCCGGCCCTTTTGTCGATCTTGGGGCGCTGCTGCTCGATCAGAATCAGCCAGCCGAAGCCGTTAAGTACCTAATGCAAGCCGTCGCAATCTCTCCTGAGGAATTACGGGGGCACGAGCAACTTGGCAAGGCGTACGACCGCATGGGCCAGCTTCCGAAGGCTCAAGTGGAACTGGAGAAGGCCGTTGAATTATCCCCCCAAAATCCTCGCCTTCACTATGTTCTCGGGCAGGTATATCGCAAGGAAGGATTCAGCGAGAAGGCAAAAATTGAATTTGGTCGGTCAGAGGAACTCCGACGCGACACCCCATCGGAGGGGCGGAACCAATAGTCATTGCCGCTCAAGCCCCGGCGTCATTCCGTAGCCGAATCGACCAGAGTCAGCGGCAAATCTTTCTCGGGTTAGTGCTGCTCTTCCTTATTCTGGAGAACTTCTCGTGCTCGCTCCGCCATTCCCGAGCGCGTATTTTCCTCCAGTTTGCTGAAGACCTGCATTTCAGCTTGCGCTTTCTGTGTCTGCCCCAACGCCCGATAACCCTGAGCCAAAAAGAAGTGAACGCGCGGATCATCCGGCGTAGCTTGCTCGGTAGCCTCCAGTTCCTTCACCGCTTCGTCGTTCCGATTGAGCTTCAGCAGCGCTCGCCCCCGATCCACTCGGGCTTGAGTCAGGTTGGGGCAAATCGCGAGCGCTTTATCAACGGCGGCCAAGCCTTCCTCGAAATTTAGGCGTTGCTCGATCAAAATGTCGCCAATCTGCCCCTGCGCCGCGCAGTTGGCAGGATCGTTCGCCAGTTCGAGCTGGAATTCTTTGACAGCTGCATCCCACTCTCCAAGAAACCAGTAAGCATTGGCCAGCTTGTAATGGGTGCCGGCCCGCTGCGGCTGCATCTCTACCGCCTTCTTGTATTCAGCCACTGCGCCGTCATAGTTCTTCATGCTCTCCATGATTTCACCCGACATCTCATGAACCAACACAGAGTTGGGATCGATCACATTCATTTTGGAGAGCGCCTGCTCTGAGAGTTGCATGTAGGTCTTCCCGAGCAGATACCAGGCTTCCTGATCCTGCGGCTGGCGGCGGGCGAGTTCTTGGAGATGTCCGGCCGCGCTTTCCAGTTCCCCGAGCTTGATCAGGTCGTTCGCCAGGAAGAGTTCTGCATTGTTGTCCTTGGGATTGGACCGAAGTGCAGCCTCGAGCCGCGGGCGAGCCTGCTTGTAGTCCCGCAGTTCGTAGAGTGAAATTCCCAAAAGAGCGGACGCTGACGGCATTTTCGGATCGATCTTCAATCCCCTTTCCAGGATCGCGACCGCCCGCCGGTAGTCCTGCCGCTGAAAATAGAGAAGCCCAAGGTTGTTGTAAGCGGCGCCTAACCGTGGTGCAATTTCCAAAATCGATTCGTATTTCGCGATCGCTTCACCCTGATCGCCGCGACCTTGCGCCTGCTTTGCGTCACTGTACAGACGTTCTACTCGCGGATCGAGTCCAGCGGACCTTGATTGTGCAGCCATGGGCGGTGGAGCGAAGAGCACACTCCAGAAGCACAGCAGAAGAATCGACGGCACGTGGCTACCGAGGTCTGGGCCGAAACTTGAGCTGTACGCGTTCATTACAAGGAATTGTACATTGGCAATCGCGCGATACTCAGGGGGATCCGGGAGATTCGTGGCGTCTTCCAGGCCCTCGTCCTTCATCATTCATGGGAATTGTAGACAGCTCGCACGCTCGGCTGTGCCTGGTCTGTTATTCGAGGAAGTCGATTCTCACTCATAGGTTGTCGACCGCTGACGCCCGCGTTCATCCGACGCACCTTTCGTAACCTGGAACGTAACCATTCGGCAGTAATGTTATCCGTACGCGCATTCGATATTCCGCTTTACCATCAATCCGTTGGCGCTATCTCGTGATTATCGGACCTGCTCAAGAACCGTTGCAGTCGAGAGACAAGCTCGTCGAGAATAAATTTCTCGTCCTCGCCCACTCCGCCAAGCTTCTTGAGTTCTTGAGGGCAGGGCAGTTCAGAAAAGAACGGATTGAATCGTGCAAATCCAGCCTCTAGGTTCATGGGCATGGGCAGCGCCACGCATTCGGGATCAATTCCTGGTCTGACACTGCGCCCGCAACGTCATAAACCGACTTGTTTCTCTTGTTGTCGAAGGTCTTGAATCTTTGAATGACCTTTGAGTCTGCCTTTATGGTGAGTTCGAGAGATTCGATTGTTTTAACGTGGTGACCCGATTGGGTTACGGTGCGATGACCGGAGGCGCGGAGCGCAGTCGTCGCGACGCAGAGCGCCGCATTGAAACCGGCGATGAATCGAAGATCGGTCGATACAGCCTCGACTCTAGAATCGGCTAGGCTGCGATCCACAATTCCCAGAAGATCCTTGATTTCATTGGGACTGGTGGGTTCTCGCCTTAGCCAACCGTACTCCACCCACTTTTCTAAGCTCATCCTCGTCTCCTAGCAGAAATGCCTTTTGTCCCTTGAGCACGGCGCTCAGGAAATGATTCCCGTTCGCAAGTCTCGACTTAAATTCCGCGATGGAGTATACGGTAGGGTTGACGGGGCGGCCGATATTCTTCTCGACTGTGGAGAACCGCGAAAGTACCTCGTCAAGTGTCGCCTTCCCAACAACCATTAAATCAACGTCGCTCTGCGCCGTTTCCTCCTCGCGTGCCACGGAACCATACACAAATGCCACAACGATTCGCTTGGAGAGAGGCTGCAAGGCTGACCGGAGAACGCTGAAAACGCCAACCGTCTTGTTCACCAGTGATTGCATCTCTCGAAATATGGGAGCATCTCGGTTGGCCTGGTAGAAGACCTGGCTGCCCAGCGACTTCCGGACAATAAGCCCCACTTTCGAGAGGTTTTCAAGCTCACGCTGAACCGCGTCCACGCTGGCATCTACTTCGCGTGCGATTTGGCGTGTATAAAAGAATTGATCGGCGCGACCATAGAGTAGGGCCAGGACTGCGCCCCGCGTCCGACCGAACAGAAGGTCTGCCAGACCGATGTGTGTACTCATTCCGAGAACAATTGTACTCAGGATGAGAACATTCTTCAAGGGGCGCACTTTGTGACTCCCGGGCGATCGGGACCCACCTCAGGTGTTGCTTTGTGTGCCGATGCGGAACGACTTGCTGCGCAGGAGCTGCCGGTACTAGCGTCGGTTGTGGCTGAGCGCACTTGACGTTTCCGACGTTCCTTGTCGCAAGTTGGCAAACCAGACACCCAACGCGAATCCCAGTGCTAGAGCAGCACTGGCAACGACAGGCAGCCAAATCGCCCAGACCTGTACAAAAGCGCCCTGGATCGTTTTGGGCGACCCACCACTGTGTGCGTAATAGGAACTGACCGGGGCTTACTGCTTGCCAGCAAGTGCCCGAAAGTTGGGAAAGCCTGAGCGCCTTTTCCAGTCGAGGGCACCACTTCGGTCCTCAGGCCTCAGATCCCGATTCGTCTTATTACAGAGGGTAAGGTCGCTGATTGTCGTCGGGTCTGTTGCGGCATGCGCACGGGATCGATTGCCGGGTCGCTCCGGTGATTTTGGGCCAATGCGTAAAGCACGAGTTCAACTCGCGTGGAGATTCCCAGTTTCTCGAAAACCTTGAACAGATAGTTCTTGACGGTGTGCTCGCTGAGCTTCAACTGCTCAGAAATCTGGCGGTTCGTCAAGCCGTCGGCTACCAAGGCGACAACTTCTTCCTCACGTTTTGACAGCAGGCTGCTTCCGTGAGCATCGACTATCCGAAGCGGGCGTGTCGCTACCAGCTCTTCAAGAATGTATTCCATGTCGCGAGTGGTAGCCCAAATCTGGCCTCTATGAACGGTATAAACACACTTGGAGAGCTGTTCGCTGGATTCGGCCCGCGAGAGTACGCCACGGGCTCCAGAGCGGAAAGCATCAATCACGAGATCGTGTTCGCAGTCTTCCAGCAATAGAATGAAACGCGTGGGAAGGTTCAGGGGCTGGATCGTGCGCAGAACGGAGTACCCGGCAAAGGAGCTGTCTTGGAGCACGCTGCTTACGAGCGCGACGTCTGGCTGCGTCCTGATGATTTCGTCGGCTATCGTCTTGGAAGTGAAACAGACCGGGAGAATGGTTTCAAAACGCGGGCTGCGGCTAGTCCTTAGCTGCCCGGCGATCAGTTGAGAGGCCATCCTGGAAGCATCACCAACCAGAACTCGAAGTGAAGGGCCGTCGGCCATGGCGCGATTGTCCGAACGAGGCATCCCAGGGAAGAGCCTGCTGCTTTCTTGTACGTCTATGGGCTATCGGGGGGAATCGGTATGCGTGTGTAGGTGGTCACTCTCGGTTCACTAAGGTAAGTTGCCGTTCTACATGAACAACCTTAGGGAAGCGGGACGCAAACTGGGAGACGTTCGTCTCCCCCCCAACAGAGTCGAGATTCTCCGCAGCCTAGAGTCGCAAAGCGGCCTGTTTTGCCAGCGTGGGTTGGCTGGCTGCACCAAACAAAGGTTTGCCCAGTTTCACACTTTCCGTCATAGCCAGCCGATGTGGCTTTGCCATCATAGGAATCGCCTGCGGTGGAAAGAGCCGCGAGCTCCATTTTGTCGAATTCGCGTGCGGCAGGTGTTCTGTGGAGCTGAGAAAGACGACGCGCTACCCACTAGACCTCCGGGTGACGTTTCGGTGGACCAATGAAGGCCAAGACTATTTCGGAACCGGCGCAACCCGTGACATCGGAGCTGCCGGAATGTTTGTCTTCAGTGAGGATTGCCCGCCCTGTGACGCCCGACTTAGTTGCGAGGTCACGGCGCCGCGTTCACGGAGCGCGGGCTCTTTACAGATCAACGCTTCAGGGCGGGTTGTGCGCGTCGAGGGTAGCCACGGTACAAGACGAGGATTTGCCGTGTGTGGCGACGTACAGCTGTTTTCCGAGGATGCCGTATCCGGTTGGATGGAGCGATCTGACCCAGTCGACGAAGTCTGAGGCGCGGAACTAGGAACTAGCTGTAACACATTTGTTTATATTCACTTACAAGGACACCGTGATGTCGTTGACGCAGGCGAAGCCTTGCCCGATTCCCAATATAGAGCTTTCAGCAGTCAATCTTGGTGCTGAGCCGCCGCGCTGGTATGCGGCGTACACGCTGCCTCGCCACGAGAAAGTGGTGGCGGAACAACTCGGTCTTAGGCAGGTGGAGACCTACGTGCCTCTTTACCTTAGCGCACGGCGCTGGGCGGAGCGTCGCGCTCTGGTGCAACTGCCCCTCTTTCCCGGCTACGTGTTCGTTCGCATCTCGGTGGGCGAGCGGATCCGAGTACTGAACCATCCCGGTGTGCTTCGTTTGGTTACGTTTAACGGAAGACCCGCACCCTTGCCGGACCACGAAATCGAGCAGTTGCGGGCTGCGCTGGAATTGGCGAAGGCCGAACCCTTTCCGTTCCTTATACCTGGCAAACGCGTCCGCGTCAGATCGGGTGCGCTAGGTGGACTTGAGGGAACAATCCTGCGGCGGAAGGGCCGAATGCGGCTGGTGGTTAGCGTCGAAGCCATTCAGCGGTCAATTGTTTTCGATCTGGATGCTACCGATCTGGAATCTATCACTAATTAAGCAACTGGTCGCCAACTCGACACGACTCCTACCAGCTTCCGACCAGATAGCCAAGAGGTCGGAGCGAGATCGTTGTACCGGAATGTGAGCAACATTAGCATCGGCGGTCAAGAGTCTCGTTGCAAACCGTCTCCTGAAGACGAGCATGCCTTGCTGAATCAAGGCACTACGAAAAGCCAGAAGTCCCTTGCACATCTCTCAATTAAACGGAGCCCTTATGGAGCAGTTGCGTGAACCATTTCGTTTCCTGAGGAATCATTTTCAGCGAAATCATCTAGGCATAGGGCGGGAAGTGCTTCCGCTACGCTGGAAAGAGGCGATCCTGCGTGTGGTTGCGGATATAGTTCTGACCAATGGCTCCATGCTGGGCGCGGCGGTGATTTGGGCGGTTTTCAAACCCACATTGTTCTCCGAGAATCCTGGCGCCATCCGGCTCATCACGAGTGGAAAGACCTCACTCTTAACCTATGTGCTGTTGTGGTCTGTCCTGTCCATAATCATTTTTCACCTCCACGGTTTCTACACCCGGACGCGTGGTTATGCGAGCCGCTACAAGGCATTGGTGATCGGTCGGGCCGTCAGTCTAGTGATAGCCGTGTTCATTGTGATCGATCATTTTTTCCTGCTGGGCGGCTTCTCGCGTGCAGTGGCCGTGCTGGGTTGGTTCCTGATGCTTTTGAGTGTTGGCGGTGTCCGTCTCGGCAAGGACCTGATCATTGCGACGTACAGGATCGAACCGCGGGTTCCGTCGACGGCGAAGGTAAAACGAGTGCTGGTGCTGGGCGGTGCTGGATACCTGGGATCGGCCCTTATGCCGAAGTTGCTGGACAAGGGCTACAAGGTGCGGCTCCTGGATTCGTTCGTATACGGCGACTCATCCATCGCGGGAATCAGAAGTCATCCGGACTTCGAAGTGCTCAAAGGCGATGTCCGGGAGATCCATTCCGTAGTTGATGCCATGAGGGACTGTGACATTGTTGTGGACCTCGCCGCAATCTTGGGCGATCCAGCCTGCGACGAAAATCGGCGGCTTGCGGTGGAGATCAACCGCGCCGCCACTCGCATGCTGATCGACATCGCTCGCGGATATGGCGTAAAGCGTTTCCTGTTTGCTTCAAGTTGCAGCGTATACGGAGCCCCCCAGTTTCTCATGGACGAGTTCTCTGCGGCTTCTCCCATCTCTACCTACGCGCAAACAAAGGTGGACTCAGAAAAACTACTGCTTGAGGTAGCCTCTCGTGACTTTCACCCCACGATCCTTCGGCTGGGGACATTGTTCGGACTTTCTCCCCGTCCACGGTTTGACCTGGTGGTCAACCTGCTAACCGCCCGAGCGGCTGCTACCGGGAAGATCACCGTGTTCAACGGTCAGCAGTGGAGGCCGTTTCTACACGTCCGCGATGCTGCGCGCGCATTCATGCTTTGCATGGAAGCTGAGCCTGCGGTCGTGGCTGGCGAGATCTTCAACGTGGGCGACTACAATCTGAATCACCGCTTGACGGATGTCTCCAAGCTGGTAGCCAGCATCGTGCCTCATGTGGAAGTCGCGCATGTGGACAATGGCGACCAGCGGAACTACCGCGTCTCCTTCGACAAGATCCATTCCCGCCTCGGGTTCCGGACCGAGATCACACTGGAAGAAGGAATCCGCGAGTTGTACGAATGGATCAAGCCTAACCACACCATTGACCTATCTGCAGCTCCTCAGTTCAATAACCAGGCGATGATCCGCGAGTTTGCGCAGAGCGCGGCCGCGCAGCAGTCCACTCTGCGCATGTTGCAAAACCTTGCTGAATGTGCCTGAAACTGATTGCCTTGACGGGACGGACGATCACGTTCGGTCCTTTGCAAGCTTTTGACTGAAAGGCAATGAAGATGGCAACTGAAATTCTTACCCCTCTGGCGCCGGAAACACACAAACAAGCCTTCCTGCCGTTTTCTGCTCCGTGGTTCGGAGATGAAGAGAAGAACGAGATCCTGAAGACACTCGATTCAGACTGGATCACAACTGGGCCACGCACCAAGGCGTTCGAAGCAAAATTTGCCGATTATATCGGCACCGGTGAGGCGGTTGCGGTGAGCTCGTGTACCGCAGCTTTGCACTTGGCGTTAGCCGCAATCGGGGTGAGCGCTCGCGACGCAGTTATCACCAGTCCGTTGACTTTTGCTGCTACAGCTAATGTGATCGTCCATCAAGGTGCTTAGCCGATCTTTGTAGACATCGACCCGGACACTTACAATCTCGATCCTGACAAACTTGTCACCTTCATTCAACAACAGTGCCGGTGGGATCCTCGCAATCGCGCCCTATGGACAAAGAAGACCAACAAGCGGGTTCGGGCCATTATTCCGGTGCATTATGCTGGGCACCCATGCGACATGGACAGGATCAACGCGTGTGCCCGCGAGTTCCGCATGACGGTAATCGAAGATGCCGCGCACGCTCTCGGAGCTACTTCCCGTGGACGAAAGGTAGGCAGGCTTGGCGACATGGCCTGTTTCAGCTTCTATCCCACGAAAAACATCAGCACCGGGGAAGGCGGCATGCTCACCACGCAGGATCCCGAGTTGGCGCAGCGCATACGCGTGCTAAGCCTTCATGGCATCAGCCGGGACGCGTGGAAGCGCTATGGGCAAGATGGTTCGTGGCGGTACGACATTCTCGACGCGGGCTTCAAATACAACATGACCGATCTTTCCGCCGCCCTTGGCATACATCAGTTGGAGAAGCTGCCACGCTTCCTGAAGCGGCGTGTTGAGATAGCTGAGCAATACCCAAGGTTACTGGCCGATCTGCCTTTGAAGCTTCCAACGGCACTGCCCCACACCGAATCTGCCTGGCACTTATACCCTGTGCAGGTGCGGTCGTCATGGGTTAGTCGTGATCAGCTTATCGCCACGCTACGGGCAGACAATATTGGGACCAGTGTGCACTTTATTCCGCTACATCTAATGTCGTATTACCAGCGTCGCTTCGGCTATAAGACGGGAGACTTTCCGGTGGCGGAAAGCGTCTTCAACAGGATAGTGTCACTGCCGTTCTTTCCACGTATGACCGATAGTGACATCGAGCGCGTGGGATTCGCAATGCGAAAGGCGTTTGTCGAGACTGTGGCGGCGTGAGGACTTGTCAAGCTGTCGCGCAGACCGATGTTGCAACTTCTCAACTAGCAGTGGTTGACTGCAGCTTAAACAATCCGGTAACCGTATGAGTCGAAATTTCGATTTGTTGCACCTGGCTAGAGAAGACAACGACTCTTATCAACGTTTGCCTTCTCATCAAATGACGCTGTGGTCACGCGACACACTGCATCCGGCCCACCTGGTTGCCGCAGAGAACCAGGAAGGGGAATCAGATTTGCTGACGGTGGTTCGCGTATTTCGTCGACGCTGGCGCACCGCGGCCTGGTTCGCTGGAATCATCATGACGGTTACTGTTCTGGTGACTTTGCTCATGACCCCGCTTTACGCGCCGGACGTCAGGATTGAGATCGGCCCTCCTGGGTCTGAAGCCTTTTCTATCAACCACGATGATCTGGCCGCCAGCGATAACGATTATGTCGAGACCCAGGTGCTGAATCTGCTCAGCGAGCAGCTTGCCATCACCACCATACGAGAGCTGCAGCTCGACCAGAAGCCGGAATTTATTGCCACGCGGCACTTGTTACCGCTGGGATGGCTGAGACCTCGACGCCGGGATGATACCGCGAACCAGAATCGTGATGAGTTGCGATTGACTCCGCAAGAATCCCGAGCGCTGGAGTTCTTCAAGCGGCAATTGGAGGTAAGGCGGCTCGGCAACAGTCGCATTGTTGGCGTGAGCTTTGCCAGTAAAGATCCGCACTTGGCGGCGCAGGTCGCGAACACTTTAGCGCTCAACTTTGTAAATCAATACTATCGTTCCCGACATGAAGCCATTGTGCAGTCCTATCAGTGGATTGAGCGTCAACTGGACGACATCCGGCAAAAGATGGAGGCATCGAATCAGGCCCTCGTTCGCTTCCAGCGCTCCAGCGGAATCACCGACCTCGATGAACAGCAAAACACGTTTACGCAGCGGGTAGCGGAACTGAATCGTCAGCTAACGCAGGCAGAGATGGAGCGGGTACAGTATGAAAGTTTCCTGAGCAAGGCGGGTCTCGGCGAAGAGGATGCACTGCCGCAAGTCGAAGACAATCAGGTCGTCCTCGCCCTCAAACAGAAGGTTGCTCAAGCCCAGGCCGACCTTTCGCAGGGCCTGGCCATTTATGGCCCCAACCATATCAAGGCGAAACAACTCCAAAGCCAATTCAACGATTTGAACGCTTCATTGTTGGCCGAAAAGCAAAAAATTGTAGAGGCCCTCAAAACCAATGCTATCGCCGCTGAAAACCGCCAGCTAGAGGTAGGCCACCGGCTCGACGCGATGCGGAAGGATTTGAATAAGTTAGCGGCGTCCAACGTACTTAAGAAAGAAGCGGCGACGAACAGTGACGTCTATAACAAGTTGTATACCAGCGTAAAGGAAGCATCCATTGCTGCCGCGTCCAAATCAAGCAATATACAGATCGTGAGCAAGGCGAGAGTGCTCGAAACCCCCACCAGTCCAAATGCGCTGTTGAACCTGGCAATTGGAATATTTGTGGGAATTGTTGGCGGCGTAGTGCTGGCGTTTGCCAACGAGGGCCTGGACCGGACGATCCACACACCTGAAGAAGTCAAGAGGTTCACCGGACAGTCTCCCATGTCGATCGTCCCTCTGCTTCACTCCATCGAGCCGAAGCGGTTTGGATGGTACAAGGCAATTTCGTTGTTCCCAGGGAAGGTCCTGCCGGCGCAGAACCGCGACATGGTGTTTGTAGTAGCCAGTCCCTGGTCGCCGCAGGCAGAAGCTGTGCGCAGCTTAAAATCCTCCATCCTCCTGGCAAGCGCGGAACAATCGAGCTTAGTCATTCTCGTTGTCTCATCCACTGCCGGTGAGGGCAAGACCCTGTTGTCCGTCAACTTGGCTTCGGCGTTGGCGGAGCAAGCGGAGACTTGCCTGCTTGATGTCGACATCCGAAGACCCCGGGCGGCAAGCACTCTAGGGTTGTTGCCCGCGAACGGACTGAAAGACGTCCTGGAGCAGATAGTTCCTCTGGAGCAGGCTTTGATCAAGGTACCGCATGTGCCGGGCCTTGCCGTTTTGCCGCCCCGCGCCGCGGACGAAAAGGTCGTGGAGATCGCGAACTCGCCCGCGATGGGAGGAATCATTGCCGCGCTGCGCCAAAAGTTTCGATTTGTAGTGGTGGACTGTCCCCCGATCATTTCCTATCCCGAGGGTCGCGTCTTGTCCAAGTGGGTCGATAGCGTCATTCTTGTCGGCCGTTGTGGCACAACCACTCGCGAGGCGCTGATCCGCAGCGTGGAGATTCTGGCGGAGGTTCAAGCTCCCGTACTCGGCGTGGTGCTGAACGGAGCAGACCTCAGCGCACCGGAGTACAGCTACTACCAATATTCCAGCTAGCATTTGTGTATGGCAATCGTTGTTACCACGTTAGCGGCGTCCAGCGGCATGACCGCGAGTATCGAACTGCCAGACGCATTGCGGTTTGGTGGACCACTTTGGATATTGGTGGCACTGGCACTAGCGCCATTGTTCCTGCTGGCGATGCGCAGATTCCGAGCCGCATTCATCCCGCCGCTCATCTTCGTTGGTTATCTTAAGACCGTGCAATCGAAAGGTCTCAGCCTCACCGATCCCACCATGATCGCGCTGCTGCTTCTTTGTGGCTCTATTCTGCTCGACTTACTTATCGCTAGTACCGGAAAAGATCGTCACGGGCTGCGCGAATGCTTGGCCCAATGGAAAGGTATCGCCTCATTCGGCGTTTTGGCTGCCGCGACAGCCGTCAGCTATCTCTATTCCCCAGCCCCAACATATGGCTGGGATAAATTGACTCGATTCCTCGTAATTTCAGGCATCTTGTTTCTGGCGCCTCTTGTCCTTATCAAGAAGATGGATGACGTACGTCACTTCACGCTGGCGATGCTGGTATGCGCAACTCTGTTGAGCATTAAGCTGCTCTACGGCATCAACGACGGATCTTTGTTCGACCCCAGTGGTCATGCTCTCTCATCCGAGAGTCGCGATGTTACCCAGATTGGGGCTGGGCAACTGGTAGCGATTGGCCTGCTTTGGCTGCTCTTCTGTCCTCCCTACAACTTGCGCCGGCTCTCGTTGATGATATCGGTCCCTTTGCTGTGTGCCGCTCTGATTGCTTCGGTGGCACGCGGACCGATATTGTTTTTTGTCGCGGTGCTCGTTCCTTTCATGTTCTCCCATCATGGGCGGGCGGCGGTGACGTCCACGAAGGTCTGGTTGCCGGTCCTAGTGTTCGGTCTTCTGGCATTTGCTGGGTCTCTCTATTGGCTACAACGGCAAGAGGCAGCACAGGAGAAGTTCAGGACGAAAAAAGCCGAAATCGAAGAAGTACTTCGCGGCTCCTCAACTCCAACCTACACGGCAGGACGAAGGTTGACCCTTTACGGCTGGGCGTTGGAAATGTTTGCAGAGAAGCCGTTGACCGGCTGGGGACTAGGCGGCTGGAGCTATTACGTTTTCGATCGCGATATGCCATCGTATCCGCACAACCTGGTCCTCGAGATTGCCGCAGAAGAGGGTGTGATCGGGCTGGCCGCACTCGGCACTCTTTTTCTCACAGTCTCTTTGGCAATGCGGCGTATCTGGCGAAGGTCTCCCGACTTAAGTTTCATCGTTCCTGTTTTCACGTTCTCTTTCCTTGCTACTTTGACTAGTGGCGACATAAACGTCAACCGGCCATTATGGCTGTGGTGCGGCGTGATCTTCGCTCTCGCCGGAATCGCGGAGCGGCGGTTACAAAGACGCCAGACACTGAAACGATATTCGACCAATCATTTCGGACTCGACCGTCCGTTCCTCAAGAGTTCCATGTACTTGTGAAGCGTTGAACAACTCTGGAATATATCCACGCAAACTGCAAACCCATGCTACACACACGCCCAGCAACACTTGCATCTGCGCCTTCCGAAGTGGTGCCATGGGCGCTTTCTGGGGGCAAACGATTATTCGATGTTGCCTGTGCGACCCTGCTTGTCACAGCGGCCGCACCGCTTATGGTCATGCTTGCGGTCGTCATAAAGGCAAGTTCGCGAGGCCCTTTTTTGTTCCGCCAACGTCGCCTGGGAAAGAACGGCAAGCAATTCCCGGTCTTGAAATTTCGAACAATGTACACAAATACCGGAGACAGTTCAGGAGCCCTGATCACGCGTTCCGGAGACTGCCGAGTCACACGCGTGGGCAGATGGTTGCGAAAGTGGAAACTGGATGAGTTACCTCAGTTCGTCAACGTTCTCACAGGCGACATGAGCATCGTAGGTCATCGACCCGACATGTTGAAATACATGCAAACGCTGACTGGACGGGATCGGAACATTCTGTATTTTCGCCCTGGAATCACCAGCCCAGCCAGTTTGAAGTTCCGTAACGAAGAGCATGAGTTAGCCAGCGTGCCGCCGGAGGAATTGGAGCAGCTCTATGTCAGCAAGCTGCTGCCACAAAAGATCGGAATGGATCTGGATTATGCAGAGCATGCTACTTTCTTGACCGACTGCCGCATTCTGCTGCAGACAGCCTTCTCGGTTCTCTGTAGTCATCGAGGCTAGCGTTGAAATTTCTTTTTCTAACCCAGTACTTCACACCCGAGGCCAGCGCCGCACCCATACGCCTCGCGGCGATTATTCGCCAATTGCGACGGCTGGGGCATGACGTCGAGGTCGTAACTGCCATGCCTAACTATCCGGTCGGGCGCATCTTCGCCGGCTATCGCGGCAAGTTCTATGTGCGCGAGATTTGGGAAGGGGTGCGGGTACACCGTGTCTGGCTCTACGCCGCTGTCGGCAAGGGATGGAGGCGGTACCTCAACTATTTTACGTTTACGTTGATGTCATTCTTTGGCATCTTCAAGGCGGGCAAGGCGGATTGCCTCTTTGTCGAATCCCCCCCACTTTCGTTGTCGGTGACCGGGTTCTTCTACTCAAGATTACGGAACGTGCCGTTCGTGTTCTACGTCGCAGACCTGTGGCCGGATGCAATACGCGACAACCTTGAGCTCAACAAGGAGGGAGTCGCCCTGAAATTTGCCCGCGCGCTGGAACGCTGGTCATACCGCAAGGCCGACTACGTCTGCGCTGTTACGGAAGGAATTCTGTCCGAACTACTGCGCCGGAAGGTGCCCCAAAGCAAGCTGCTCTTCTTGCCCAATGGAGTGGATCTCGACCAATTCGCTCCCATGCCCCCGGATGACAGCCTCAGGCACCAACTGGGTTTGCAAGAAAAGGAGATCGTCCTCTACGCCGGCACCCACGGCTATGCGCACGGCATGGAACGAATCCTGGGGGCAGCGAGAGTATTGCAGGAGCGGCGTCCGCAATGTCATTTCGTCTTTGTTGGTGAGGGTTCTGCCAAGCCGGCGATGATCCGCCAGGCTAAGGAACTCGGGATACACAATGTGAGTTTCCTTGATGCGGTCCCGCCTGATCAGGTGAGCAGGCTTTTTTCGATTGCCTTCTGCGGTGTTGTCAGTCTGAATGAGAGCTCGATTTCCCAACACACCCGTCCGGTGAAGAGCTTGACCGCAATGAGCTGTGGCAAGCCAGTTGTCTACATAGGATCTGGAGAGGGGAGCCAGTTAGTGAAGAATACCAACGCGGGCTTCGTGCTTGAACAGGGTGACCCTGATGCTATTGCCGAAGCTATTTGTCAGCTCGCCGTTGACCCGCGGCTGGCGAAGAGCCAGGGCCAGAACGGTCGCAAGTTCATTGAAACAAACCTAGCCTGGCCGTTACTAGTGGGCCGCTGGTTTGACGACCTCGCCGGCCGACTCCGCATGAGCCAACAACAAACTCAACAACAATTAGAGGCTGTGAAGTCGTGCACTCAACTGTAGCACTCGAAGTCCCGTTCCTCGACTTGAAGGCGCAATATCGTGCACTCGAGCCCGAGATTAGCTGTGCGGTTGCAAGAGTGTTGGAATCCGCGCAATTCGTCGGCGGACCATTTGTCGAGAACTTTGAACGAGAATTTGCTTCCTACATCGGGGCGAGATACGCCGTTGGGGTCTCATCAGGAACATCGGCCCTGGAACTGGCATTGAAGGTCGCCGATATCGGTCCTGGAGACGAAGTTCTCGTTCCCGCAAATACTTTCTTTGCTACGGCGGAAGCGGTCAGCAACGTGGGAGCCAGGCCGGTCTTTACTGACGTGGATGCGGCCTCCTTCCACCTCGACCTTAGCTCTGCAGAAGCGATGATTACCCCTCGCACGCGGGCGATCATCCCGGTGCATCTCTACGGTCGAGCGATGGATCTCGGACAGGTCGCCGAATTCGCGGCTGCTTACCGCCTGCGGATTATCGAGGATGCTGCCCAGGCTCATGGAAGCGCGTACAACGGTGCCAAGGTCGGAGGCTCAGGACAGCTCACCTGCTTCAGTTTCTATCCTGGCAAGAATCTCGGGGCGTACGGAGATGCGGGAGCTGTGACCACTAGCGATTCCGATGATGCGCACAAGTTGCGTCTGCTTCGCGATCACGGGAGTCCGGCGAAGTATCAGCATTCGATGATTGGGACGAATGCACGCCTGGACAGTATCCAAGCAGCGATACTTTCCATCAAGCTACGGCATCTTGATCATTGGAATCAGCTCAGGCGCAAACACGCGGCACAGATTGCCTCAGCGCTTACAGATTCACCCGTGATACCACCAGAAGTACCGACCGGCGGCGAACATGTGTTCCACCTGTTTGTGGTTCAGTCGCAGCAACGCAACGCGCTGCGGAACCACCTTTCTGCTAATGGAATCGGAACCGGAATCCACTATCCTGTTCCTCTACATCTGACGGAGGCCTACCAGCAACTCGGCTATCCGGGGAAGGGCTCCCTGCCAACGGCAGAACACCTTGCCGAAGAAATTCTCAGCCTGCCCATGTACGCCGAGCTTACTGACGAGCAAATCGAATATACGATCGATGCCGTCCAGAACTTCGCGGGATGAATCTTTAGACGCTAGCAGCTGCACACATGCATCCACGACCAACAGTTGTCCATCTCACCTCGGTGCACACCGCGTTCGACGTACGCGTGTTTCACAAGGAGTGCAAGTCTTTGGCGCGGTCGGGCAAGGACGTAGTCCTCATTGCCCCACACCCGAGCGATAGAGTTGTGGATTCAGTGGAAGTCAAGGGAATCCGGAGCAGCGGTGGGCGTTTCGTTCGAATGACCCGCACGGCGTGGCGTTTGTATAGAGAAGCGTTGCGACAGAATGGGGATGTGTATCACTTTCACGATCCGGAACTCATTCCTGTGGGGCTGTTGCTGGCGGCGCGTGGAAATACCGTGGTTTATGACCTACATGAGGTC
>Ga0066709_100000557_pt1 | contig 20697 bp, 19 predicted proteins | sample GraSoiAngelo_158_FD_79665 | JGI IMG/M metagenome (GOLD analysis project Ga0066709, IMG submission 79665) | Grasslands soil microbial communities from the Angelo Coastal Reserve, California, USA - 14_1009_16_30cm | ecosystem: Environmental > Terrestrial > Soil > Grasslands | place: USA...
ACCGCACGAGCAGGATCTGGTTCAGGCGCGAGCCGTCGCGGACGACGCGACTGCCGGGGTCGACGGGATAGACCGTGACGGGAGGCTGGCCCGCCGGCACATCACCGGGCGTGATGAACTGTCCGGTCCGCGCTCCGGCGGCGGCCACGAAGCGATCCCCGGCCTGAGGACGCTGGGTCCGGGGATCCGCCGCCTGGGCCGCGGCCGCGCGTGGGACGCAGAGAAAGGCGCCAGCGCCCAGAGCGGCTCGTAGGACAGCGCGGCGCGGCGGTCCGGAACGCGAATGCATCGCAGCCTCGCTGGCGGGATTCTGGTGGCGGCGCGCACGCGATGTCAAGCGGGGCGCTCGACACCGGGCGGCCGCCCGACGGCGGTCGTGTCTACTCTCGGCTTTATGTTCGCGCGGCTTTGTGCTTGGATTGTGCGCGCCGCGGTGACGGACAGGCGCGCATGGCCTCGACGGTCGGTGATGAGAGGAGACGCGAGATGATCCCACTCGACATCAACGGCAAGCGCCAGAACGTGGACTTGCCCGGCGAAACCCCGCTGTTGTGGACGCTCCGCGACGAGCTGGGTCTCACCGGGACCAAGTTCGGCTGCGGGATGGCGCTCTGCGGCGCCTGCACCGTGCACGTCGACGGTCAGCCGGTGCGCTCCTGCATCACGCCGATCTCGGCGGTGGCGAGCAAGAAGGTCGTCACCATCGAGGCCGTCGGCGCCGACGCCGTCGGCAAGGCGTTGCAGGCGGCGTGGGTCGACAAGGGCGTGCCCCAGTGCGGCTACTGTCAGGCCGGCCAGATCATGTCGGCGGCCGCGCTGCTGAAGCGCACGCCCAAGCCGAGCGAGACCCAGATCGACGAGGCCATGAACGGCAACATTTGCCGTTGCGGAACCTACACGCGGATCCGCGCCGCCATCAAGCAGGCGGCGGCCCAGCAGGGAGGCACGCGATGAGCGCCCCAGTCGATCGCGTGATCGTGGCCAACGTGAGCCGGCGCCGGTTCCTGCAAGGCATGTCGCTTGGCGGCCTCGTGCTCGCCGTGGGATACCCCTCGATCGCGCGAGCCCAGGAGGCCAAGAAGTACGGCGCGGATGGGATGCCCAACGGCTGGGTCGACAACCCGCTGGCGTTCGTGTCGATCGCCGAGGACGGCACGGTCACGATCGTCTGCCATCGGTCCGAGATGGGGCAAGGCGTCCGGACCGGCATGCCGATGATCGTGGCCGACGAGCTCGAGGCCGACTGGAAGCGCGTGCGCGTCGCGCAGGCGACGGGTGACGAGAAGAAGTTCGGCAACCAGGACACTGACGGCTCGCGGAGCACGCGGCACTTCTTCGAGCCCATGCGCCGCTGCGGTGCCGCGGCCCGCACGATGCTCGAGGCGGCCGCCGCCGAGCGCTGGAAGGTGCCGGTGAGCGAGGTGGAAGCCAAGAACCACGAAGTCGTGCACCGAGCGACGGGCAAGCGCCTCGGCTACGGCGCGCTCGCCAAGGCCGCCGCCACTCAGCCCGTGCCGGCGCGCGAGACGCTGCGCCTGAAGGATCCGAAGCAGTTCCGCTACATCGGCAAGGGCCAGCTGAAGCTGGTCGACGGCCGGGACATCGCTACCGGGAAAGCGCAGTACGGCATCGACACTCGGCTGCCGGGAATGCTGTACGCGGTCGTCGCGCGTCCGCCCGTGTACGGCGGCAAGGTGGCGAGCTTCGACCCCGCCGAAGCGCTGAAGGTGCCGGGCGTGGAGCGCGTCGTGGAGATCGAGGCCAGCCCGCCACCGGCCCACTTCAACCCCGTCGGCGGCGTCGCGGTCCTGGCGCGGAACACGTGGGCCGCCATGCAGGGTCGTCGCGCGCTCAAGATCACCTGGGACGACGGCCCGAATGCGGGCTACGACTCCACCGCCTACAAGGCATCGCTCGAGGAATCGGCGCGCAAGGCCGGCAAGGTGGTCCGCAACGACGGCGACTTCACGGCCGCCGCGGCCGGCGCCGCGGGCCGCCACGAGGCGGAGTATTACGTGCCCCATCTCGCGCACGCGACGATGGAGCCGCCCGCCGCGACCGTGCGCATCGCCAACGGCAAGTGCGAGGTCTGGGGCTGCTTCCAGTCGCCTCAGGCCGCGCGTGACCTGGTTGCGAAGCGACTGGGCATGTCAGCGGACGACGTCACCGTGCACGTCACGCTGCTCGGCGGCGGCTTCGGACGCAAGTCCAAGCCGGACTACGCCATCGAGGCCGCCGTGCTCTCCAAGGCCGTGGACGGCAAGCCGGTCAAGGTGACGTGGACGCGCGAGGACGACCTGCACAACTCCTACTACCACACGGTGTCGGTCGAGCACCTGGAGGCCGGCGTCGATGGGCAGGGCAAGCCGGTCGCCTGGCTGCATCGCAGCGTGGCGCCGACCATCATCTCCACCTTCAATCCCGCGGCGAAGAACGAGGCGGCGTTCGAGCTCGGCATGGGCGTCATCAACGTGCCGTTCGCGATTCCCAACATCCGCATCGAGAATCCCGAAGCCGTCGCCCACACGCGGATCGGCTGGTTCCGCTCGGTGTCGAACATTCCCCACGCGTTCGCGGTCCAGTCGTTCGTCGCCGAGCTGGCGGCGGCCGCCGGCCGCGATCCCAAGGACTTCCTCCTGGAGGTGATCGGCCCGGCCCGCCAGGTGAGCCCGGAGATGCTGGGCGATACGTGGAACCACGGCGAGTCGCCCGAGCGCTACCCGGTGGACACCGGGCGGCTGCGGCGCGTCGTCGAGACCGCGGCCCGCGAGGCCGGCTGGGGCAGGAAGCTGCCCAAGGGCCGGGGCCTCGGCATCGCCGCGCACTACAGCTTCGTGAGCTACATCGCGGCGGTCGTGGAGGTCGCCGTCGACGACAAGGGGGCGATCACGGTCCCGCGGGTGGACATGGCCGTCGACTGCGGCGCCACCGTCAATCCCGACCGCGTGCGCTCACAGATGGAGGGCGCCTGCGTGATGGGACTCGGGATCGCCACGCTGGGCGAGATCAGCTTCAAGGACGGGCGCGTGCAGCAGAACAACTTCGATGCCTACGAGGTGACCCGCATGGTCGGGACGCCGCGGGAGATCCGCGTGCACATCATCCCGGGTGACTACAGCAAGCCGATGGGTGGCGTCGGCGAACCGGGCGTGCCGCCGATTCCACCCGCGCTGTGCAACGCGATCTTCGCGGCCACCGGCAAGCGGATCCGCCGCCTGCCGATCCGCGACCAGCTCACGGTGTAAGCGCTCCCAGCGCGGAAGGGGCCCTCGGCCGAGGGCCCCTTCACCGCTTTCGCGCGACGAGCGCCTGGTTCACCATCAGCCGCCCGCCGCGGCCGCGCGCGAAGAGCTTCTCGACCTTCGCGGCGGCCGCGGTGAGGCCGAGCTGAAACGGCCACGGATGAAAGCCGGCGTGGACGAGCACCTCGAGCCCGGCCGCCGCGCACGCCTGCTCGAGCTCCCCCCACGCGACGAAGTTCTCCAGCCCACGGAACGGTCGCAGCCGGAGCGCGCTCGCGGCTCGCACGGCGCGCTGCCACACCCGGTTCGGCGTCGTCAGCACCAGCAGGCCGTCCGCCCGCAAGACGCGTGCGAGCTCTCCGAGCGCGAGGAAGGGCGCCGGCGTGTGCTCCAGCATCTCGCTGGAGATGACGACGTCGAAGCTCGCGTCGCGGACGCCCAGCCGGCACACGTCGGCGACCACGCCGCGGCAGCCGGCCCGCGCCATCGTCAGCGCCACCAGCCTCGGCCCGATGTCGACGCCGACGACCGCCGCCCCTCTCACCGCGGCGGCGGCGGAGAACAAACCGTACCCGCATCCCGCATCCAGCGTGCGCTTGCCGCGGAGGCTCGTCCGGCCCAGGCACTCGTCGAACACCACGCTCAGGCGCCGGCGCACGTCGGCGGGGTGATCCAGGCCCTCGAAGCGTTCGGCGATGCTCTCGTGGAAGTATTCGGGCGCCTGCTGCGTCACCGCTCGCGCTCGTGCGCGGCGTCCGGCGGCACGTCGCCGGCGTCCCCGTGGACCGTCCGGATGAGATAGACCGGGCGGCGCTTCACTTCCTGGAAGATGTAGCCGACGTAAATGCCGACCAGGCCCAGGGCGATCATGAGGGCCGAGCCCACGATCAGCAGCATGAACATGAGCGAGGCCCAGCCGGGCACCAGCAGGTGCTGCCTGCCGGTAAGCCAGAAGCTCAGGACGTAGAGCGCCTCGGCCACCGCCAGCGCCAGGAAGCCGAGCCCCACGACGAGCGCGATCTTGAGCGGCACCAGGGAGAACGAGAAGGTGGCCTCGGCCGCCAGCCGCCCCATTCGCCGAAGCGAGTACTTGGCCGTGCCGCCGAGCCGCGCGCGCTCGGTGTAGGGCAGGACGACGGTCCGGTACCCGGTCCAGGCCACCATGCCGCGCAGGAAGCGGTGGTATTCACGCATCTGGCGGAGCGCCTGCAGCACGGGCCGGGAGAGCAGCCGGAAGTCGGCAGAAGCGGCGATGATGCGCGTGTTGCCGATGGCGCTGAGGAGCCGATAGAACGCCGCGGACGTCCAGCGCTTGAAGGCCGGCAGCTCGGCGCCGACCCGCTGGGTGAGGACGACCTCGTAGCCGGCCTGGTAGAGCGCGACCATGTCGGCGATCAGCTCGGGCGGATGCTGCCCGTCACCGTCGAGCGTCACGACGGCGTCGCCCTCGGCGTGATCGAGCCCGGCGGTGAGCGCCGCCTGGTGGCCGAAGTTGCGGCTCAGCTCCAGGATCGTCACGCCGCCGTCGTCGCCCGCCGCCTTCACGAGCTCGGCCGCCGTATGGTCGACCGAGCCGTCGTTGACGTAGCAGATCCTGACGTCGTGCTCGCGCCGCAGCGGCGTCACCACGTCCATCAGCCGCCTGTGGAACTCGGCCACGATGGCTTCCTCGTTGTAGACGGGGACGACGATGTCGATCGCGAGCCGCCGCTGGGCCATCGTCATGTCGGGCTCGGGGCGCGCTCGACCCCGCGGCGCGCGAGCCGGTGGACCCGCCATCCATAGCTGAACGTGCGGACATCGACGAGACCGCGATGGCTCGGGCAGTAGGTCGTGTCGATGAACGGCCGGACGGCCACGGGGCAGAGTAGCCGGTGGATCCCGACTTCCAGGAGACGGACGCGCTGCTCCGTCGTGTAGACCAGCTCGCTGCCCTCGCCAAGAATCGCCGCCAGGCGCGCGTTGTCGCCCGTCACGCCGGCCTCGTCGAGCGCGATGCGGACGGTCGGCCCCGGCTGGTTGGCCATGGTTGCGGTCGCGACGAACACGTCGGCGCGCGACGGGCCGCCGGCGACGGGCGCGCCCACGTGCTGCACGACGAGATCGGGACGCCGCTTGATCTCGGCCAGGTGCAGCGGCAGCTCGTAGAGATACTCGTTGGCGCGCGTCGTGTTCACGACGACGCGGCTGCCGCCCGGCACGCCGCCCAGGAAATCCACGAGGTCGGCGTTGGCCCGGTCCACCGCGAGCTGCACGCGCGCGTCGGCCGCCGCGTTGATGACTGCCGGTAACCACAGCAGGCCGCTCACCACCAGCGCGGCCCGGGCCAGCCGCCGGGTTAGGACGGGAGCGCCGGAGACCCCCAGCTCCCAGAGCGCTCCGATCACGATGCCCGCCAGGATGGCGGCGCCGAACGCGAACGGGAGCAGGTAGTACGCGAACGTCGCGGGCCAGGGCGCGTAGACGGCGAGCCAGCCCCCCATCCAGGCGCACGCGTAGAGGATCTGCCGGCGCCGATCCGGCCCGCCACGGAGCACCAAGACGATCGCGGCCGCCAGCAGCGGCAGGAGGAAGGCGAAGTCCCTCACCATCCAGGCGGAGATGCGGAACATGGCGGCGGCGAGCGCCCCGGGCTCGAGCGCGTACGCCCGCGTGTACGTGCCCTCCGCGAGCGGCAGCGCCGCGTAGCGCCAGCGCAGGACGATGAACACCGCGGCCGCCGCGCCCGTGACGACGACGTAGGTGTTCGCGAAGCGCGTCCAGCCCGGCTGCCGGCCGGCCGACCATTCGATCGCGGCCCAGGCGAGCGACACCGGAACGAGGATGGCCGTCGTTTCCTTCGTGGCGCAGGCCAGCACGAGCGCGGTGACGGCCAGCCCGATCAGCGCGCCTCGTCGCCACCCCGACGGCTGGCGCACGGACGCGGCGGTGGCGAGCAGCGAGGCGCCGATCCACGTCAGCTGCAGTGGCTCGGCCTTCGACAGCGTGTAGAAGGCTTCGATCGCCGGCGCGCACAGCGCGAACAGCACGGCGGCGAGCGCGGCCTGCCGCGACGTCCCACCACTCGCCCGCACGATGCGGGCGAGGAGCGCCAGGAGCCCGGCCAGCAGGAGCACGTTGAGCGCGAAGAACGCGGCGGCCCGAACGCCGACGAGGGCGAAGACGCCGGAATACGCGAGCCAGTACGCCGGGAAGAACCGGCCCGTCTCCGGGATGAGGTCGAGCACGCTCGACCACCGGCCGATCACCTCACGGCCCGTCTGCAGCGTGAGGCCATCGTCGAGGAGCCCGAACCGGGCGGATGCCAGTCGGGGAAGCATCACGAGCACGGCGAGGCCTGCCGGAGCGAACCACCGCAGCATCGCTCGATCTTGACACTCGCCGTGCGGTGCGGCTACAACCTTCTCGACGCGCGCCGGCAACCGCTTGCATCGCCCTTCGAGCAGGAGGCGTCACATGAGACGGCTCACCGCATCCGCGATCCTGAGCGCCGCTGTCATCCTCGCACTGATCGCTCCCGCCGCCGGCCAGACGACGGACTGGCCCGTGTACGGCGGCGACACCGGCAACACCCGCTACAGCCCGCTGCAGACGCTCACGCCCGCCAACGTGGGCAAGCTGAAGGTCGCCTGGGCGCTGCAGCTGGGCTCGCTGCGGTCGCAAGAGTCGACACCGGTCGTGGTCGGCGACACGTTGTACGTGACCTCGTCGCATGGACCCAAGCACGTCTTCGCGGTCGACGCGCGGACCGGCACCATTCGCTGGCGGTACGCGCCCGAGGTGCCGGCCGGGATCGATCAGTTCGCCTGCTGCGACGTCAACAACCGCGGCGTGGCCTACGCCAACGGCAAGGTGTTCGTGGGACGCCTGGACGGCCATCTGGTCGCGCTCGACGCGAAGACCGGCGACGAGGTGTGGAAGAGCCAGATCGTCGACTACACCCAGGGCTCCGTCATCACGTCGCCGCCGACGATCGTGAAGAACCTCGTGATCACCGGCTTCGGCGGGGGCGAGTTCGGCGCTCGTGGCTTCATCGCCGCGCTGGATCAGAACACCGGCAAGGAGGTCTGGCGGTTCTGGACGATCCCCGGGCCGGGCGAGCCGGGCAACGAGTCGTGGAAGGGTGATTCGTGGAAGCTCGGCGGCGGCGTGGCCTGGGGGATCGGCTCGTACGATCCCAAGCTGAACCTCCTCTTCTACGGGACGAGCAACCCGTCGCCGTGGGGCGCCTCCGTGCGAGGGCCGGATTCCGGCGAGTACGGCGCGTTCACCAATCTCTACACGTCCGCGACGCTGGCGATCAACCCCGACACCGGCAAGCTCGTGTGGCACTACCAGTCGACGCCGCACGACGCGTGGGACTACGACGGGGTCAACGAGCTGGTCCTCACCGATCTCTTGATCAACGGGCAGATGACGCCGGTGGCCCTCAAGGCCGACCGCAACGGCTTCTTCTACGTCCTCGATCGGCGGACGGGGAGGCTGATCTCCGCGAAGTCGTTCGTGCCGATCAACTGGGCCACGCGCGTCGACCTCGACAGCGGGCGTCCCGTCGAGGTCCCCGAGAAGCGGCCCAAGTTCAAGCAGCGCGCGAAGGACATCTGCCCCAACCTCCTCGGCGGCAAGAACTGGCAGCCGATGAGCTTCAATCCCAAGACCGGGCTCGTGTACATCCCGTCGATCAATCTCTGCATGGACATGGAAGGCGCCGAGCCCGCCTATGAGCGCGGCAAGTTCTATCTCGCCTTCGAGTTCGACCTCGGCAAGAGTGGTCCGGGTGGCTACATGGGCGAGCTCATCGCATGGGACCCCGTCAAGCAGCAGAAGGCGTGGGGCAACAAGGACGAGCTGCCGTGGCTGGGCGGAACGCTCACGACGGCCGGCGGTCTGACGTTCCACGGCGACGTGCGCGGATGGTTCAAGGCGCTCGACGCCAAGAGCGGCCAGATGCTGTGGCAGTTCAATACCGGCTCCGGCATCAGCGCGGCGCCGATGACCTACGCGGTCGGCGGCAAGCAGTACGTGGCGGTGGTGTCCGGGCGCACCTTCACCATTCCTCTCTTCCTCGGGCCCGTCGGCGCGAAGATGGTCGCGGCCAGCCCGGAGGGTGGGACGCTGTTCGTCTTCGAGCTGCCGACCCAGTGATCCGCCGTGGCCGGGCGCGCGGGGGCCCTCGGGGCCTTCGCGCGCTCGGCATGCTCGTGCCGATCGTCCTGATCGCGCTCGGCGCCGGCGCCGTCGAGGCCGCGAGCGACGGCGCCGGCTTGCGTCTCTGCGGCGATCCGGACAACCTGCCGTTCAGCCATGCCGGCGATGGTGAGCGCGGCATCTACGTGGACGTGGCCGAGCACGTCGCCGCCAGGCTGGGCGTCCGCACGGAGTACGTCTGGTGGCACACGGCCTACGGCAAGCGGGCGATCCGCAACACGCTGCTGGCCGACCGCTGTGACGCGTTCTTCGGCGTGCCGCACGACCCCGACTTCATGAGCCGCGACCTCATCCTGACCCGCCCGTTCCTCGACGTCGGCTGGGCGATCATCGCGCCCCGCGCGCTGGAGTTCTCGTCCGTCGACGATCTCAAGGCACGCCGCCTGGCCGTCGTCTTTCGCTCGACGCCGCAGCTCCTGCTGGCGTCGCGTGGAGGCTTTCGGACGGTGACGTTCCGGACCGACGAGGCGGCGCTGGAGGCGCTCGTGGCGGGCGAGGTGGACGCGGCCTTCGTCTGGGGACCGACGGCCGGCTACCACAACCACACGAAGCTCGGCGGCGCGTACCGCGTGGTCCTGGTGGCCGGCGAGGGCCTGCAGTGGCAGGCCGCCGTGGCGCTCCGGAAGGGCCGCGAGGACCTCCGCGATCGGATCGACGACGCCCTGGCGGCGCTTCGACCGGAGATCCGCCGTGCGGCGGAACGCTACGGCTTCCCGGCGGGCCCGGCGACGGCTCTCGCAACGACGACCCCGGCGGCCGACGGCGATTCGATCGCGGCGGGTCGCAGCCTCTTCAACCAGCACTGCTCGCACTGCCACGCCCCCAACGCGATGAGCCCGGAACCGAGCCGCGATTTGCGACGCCTGCGGCTGCGGTATGGAGCGGTGGCCGCGGAGGTCTTCTACACGACCGTGACCCGTGGCAGGCCCGACAAGGGGATGCCGACGTGGAGCAACCTGGACACCGGGGCCGTGCAACGGCTGTGGATGTTCGTGGACTCGGTCCAGACTCCGCGCTGAGCGTGTCGCGGGCGTTGACTTTCGTTGCCGCTGGCTCTTTATATAGGGCCCTGAATCGAGGCCAGTGATGTCACGGACCGGCGGTCGACGATGATGCGGCTCCCAGCGCTCCTGGCGGTGACGGGCGTCCTCCTGGGCGGTCCGACCAGTGCCGAGCAGGAGCGAGTGGACGGCATGGGCCGAACGCGCGGGTGGGTGGTGGCCACCGACGGCGGCGACCTCGGGTTCGTCGACTGCCAGGGACAGCGTTCCGTGCTCGGTGGTGCGCGCGTCGAACCGGCCGCGAGCCGGTGTCCGACGTCGCCGACACCCCTCGAGGTGACCGGCGTCGTGCAGAGCGTTGACCCGGTCCGCCGCATCGTCCGCGCCCAGGAGGATACCGGGCGTGTGCGTGTCTTTCACATCACCGCCGACGTGCCCTGGCCCGAGGACCTCAAACTCGGCCAGCGGATCCGGGCCACGGGTCCCATCGACGGTCAGGTCACCGGTATCACGACCCCATGATGCACAAAGGAGGCAACGAGGCCATGACCACGAAACGAGGAGCGTTGTACCTGGCCCGCCTGGCGATGGTGGTACTGGTCGCCACGGCGTGCTCGATGTCGTCGACGTCGCAGGGCGGCGGCGGCGGCACCGGCGCGATGCGCACATCGATGAGCGAGCCTGCCGGCGCCGGCAACGACTGGATGACCTACCACGGGTCCTATCAGTCGTGGCACTACAGCCCGCTCACCGAGATCAACCCCGATAACATCAAGCGTCTGCAGGTGGCGTGGGTGCATCATCCCGGCCGCTCGACGCGCGGCCTGCAGTCGATGCCGCTCGTCGCCGACGGCGTCCTCTACTACACCGGCTCCTACAGCCGGGTGTGGGCGCTCGACGCGGCCACAGGCAAGCCCATCTGGTCCTACTTTCCCAAGCTGAACGACGACCTGGTCGCCGCGCAGACTCACTCGCCGTACACGCGGGGGATCGCGCTCGGCCAGGGCAAGGTGTTCGTGGGCACCGTGGACGGCCGGCTCATCGCGCTCGACATGAAGACCGGACGGCCGGCGTGGGACACCAAGCTCGTCAACTCGGAGAAGCTCACGGTCGGCTTCACCGGCGCGCCGCTGTTCGTGAAGGACAAGGTCATCATCGGCTCGCAGGGCGGTGAGTGGCCCGGGCGCGGTCCGATCTTCGGCGTCGACGCCGCCAGCGGGCGCAAGGTCTGGGAGTTCCTGACCGTGGCCGGCACCGAGGAGTCGAAGAAGACGTGGGGCAACGACTCGTGGCGCACGGGCGGCGGCGGCGGCTGGATGGCCGGCGGCTACGACGCCGAGTCCAACACCGTGTGGTGGGGCACCGGCAACCCGGCCCCGCTGTACGACTGGGCGGGATTCGAATGGAAGACCACCGGCCCGCGCCCCGGGGACAATCTGTTCACGACCGCGGTCATCGCGCTCGATCCCGACAACGGTCGCCTGAAGTTCTACCACCAGGAGCTGCCGCACGACGCGTGGGACTTCGACAGCGCCGTCGGTGAGTTCGTGATGCTCGAGCGGGACGGCAAGAAGCTCGTGGTGCACCCCAACAAGGGTGGCCACGTCTTCGTCTACGATCGCAAGGACGCGAGCATCGTCAACGTCTGGCAGCTGACCAAGCACATCAACTTCGTCAAGAGCATCGATCCCAAGACGGGCGCGCTGATCGGCCGGCGCGACCTGCCCCTCGGCAAGCACACCAACCTCTGCCCGGCCATCGCGGGCGGCATGAGCTGGAACTCCGGCGCCTACAGCCCGAAGACCGGGCTCTACTACAAGATCGGCCAGGAATGGTGCATGGACCTGGAGGTCATCAAGACGACGCCGGTCCTCGAGCCGCAGGCGCAGCTCGACATCGGCGCGAACTTCAAGCTTCGCAATCCGGAAGGTGACAAGGCCCACGGGCACCTGTCGGCGCGCGACCCGGTCACGGGGGCCAAGAAGTGGGAAGTGATGTTCCCGGAGCCGCCGCTGGCCAGCCTGCTGGCGACGGGCGGCAACCTGGTCTTCGTACCCGATCCGCGCGGCATGCTCCGCGCGTACGACGCCCAGAGCGGCAAGGAAGTGTGGTCGCACAACAACGGCATCGGGCACAACGGCGGGATCATCAGCTTCGCGGCCAAGGGCAAGCAGTACATCGCCGTGGCCACCGGCTGGGGCTCGCTCGTCGGTGACGAGTTCGGCGAGCTCTTCGGCGAGCCCTACAAGAGCATGCCGAAGGACGCCGGCGCGATCGTGGTGTTCACCCTGGAGTGATTCGCATCGCCGCGGGGAGGGCGCACGCGCGCCCTCCCCGCGGTAGCATGTCTCCATGCTCGGGATCCTCGCCCTCACCGTCGCTCTGAGCCTCGGCCCTGCGGTCGCTTGGGCCCAGGATCGCGCGGCGGAAGCCGCCCAGATCTTCGCCAGCACGTGCGGCTTCTGCCATCAGGATGGTGGCCGGGCCGCCGGCCGGGGACCCAAGCTGGCGGGCACCGATCGGCCGGACGACTACTTGCTCAACCGCATCCGTGTCGGAAAGGAGGGCGCCATGCCCGCCTTCGGGCGAGCGTTCAGCGAGGCGCAGCTGCGAGCCCTCGTGGTCTATATTCGCAGTCTGAAGGACGACGCTCGATGACCGGCCGGCGCGCGGCCGCGCTCGTCGGTGCGCTCGCGGCCGCCTTCGCCTGCTCGACCGCCGACGGGCGGCCCCTCAGTGTCATCCGCGACCGCGGCGTGCTGTCGCAGTGTGCCCACGCCAACGCGCTGCCGTTCGCGAGCAAGACGGCCGACCCGCCGGGATTCCAGATCGAGCTCGGGCGCGCGCTGGCGGCGGACCTGGGCGTCCAGCTCAGCGTGGAGTGGGTCACCAGCGGTGTGCAGTTCCGCGCCGTCGACTGCGACATCGTCCTGGACACGATCGCCGTGCCGGAGGCTCAGGCCGAGCGCCGTCTCGACCTCTCGAAGCCGTACCGTCGCAGCGGGGTGGGGCTCGTGCTGTCGCCGAACACGCCCGAGGTTCGACAGTTCGACGATCTCATCGGCCATCGCGTCGCCGTGCAAACGCGGTCGCTGGCGGCGATGCTGCTGGGGCGGCGCGGGATCCGGCTCGCCTCGTTCGGCTACGAGGAGGAGATGGTCGAGGCGGTGATGAAGGGAGAGGTGGAGGCCGCGGCCGTGTCGCAGGCCACGGTGGGGTACTTCAACCTCCGCCATCCCGACGCTCACCTGCGGTTCGTCCACGCGTACGACACGGAGCCCGAGCTCCGCTGGAATCTTTCCGTCGGCTTGCGGCGTTCCGACCCGGCGTTGCGCGAAGCGATCGACGCCGCCATCGACCGCCTCGTGACCAGCGGCACCATCGAGAAGATCTACGCGCGCTACGGCATCGAATACCGGCCCGCCCTCGCCCCGTGACCGCGCGAAGGATACCGCGTGAGCGACACGCCGCGATGACGGCGGTGCGGTCGTCTCCGGCACGACTCGCGATGGGCGTCGTCGTCCTGATCTTCACGCTTGCAGGAGCCGCGGCGGCGGAAGTCACCCGGCTCGTGGTGACGGCGCGCCAGGACGTGCTGGGGGGCGATTACGAAAAGCTCGCCGGGACTGTCGAGCTCGAGCTGGACCCAGCGCATCCCGCCAACGTGACGATCGTGGACCTCGATCGCGCGCCCCGCAACGCGCGCGGCCGTGTCGAGGCCTCGGCGGACTTCATGGTGCTGCGGCCCCGGCGATCCCCGCGCGGGTCGACGGCGCTGCTGGAGGTCAGCAACCGCGGCGGCAAGGCCGCGCTGCCGTACTTCAACCGGGCGTCCTGGACGCTGGACCCGACCGCGGATCGCGACTTCGGCGACCGGTTCCTGATGCGGCAGGGTCTCACGGTCATCTGGGTGGGCTGGCAATTCGACGTGCCGCGCGAGGACGGCCTCCTGCGCCTGCGCGCGCCGATCGCCGGCGGCGGCCCCCAGCCGATCGAGGGACTCGTCCGCAGCGACTGGACCGTGGATGCCCCGACCGCGACGCTGCCACTCGCGCACCGCAATCACGTGCCGTACCCGGTGGCCGACCCCGCCCACGCGGACAACGTGCTGACGGTACGCGCCACCAGGCTCGGGCCGAGAGAGGTCGTGTCGCGCGACCGCTGGCGCTTCGCGCGCATGGAAGAGGGACGGCTGGTGGACGACCCGACGCAGATCTCCCTCGCCGGAGGCTTCGAGCGCGGCAAGATCTACGAGCTGGTCTATCGCGCGCGGGATCCCGCCGTCGTGGGCATTGGACTGGCGGCCGTGCGCGACGTCGTCTCGTTTGCGCGCTACGATGCCCGCGCGCCGTTTCCGGTGACGGCGGCGGTGGGGCTCGGCATCTCCCAGAGCGGGCGGTTCTTGCGCCACTTCGTCTACCAGGGCTTCAACACCGACGAGGCCGGCCGGAAAGTGTTCGACGGCTTGCTCGTTCACACGGCCGGCGCGGGGCGGGGGAGCTTCAATCACCGCTTCGCGCAGCCGTCGCGAGACGCGCATCGCTTCTCCGCGTTCTTCTATCCGACGGACATTTTCCCGTTCACGGGCCGGACGCAGACCGATCCGGAGACGGGGCGTGCGGATGGACTCTTCGCGCGATCACGGCCCGAGCACGTGCCGAAGATCTTCTTCACCAACACCGGCTACGAGTACTGGGGGCGGGCGGCATCGCTGATTCACACGACACCGGACGGACGGATCGATGCGCCGCCGCTGCCCAACGAGCGCATCTACCATCTCGCGGGCGGCCAGCACTTCGTCGGTGGGTTCCCTCCGCCGGACGCGCCGCGCTCAGGCGACGTGTATCGCAGCAACCCCCTCGACTTCCTCGTGACCCTCCGCGCGCTGCTGACACGCCTGGTCGAGTGGGTCGCGGACGGCCGCACTCCGCCGCCGAGCGCCTACCCCACGCTGTCGACGCGAACGCTGGTCTCCATCGACGCGCTGAAGTTCCCGGCCGTCCGCGGCCTGAAGGCCCCCGCCGTGATCCACCAGGCCCATCGGGTCGACTATGGTCCAGACTGGGGCGCCGGCATCATCACCCGCGAGCCGCCGGGGGTCGGCGCGCCCTTCCCCGCGCTCGTGTCCCAGGTGGACGCCGATGGCAACGAGGTCGCCGGCGTGCGCGGCGTCGAGCTCCTGGCACCGCTGGCCACCTACACCCCGTGGCAGCTCCGCGGCGGCCAGGGAAGCGATGCCGGCGAGCTGGTGGATTTCCTGGGCAGCTACGTCCCCCTGCCGCGGACGGACGCGGAGCGGGAGCGCGCGGGTGACGGCCGTGTCAGCGTCGAGCGTCGCTATGCCGACAAGAGCGTCTACCTGGTGACGGTACGTCGAGCCGCCGACTCCCTGGCGCGGGCGGGCCTGCTGCTTCGCGAGGACATTCCGGGGGTACTCCAGCGAGCCGAGCAGCACTGGGACTGGATCATGCGGCGCTGAGGGCACGGCCCGATCTGATCCTTCGGTTTCCAGGCGCCTCCCCTGCAATAATCGGAGGGCTGGCACTGTGCCAGTGCCCCTCACCCAGGGAGGCATCATGCGAAAGACGCTGATCGCGTCAGTCGCCTTGGGCTTCGCCGCGTTCGTCACCAGCGGCTGCGTCTCCAAGAGCGAGTACATGAAGCAGGTCCACGCCACCGACCAGCTCGAGCAGGAGCTGGCCCAGGCCAAGGCCCGGAACCGCACGCTGGACGAGAACCTCGCGGCCATGACCAAGGACCGGGGCGAGCTCGAGCTCCTGCTCAAGTCGCGCTCGGACGAGCTCTCCAAGGCCGTCGCCGAGCTGCGCCAGCGCGTCGCCGCCCTCGGCGGCGAGAACGCGCGGCTGGCGAAGGACCTCGAGGACGAGCGCAAGGCCAGGGAGGACGCCCAGCACGCGAAGGAGGAGAAGGTCCGCGAGGTCAGCTCGACCTACGAGCAGCTCCTCAGCAAGATGAAGGGCGAGATCGCCAAAGGGCAGGTCACGATCTCCGAGCTGAAGGGCAAGCTCACCGTCAACCTCGTCGAGGCGATCCTCTTCGACTCGGGCCAGGCCGAGGTCAAGCCGGGCGGACTGGTGGTGCTCGGCAAGGTCATCGAGATCCTCAAGACCGTGAACGACAAGGCCGTCCGTATCGAAGGCCACACCGACGACATCCCGATCAAGGGCAGTCTCACGGGGCGCTATCCGACGAACTGGGAGCTCTCCGCGGCGCGCGCCATCAACGTCGCCCGCTATCTGCAGAAGCAGGCGATCAGCCCGGCCAACCTTTCCGCGGCCGGCTACGGCGAGTTCAAGCCCGTGGCCGACAACTCCACCGTGGAGGGACGGGCGAAGAATCGCCGCATCGAGATCGTGCTCGTACCCAAGGACTGAGCCCCCGCCCCACGCCCCGTGAGCGCGTGACTCGCGCTCACGGGGCCTAGAACGAGCCGGGTCAACGCCTCGCGGTTCTGCTATTCTTCCGCGCCATGGACACTCTAGAGCTCGGACTCAAGGGCAAGGTTGCGATCGTCACGGGCGGGAGCGAGGGGCTGGGCAAGGCCGCCGTCGAGCGGTTTGCCCGGTCGGGCGCGCGGGTGGTGGCCTGTGCCCGCCGCAAGGACGTGCTCGAGCGCACCATCGACGACATCCGGAAGGCGACGGGCGCCGAGATCGTCCCGCTGGCCGCCGACGTCTCCCAGGCGGCCGGCTGCGAGGCGGTGGTCGCCGCAGCCGTCCGGCAGTTCAGCACCGTCGATATCCTGCTGAACAACGCGGGGACCTCGGCGGGGGGCAGCTTCGAGACGGTCAGTGACGACGCCTGGCAGTCCGACCTCGACCTCAAGCTCATGGCCGCGGTGCGCATGTCGCGCCTGGTCATCCCGCACATGAAGCGGCAGGGCGGCGGGCGCATCATCAACGTCGTCAACACCGGGGGCAAGGCGCCGCGGGCGCAGGGGCTGCCCACCAGCGTGTCGCGGGCGGCCGGCATCAACCTGACGAAGTCGCTGGCCAACGAGTACGCCGCGGATCGCATCCTGGTGAACGCGATCTGCATCGGCCTGGTGAAGAGCGCGCAGATGGCAAAGCGCGCGAAGGACGGCGACCTCGAGGGTCACTACCGCGAGCTGGGCAAGCGCGTGCCCATCGGGCGGGTGGCGGAGGCTTCGGAGTTCGCCGACCTGGTGGCGTTCCTCGCCTCGGACCGTGCCGCGTTCATCACGGGCACGGCCATCAACTTCGACGGCGGGATCTCGCCGGTCGTGTAGCGCCGGCTACTTCTTCGGCTCGGCGCCGCCCGTGCTCGAGGCGCCTTTTTCGTTGCTCCGGGAGTAGGACGCGCCCTCACCGACGTTGGCGCCGGTCTTGGTGGCCTGGGCGGGATCGACCGCATTGGGCCGGGTATCGCCGCCGGTCTGCGAGGACGACGGGCCGCCCGCCTGCGAGGAGGTCTGGCCCAGCTTCGCCAGCGTGGCGTCGTCGAGCCGGCCGGTGGCGTCGAGGCCGTTCTTCTTCTGGTAGGCCCGCAGCGCGTCACGCGTGTGCGCACCCATGACCCCATCGATCGGGCCTGGATCGTGCCCCATCTGCTTGAGGGCGTTCTGCACTCGCTCGACTTCCGCGCGATCGCCGCTCTGCGCAGCGATCTGCGTTGCCGTGAGTGCGAGCAGCGCGCTTCCCATCAGGACCAGAGTCAGCGTTTTCATGACCCACTCCCGGAACCAGCAGGAGCAAGTCCTGTACCGCCGATGACCTGAGACCGGCTCGGCTCGCCACCGGGCCGGTCGAGCGCTAGAATCCGGCGATGGCCCACGAGCTCCGCGCGCTGTTCACGCCGATCCAGGTCGGGGCGCTCACGCTCGAGAACCGGATCTACTCCTCCGGCCACGCCGAAGCCATGGCCGACGGCGGCCGCCCCACGGAGCGGCTGCGGCGCTACCACGAGGCCAAGGCGCGGGGTGGATGTGCGCTGACGATCTTCGGCGGCTCCTCCAGCGTGCATCCCTCGTCGCCGGCGGCCGCGTGGAAGCAGATCGCCAACCACGACGACTCCGTCATCCCCGGATACCGCGCGATCGCCGACGCGGTGCACGCGCACGGCTGTCGGGTCTTCACACAGCTCACGCATCTGGGCCGCCGCGCCCAGTCGGATCCCGAGGCCGGCCACGCCCTGCTCGCACCCTCGCAGATTCCCGAGCGGGTGCATCGCGAGGTGCCGCACGAGCTGGAAGCCGAGCAGATCGCCGAGCTGGTGCGTGCCTTCGGCGAGGCGGCGCGCCGGTGCCGCGACGGCGGCCTCGACGGAATCGAGATCTCGATGGCGCACAACCATCTCATCGACCAGTTCTGGTCGCCCGCGTTCAACCAGCGGCTCGACGAGTACGGCGGCAGCCTCGACAACCGGATGCGCTTCGGCCTGGAAGTGCTGACCGAGATCCGCCGGCGCGTGGGCCGCGACTTCGTCGTGGGTGCCCGCATCTCCGGCGACGAGCTCACGCCCGGGGGACTCAGCGCAAGCGACATGGCGAGCATCGCCCGTCGCCTGGCCGCGTCGGGCCTCGTCGACTTCCTGTCGATCATCGGCGGCGGCGCTCACACGTACTGGCTGCAGGCCGCGGCCGTGCCGAACATGAGCTTCGGCGCCGGCGTCTACGTGCCGCTGGCGGCGCAGGTCAAGGCCGCCGCGCCCGGCGTGGCGATCCTGCACGCGAGCCGGATCGTCGATCCCGTGCACGCCGACCGGCTCGTGGCCGCCGGCGAGATCGACGTGGTCGGCATGACGCGCGCGCTCATCGCCGACCCCGAGCTTCCGCGCAAGGCGCGCGAGGGGCGGCTCGACGACATCCGCACCTGCGTCGGCGCCAACGAGGGCTGCATCGATCGGATCTACCAGGGCAAGCCCGTCACCTGTGTGCAGAATCCCGCGACCGGCCGAGAGGCGGAGCTCGGTGACGTCACGCGCGTGGCGACGCCCAAGAAGGTCGTGGTCGTGGGAGGCGGCGTGGCGGGCCTGGAGGCGGCGCGGATGGCGGCCCTTCGCGGCTGTCGCGTCGTTCTGCTGGAGAAGGCGGCGGCGCTCGGCGGCCAGGTCCTGCTGGCGGCGCGCGCGCCGGCTCGCGGCGAATACGCGGGCATCGTGCGCTTCCTCGTCGCCCAGGTCCGCAAGCTCGGCGTGGACGTCCGGCTCGGCGTGGACGCCACGGCGCCGCTGGTGCTGGCCGAGCGCCCGGACGCGGTCATCGTGGCCACCGGCTCGCATTCGTACATTCCCCTGGTCCCCGGCAGCGACGGCAAGCACGTCGTCACCGACCGCGACGTGCTGGGCGGCGAGGCCAAGGTGGGAGCGAACGTCGTGGTGGTGGACGACGTGCACACGGAGGCGGCGCTCTCGACCGCGGAGCTGCTGCTCGATCAGGGCAAGCGTGTCGAGGTGATCTCGGCGCTCTTCTACGTCGGGCAGGACGTCGGCGTGACCTCGATCGCGCCGATCTACTCGCGCCTCTTCACCAAGGGCGTGGTGTTCACGCCGTGCGTGGAGCTGCGCGCGATCGAGGGCTCGACCGTGGTGATCGCCAACGTCTACTCGGGCGCCGAACGCCGGATCGACGGCGTGGATAGCGTGGTGCTGGCGACGGGCAGCCGCTCGACGGACAGCCTGTATCGCGCGCTGAAGGGCCAGGTCGCGGCCCTCTACGCGGCGGGGGACTGCGTGGCGCCGCGCGGCGTCCACCAGGCCATCCTCGACGGCACCCGGGCGGCCCGGGCGCTCTAGCCCCTTGGGTCGGGGAGAGCCGGTGGCGTAACCACCAAATCAGGGGTACTATCGTCGCCGCCATGGACCCCAAGCCCACGCCGCTCGAGCAGGTCGACGAGCGGATCTCTGCGCTGGACACGGCATTCGCCCGGGCACGCGACACATTCCAGACCCTGCGTGACGGCGGGATCGCCCCGACCTTTCATCCGGAGGACGAGGGCCCGATCGCTCCGTAGCGCGCTACGACGTTCGTATGCGCCAGATCGCCGCGGTCGTGGGATTCATCGTCGTTCTCGCGGGGTAGACGTCTGCCGGCGAGCCGACAGGCTTCAGCTGAAGTTCTGGCAGCCCGCCGCGTGGGCGAGGACGGTCTCGGTCAGATCGTTGCGGCACAGCGGGCACGCGAAGTGCGCCTGGTCGAGCCGCTGGACCCAGCCGAGCCGATAGGTGTTTTGGCATTGCTGGCAGGGGATGGCGTGGTGAGCGCAGCAGAGAAAGAGGATCGCGCGCATCCGGTCGTCGACCACGTCGATCGACGGCGAGGGGCGGGCCACGACGATCCATCGGCCGGCCGTCAGATCGGGATGGACTTCGGGCCGGCGTCTCCGCTCGCGCTGTCGATGGACCGTGTCGGCCACACCGCGCCGCTCGGTGACGCGGCGATCGACGGTGACCTCGACCGTCGCGTCGTTCTGGAACGCGCGGTGAAGCGCGGTGGACAGCGTCGTCTGCGCTCGGGGCACGATGATCATGAGCGGCTTCGTGCTCTCGGGGGTTGCCTGACCTTGCATGGCCACTCCTCCCAGTTTCGGGGATTAGGCTAGCCCGTCAACCCGGAAATCCCAGTATCTTTTGTGCGCCGGAAGGGACGCCCGGCGTGACCCGCCGGGGTGGGGGTTGTCGCCTGCTCTTGGGCTGGAGGGTTGCCGATGAACGTTGATCGAAGCTACGTGGCGCGGAACAATGCCGAGCGGGCGCGCCTGGAGGCGCTCGTGGCGCGGCTGACCGACGCGGACCTCAAGCGTCCGCTGGCGGCGGGCTGGACGGTGGCGGGCGTGCTGGCGCACCTGGCCTTCTGGGATCAGCGGGCGTTCATCCTGCTCGACCGCTGGCAGCGCGAGGGTGTGACGCCGCCGCCGGACGACGAAGCGAGCATCGACTGGATCAACGACGCCGCCAAGCCGATGTTCCTGGCGCTGCCACCGCGGCGGGCCGCGGAGCTCGCGGTGGCCATCGCGGAGGCGACGGATCGCAAGGTGGAGTCGCTGTCGGACGAACTGGTGACACGCAACGCGGCGGCCGACACGCCGGTCACGCTGACGCGCGCCAATCATCGCCGCGAGCATCTCGACGAGATCGAGCGGGGGCTGAAGGCCTGAGTCCTTCGGTGAGTGATGCGCGAGACGGCGGCATGGTTCCAGCAGTACCTCCGGGCCGAGAGTCATGAACGGTAAACCCGCACTCCTCGTCGCGGCGGTCGTGCTGGCGGG
>Ga0066709_100000558_pt1 | contig 20695 bp, 16 predicted proteins | sample GraSoiAngelo_158_FD_79665 | JGI IMG/M metagenome (GOLD analysis project Ga0066709, IMG submission 79665) | Grasslands soil microbial communities from the Angelo Coastal Reserve, California, USA - 14_1009_16_30cm | ecosystem: Environmental > Terrestrial > Soil > Grasslands | place: USA...
GATGCACTGCGCACGCGCGTCGGATCACTTATCGCGAGTGGAACGGTACCGCCGATCAGCCATATCCGATGCAGCCTTGCCAGATGCGATAGGAAATCCTGTTGCGGTCCTGTCCCGTCGTTCTCGCGCACCGCGACCTTGTCGCGCGCGCTATCTCCGAAAACGCCGAAGTATTCCGGCAGCAGGATGAGTTTCGCCCCCTGCCCTGCAGCATTCGAAACGAGCGGTTCAATAGCCGCAAGGTTGGCTGCGACATCGCTGCCTGACACCGTTTGCACCGCTGCAACGCGAAACATGGACGCGCTCATCTTCGCAGGCCGTCGACCGGCTCGGCGGTCTGAACTCTCTTGGTTCGCTCCACCTGGGGATCCGACCAGGCGCCGCTGACGACGTAGTCGGACGCGAACATTTGCTCGAACGGATCCGATAGCGCCTTCTGGGCGAGCAGCGACCCTGCGCCGATTGCAGCCCCGACGATGGGATTCGCGAACATAAGCGCTGCCGCACCGAGTGACAAGCCCGATGACAGCGTTGGCAGTACATGAATCTTGAGATTCTGCGTTTCGCGCGCGATGTCCGCCTCGCCGGAGATGGAGATGCGCGCCGCAGGGCCGGTGATCTTTAGATTGTCGCTCTTCATCACGCCGTCCTGGATTCGCACGTCGCCAGTCAGCTCGTCGAATGCAAAACCTTCGCCAAACACGTCCTTGTAATCGAATGAGAGCCGCCGCTTGAGCGATTGCAAGGACAGTACACCGAGCAACTTGCCCATTCCCGGATCCAGCTTGATGAAGTGTCCGGGCCCAGTATCGATGTTGAATTTTCCGTTGAGCGACGGATAATCGAAATCCTGCGGGCTGCCCGCCCATGCGACTTGTCCGTGCAGTTGCGCCGACGCGCCGCTGATCGCATCGGGAAGCCCGAATCTCGCGAGATAACCGCCGGCGTCACGCACATCGAGCTTGGCGTCGAGCTCAGTTTGCTGGGATCGGCGGCCGCTGTGCCACCACCCCGTCGCTTCGAGCTTACCGTCGTCGTTGGTGAGGGTCACGCTCTCGATCCGCCAGTCCGTGTCGCTTGGTTGCGCGAGCAGCTGCAGCTTTCCCAGCTCGTGGCCTTTTGCCGTGAACGAATCGGCGACGATGTCGATCGCCGGCCACGGACTCGTCACGCCGTTTTCGAGCTTCGCACTCGGTGTCGGATTGGCCAGCGCGGCAGGCTCCGGTGTCATGAACCGTTGCAGCCTTGCCGTCAGTCGACCACCTGGACGTCCAGGCGCCGCGGCCTGCCAACGTCCGGTGCCGGCGACTTCGCGCCCGCGAAGATCGAATTGCCAGTCGCTTCCGGCGCGTGTCGCAGACACGTGCAGATTGCTGAAGCCGCGGCCGAACACGTCGAGCATCCCGACCGACACGTCGAGACCCGAGAGCGGCAATTCATCTGCGTCGGTGCCGAGCTGATCCTTGAGCACCAGCCAGCCATCGAAGTCGACCGCGTCAACCTCGCCGCGAACCGACAAACCATGACGCTCCGGTTCACCTGTCATCGTGCCCAGAGACAGGAGCGCACGCTCGGCAACTGCTCCGCTGTCGCTTAAGCGCCGATCGATCACCAGCCGACCCAGACGTCCATAGCTCGCTGCGATCATGTCGCGATCCGGCGCAGTGACTCGACGCTCGATTTTCAGCGGCATGCTTTCCGTGCCTGATTTACGCGCAGGGATGGGCAGATCGACAATCGCGCCTTTGAGTGTGGAATCGACCTCGACATTCGACGCCGAGCCGTTGAGCGTTGCAGTCGCCCGCCAATCGGTGCTTCCGGAAACCCGCGCGAGCAATGCTTTCTGGGGATATTCGCCGCGCAGCAGCGCCAGGTTCACGACGCCCTGCCCTTCGACCCGTACGCGTCCTTCGGTCGTCGTGAGAGAGAAGCGCGCAGGGCCGCCGAGTACCTCTCCGGTCAACCCGGGCGAGTTGAGCGAGCGATCGGTGAATGCAAGCTTGCCGCTTAGCTGGGTGACCGCCGGTGCATCGCCGCCGATCACAAGGCGGTTATTGTCGAAAGTGTAGTCGCCTGCCACTGCGTTGCCCTCGGGTCTGCCGAGCGGCAAATCAAGTTTCAGCGTCAGCCTGCCGTTGCCGTTGGCGCTGGCAGCATCGGTCATGTGATCGAGCCAAGCTCCGACCGGACTCTGCGCGATAAAGTGCAAGGCAACGGAAGTCGCTCCAGCGCCGGAGCCTTCGATGCGCAGCATGGGATGCGCTATGCGCATGTCGGCGATTTCCACCTTGCATCGATCGAGATCGAAACCCGCGACTTTGCCTCGATGGGCATCGATGACCATCCGCGCGCTCTCGAAGCGCACATCAGCGTCGACGCCGGTGATCGGCGGCCAACGCTCCAGATAGTCGAGTGTCACCCCTTGCGCCTTGACTAAGACCTGGAACTGGCCGGTCTTTCCATCCGCAAATGGAAATTCCGCCAGTCGACCCGACAGCTTCAAACGCGTATCGGTGCTTGTGCCGCCGGCGAGCGCGCGGTGAAGCCATTCGCGGACATCGGCGTTGATGGTGAGAGGCACGTAGCGATACACGTGCTGTCCCGACCCTCGCGTGAGCTGGGCGGTGATGTTGATTCTTCCCGGCCCTTCGGCGTCGGCGATGTATTCGCCCTTGGCGTTGCCGGCGAAGTCCTGGTTCGCGAACGACAGTTGATCGAATTCGAACACCAGTGCGTCGTTGTCGCGGTGCCAGCGAAGCTGTGCCTGCGCGCTGTCGAACGCAATGCGCTCGGCGAAAATCCGTGGAAAATCGATGTTGAGCGATTTGCTGTCGAGCTTGAGCGTTCCACCGCGCGGCGTCGCATCGAAGCTGCCGGAAAGGCCGCCGAGCCCGGGCGCATCGCCTTGTGCGCTGAAACCGAGTTCGATGAAGCGTCCTGAACCGCTGATCGCCTGAGGCGCGTCGGGCTCGCCCCGCCATTCCAGTGTTCCGCGCTCGAGCGTTCCGCGCGGAGCGACGCGCGCGAGATCGTCGCGCCATTTCGCGGGCAATGGCAGAAAGGCGGCCATCTGACGCAAAGGAGTGAGCTCGAGCCGTGTGAACTCGATCCTGCCTGCATTGCTGCCGCCTGCGCCATAGTTCAGAGTCAGGCGGAAATCAGTCGGCGCGAACGTTTCGCCGGTGGCGCCTGCAAAGGTCAAATGTTGCGTATAGAATTCGCGACGCTTGCCATCGTCGCTCCACCCCAGGCGGCCCGAGAGCCCGGAGAGTGTGAGCTCGGGAAGATCGGGCGCGAGACGTGTCTGCACGTCGGCAAGCACAACGTCGGCGACGATTTCGCGCGCGCGGCCCTGGTCGAATTCGGACCACACGCGCAGCGCGCCTTTGCCGCTGCGCATCGGAATCTCCATGGGCAGCCATTCCCGCCATGCGGCAATGTCGGCATAGTCGACTCTCGCATAAAAGCGGCCGTTGAGCCCGCGCCAGTCGGCGAACGAGAAGTCGCTGATGTCGCCGCGCAGATCGAGCGGCGCCGCCAGTTGCGCAGGAGGAACGCCACGGAGGCCGAAGCGGTGGTGGCCGAAGCGATCCTCCAGCCGAAGCTCGACCCGTTCCAGGACAAGCTCCGAGCTATTGGCAAGTTCGTCACGCCACACTATGGTGGCATCGTGTATGAGAATGCGTGGCTGCCTGAGGAGCCATTGAGCGAGTGGCTGGTCATCGCTGCGCAGCCCAGGCTCGAATGTCGCTCCCGCGACATGCAGGACGCCCGCCGAGTCGCGACGAACGACAAGCTGCGGCCCGTCGATGGCCAACTCCTTCATGCGGAAGTCGACGAACAAAAAGGACGTCCACGCCACGATGAGACGAACTTGCGGCAACGAAACCAGCTCAGCCCCGTTGTCCGGATCGGTCAGTCGGAAACCTCGAATATCGATCGTCGGATTCCAGCCGTCCCAGCCGGTGCCGAGCGTGGCGATTTCGACGGGACGGCCGATTTTTTCGGACAACAGGCGGGTCAGTTCGTCGCTGTGGGCGTCCACCCAAGGGAGCACAAGGTAACGCACACCCAGCAACGAGATGCAAAACAGAATGATTGCGCCCAATAGCACGACGCGAAGCAAGCGCCACGTCGACTGAAGCCAGAGACGAATCACAACGATGAACTCGAGAATGCTCGCACGACAGGCATAATAGGAACCGCTCACGCAATGTTAACCCGGAACGGGATGCCCGCCTCGGCGGACTTGCCGACAGACCTCGCCGCCGCATTCGCGTTCAGCCGCTACGCCGAGCAATCCCGCCGCGTCTCTCCGGAACTGGTCGCCGACGTCCTGGCGGCAATCGACCATCCTTGGCGATGGAAGGCCGAGCACACGCAAGGACTCGAACAAGCGACGGATCCCGACACACTCGCGAGCGCATTACGTTGGTTGCGGCGACGGGTTTTCCTGACTGTGCTTCTGCGCGACTTGAGCGAACGCGCCGATCTCGCGGAAGTGTGCGAAACCATCACGCGCCTCGCGGAGATCGCTGTACGGACGGTGGTGACGAGACATGGCCAATGGCTCTCGGCGATCCATGGCGATCCCATCGGCGCGCACAGCGGAGAGGCGCAAAAGTTGATCGTCGTCGCGATGGGCAAGCTGGGCGGCTCGGAGCTCAACGTCTCCTCGGACATCGATCTCGTCCTGGTGTACCCGGAAGAAGGCGTCACGGCGGGCGCTCGCCCGATCTCGAATCAGGAGTTCTTTGACCGCCTTGGGCGCCGCATCATCGCGGCGCTCGAGGCGTCCACCTCTGAAGGTTACGTGTTTCGGGTCGACACGAGACTGCGCCCTTACGGCGACTCAGGCGCGCCTTCATCGTCCTTCGCAGCACTCGAGCATTACCTCGTCACCCAGGGACGAACCTGGGAACGCTATGCATGGCTCAAGGCGAGACCGCTGACGGGAGACCGTGGTGAAGAGCTGATGCACTTGATCACGCCCTTCGTCTACCGCAAGTACCTCGACTACGACGCCTATGCCGGGCTGCGCGACGTCCATCGGCAGATTCGCGAGCAAGGTCGCAGACAGGATCATGCGGACAACATCAAGCTTGGACCCGGTGGAATTCGTGAGATCGAATTCATCGTGCAGGCGCTGCAGCTGGTCCGAGGCGGGCGTGAAATGCCGCTGCGTTTGCGCGAGACGCTTGCGGCGCTGGAGGCGCTCGGCGAACGGGGGTTGTTGCCTCGGGCTGCCGTCAGCGAATTGAACGCTGCGTATGTTTTTTTGCGCAATGTCGAACACCGCCTGCAGTACCGGGATGATGCGCAAACGCAGGACTTGCCAAAAAGCTCAGTCGAATGGACGGCGCTCGCGCGCGCCAGCGGTTTTGCCGATGCGGGTGCCTTTGGCAAGTCGCTGGCATTTCACCGCGCCTCCGTGGAACGGCATTTTGACGCCTTGTTCCGTGAGGCGGATATCGATGGAGAAGACGCGCTGGCGGCGGTATGGCTCGATCCAGCGCAGAGCGCAGAACGCTCTGGGGCGTTGAGCGCCGCCGGATATCCCGATCCTGCGGCGGTCGTAGTGTCCCTGGCGCGCGTTCGCGGCAGCAGCCGCTACCTGCAGCTTCCGACGCTGTCACGCCAACGCTTCGACGCGCTGGTGCCGCAGCTGCTTCGCGCTGCGGCCACATGGCCGGAGCCGCGAACCGTCTTCGAACGTCTGCTGGCGCTGCTCGAGGCCATCAGCGGTCGCAGCGCTTATCTAGCGCTGCTGGTCGAACATCCGCCGGTATTGCCTCGACTTGCGGAGCTGATGGCGGCCAGCGCCTGGGCAGCGGAGCATCTGACGCGGCATCCGATATTGCTCGATGAGCTGCTCGATAGCCGGACACTTTTTGCCGAACCGGACTGGACCGAGTGGCGACGGGAATTGGCTGCATCGCTGGAGGCGCATCCCGGCGACGCCGAGGCTCAGATGGATGCCTTGCGTCACTTCCAGCACGCGCAGAGCTTTCGGCTGCTCGCCCAGGATCTGACCGGCAGAGTCTCGGTTGAGCGCCTCGCCGATCATCTCTCGGCGCTGGCGGACATCGTGCTCGATGCCACGCTTTGCAGCTGCTGGTCGCATATCAGCGGGCCGGACGCGTCGCCGCCGAAGTTCGCCATCGTCGGTTACGGCAAGCTGGGTGGCAAGGAGCTCGGTTATGCGTCGGACTTAGACCTCGTCTTCCTGTACGACGATGAGGACGAAGCGGCTGCCGAGCGCTACGCTCGGCTCGCCCAGCGAATGAACACGTGGCTCGCCAGCATCACCGCGGCCGGCCGCCTCTACGAGACCGACCTGCGGCTTCGCCCCGACGGCGTGAGCGGGTTACTGGTGTCGAGCTTCGAAGCGTTCCGAAAATATCAGTTGGAGCAGGCGTGGACGTGGGAACATCAGGCGCTGACTCGTGCCCGCTTCGTGGCTGGAGATGCCTCGATCGGCGCCGCTTTCGAATCGCTGCGTGAAGCGATCCTGCGAGTGCCACGCAATTCACAGACGTTGAAGGACGACATTGTCGACATGCGCCGGCGCATGTACCTGGCGCACCCGAATCGCAGCGGAAACTTCGACTTGAAGCATGATCCCGGCGGCATGGTCGACCTGGAGTTCAGCGTGCAATTTCTGGTGCTTGCGCAGAGCCACATGCACCCGTCGCTCACGCGCAATGCCGGCAACATTGCGCTGCTTGGATTCGCTGCGGCCTTGGGACTGCTTCCCACAAAGGTCGCCGAAGCCGCGGCCGACGCCTATCGCGAATACCGGCGGCTCCAGCATCAGATCCGTCTGCAGGGAGCTCGCGAGGCGCGGGTCGACCCGCAGGCCCAAGCGGCGCGGCGCCAAGCCGTCGATGAGCTGTGGCGAACGGTTCTCGGACGCTCATGGACCGAGCCCGAGGCCGAATAAGCTAAAATAACAGGTTTCGGGCGTTCGGAGATCCACGATGTCAATGGCGGACCGCGACGGCTTCATCTGGTACGACGGGAAGTTCGTGCCCTGGCGCGAGGCGAACACCCACGTCCTGACCCACACGCTTCATTACGGTCTCGGCGTATTCGAAGGCGTCCGCTGCTATCGGACCGCTGCAGGTCCGGCGATCTTCCGCTTGCGCGATCACACGGATCGTCTGTTCCGGTCCGCCCAGATCTTCAGCATGAAAATTCCTTACGAAAAGGATGAGATCGACGAGGCGCAAAAGGAATGCGTGAGGAGGAACAATCTGGACTCCTGCTACATTCGCCCCATCGCGTTCTACGGATCCGAGGCGATGGGGGTCGCGGCCCGGTCCAACCCCATCAGAGTTGCCATCGCGGCGTGGCCATGGGGTGCCTATCTGGGCGCCGACGGCCTGGAAAAGGGCATCCGCGTGAAGACTTCGTCATTTACCCATCATCATCCCAATATCACGATGTGCAACGCCAAGGCCGTGTGTAATTACGCGGTCTCGGTCCTTGCCAATCAGGAGGCGACTCACGACGGCTACGAAGAGGCGATGCTGCTCGATCCTCAGGGATTCATTTGCCAAGGCTCGGGCGAGAACGTCTTCCTGGTGCGCGATGGCAAGCTGCATACGCCTGATCTGTCCGGTGGAGCACTGAACGGGATCACGCGCGGGACGATCTTCACCTTCGCAGAGGAGCTTCGGATCCCGGTGATCGAACGCCGCATCACCCGGGACGAGTTCTATATCGCCGACGAAGCGTTTTTCACCGGAACCGCGGCAGAGGTCACGCCGATACGCGAGCTGGACAATCGGCCGATCGGCGCAGGCCGGCGCGGCCCGGTTACTCAAAAGCTGCAAACCATGTTTTTCGATGCGGTCAACGGCCGTAGCCCGAAATATGTGTCGTGGCTGACTCCGATCAACCCAGATGCGGACTCAATCTCCCATGCCCCAGCCCGAGGCGCGAGAGCTGCCGGTCGTTGAGGTGACTGCGCGCGATCTGCCGCTGCATTGCCCCAACCCGGCGATGCCGCTATGGTCGAGCCATCCGCGTGTGTTTCTCGACGTCGCTGCGACAGGCGAGGCGATGTGCCCCTATTGCGGAACGCGCTACCGGCTCAAGGGAGAGGTGCCGCGCAGCGGGCATTAGGGCCTGTTATAGGCCCTAATTCCGGCGTCCCCCGTTTCACGCGGGCATTGCAACACGCCGGCAAGCAATGGTTGAGAGAATCCTTATCGTCGCGCCGTCGTGGGTCGGCGACGCGATATTGTCGGAGCCGCTGATCGCGCTGCTGCGCGAACCGCTGCAAGCGCCGCTGGTCGATGTGCTGGCGTCGCCATGGTGCGCACCCGTGTACGCTCGGATGCGCGGCGTGCGCAACATCGTCAACAATCCTTTCGGCCGTGGCTCGATCAAGCTGGGCGCGCGACGTGCGCTGGCCCGCTCGCTGCGTGCCAAGCAATACACCCGAGCCTTCGTCCTGCCGAACTCTTTCAAGTCTGCACTCATACCATGGCTCGCGCGCATACCGCGGCGCGTGGGATACATCGGTGAGGCGCGCCGCATGCTTCTCACCGATGCGCGCGTCCTCGACGTCCGGGCCGTTCCACGCCTGGTCGACCGGTTTGTCGCCTTGGCGGCGGGGCCCCAAGACATCCCCCCCAAGGCGCCGGCTCCGGTGCTCGTTCCGGACGCCGTCAACGCGGCCGACGCGATGCGGTCGCTGGGGCTGGCTACCCACCGCCCGATAGCGGCGCTTTGTCCCGGCGCCGAATACGGTCCGGCCAAGCGCTGGCCGGCCGAGCACTTCGTGACGCTTGCCCGGCGCCTCGTCGATTCCGGGTATACGGTCTGGCTCATCGGCTCGGAGGGCGATCGCGGCGTCGCCGATCCGATCGCGGACGCAGTACCGCGTGTGCGGAACGCCTGCGGTCGAACCGATCTGGGGACCGCCATCGATCTTCTTTCACAGGCGAGCGTGGTGGTCAGCAACGACTCCGGGCTCATGCATGCGGCGGCGGCGGTCGGCCGCCCTCTGGTCGCGCTGTTCGGCTCCTCCAGTCCCGTATTCACCCCGCCCCTGTCGCCGCTCGCCCGCATTGCGCGCATCGACATCGAGTGCAGCCCATGCTTCCAGCGCGAATGTCCTCTTGGCCACTTCAGATGCATGCGCGAACTCTCGCCCAATGTTGTGTATGATCTGGCGCGCGCCATGCGATAAAAAGGGAAGCGCTTCGCGATGCCTTCGATGCCCAAAGCCCGCACCCCTACCATCTTCACCTCGCCGCAGGACGCAGCGGTCGCGTTCTACCAGGCATTCGAGTCGAAGGACATCGACGCCATGATGGCGAGCTGGGCGGAGGACGAGGACATTGTTTGCGTGCATCCCGGCGGACCCAGGCTGGTTGGCTATGACGCAGTGCGGACAGGATGGGAGCACATATTCTCGAGTGACGCGAAGGTGTCTTTTCGCATCGAAGAGATCGTCGTTGTGGAGACAGTGGGCATGGCGTTGCAGAGTGCCTTCGAACATTTGAGTGTCGGCGACGAGCCCAAGCCCCGCGCTACAGCGATCGCAACCAATGTCTTTCTGCGAACGCCTTCGGGATGGCGCATGGTCATGCATCACGCCTCTGCGGCACCGACGCTTGCCTCGGTCGCGCCAGCAGGGCCGTTACATTAAAGTATCCGGCTGAACCATAGCAGCGACAGCGCCGCTGCAAGCAACGCGATCGCCGCCGCTGCGGCGGCAAACAGCGCCGTGATCTCGGTTTCCTTTTTTTCCAGGACGACCGTTGCGTTGAGCGTTTCGTAGACTTTTTTCAGGTCCGCAGCCGTTCCAGCGTAGAAGTATTCGCCTTGAGTCAGGTTGGCGATAGTCTTGAGCGACGGCTCATCCAGACGGACTCGCATCGACCAGCCTTCCGCGCCGAGAAGCTCGCCCTTGGTGGTGCCGATGCCCACAGTGTAGATACGAACGCCGCGATCAGCCGCCATCCGCGCCGATTCGATGGGATCGGGCCCGGTCGTCGTCTGGCCGTCGGTGAGCAGAATAATTACGGCGTTGCCAAAGGACCCCGGCGGCACCGGCTTGAACGCCGGCTTGTCCGATTTCGGCACCTGGTCGAGCGAGATACCTCGTCCCGTGTCGCGCCCCGCGGAAGGTCGAGGGTTCGATGCCCGCAAATCGAACTCGATGTCCGGGAAGATGATTTTCAAGGAAACGAGGATGCCGCTGCCGACCGCGGTGCCGCGCTGCAGCTGGAACCGGTCGATTGCAGCGAGTATGTCTTCGCGATTGTCAGTCGGCGGCTGAACGACCGACGCCGTTGCTGCGAACGACACGATGCCGATGCGCGTGCTGCCCGGAAGATCGGCGACAAAGGCGCGCGCCGCACTCTGTGCTGCCTCGAGTCGGCTGGGTTCGACATCTTTCGCCCGCATGCTTCCGGAAACATCCATGGCGAGAATCACCGTCTGATGTTGCGACGGCAACATCACCACCGCGCTCGGTCGAGCGATCGCGACGATCATCAATGTAAGCGCAGTCAAAAACAGCAATGGCGGAAGATGCCGGCGGATACGGTGACCGGAATCGATCGCGCCCTTGACCACCATCAGACTCGCATATCGCAGCGCGGCTCGCTGCCTGCGCCGCAGGACGAGCACGTAGCTGAGCACCAGCAGCGGCAGCGCGAGCAGCAGCCACAACACATCCGGCCAGAGGAAGGTCATGAGTGGACGCTCAGGTGCAGTGGAAGACCACCCGCGGCGAGCTGGCTGCGACGCTTGCGCAGGTCGGCGAAACGCAGGATTGCATCGATCAGATCGCCCTCGGTGGAAAGCTCGAGCGCATCGACGCCGGCCTCGCGGAACGCGCTGCGAAGATCGGCCTCATGCTTTTCGGCAACGGCAGCGAAACGTTTTCTGAAGCCGCGGTCGTGGGTGTCGACAAACACCTGTTCGCCGGTTTCCGCATCCTGCATGACCAGCAAGCCCAGATCCGGCAAGGTCATCTCCAGCGGATCGTAGAGTCGCACCGCGATCACTTCATGGCGCTGCGCCAGGCGAGCGAGCGGCTTCGCCCATCCAGGCGCGCTGATGAAGTCGGAAACCACGAATATGAGCGAGCGCCGCGAAATCATCTGCAGCGCGGTGCCGAGCAGATCGGACAGCTTGGTCGCCTCCGATTGTGTCCGCTCGGGGCGCGACAGAATTGCGTGGAGAATGTGCAGCACGTGGCGCCTGCCACCCCGTGCCGGGATGACGCGATCCACGGTGTCGCCGTAGAGCATCGCGCCAACTCGATTGCCATGACGCGTGAGCAGCCGCGCGAGCAGCGCCATGAATTCAGCCGATACGTTGCGCTTCTTGATGTCGCGCGAGCCGAAATCGACGGAAGGACTCAGATCGAGAAGTAGCCAGGCCGCGACTTCGCGCTCTTCGTTGTACTCGCGAACGTAGGGTGTCTGCAGCCGGGCCGTGACGTTCCAGTCGATATGGCGAACATCATCGTGGTACTGGTACTCGCGCAGATCGGCGAGATCAAGCCCGTAGCCGCGAAACAGCGTCCGGTAGTCGCCGTGCAGCAGCCCATCGAGCCGGCGAATGACCGTCCACTCCAGCCGCCGCAGGATATGTTCAGGCGTCGGCGCCGACTCGGACATGCGTTTCGAGCGGCTTTTCCGGCGCCGGCACGCGCTGCATGATGCGATGGATCAGCTGATCGGGCGTCAGGCCTTCGGCCAGCGCTTCGTAAGTAAGCACCAGCCGATGGCGCAGGACATCGGGTGCGAGATCGCTGACATCCTCCGGAAGCGCGTATGTCCGTCCCCGCAGATAAGCGAGCGCGCGTGCTCCCTCGACCAGGTGAATCGTCGCACGGGGGCTCGCACCAAAGGAGATGTATTTTTGCAAGTCTGGAACACCATAGCGCTCCGGATGACGCGTTGCCGAGGAGAGGCGCACGGCATACTGCATCAGATTGGGATCGACATAGCCGGCCCTGCATTCACGCTGGATTGCGGCGAGTTGTTCGGTGGTGGCAACCGCGGCCACGTCGGTCGCCATGCCGGTCACTCTTTCCACGATGACGAACTCTTCTTCCTCGCTGGGATAACCGACCAGCACCTTCATCATGAAGCGGTCAACCTGCGCTTCGGGCAACGGATAGGTCCCCTCGGTCTCAATGGGGTTCTGCGTGGCCATGACCAGAAAAGGCTCTGGCACCCGATGCGTCTCTCCGGCGATCGTGACCTGATATTCCTGCATGACTTCAAGCAGAGCACTCTGCACTTTGGCGGGCGCGCGGTTGATTTCGTCGGCGAGCAGCAAGTGTGTGAATACCGGCCCCAGCGAAGTTGCGAATTCCCCTGTCTTCTGATTGTAAATTCGCGTTCCCACCAGGTCTGCGGGCACCAGGTCGGGGGTGAATTGAATCCGTCGAAAAGTGCCTCGAACGGTGCGAGCGATGGTCTTCACCGTGAGCGTCTTGGCAAGGCCGGGCACGCCTTCGACGAGCAGATGTCCCTGAGCCAGCATGGCCACCAGGACGCGCTCGAGAAAATGGTCCTGGCCGACGACGACTTTCTTGACTTCGTAGAGGATGCGCTCCATCAATGGAGCCACCTCGTTACGGCCGATTTCGGTGTCGTTCATGCGTCTCCCTGGATGCCGCGTCAGAACGGCGATATGCCTACCGCGGCGGCGGCGTTCTCGATGGGGACCGCGAAACCGATGCCGATGAATACTCGCTGCTCGGAAGGATTGAGAATGGCGGTCACGATGCCTACGACCTCGCCATCCGCGGTCACCAGCGGTCCTCCGGAGCTTCCCGGATTGACCGCCGCGTCAAACTGGATGAGGTTGGTCAGCAGACGCTTGCCTTCCGGCGATTGATACTCCCGGCGCAATCCTGAAACCACTCCGGAGGTGGCGGAGGGTCCTATACCGAACGGAAAGCCGACGGCCACGACATCATCTCCGACGGCGAGATCGGCGGTCGATCGCAGCGTCGCCGGCTGCAAATCATCCGGCAGCTGTTTCGCCTGCAACACCGCAAGGTCGTGCTCCGGCCGCGCGCCGACGATGATCGCCTCCGATTCCAGACCGTCGAAAAATTGAACCTTGATCTGCTGCGCCTCTGCAACGACGTGCAGACTGGTGAGGATCATTCCCTTGTCGACGATGACGACGCCGCTGCCGACGCTCACGCCGGTACGCTCGAACGGGTCGCCGGTCGCGGCAGGTTGACGCTCCGGCCCGAGACCCACGACGCGCACCACCGAAGGACGGATCGCCTCGTACGCCTTGGCAGCGGTCGATGGCAGCTGAACCGTTTCGAGCGTGTGCAGCACTGCTGCGTCGATATCCTCTTGCGTGAAGACACGCGGCGCGGGCTTGAGCGTGGAATAGCCGAAAACCAGTGCGGCCGCAAAAACGGCGGTCGTGATGATCCACAAACTGGCCGCGTGCCGGCCGTGGAATCGCTGCCAACGCGCCCGCAGCGTGGGGCGCGCTTCGCTGGCGACTGGCGGGACCCGAGCTGCGGGAACATTCTGGACGCCGGTTGACGCGGAAGCACGCCGCGGCGCCCTGGCGGGCTCACGCGAGCTGCTGTAGAGCGACGCTCTTTTCATCCACTGATTCCGTAAGCCCGCCTAGACCGTGCCGCCGACCGTCAAAGCGTCGATGCGCAGTGTCGGCTGGCCGACACCCACGGGCACGCTTTGGCCCTCTTTGCCGCAGGTGCCGATGCCGGCGTCGAGTGTCATGTCGTTGCCGATCATGGACACGCGGGTCAAGGCGTCCGGACCATTGCCGATGAGCGTTGCCCCTTTGACCGGATAGACGAGCTTGCCATTCTCGATTTTCCAGGCCTCGGCCGCCGAGAAAACAAACTTTCCATTGGTGATGTCGACTTGGCCGCCGCCGAAGTTGACTGCATACAAGCCGTCATTGACGGAGGCGATGATCTCGGCGGGATCACAGTCTCCGTTTTCCATGACCGTGTTGGTCATGCGCGGCATCGGCATGTGCGCGAAAGACTCTCGACGCCCATTGCCGGTGGGTGAGACGTTCATCAAACGGGCATTGAGCGAATCCTGCATATAGCCTTTGAGAATGCCATCTTCGATGAGCACTGTGCGTTGCGTCGGATTCCCCTCATCGTCAATGTTGAGTGACCCCCGTCGGTTGGGAATGGTTCCGTCGTCGACGACCGTCACGCCTTTTGCCGCGACCCTTTGCCCGATGCGGCCTGCGAATGCGGAAGTGCCCTTGCGATTGAAATCGCCTTCGAGGCCGTGCCCTATCGCTTCGTGCAGGAGGATGCCGGGCCATCCGGTTCCGAGCACCACAACCATTGTGCCGGCTGGCGCATCGCGCGCGCCTAGGTTGAGCAAGGCTTGATCGACTGCCTTGGCGGCGTAGTCATGGAGAAGCGCGTCGGTGAAAAATCCATAGTCGACGCGACCTCCGCCACCCGCCATGCCCTGCTCTCGACGTCCGTTCTCCTCCACGATGACGTTGAGCGACAAGCGGACCAGCGGACGCACGTCCGCGGCGATCAAGCCATCGCCGCGAGCGACAAGGATTGCCTCGAATTCGCCGGCAAGCGAGGCCATCACCTGCGTAACGCGGGGATCCCGGCTTCGAGCGATGCGCTCCAGGCGTTGCAGCACTGCAACCTTCTCTGCATCCGCAAGCGCGACCACCGGATCGGTAGGAGCGTACAACGAGCGTGCTCCGCCGACTCGGTCGAGTGCTGTTGATTGGCTCTGGCCCTGCCGGGCGATGGCGCGCGTCACGGCAGCCGCTTGTTCCAACGCGGCAAGGCTGATGTCGTCGGAATATGCGAACGCAGTCTTTTCCCCGGACACGGCGCGCACGCCCACGCCGCGATCGATGGAGAACGCCCCCGATTTGACGATGCCCTCCTCGAGACTCCAGCTCTCCAGCCTGGAGTACTGGAAGTAGAGATCGGCGTAATCGACCCGATGAACGTGAATACCGGAAAGCACGTCCGCCAGATTGCGGAACTCCAGCGCGGCGGGCGCGAGCAGCAACTGCGTCGCCTGTTCGAGCAAACGTGGGTTGACTGCAGGAAGCGCGAGGTCGGTCATGGAGAGTCTTCTGCGAAGAGCTGCCCCTCATTGTCGCACAAGTCCGGGAGACCCCTTTGGGCCTGCAACGACGCTCTGCCCCAGATACGTTGCCGCCACCCGCGGATTCTCGCCGAGCTCTGCGCTGGCGCCCGCGATCGCGACTTCACCGGTCTCGAGCACGTAGCCTGAATCCGAGACCTTAAGCGCTGCCCGTGCATTTTGCTCGATCAACAGGATCGACACGCCGCTCGCCTTGAGCGTCGCGATGATACTGAAGATCTCTTTGACGATGAGCGGAGCCAAGCCGAGCGATGGTTCGTCGAGCATTAGAAGTCGGGGCTTGCCCATCAGCGCGCGCCCGAGCGCCAGCATCTGCCGCTCGCCGCCGGAAAGCGTGCCGGCGAGCTGGGTGCGTCGCTCGCCGAGCCGCGGGAAGCGCTGATAAATCTCATCGCGCGTTCTGGCGATGGACTTGTCGCCCGCCCGATAGCGCTGGAAGGCTCCCAGTAGCAGGTTGTCCGCGACGCTCATCGCTGCGAACAGCTCTCGCCGCTCCGGCACCAGGCAGAGCCCCTTGGCAACGCGTTGCTCGACCGATGAACGTGCGACGGAAGCACCCGCATAGGAGATCTCACCGCGCACGGGCAAAAGGCCCATGATGGCCGCCAGCAAGGTCGTTTTGCCGGCGCCGTTGGGACCGATGACGGTGACGATGCTTCCCTCGTTGACGCGTAGCGAGACGCCATGAAGCGCCTCGACGTTACCGTAGGCGACATGCAAATCCTGCACTTCGAGCAGCGCGTTCATCGGTGTCGTCTCATACCCCACCGAGATAAGCCTCGAGCACGACCGGGTTTCGCTGAATGTCCGCCGGAAGTCCTTCGGCCAGTTTTTCGCCGAAGTCCATGACCACCAGCCGATCCGTCAGTCCCATGACGAAATCCATGTCGTGCTCCACAAGCAATAGGGTGAGCCCCTCCTGCCGCAGGCTGCGTAGCAATCGGGCAAGCTCCTCCTTTTCGCGGTAGCGCAGCCCCGCCGCGGGTTCATCGAGCAACAGCAACCGAGGATCAGCGGCAAGCGCGCGGGCGATCTCGACAATGCGCTGTCTCCCGAGCGGAAGCGACCCTGCCATCGCATGAAGATCGGCGGAGAGCCCGACGCGCTCCACCTGCGCTGCCGCGTCGGCGCGTGTGCGCGCCTCCTCGTCGCGATCCAGACGCAGCGCTGCGCGGGCGACGCCGGCGGTTCCACGCAAATAGGCGCCAAGCGCGACGTTGTCCAGGACCGACATCGACGCAATCAGCTTGACGTGCTGAAAGGTGCGGCCCAGACCTAAGCGTGCGATCTCATACGGTTGCCTGCTGCCAATGGATTCACCGGCGAAGCTGATGGCGCCGGCGCTTAAAGGTAGAGCGCCGCTGATCAAATTGAACATGGTGCTCTTGCCCGCGCCATTGGGGCCAATGAGTCCCAGAATCTCGCCGGAACGCAACTCGAACGAAAGATCATTGACGGCAACAAGGCCGCCGAATTGCTTACGCGCCCTGTCGACGATCAGCAAGGGGCCCGTGATGTCGCGGCGAGCGCGCTTCGCCAATGCCGGGGCCGGGGGCACGGGAGGAGCAGCATGCCGGGGCAGCAGTCGCGCGAGCCACGGCCATACGCCGTCGCGCGTTCGTTGCAGCAATAGAACCATCAGCATGCCGAAGACGACCACTTCGAAGTTGCCCGCACGTCCGAGCAAACGTGGCAGGATGTCCTGCAACAGCTGCTTCAGCAAGGTAATGAGAGTCGCACCGACTACCGCGCCCCAGACGCTTCCGGCGCCGCCAACCACTGCCATGAAAAGGTACTCGATGCCCTGGTTGATGCCAAACGGTGTCGGATTGACGAATCGCTGAAGGTGCGCATAAAGCCAGCCGGATACGCAAGCAAGCGCGGCGGCATAGACGAAGATGATGATCTTGATGCGGCTCGCATCGACTCCGAAAGCCTCGGCCATTTCCAGGCCACCTTTGAGAGCACGAATCGCGCGACCGGTTCGGGAATCGAGGAGATTGCTCGTCATCCACAAGCTCGCGAGCGCGATCGCCCAGATCAAGTAGTAGAAGAAGCGCTCGTTGCGAAGTTCCAGTCCAAAGAGGTTAAGGGGCGGAATGCCTGTCAGGCCGGTATAGCCGCCAAGGAAATCCATGTTGCCGAACACGTAGTAGAGGCTGATGCCCCAGGCGATTGTCGCCAATGGCAAGTAATGGCCCTTCATGCGAAGAGTGATGAAACCGAGAAACGTCGCGATGATCGCGGTCAGCGCGACTCCGGTGACAACATTGAGCCACGGGGAGATGGCCGGGAAGTTGAGCGATAGGAACGCCGTGGTGTAAGCGCCGACGCCGACGAAGGCCGCCTGTCCGAATGAGGTCTGCCCGGCAACTCCTGTCAGCAGCACGAGGCCGAGCGAAACGATGCTGTAGAGCCCAATATAGTTGCCAAGCGTGATCCAGAAGGGAGGCGCGAGGAACGGCGCACTGATCAGGGCGGCGCCCAGCACTGCGATCAGCAAAGAGTCCCGCTTCACTCTTCTTCCTCATGATGGTGTGCGGTCAGTGAGCGCCAAAGCAGCACGGGAATGATCAGGGTGAACACGATCACTTCCTTGAACGCACTCGCCCAAAAGGAGGAAAACGACTCCAGCAATCCGACGAGAAGCGACCCTGCCGCTGCCGCAGGATAGCTCGCCAGCCCCCCGATGATGGCTCCGACGAAGCCCTTCAGGCTTATCAGGAAGCCGGAGTCGTAATAGATGGTCGTGATCGGGCCGATGAGAACGCCGGAGACTGCGCCAAGGAGCGCCGCAAGCGTGAATGTGGTGCTGCCGGCGAGCGTCGGACTCACGCCGACCAGTCGCGCGCCGACCCGATTGAGCGCGGTCGCGCGCAGCGCCTTGCCGTAGAGCGTGCGATCGAAAAAAAGATAGAGCACTCCAATGAGCACCAATGAAAAGAACACCACCAGAGCGCTCTGCCCGCTGATGGTCATGTCGCCGAGCCGCAACGATGCATTGGTGAACGCAGGAGTTCGCGAGCCCTCCGCGCCGAAGAACCATAGGCCCAGACCGAGCATGGCGAAGTGCACAGCAACGGAAACAATCAAGAGTACCAGCACAGAGGCTTCCGCCAACGGCTGATACGCGACACGATAGAGCAGCGGCCCAAGCGCAGTGACGATGCCAACGGTCAGCGCGATTTGCACCGGGAATGCGAGTGACAGGGGCGCCATGAGCTGTACCGCTCCCGCAATCAGAAGCGGCGCGCCGACGTAGAATGCCAGGCGTTTGGGGAGCCGCCGCCATTCGCGCTGTCTCAGCGCTGAGCAAAGCTCGAGGATTCCGGCAACGAGCGCCAGACCGCTCAGCAGACCAACCGTGCCGGGCGGCTTCCCCAACTGCAACGCCGCAAGCGTGAGTGTTCCGTAAGTAACGAATTCTCCAGCGGGGACGAAAATGACGCGCGTTACCGCGAACACCAGCACCAGAGCGAGCGCAAGCAATGCGTAGATCGCCCCATTGGTGATTCCGTCCTGCGTCAGCAGCGTGGCAATCGACAAGTCCATGGCCATCGACGCACGCGATTGCGGAGGCAACAAAAAACCGGCTGCGGCGACACCGCAGCCGGTCTCTGTCGGGCTTGCATCACTTGACGAGCAGCCACTTGCCGTTGTCGATCTTCACCATGACACGTGCGCGATTGTCGAAGCCATTGTGATCGCTTGCGTTTATGTTGAAAACGCCGTTCGCCCCGGGAACCTCCTTCGAGTTTTCCAGCGCATCGCGCAGCGCGGCGCGGAAGGCCTTGGTCCCCGGCTGCCCTTTCTTGAGCGCATCGGGAATCGCCTTTTGCAAGAGGATGTACGCGTCCCAGGCGTGTCCACCGAATGTGGTGCGGCTCCCGGCCCCGTGTTTTCCTTCGTACCTGGTGACGTATTCCGCAGCCGATTTCTTGACCGGATTGCCTTCGGGCAACTGCTCGTAAACCAGCATCGGCCCGGCCGGTAGCAGCGTTCCGTTACCGTCCGCGCCGACGACGCGCAGGAAGTCCGAGTTCGCCACACCGTGAGTCTGGTAGATCTTGCCTTTGTAGCCTCGCGCCACGAGCTCCTTTTCAGGCGTCGCTGCCGGTGTACCCGAGGCGCCGATCAGAATCGCGTCGGGTTTCGCCGCCAGAAGCTTAAGCACCTGTCCGGTGACGCTTGGATCCGCGCGGTTGTATTTCTCCTCGGCCACGACCTTGATGCCTGCGGTTTGCGCCGAACGCTTGATTTCGGCGAGCCAGCTCTCGCCGTAGGCATCGGCGAATCCGATGTAGCCCATTGTGCTCACGCCGCTGGCGCGCATGCTGATCGCCACTGCGTCGGCCATCAGCGAGTCGTTCTGCGGCGTCTTGAAGACCCATTTGGTCTTGGGATCGGCAGGATTGACGATCTGCGCCGAAGCCGCCATGGAGATCATCGGCACCTCGGCCTCGTTGACGACGTCGCGCATCGCCAGCGAATTGGGCGTCACCGTCGAACCGACGATGACGTCGACCTTGTCTTCGCTGATGAGCTTGCGCGTGTTCTTGACGGCTTCGGTCGTGTCCGACTTGTCATCGAGAACGACGAAGTTTATTTTCTGGCCGCCGATGGTCGGTGAGCCAATCAACTCGAAGGTATTCTTTTCCGGAATACCCAACGATGCTGCCGGGCCGGTTGCCGACAGCGTCACACCCACGTTGATGTCGGCGGTGGCCAGCGCGCAGAAAAAAAACGCAGCCCCGGCTGCGCAGCGCAATAGCGATTTCATCCATTCCTCCCTAGAAGCCCTGAGCGGGCACCTCGCGTCGCTGCATCATGCGCCGCGGGCTGCAGCGATTCTGGCACCCGCCGTGCGGGGGGTCAACGCTTGACCGCGTCTCGAATCTCGCGCAGCAACATGACCTCTTCAGGAGGAGCCGGGGGCGCGGGCGGCTCGACGCTGCGCAGGCGGTTGATCTGTTTCACCATGAGAAAGATGATGAACGCCAGAATGAAGAAATTCACCGCGACGGTGATGAAGTTCCCGTAAGCGAACAACGGAACGCCGGCCTTGGTCAACGCCTCGTAAGTCATGGGGCCGTTGTAACCCGGAGGAGGCGGCGCCAGCATGATGAACCAGCTGCTGAAATCGAGGCCTCCCACCAGCCGGCCGACCACCGGCATGATGATGTCCTTGACCAGCGAATCGACGATCCTGCCAAAAGCGCCTCCGATGATTACGCCCACCGCCAAATCGACGACGCTCCCCTTGACCGCGAACTCCCGGAACTCTTTTGCGAATGACACGCTGTGCTCCTCCTGGGGTTCCTTAGACCGCGTCCTCGCCAGATTCGCCGGTGCGAATGCGCACGACCTGTTCCACCGTGGTGACAAAAATCTTGCCGTCGCCGATCTTGCCGGTGCGCGCAGCTTTGATGATGGCTTCGATCGCCCGTTCTACAAGCGAATCACCGACGATCACTTCGATCTTGACCTTGGGCAGGAAATCGACAACGTATTCTGCGCCACGATAAAGCTCGGTATGACCCTTCTGACGC
>Ga0066709_100000559_pt1 | contig 20682 bp, 18 predicted proteins | sample GraSoiAngelo_158_FD_79665 | JGI IMG/M metagenome (GOLD analysis project Ga0066709, IMG submission 79665) | Grasslands soil microbial communities from the Angelo Coastal Reserve, California, USA - 14_1009_16_30cm | ecosystem: Environmental > Terrestrial > Soil > Grasslands | place: USA...
CTGGTCGCCCGACTCCGAGTCCCCGGCGGCGGCGCCTCCAGACTCGGCGCATAGCCCCGCGTCGAAACCCCAAGGAGGAGTTGCTCCATCACCCGCGCCGTGAGCGGATCCTCTCGCCGAAACGCCGCCACCGACGGCAGGATCGCTTCCGCGCCAGCCCGACTTCGCACTCGTGGACACGCCACACTCAGCCGCCGGCCCCCGAAGGTCAGCTGCCGCGGTATCGTGCCCCAGTGATGATGGCTGCGCGTCGGATCGTGCCGACCCTTCGGCCCGGCCAGAGTTGTGGCTTCCTCGCGGAACACCGCGTCCAGCGCCACCAACCCGGCGGCCTGCACCCACGCCAGCAGTTGCTGCCGCGTGGTCGTCATCCCCGCGACCAACGGCGCGAGCAACGTCGCCAACGTTCTCGCCTCCGCATTCGCCCCTAGCGTTCCCGTTCCCTTCTCTGCTCTCCTGGTCATCGGCGGCTCCTTTGGTCCCGGCTCGGGGACCTTGTCTTGGCCGACCCGATTCTCGGGCCAACCAAGGGACCGCCACTACTCAGTTCTCAAATTCAACAGAGACCGGGACATCCCCGAGGTTGACGTAGGCGAGACGAAGAAGAGTCCGGGGCTTTTGACACGACCCTACAGGGGGTTCGCGCTTGCCAGGACTCGGTATTCATCATCGCACGGGTACACCACCTTTCTCGCCTTCCCACCTCGTGATCCTACCTCTAAGACCTTTCCGACAGAGACTCATAGACTGTACATAGGTCCTTGCCAATCCTTTTCCATGAATAGCTCTCCGTGACGAGTCTTCTCGCCTCCTTACCAAGCGACAGACGGAGGTTCACGTCACTCAGAACCCTCCCTATTTGGCAGACGAACTCGGCTGGGGTATTCGCAATCAAGATATTTCTTTCTGCCGACACCTCGATCCCTTCGCAAGCGATTGAGGTAGAAACCACCGCCTTCCCCATAGCCATTGCATCGAGAATCTTCAACCGAGTGCCGCCACCGTCCCCTATTGGACAAACGTACACCTCCGCCGTCTCGAAGTACGGCCTCGCGTCCGGGACGAATCCGATGACAGTCACCCTCGCCTCCCGTTGAGCTGCCCTGCGAAGATCGGGCGGCGGGTTCTTTCCCACCACGGTCAGACGCGCATCGGGGATCTTGGCCAGCACATGCGGCCAAATCTTCCTCATGAAAAACAAGATGCCGGCCCGATTGGAATAGGCGTCCAACCGGCCGGTAAACAGCAAACTATTTCTAATTGTGGCGCCGGCGCCAGGGCTAAAATAGTCAGTGTCCACTCCGTTAGTTACAACCGTCACCTTTTGGTCGGGCACGATCTGCTTCAACGTAGACTTTTCGAGACCAGACACCACTAGGTTCACGTTAAACTTGGTGCACAGCTTCTTCTCGTAGGCGTGAAGCTTCTTCGCCTCCAGGTAAAAATAGACCTTTCGGAGAATGCTGTGCTCATTGTGAGCGCGCCTCATCATCATTGCAGATTCAACATTATGATGGTTCAAGACTTTAGGGGTGTCTCCCGTGTCACCGACGTATTCAGCTAGGCTAATCGTATCGTAGTGAACCACATCGAAGTGCGTTTGCCGTGCTACTCGCTGAATCCTGGCGTGCGCAGTCTGGCTCTTTAACCAATTGATCGTATAAGGATCCTTGGTGAATAGACTTTTCAGTACAAGTGCATACCAAGTAAGTCTGTGAGAATCGGACGGAATAGTAAGAACCTCCACTCGAGCGCAGAGCTTCGCGAGGGCTGTTGTCGCCTCTTCCAGCTGAGTTCTGGTGGCGAGAAGCGCTTTTTGATTGAAAGCGACCAGATGGACCTCGTGCGATGAGGCAACCTCGTTCAGCAGGTTGTAGTTCCTCTGTAAGACGCCGCCGATCGGGGGGTATGGCACATTGTGGGATAGCCAGAGGATCTTCATCGCGCGTGATCCCTCGGTGTTCCTGGTAACTAAACGGGAAGGTGTGCCACGTGACCAAGCCCGTGGCGCAGTGAACCTCTAGCCAAAAGGCCGAATCGCAACCAGCCTCTTCCGAGGCTCACTCCGCGCAACGTGATAAAGCTCCTCATATGACTCGACCATGTGGCGGAGCGTGAATCGCTGGTACACCAGTCGCTGTGCGTTGAGACCCATCTGGCGAGCTAGATGCCTATCCTGAAGGAGGAGATTTACGCTCCAAGCGAGGGCAGTGGCGTTGGCCGGTGGAACCAAAAGCCCTGTCTCGTTATGCAGAACCATCTCAGGATTTCCACCCACATTAGTTGCGACAACCGGTCTCGCAGCAACCATCGCCTCCAGAATACACAGCGGCAGTCCCTCTGAAGCAGATGAACACACATAAACATCCATTATGCGCAAAAATGACGCGACGTTTCTTTGAAATCCAACAAATCTCACGTGTTTGTCAAGCTTGGCTCGAAATACCTCAGCCCTCAATGATTCTTCTAGTGGTCCACTGCCAACTACGAGAAAAAGAGCGTTAGGTTGGCTGTCAATGATCAACCGAGCCGCCTTTAGAAGGGTCATATGATCCTTTTCAGGAACGAGCATTCCTACAGTTCCAATGACTGCAGTGTCCCCAGGAATTGCGAAATCGGCTTTCATTGTGGCAATTGCAGTCTCATCCAGCACGTGATCAAACGGCTCGCAATCGATGCCATTGTAAATCGTTGTTATTCGGTTCCTCGAGACACCAACGCGCCGCACCAGCAAGTTCTTTATATCTTCGCAAACCGCGACCATGGTGGACAGCCTGGAAACGAGTCGATAGGCAAGCCTTCGTCTTCGTTTCAACCAGTAGTAATTCTTTCCGTGCACTGTACTTATGACCGGTACGCCTTCGTACAATCCGGCTAGGCTTCCGTATGTATTCATCATGAACTCATGTGCGTGAATGAGATCTATTTTGAACCCTCGGATGATTTTCCTTAGGGCGCGGAGGCATCCGAGATCGTAGGCTGTGTTCTGATGGAGGATGAATGTTTTAAGTGCGTTTCGCTCGAGTTGATCGTGCAACCAGCCAGGTTGAAGTAAGGCCACGACAGACGAGTGGCCCCTGGTCCTGAGACCTTTAGCGATAGAGAGCAGCACGGTTTCTGCCCCGCCGGGTTCAGAGCTTTCGATAAGGTGGAGGACGTTCATGGCAACCGGAAAGTGACTACCTGCCTTCCCTTTTGTGTCGTTTGCGATCGACGCCTTTACTAGGCTTCACCGCTCCGCCAAAAGCTCCTCAAGCATAGAGGCGAACGACTGGGTGTAACTCTTCTCACAATATTCAGCCTGAAGCCGGTTGAAGCCAGCCCGACCCATGGTCGCAGCAAGAGTGGGGTTCGATAGAAGGTAATCCAGTTTTCGCGAAAGATCCTCCGCATTGCCCACCTCGCATAACAGTCCAGTTTCGCCATCCGTAACACACTCCATCCCCCCGTTTGTTCGGGTGGCGACCACCGGTTTCCCGCACGCCATTGCCTCGAGGTGAACCCGGCCCAAGGCTTCTGACCGCGCTGCATTCACCAGGGCGTAACACCCTCTCATCAGTTCTCCAACATCCTCAATCCAGCCAGGTTTGACAAATTCGATCCTGGCCTCACCTGACGCCAACTGTTTGTATACAATCAGGTCTCTTTCTGGACAATAACCCATGATTTTCAACTCCATCGTCGGATGCCGGTGCGAGATAAGACGAAATGCCCGAATGAGAACGTCTATGCCTTTCAGAGCAAATGGATGCCCAACGGCCAGCAAATAGTTGCCCTCATAACACTCGAGGGATTGGAAATACTCGGTCGCCACGAAGTCCGTGAAGCGGAAGAGCTTCTTGGAGCGGTAACGCCGGCTGAAGAAATTCTCCTGATCTCTGTTGAGAACTTTGATCGCATCGGCAGACCGCATAGAGATGAAGAAAACCAACCTCATAACCCACCTCTTCGCCAAACCCTGCGCTGGTTCCAGCCTGTGGAAATCTCCATTTACTTCAACGACGAGGCGCGTGCGCAGCAATGCTTTCAGGAGTACCCCGGCTAACCCGCATGCGTAGGGATCGGCGCTGATAATGGCATCGATGTGAGCTTGCTTCCGAATCAGCTTAGCCGCCAAGTAAACCTGAAGCCACAGCCTTCGAAGCGACAGGCCCAACCACGAAGGCCGGAAGGCCTCCGTGTACAGAACGAAATCACCAATCCCCAGCGCTCTACAGCGCTTGCTGGAGAGCGTAAAAATGTACCCCCGACATATTCCAGACAAGTTTTCAAACCGCTTCGCGAAATTTCGTCTCAGCGGCTGAGACCTTCCAGAAAAAAGGAAGATAAGGTTAGGTCTGCGATTGCGCATTGAGGCTCTGTTGAGTGCCCGGCGGTCTCCCTGAAGGTCCGTCCACGGACGGTTTCACCTCAGACACATTTCGTCGATCTTCGGGGGCGCGGTTCGCGCGGAACGCTCCTTAGGATAGAGATTTGCACTAGACTCCTGGTCGGCCGATCATTTTGCCCCTCCTACTCTGCGAAGGAGACGGCCATCTAAGGAGAGCCGCGATCTCATGCAAGCTAACTCTCTCGAATATCCTCACGTAAACGCCGTATAGCAGCGCAACTGCTACCATCTCTTGCAACAAGATGGCTCGAGCACCCCACTCGACTTCGTAGATCCTTGTGAAAATGGGTCTCCCTACGTAAACGCCTGTCATCATCACCAGCGAAGCTAAAAATGGACCAATGCAGCTCCCTAGATATCGCATTGCAGGGATCCCGAGGCTTTTAAGGGTGACACTCGTCCACACCAGGCATATGGCTGGATAGACGGTAACCCACGGCAGTGCTGCGGCGTCATTGCCGTATGCCGACGCGGCGAGTACCACAAGAGGGAGAACGCCGGCGGAAGACAGTCGCAGGTACAGAACCCACTTCGGTCGGCCCTGTGAATTATGGATGAGACTATGAATCTCACTCAGACACGCCGCGAATCGTGCCAAGCACAAAGTCTTAAAGAAGAAATTCATGGGACTCCACGACTCTCCGAGCATCGTCGCAATGATTTCATCACCGAAGAATACGCCCGCCAGAAACAATGGCGAAGCGATCAGTGACACATATTTCGTGACCTTCAAGTAAAAGTCTCGAGTCTTTGTCAGGCTGTGCTGGTACTGTGAGAAAACCGGAAACGAAACCTGATTGACAATGGCGAGAACCTTATCGCTCGGGGCTGTTGCCAATTGGAAAGCGAAGGAGTAATAGCCGAGAGCCTGGGCACCCAGGTTCGCCCCGATTATGAAGTTGATGACGGCATGAAGGACGTAGTCCAGCGAATTTGCCCCCGCGACGTTGATTCCGAACAGCAAAAATGGCCGAACGTCGACGAGACGAAAATGAAGGTCGGGCCGCCACTGTGCTGCCAAAAACACGAGAATGGCGTTGCTAGCTCTGAGGATAATCGTTCCCAAGATTAGCGTCCAGACGCCGTATCCAGAACGTGCCATAACAAGCATCGAGAAGCTGGCTACCGTGACTGCCAAGAACTGGATCATGCCAAGCGCTTTGAATCTAACAGTCCTGTTAAGGATGCTGTATGGTACAAGCGCTACGCCGCCGATAATGAACAGAACTGAGATCGATTGTGTGATGGGGATCACCCTGGGCTCATTAAAGAGCCAGGCTGTGGGATAGGCGAGACCGAAGGTAATGATGGCAAAGATTGCGGCGACGATCATGGAGAACCAAAAAGTGCTGGACAGTTGCTCCTGCGTGATCTGCTTTCTTTGGATAAGTGCCATGGCCAAGCCTAGTTCGCTGAACACGGCAGCGTAGCCGGTAAGGAGACTCGCCATTGACATCAAGCCGTAGTCTTCCGGAGCAAGTATCCGCGCTACCCAAATGGTGATCGCCCATGAAAGTAGCTGCGTTAGCAACCTAAAGCCCGCAAGCCATAATCCCCCTGTAGCGGCATCTCGTGCGAGCGACGGCAAGTCCTGTGTCTGTTCGACTCTGACGCGCTCTTTAGTCGCTCTGTAACAGCCTGGAATCATGGTTGTAGGATTAGCTCAAATGCGACCGGTGGCCATTGAAAGGCTCCTACGGCCTCGGCGACGATTGCGGCTGGCCGACCAGGATCCACTCCCTGGTGCCGCGCTGTCTGGTCTGGATCCCCATCTACTCAACGCCTTATGGTACGGTGGCGTCCTAACGAGCGTCCAAGCAGCGTCAGGCTGAAGGAGCGTTACGAGCGGGTCGGGGCACCCGGGAGGTACTGGTGCGGAACGGAGACATAGATTATCGGCACTCTCACATTGGAAGGGGCCGGGACTATGACGAGGGAATTGCAGCCGACCCCCTGGACAGCTACCTGGATCGGCGAGAACAGGTCGCACTCCTCCAGATTCTCCGACAACTGAGGGTTGGCCCCGCGACGCGGATCCTCGACTTTGCCTGTGGAACGGGTCGCCTAACTCAAGTCCTCGATGGCGTCGCCGGAGAGTGCTACGCCGTTGACATATCCGAATCCATGGTTGCTGTAGCACGTTCGAAATGCGCGCGCACCACCTTCTTCGTGGGAGACGCATCGCAAACACGCCTTCCAATCCCCCTGGTCGATGTTGTAACGGCGTTTCGCTTCTTTGGGAACGCTCAGTTGGAGCTGCGCAGAGCTGCGCTAAAAATCATAGCCGCGCACCTGAGGGAAGGCGGCTATTTGATCGCCAACAACCATCGCAATCCGTGGGCGATCCGGAACCAGCTTGCGAGAATCACGGGGCCGCACACGAGGCTGGACCTCAGTCCAAGAAGGTTCCGCGCGCTCCTCCATGAGTGCGGCTTCCGAATCACCTGTACATATGGAATCGGCTTGGCCTTGATTCGCGCTCGTTGGCAGCAGTCGATCACGCAGGATTCGCGAATCGTCGAACGTTTCGATTCGCTGACGAAATGGGGCGGCCTCGCGCAGCTCTGCCCAGATATGATTGTAGTGGCGCAAAAGTTGAATTAGGTCGAACTCGTGAACATAACTGGTGACACCTGCTCTGCCTCGAGAGCATGGGCCAAGTGTCCGAGCTCGGAGAGAAATGGCCGGGAGAAGGCAGCTGGCACTGCTCTCCGATGGATGCGCGTGGCAAAGTCGACAACGTAGTAGACCATTGCGCCCAGCGCCTGTTCGGGTGACAAGCCATCGGAAGCTGCCGCGTCCCTGAGCAACTGCCGCGATAGCGATCCAAGAGGATTGCGTTGCACGAGCCGGTTCACCCAGACGTCATTCGACGGAGGCGTAGCCACGATATCCGATGACGTACGCAGAAGGTGGCAGGCATCGTACAGGGGCACTTGAATCTGTCCGAACAGCTCAAAGTCGAGTATCCACCAACGACGCTTTGTCACTACGACGTTCCCTGGCCAGAGGTCTCCATGCTGGAGTCTGCGTGGAAGGGCACCAGCGGCTAGGAGGGTGTTGCGAAGCGTCGTGATTATGACTGAGGCCACGCCACGACGGCCTAAGTACGCTAGAGCAGGATCAACGTCCCGAGCGAGATCTGCCGGCCGATCATTGTGAAAGAGATCCGGAAGGAGATCGGCCGCCACCCGAGATACTTTCTCAGCTGCTTTAAGAACCTGGCTGAGCGTTGACAGCAGCTCGGCCGGTCGTAGAGTCCGAAGCATGGTATTGAGAGGAGTACCGGATATGTATCCGCTTGCCTGCAGGCGAAATCGACGTGTTTCGGTCTGGCACGCGTAAGGTACAAGGGACGAAAGGCGCGGATCGTGGCTAAGGACCTGACGAACTCGCGTCTCATGAGGGAGCAGATGGTCATCTAGGGGCCGGCACTTGCAATAGTGAGAAGGGCTTCCGCCCTTGTCCAGAACGAGTAGGTTGAAGCCGCGATTCCAGACGAAGTCACCAGGAAGCGAGACTGGGGGCGGAATGGCACCTCGACTTGCAACGATGACAACTCGGTGCTGGTCCGGTCGCTCCGTAGGCTCAAATGGCATTCCCGCGCTCATTAGCGCTGTAACGAGCTCAGATTTCATACGTACGCCAGATGCACTTGCGCGCTGTACAGGAGGTACCGAAGGGGCGATTTGGCTAACAGCGCCCCGACTCGGCTCTTAGTCATCGTTTCATACGCGTATGCCGACCGACGATCCGCTGGAATCATATTACGTGGTTCGGTTACTGAGGGAGCGACATAATACGAGATTATCGCCCGGAACCCTGCGCGGCGAAGCGCGGATGTAACGCGAATGACGCCGAACCCGTAAGCCATCCGGCCGCTCGACGCACCGAGGCCACGCCTGGCTGCCGCTCCCGTCGCGAACTGAAGACACCCACCCGATCGAAGAAGCGGGCGACACGCCCGAAGGATGGTCAGAGGCTGTCGAATCGGATCGATCGGTCCGTCCACGCTAATGCAGTCGAATGCGTCGCGTTTATATGGGAGCGAGTTTACAGCAGCCCGAACAACGCTAACACGATCCAAGCGATCCTGAGAACATCGCTTCTCAACGAATTCGCACTCGTCGATTGAGGTCGCGACGTAGTGGACACGCGTGAAATGTTGCCTTAGAACCGATGTCATGGTGCCCAGCCCGCCACTCAGATCGAGGGCGACATCCCATCGTGGGACTTCCATTAACCAGATCCAGTTGCCTCTCGCACCATCTACGATCCTCGCAACGGCGTCACCGGTACTTGTATCGCAAAGAGGCTGCGCCTCTAGGGCATCGCGCCAGTGCATTCCCCTGCGGACGAGGTGGTTCACAGAGGCGACGATGTTAGGCGATAGCTCTGGCAAGAGTTTTTGAATTATCGGAGCCTCCAATATCGGTTTGGAACTGTCGGATAGGAATGGGAAGTCCCGCAGGAGTGCCGAGAAGAGGGATGCAGAGAGAGCTGCCGAGCTCTTCTCTGCCCCGCCGGGTGCTGACGTCTCAATAAGGTGAAGGATCGTTCTCACAGGTGCGGGCGACGGCTTTGCGTAGGGCGACCGCGAATCCGACGAGAAGCCAGAGGCTGGGGTAGTACAGAACCGAAATGAACAGACCGCTGATCAGAGACGCGACCGCACTCGCCTCGAAGGCCAAGGTGAGGTGAAACGCCTTCTCTCGCTCACTTGGGCCGCGCGTGGAACGGGGGATGGAGAGGGGCACCGAGCGGCCGGCCGGCGGCGCCCCTCGGGCCCTGCGAATCAGGAGTCGGGAGAGTCGCGTATCGCGGAAGAAGTGGTAGAGAATGAGTAGCCAGAGGGTGGTGCCGAAGAGGCCGAGTTCTGGGAGGAGCGTGAAATACATGGAGTGGGCAGCTCTGCCTGCGCGTGACCTGCCGTGTAACCCCTCGGGGAAGCCGCTAGCCACCTCGTATCGTCGGAACTCGAACGGGAAATTGCCCTGGCCGACACCCATGATAGGGTTGTCGAGAAACATTCTCCAACCGATCCTCCATTCGTATACTCGGTCCTCGCCCGTCGCGTCCTGCGTACCGTCCTGAATGGTCTGGATCCTAGCCCAATAGGTCGAAGGGGCGACGTACGCGATGAATAGCACGGACAGCCCGAGCAGAGCGGCCGACAGGGCCTTCGCAGGTGACCGCAGCCAGCAATAAAGAGCCGTTCCGGCGAGCGCGAGGAAGCCGCCTCTCGAATGAGTGAGGACTGCTGCAACTGTGAAGAGCAGCATCAAAGCGCAATAGGCAACCCGATGCAGCCGTCGCCTGTCAGCCAGCGCCAGGAAGAAGGCGAACGGGAAAACCATATCTAGGATCATCGCGAAATCGTTGTCGTCGCTCAGGAAGCCGCCGACGCCGCGGCCCTCGTTCACGATCCCGAAGATGGCGAGATAAACGTGGATCCCCAGCCACGCCGTGACGAGCGTCGCGATCCGGCGGAGCGAGTCCGCATAGGCGATGACGGCCAGGTACGCGATGAAGGTTCCGAGCATGGTTCGCGCCGTCTGGAGGGCCCAGTAGTTATTGAGCGCGATCGGGATGTGAAGGGCCATCAATGCTAGAAGCCCGGCGAAGAGCCGCGTCGGCGTGTCGGAGAAGGAGAGCCGGTTGAATCCGCAGAGCGCCAGCGTGAGGAGTGCTGTCAGTAAACCTGGGAGGTGCAAAGTGCCGATCGCGGGGAGGATCTCCTGCGGACGCCCGAACTCGAAGAATAGGTAGAGAACGACGAGCCAAAAGAGGGTAGCCGAGGAGCGTGAGGCCGGGATTGCTGACGCCTTAGCGGCGGCCAAGATGGGCATGAGCGAATTTCTGGAGTGATCTCCAGCAGCGCGGGTCCGCCGCGAACGTTCCCGCCGGGCAAACCTTGGACTCGATCCTGTCGCAGCGTAGGCGCTTCACTGATTCGCGTCGAGCGCCAGGACGGGCGTCATACACGAGGGGGCGCCGGGACGGGTTGCCTCGCGATCGGGAGCTTTTCGCCGGGAGCCGCCCGATCGGGCGGGGCCGGTATGGTCTCGGCGGCCCGCACACGCTCGTCGGCGGCCTTCGGCGCGACGACCAAGCTTTCCCTATCGGTCCGCACCCGTTTAGAAGCGCTGGCGGAGGGCCCCTGGGAGAGCTCGAGATAGAGATTTCGGTAGGCCTCTGCCATCTGCGTGTCGCCGAAGTGCGCTACCACCCTTCTCTCGGCGCTCTCGCCCATCGCAGCGCGCAAGTGTCGATTCGTTACCAGCGTCATGCACGAACGGGCGAAGTCTTGCGGCTCGGAGGACTCGACTAGCAGCCCCTCTACGCCATGGGAGACGATCTCGGGGATCCCCCCTACCTTCGCGGCGACGACAGGTCTGGCGCAGGCCATCGCCTCCAGGATACTGAGCGGAAGGCCTTCGTGAAGCGACGTGTTGACGTAGATGTCGAGCGACCGATAGTACGCGAGTAGATCCGGCTGCGCCGGCAGAAACTCGACGCAATCGTCGAGACTCAGCGCCTTCGACTTGGCGAGGAGTTCGGCCCGCAGCGGGCCGTCCCCCCGGAGGCTGAAGCGCACCCTGTCGGTCTTCATTCGCACGTGAGCCGCGACGTCGAGGAAGAGATCGAAGCGTTTGACTGGCACCATGCGCCCCACAGAGCCGATGTGCAGGACATCGGACGTGCGCGCCGGCCGTGGCGCGGTCGCATGGAGGGGGACACCGTTGTGTATGACCTCCATTCGGGAGTCCGGGAAGCGATGGACACGCACGAGGACGCACTTCATGTCGGTCGAGACAGCGACGACCCGGTCGAAGAAGCGCCGAAGGACGAGGTAATCCAGCCCCGTGGTCGCCCGCGCCCGCACGGCGGAGCGAACGAGCGGCTCCGAGAGGCCATGGAGCGTGCTCACCAGACGCTTAACTCCGAGGGACTTCGCGAGCAGGACGGCGAGGAGGTTCTCCTTGTAGCGGTGGGAATGGATGATCTCCATCGTCCGGCCCGTCAGGAGCCGATGGGCCGCCAGCCAGATGCGCCCGAAGGGCGTGGCCGTCTCGGGGATGACGTGCGTCTCGATTCCGACGCCCCTCAGCCGCCGGGTGAGAATCCCGTCGTTTAGGGCGAGAGCCACGAGGCTCCACTCCGGACTGAGGCGGAGCTGGTTGAGCAGGTTGAAGATCGCGACGTCGGCGCCGGCCCACAGGTCGCCGGAGAAGATGTGGAGAATCGTCGGCCGCCGCGTGCTCGTGGTCACACGATCTCCGTCGCCCGGCGGGCGCGGCGAGCGAGGTGGAATGTCAGGAGCGGAACGGACCGGCTCACGTCGTCGTGGACCCCGATCCGCTTCAGGCGGAATAGATCGGCCGGCCGACTCGACTCGAGCCCCGGGTGGGCCGTGACCGCCGCGCGATAGCCGGCTGCTCGCGCTTCGGCCACGATGGCGTCCGTATAGTCGCCGTTGGGATAGGCGAGCACCGGCACGTGGTTGACGCGCTGCCGGCGGAGGATGTCGAGCGATTGCTGGAGCTCGCGCTGGAGCTGGTCACGGCCGAGTCGGGTCAGGTCTGCGTGCGTACAGGTGTGCGATCCGAACGCGACGCCGTGATCGGACATCTCGCGAACTTCATCCCAGTTGAGGAGGCGCCGGCCGTCGGCAACCTGTAAGCCTGGCGCCTGACTGAGGCTATCGAGCAGGTTGTCCCGAGCCTGCTCCGGAAGCGTCTTGGCCTGCTCGATGAGCGAGTCGAATGCCGCGGTGGCTCCTCGGCCGCTCACGGCGATCAGCCCGGGATATTGCCCGGTGAGCGGAGCGAGGGCCTCGCGGAGGATCCCTGTCGCGCCGCGGGAGCGGTGGAGGAGATCTCCGAGTCGGTCCGGCCAGAGCCATTCGCGCGTCCCGATCAGTTCGGTCGGGAGAAAGATCGTGGCCGGTACACGGTAAGCGCGCAGGAGAGGATACGCGTAGAGGTGGTTGTCCAACCACCCGTCGTCGAAGGTGATGGCGCAGTATCGCACCGTGGTATCCCACGAGCCCTGGTGCCACATTTCGAGGAGCTCGTGGAAGGAGAGGAGCTTGAAGTGGGTCATGAAGAACCGGAGGTGACGCTCGAAAGTCTCGGGGGTGACGTACATTCCAGGCTGGACGAACGTTGTCGCGAGTTCGCTGCGGGGGATGACACGGTGGTACATCGGGATCAGGACCTTGCCTGTGAGGTGGGCACGGAAGCGCGTCGATGCGCCGTAGACCCGAGCCGCGACTGATCGAAGCACGAGCTTAACGAGTCGACGTGTCACGGGCGATCCCCCGGGGTGAGGGGCTCCAGCTCGTGATGCGCTCGCCCCGCGTGTAACGGCACCACGCCGTCAGGATGGCGAGGTTTGTGAGGACGAAGAAGGCCGGAATGCGGAGGAGCGAATGGCCCGCCCCGCCCCTGGTGATCAGACCGAGTGCGCCGAGCCCGTATGACAACAGATGGAGAAAGAGAGTGATCATGTACATGGGCGACCGCGGGGCGAGAAGCGCGTTCGAGACCAGTGCGGCGAGCAGGGCGAACGGCACGAGCCAGCGGCAGAGCTTGTGGCTGATGAGCTGCCAGGAAAAGAGCCCGAATCGGAACGGGTTCAGCATGTCCAGGCTCGCCATGAACACCGAGAGACCTCTGACGACGGTCCTGATTTTCCGCGCGAACTCCCGTCGCTGGTCGGGAATGATCTCGTAGTATGCCACCGCCTCGGCATCGGAGATGGCACGGAGGCCGAGCCTCACCGCGTTCAGGGGTACGTGAAAGTCGCTCTGGAGGTCGGGCGGCCATCGGCGGCAGACCTCACGACGCGCCGCAAAGAAGCACCCGCTCAGTCCGACGAGCGTATTGACCCTTGCCTCGAGCTTGCGAAGGAACATTTCGTACCTGAGGTAGACGCCTTCACCGGTGGGGCGCCCGTCGGGGTCAACAGCCCGGTCCACACTACTCACGCAGCCGACGGAGGAGTCGGCGAAGTTCTTGACGATCGTGGTAACGGCATCGAGCGGTAAGATAGTCGCGGCGTCGGAGAAGACGATAATCCCGCCCGACGCGACGTCGAGCCCGAGCTTCTGGGCGGCCTCCTTTCCGATCCTGTGCGGAGCGCGGGCGAGATAGACTCCGTTCCCCTCGTACGATCGCACGATGTCGTCTGTCGCGTCCGTGGAGCAGTCGGAGGCGACGATGATCTCGAGCCGCGTCCTGGGATAGTCCTGCGCGAGGACATTGTCGAGCTTTCGGCGGATCCGCCTTCCTTCGTTGTGCGCGGTGACGATGAACGAGACCGGAGGCGTCATGTCGGCCTTCACGGAGGTGGTCCGTCGCACAACCGACAGGGCGAGAAGCAGCAACGGGTAACCCAAGTAAGCGTAGGCAACGAACAGGACGGAGAGCCAGAAGACGAACTCAAGAATCATACTAAGTCCAGCGCGTCGGAGAGCTTGATTGGCGCGATCCGGCAAGCTCTGGCAAAGGTGAGATAGTCCCGGAGACGGCGGATGAGCCGGCCTTGGTCCGAGCCGCTTCGGACAAACGGGGTCAAGCCGGCTTGGAGAGACGGGGAATGGAACGTAAGGTTGAGGATGCTGTAGTTCTCTCGCAGCAGCCGCTTCGTGAGCCCGATCATCTGCGCAGTGGTCGAGATCTCGGGGGAGAGCCAGACCTTCGTCACCACTTTGAGTCGGTACAGTAGCCCGGCGAGATGCAGCCGATTGAGGGGGCGTTGCCGGACAGCGCGTAGAATGGAGCTCCTCAAGGTGAAGTTCGGCTGGAGGAAGCCGACGGTGGCTGGCACTTCGAGGAGGTGCCGCGTGGCGGGGAGTCGAGGCATGTCGTCCGGGCACAGGCGAAACGGGCGGGGGGGCACCATCGAGAAGTCCGGACCGTGGTCAACCGTCCAGTCTGTGTAGGGGGTCACCGACGTGTCGATTCTGTAGCCGACGTCGACGAGGTGCCTGGCCACGTCGCTGCAGAAGGCCCAGCGGCCACACCTGAATGACACGGGTTGGATGCCGAAGGTACGCTGGACCGTCTCGTGCAACCGCCTGATCTTTGCGTACTGGAGGTGGGGCGGCAAGTTGCAAAGCATGCTGTCCCTGCTGGAGTCTTGGCTCTTCTCGAAAGGAGGCGTATTCCAGGGGTGGCAGTGCGTGCCGATCTCGCAGCGGCCCTCCGCCAGGATGGACCGGAGGACAGCGCTGACGGTCTCATCGACGGCGACCGGGTAGGTGACGAGGTAAGTGGGAGTGACGTCGAAGTCGTCGAACAGGCGCTGGAGCTCAGGAATCCGCCGAACGTTCTCGACGGTGTGGCCGCTGGGGCTGAAGTGGCCCCAGTTGTCCTCTTCAGTGTCGATCGTAACAATGAGGTTCATCGGCCCGGTAGGGCTCAGTTCGGAACCTGCCGGCGGATCCACGGGCCAATCGCATTCGCCACGGGCAGGGGGAGCCGCTTCCAGGACTCGACGAGCCACCGGAAGCGCCTCGCGTCCTGGTCGACCGGCAGCCGCGCGCCGGCTACGACATCGACAAAGATCCAGGGCAGCTCGTGCGCGCTCCCGCCCCACTGCCGCTTGAACTCGAACGTACCGGCGTTCCGGAACGACCGCCCGAGATCGAGGGTGCGGTAGCCATCGCGGCAGCCGAAGCGGATGACTTCCCAGTAAAGCGTGAAGTTGGGGCAGAGGGCGAACGCCTCTCGCAGCGAGGACACCCACGGGACCATGAGCGTGTCGCGGAAGAACAGGCAAACGGCGGCGCCGACTGCCCGGCCGTTGCCGTCGCGCACGACGAGCACCCGGACCTTGCCGCCTAGCTCCTCCAGCATGAGCGTGAAGAACTGGCGGCTGTGGACCGGCGAGCCCAGGTCGCGCATGTTTACGGCGAAGATGCGATAGAAGTCGTCGAGCAGCTCCGGGCCACCCCAGGCCGCCGTGAGCCCGTTCTTCTCCCCCTTCCGCACCCGGTTGCGGCGCTCCGACGGCAGCGCTTGCCAGACCGCCTTCTCGCCCGAGAGCGGGAGCAGCATCGTGACCCTGCTCCCGCCCTCCGTCGGCGGCAAACCGATCGGATGGAACTGGCGCAGGCCGAGCGACTGCGCTCGCGAGGCGCGGGCCAGTTCGAGGGCCGCGTCGGCGAGCGCCCGCTCGGCCGCGGACCCTGCCTCGGCCAGGATGCCGCCGTAGTCCAGGAAAGGCATTGACACGAGGCGATGGCCGAAGAGCCAGCTCCGGATCAGCACCAAGGGCAGGACGCCGGCGATGTCGCCCTCTTTCTCGGCCACGAGGCAGACGCTCTCGTGCCCGTAGGCTCGATGGATTACCGACCCCCACGCGGCCAGGTGGGCCACCGTGGCAGCGGGGTGCTGCTCGACGAAGCGGTCCCAGGCTTGGCCCCCACGCTCGAGCCGCGTAACCTCGACCATTACACACCGTGATCGCGCAAGTCACAGGCCATGGCAGGTGGGGGGATCTCCAGCCGGATTGAGACCTTGGCGGTCTTGACCCGAAGGTTCCGGAGTCGACGTACAGGAGCGAGACGCCCTCCACGGCGGGCCGTCCATCCTCGGGTAGAAGGTAATAGGTCAGTCACTGGAAGTCTTTTCGATGAACGGCTCCAGCGCGCGTGGTGATAGGACGTATTACTGTCCGCCCCGCTCGACGCACCGGTTCCACCTGCTGAGATCCGCGCCCGTATAGGGAACCGGCATGTCGGGCCAGGTGGCAGCGTTGCGTTCGGGCCTAGCGCAGGAGCACTTTCAAGAGCGTCTTGAGCGCCTTGAGTCCGACGAGGAGGAAGGCCGGGAGCCGCCGTTGATACAAGTGGACGCTGAGCGATCGCCGGCCGCCGGTCGCCCAGTGGAACTTGTAGTCCTCGCTGCCCCGCAGAATGTCGTATTCGGCGAAGTTGTCCGCGATGGCCTTCTGGAGGCAGAACCCGATGAGAAGGTTGCCGACGCTCGTCTTCGGATATGCGGTCTTATCGGCGGCGAGCAGGTACTGGAACAAGGTCACGCCGGACCTCAGATGAAACAGTCCGGCCACCGGTTTGGCGTCGACGGTGAGGAGATCGACCTGCACCCAGTCCCTCCCGCCGGCGCGCGTGAGGAAACGCTGGAGGAAGCGGTGGAATTGGGCCTTCTCCGTCCCCGATTTCCACGGGTACAGCGCGTAGAGGGCGTCGAGGGCGCTCGTGTCCAGCCCGTCCCGGGTCGTGGTGGTGACATGCTCCACCTTTCCCGCGCGCTGAAGGAGTCGCTCATGTCGTGTGACCTGCGCCCGTCGGTGCGGGGAGAGGCTCGCCATGAACTCGGCCTGCGTCGTCGGCAGCTGCACGATCGGACAGAAGGCGCCGGGCTGAATCTCGACATGCTTGCCGTCTTCCGCGATGTCGTTGAGGAGATGGAGGAGAAAGAGCGAATCCGCCGGGATATCGAGCAGGGCCAGCGTCTCCCACCGAGAGCTCGCCTCGTGGAAGAGGAAGTCGTAAATGCACCTGGCGATCTCCTTCTCCTCGCCTCGCCTGGCGAAGACGTCGAGATAGTCGGAGTCGGCGCCGGAGGCGCCGAGAAACTCGATCTGTCGGACGGTGACGAGCCCCCAGGAGCGCCGCTGGATACACCAGGGCGCGACCCCGACGAGTTCGCCGCCTCTAGAGACGGTCAGGATGAAGAGCTCGGCGCCGGCGCTCCAGAAGCATTCGGCCCACGTGTAGAGCCACTCCCACGTCAGGAAGACGACGTTCGCCCATGACTGGCCGAGGAGATCGTTCCAGTCCTTCGCGAGCTCCGCCCATCGGGTGAGGGAGTCGACGACGCTCACCGTGTACTCTGGCTCGTGCGGGCCCTGCGGGGCCGACTCGCGCGACGACGGACGCGACGTGCGGCTGGCGGGTGGCGCAGCAAGCATCACGGACGGAGCCGCTTCACAGTCTCCGCGTCGTCGAGGACGCGAACGACGGCCTCGGCGATGCGGTCTATGTCCTCCGGGCTCAGTGCTTGATGGATCGGCAGCTCCAGGCAGTGGCGCCGCCAGCCGGCGATCTCCCAGGCGAGCCCGGGGGGGCACGTCGGATGCGAGCGTGACCACCAGTCACCGCTCTGGACGCCCTGGCGCGCAAGACCCTTCTGGAACCGCGCCTTGTCCGGCACGATGATCGGGAGGAAGAGCGGACATGTCCCGGGAGGCAGCACCGGAAATGGCAACGAGAGGCGACCGTGCAGGCGGGACGCCAGTCGCTCGAAGTTCTGGCGGCGCTTCGCTACGACCTCGGCCGGATCGACGCGGCGCGTGAGCCAGGCGGCCCACAGAGACGCCCCGTAGGCGAGCAGGCGCGGGTCCCACTCGCCGGTGCCCGAGGACACCATGCGGCTGCGCTTCCAGCGGATCGCCGCGGCCGCCCACCCCGTGGCCCATGTGAGCCACCTCTCCGTTCGCCTCCACCCCGAGGCCTTCAGGCCCTCGTGCAGGAGATCCAGGGTCTGGGCTAAGCTCGAGCCGAGCGGCGCGGGCCGCAACGACGGACGGGTTCGCTTCTCCTTCGTCACGAGGAGGCCCCCGTGGGGCAATGCGAGGGTCTTGTAGGCGGAGAATAGAGCGAGGTCGCCCACGGACCCTAGCCACACCCCGTCGTCCCGGCTGAACAGGGAGAGAGCGCAGTCCTCGATCAGCGCGATGCGGTGCGCGTCGCAGAAGCTTCGGGCGAGCCGGAGCGGCTGAGGGAAGCCGAAGTAGTGGATTACGTAAAGGGCGCTGACGGTCTCGTCGAGCCGCCGCTCCACATCGGCAAGGTCCAGAACGAGCTGCTCGCCGAGCCGGTAGTATCGGATCCGGTGGCCGGCGGCCAACAGAGTGTCGATCTCTACGCCCTGGTGGTACGGGGGCACGAGGATCGTGCTCCCCCTAGGGAGGTTCAGGCTTGGCAAGCCGTGATAAAGCGCAACGCGGCCGTTGAACGTCCAGTGGGCGCCGTCGCAGAAGGGGAACCAAGCCCGCCACGTGCTGTCTGCTCGCCTGAGGAGCGCCGACGGAGACAAGGTGGGTAGGAGCGGGACCATACGGCCGTCGGGGTTCACGCGTACCCGCCTTCCTCGCCCGTCGCCGGTGAGTTCACAGGTCTCCGTGCTGGAAAGGCGTCCTTGTTAAAGAGCGATGAGGGAGGACAGGTGGAATAGAGATCGAGTGCTGGCGTTCGCAAGCGAAAGCTCCTTAGCGTTCTTCCTGGACAGAGAAAAGATGATCGAGATCCATCAGCCTTCGGTTCTTCAATACCTGCCGGACTGGCGCAAAGCGGAAATCCTGTAACAAACGCGTGAGCCGTTCTTCGACGCCCTTCAAATTCACATAATGCCGAAAGCGTGAGATAGGGTTAGCGCGAAGGCGCGGTTGTTCCGGATCTATCTCCCACGGGTGAACGTACACCACGGCCGGTTGATGCTCTTCTTCGTTGAGCCGTCTGATGCCCCAACGGGTAACCCAATACGGAAAGAGTCGGAAATATCCACCGCCAGCGATGGGAATATTGACCCCTGCCACCCGAACCGTGGAAGGCGGGCACTCGACCAACCCGCTTCCTCCCTGGCCGTTGAGCACATAGCAGAAACGTTGGGATCCGGGGATTCCGTACCGATCATGACGAATCGGGAAGATGCTTGAGTCGTAGAGAAAACCCTCCTCCTGTAAAATGTCCAGCGCCCAAAGAGTTGCTGCCGTAATTGAATAGCTTGCCGCGCGGTAACCGATGATGGTGTCGCCAATGGTATCTTCGAGAATCTGCTTGGATCGTCTTGTCTCCTCACGAAATTGCCCCGGCGTCTGGGTATCGATCCTTTGATGCGCGTAGCCGTGGGAAGCAACTTCATGGCCGCCTTCGTGGATGGCCTGGACCAGCTTGGGCTGCCGTTCGGCAACCCAGCCTAACACAAAAAACGTCGCTTTCGTCTTATGCTCGTACAAGAGATCCAGGATACGATGTGTATTCCGCGCGATCCGACTCTCGTACCGGTCCCAGTCTTCACGCCGGATGACCGATTCAAACGCCGAGACGTGATAGTAATCCTCTACATCAATAGTCAGCGCGTTGAGCATTGAAGAGCCTCTCTAAAAGGTTCAGGCGATCCTGAGTCTCACGGGCCAAGGTGAGCAGGTGTCCGGTGTCCACACTGTCCGGAATCGAGGACAGGATGGAGAGTTGTACCGTCTCGGTCAGCGCAATTAGATGCTGATTCTCACTCGGTCCTTGGACACAAGAACGCAGATGTAGCGGTCTTCTCAGCAGGAAGCGCCCACTCCAGAGCGTGTGTGCTCACTTCAAGACTGACCCGGCCCTTCATTAGGCCAAAAAGTTGATAGCAGGGGTACGACAGCCTCAGAAAAGCGCTTGGCTGTCTGTTCAACCTGGACTTCTTTGCCAGCCGTCAAGTTCATTGATACCCGGACAAACGCGCCATCGCTCCTGTCGTGAAGTAGCCTGTGCTGAAACTTATACCAGTTCTGCTCCAGCCCAGTGGCCATCACCGTTGCCTCAGTTTGAAACCAAAAGTAAACAAGCTGGCGCTCGACGCCTTTTCTGACGATCATCCGATTGATCCGATGTCGACTGGGTGAGGACGCCTCAAGAGAAGCAAAGTCCCACCTCTCGATGGACCATCCCTGACCGGTGTAGCAGTATTGAGGCAGATGCGACGCTCGCCCTCCTTTTGCCGTGCCGTAATACCCAACATAGAGGGCAACCGTGTCGCCTGCTGATGAACGATAAACCCGCAGGAGATTAGCATCCGCGTTCAACGCCGCATAGACGGAATCCTCGAAATGCATCTCGGTACCGTCCAAGGTCCCGATCTGCATGGGGAGGCGCGCAAGTCGGTTCTCGGTCATTACAAGGTGAGGCCGCAACGCAATGGAGCAGATTCCGAGAAAGGTCAACCCGAGCAAAAACAGCGAAACGTGATGGGAAGGGAATCTGGTGCTCATAAGCCGCATGTTCCCTTGATGAGCCGAACCTTGTTGAGGACCCAAACTGCGCCCACCATGAGAAGGACCCCGCTTCCAAACACCGCAAAGCCGGAGAACTCGTGCAGGAATCCCTGAGCCACTTTCGGGCCAAAATAATTGGCCAAAATTCCAGTCCCCGTGACCCGCATGAGATTCACAAATATCGCCAGTGGAACAGTGGATAAAACAAGGAGCCCGCGTTCGCACCGCCCGCCGCCATTGATATACGCAAACAGAGTGCCGATAGCGAGGAACGAGACTAA
>Ga0066709_100000560_pt1 | contig 20672 bp, 25 predicted proteins | sample GraSoiAngelo_158_FD_79665 | JGI IMG/M metagenome (GOLD analysis project Ga0066709, IMG submission 79665) | Grasslands soil microbial communities from the Angelo Coastal Reserve, California, USA - 14_1009_16_30cm | ecosystem: Environmental > Terrestrial > Soil > Grasslands | place: USA...
CGGCAGCATCAACCCGGGCCTGGTACTCGACTACGAGACCAGCCTGGACGACATCAACGACGCCTACACCGCCATGCTCGAGCGCCGCGCCACCAAGGCGCTCGTCCGCATCAGCGCCGGACCCTAAACCTCCGCAGGGGGACCCTGCCGGTACCAATTCCGGCAAGAACTCCCAGGAAGGGCCGGACCGGGGTTCGCTGGTATCAGGCCGGGTACGGCCCCTTTAGGAGAGCGGCATGGCCGGAAAGGGGGACTATGTGGTTCCTGCGTGCCGGTGACGAGCTGTGTGTCCGCTCCGCCCGCGACGTCATCATCCGCCTGCTTCCCCGGGACTGAAAGGAACTCTCATGTCCACCGTCCCTAACCTGACGCTGAACAACGGCGTCGAGATCCCCGTCATCGGCCTCGGCGTCTTCCAGACCCCTCCCGAGGAGACCCGTGCGGCCGTCGAGGCCGCGCTGTCGACCGGCTACCGGCACATCGACACCGCCGCCGCGTACGGCAACGAGCGCGAGGTCGGCGAGGCCATCGCCAAGTCCGGCGTCGACCGCTCCGAGGTCTTCATCGAGACCAAGATCTGGATCAGCGACTACGGGTACGACCAGACGCTGCACGGCTTCGACAAGAGCGCTCGCAAGCTCGGCGTCGAGCAGATCGACCTGCTGATCCTGCACCAGGCGTTGCCGTCGGAATTCGACAAGACCCTGCAGGCATACCGCGCCCTGGAGAAGCTGCTGGCCGACGGCAAGGTCCGTGCGATCGGGGTCAGCAACTTCATGGTCGATCACCTGACCGCGCTGCTGAACTCCGCGACCGTGGTGCCCGCGGTGAACCAGATCGAGGTGCACCCCTACTTCGCGCAGCGCGAGGTGCAGGAGTTCGGCACCGAGCACGGCATCCTCGCCCAGGCGTGGTCGCCGATCGGTGGCATCACGTTCTACCGCGACGGCGAGCACACCAGCACCCTGCAGGACCCGGTGATCGGGGAGATCGCGAAGGTGTACGGCAAGAGCCCGGCGCAGGTGATGCTGCGCTGGCACGTGCAGCGGGGCCGGTCGGCGATCCCGAAGTCGACCAAGCCGGCGCGGATCGCCGAGAACTTCGACGTGTTCGACTTCGAACTCACCGCCGAGCAGCTGGCCGCGATCGACGGCCTCGACACCGGCAAGCGCGGCGGCCCCGAGCCCGCCGACATCACCCTGGAAACCTTCGGCCGTCCGATTCCGGAAGCCTGATCCGCCCCACCCCACTGTCCCACCGGGACAGGGGGCTTTTCTTGACGCACGACGACACGGAGGCAACACCATGCGTACCGCGAAGCTCGGTGCACTCGAGGTCGCCCGGATCGGTCTGGGCGCGATGGGCATGTCGCACGGCTACAGCGGCGCCGGCAGCGACGACGCCGAGTCGATCCGCACCATCCACCGAGCCCTCGACCTGGGTGTCACGCTGATCGACACCGCGGAGATCTACGGCCCCTACGTCAATGAGGAACTGGTCGGCCGCGCTTTGCAGGGCCGCCGCGACCAAGTCGTGCTGGCCACCAAGTTCGGCCTCGTCTCCCACGACGGCCGCGTCCCAGCAGGCCTGGACAGCAGCCAGGCCAACGTCCGCACCGCGGCCGAAGGCTCCCTCAAGCGCCTCGGCACCGACCACATCGACCTGTACTACCAGCACCGCGTCGACCCGAGCACCCCGATCGAGGAGACCATGGGCGCGCTCGCTGCCCTGGTACAGGAGGGCAAGATCCGGTACGTCGGGCTGTCCGAGGCGTGGATCGACACCGTCCGCCGGGCCCACGCCGTGCACCCGGTCACCGCCCTGCAGTCCGAGTACTCCCTGTGGACACGCGACCAGGAGCAGATCCTTCCGGTCTTGCGCGAGCTGGGCATCGGCCTGGTCGCGTACTCCCCGCTCGGCCGCGGCTTCCTCACCGGTGCCCTACGCACCCAGGCCGACGTCGAGAAACTCGACGACAGCGACTTCCGCAAGCACCACCCGCGCTTCACCGGCGAAAACTTCCAGCGCAACCTACGCATCGCCGACCAGGTGCAGGCCGTCGCCGACCAGGTGGGCGCCACCTCGGCCCAGGTGGCCCTGGCCTGGCTGCTGGCGCAGGGCGACGACATCGTCCCGATTCCTGGCACCAAACGCGTGAGCCGCGTCGAGGAGAACGCCGCCGCGGACGCCGTCACGCTTACGCCCGAGCAGATCGCCACCCTCACCGCGCTGCCCGTGGCTGAAGGCGGCCACCACACCGAGGAGCAGATGCAGGTGATCGAGCGCTGAACCGGGCAGGCCGGGCCCCTCCGCCGTGGACCGGCCTCCCGAAGCGCGCCCTCGGAAGGACAGCTGGACCGAGTTGTCGAACTGCTTCTACGGCCACGGCAGGCCATGCCCACTCCGAGTCATGGTGTAGGAGATGTCCTGTCCCGCCTGATGCTTGACAGTGGCCGTGTTCGGCATACGCACGCGGGTCACGGTTCGGCTCTTTTGGTGGGGGCCGGGTAGTGTCGCGTCGTGGCCAGACGGTTGCTGCCTGGCAACTTGCCGGCCGAGGTGTCTAGTTTTGTGGGACGTCGTCGGGAGTTCTCGGAGATCCGGCGGTTGTTGGCGACGGCTCGGTTGTTGACGTTGACCGGGGTTGGTGGGGTGGGTAAGACCCGGTTGGCGTTGCGGGTGGCGGCATTGGCGCGGCGCTCGTTCCCGGACGGGGTGTGGCTGGCGGAACTGGGCGGGTTGCAGGATCCGGTGCTTGTGCCGGAGGTGGTGGCGAAGGCGTTGGGGATCTCCGATCAGCTGACCGGTGATCCGACGCGGGTGGTGGCCGGGTTCCTGCAGGGTCGGCAGTTGCTGCTGGTGGTGGACGGCGGTGAGCTTCTGCTTCCGGCGGTGGCCCTGCTGGTGGTCGAACTGCTGCGCGCGGCGCCGGGGCTGCGGGTGCTGGCCACGAGTCGTGAGGCGGTGCGGGTTGCCGGTGAGTTTGTGTATCCGGTGGCGCCGTTGCCGGTGCCGGTAGCGAACCGGCGGTTGTCGGCGGCCGGTAGTCTGCGGTACCCGGCGGTGGCGTTGTTCGTTGAGCGGGCGAGCGCGGTCAATGCCGAATTCGTGGTGGACGACGACAACGCTGCCCTGGTTGCCGGATTGTGTCAGCGTCTGGATGGGCTTCCGTTGGCGATTGAGTTGGCCGCGGTTCGGGTGCGGTCGCTGTCGCTGGCGCAGATCGCTCAACGGTTGGACGACCGGTTTGAGTTGTTGACGACCGGGAACCGGGCCGGGTTGGCCCGGCATCAGACCCTGCGCGCCGCGGTGGACTGGAGCTTCGAGTTGTGCTCCAAGTCGGAGCGGGTGTTGTGGATGCGGGCGGTGGTGTTCGCCGGCGGGTTCGATCTGGCCGCCGCCGAGCGGGTCTGCGGCGCGGATGGCCTGGCGGGCGGCGAGTTGGTGGCGGCGCTGGACGGGTTGGTCGCCAAGTCGGTGCTGCTGGCCACCGACGGCGTCGAGGGCCGCCGTTACCGGCTGCTGGACACGCTGAGCCTGTACGGGCTGGAGCGGCTGCGTAGGCCGATCGGGGATCACGGCTGTGTCGGGGTGGGTAGCGAGGAGGGGTTGCGCCGCCGGCACCGGGACTACTACCTGGATCTGGCCGAGCGTTTCCACGCGGACTGGTTCGGCCCGGGTCAGGCGCGGTGGTCTGAGCGGATGCGCGGGGAGCTGGCTAACCTGCGGGCGGCGTTGGGCTGGTGCCTGTCCACCGCGGGTGAGACCCGGGCTGGGCTGCGGCTGGCCGGCGCGTTGCACTACCTCTGGTACGCCTGCGGGCAGGGCCGGGAGGGCCGGCTGTGGCTGGAGCGGCTGTTGGCGGCCGACCCGCACCCCAGTCGGGACCGGATCCGGGCACAGCGCGCCCACCTTCGACTTCTCCTCATGCAGGGCGAGCACGCGGCGGCGGCCGAGCTGGCGGGGGAGTTCCTGCTGCGTGCCACCCGGTTCGACGACGCGGCCTTGATGTCCGATGCGCTGATCATCCTCGGCTACGACCGCCTCTACGCCGGTGACCCGGCCACGGCGATCGGGCTGCTGCAGCAGGCGGTGGCCCGTGCAATCGACCGGGGGCCGGTGGCCCGTGCTGTCGACCGGGGGGCGGTGCACCCGCAGGTCGCGTACGCAAAGGTGGCCCTGGCCGTGGGGTTTTTCGTCCAGGGCGATCCGGTGCGGGCCGGTGACCTGCTCGAGCAGAGCAGGGCGATCTGCCGCGCACACGGCGACCAGTGGTACCTGAGCCAGATCCAGATGGTCTCCGCTCAGTACGCGACGGACCTGACCCTGGCTGCGGCGTACGCGCGGGAGAGCCTCAAAATCCAGCAAGCCCTCAGCGATCCCCTCGGCACCCTGGGTGCCCTGGAGATCATGGCCCGCATCGCCGGCGCCGACCACGACCACCGCAGGGCCGCGCGCCTGCTCGGCGCGGCCGATCAGCAGCGACACACCGTCGGCGGGTCGCCATACGATTCCGAACCGCTCCTGTCGAGACAACAGACCACGACCGCCGCCCGAGCGGCCGTCGGCGACGCCGCATTCGACGCTGAGTTCCAGCGCGGTTACCAGCTCACCGTCGACGAGGCGATCACCTACGCGCTCGGACAGCGGCCACGACCCGCGCACCAGCCAACCGACCACACCCACGACCAGGCACGCCTGACCCGGCGCGAGCGTGAAATCGCCGAACTGGTCGCCCAGGGCCTACGGAACAAGCAGATCGCCGCCCGCCTGGTCATCTCCCAACGCACCGTCGAAAGCCACGTCGAGAACATCATGGTCAAGCTCGGATTCACCACACGCAGTCAGATCGCCTCCTGGTACGCACAAGGCACAACGAATGAGCCATCATGAACGCGGCCGCGGGTACCACGACGGACGACGTGGTCGCTCTGCTCGCCGTTGTGCCCGACCGGTACCACGCGGCGATCCACCTCGGCGCGGGTGAAGGCGTGCGGCTCGGTGAGGTATTGGGCTTCGAGGACGGATCCCGTTGTCTCGACCCGAACCACAGCGAGATTCACGTCGTCCACCGAGGACCGGCTCAATCGGTGACGTCGATCTGCCAGACATCACCGCTGGCATACCGGACCCAGGGAAGAAGCCGAGGGTTCGCGCCGTGGCGCTCTTGTTCACCGACGACCAGGGGCGGCCGATCCACGACCAACGTTCGTCGGACATGGAAGGAGTGGCGCAAGGCGGCCGGCTGGCCCGACGAGGCGACCTTCCACTCCTTGCGCCACTATGCTGATCTCGGCCGGCGCCGACCCGACCGACGTGCAGAGGGCGCTACGTCACTCCAGCCTGCGCATCACCCTGGAGACCTACGTGCACGGGTGGCCGAAGAAGCAGCGCCGCCGCAACGGCGCAGGGACCGCACTGCGGAACGCGACGCAAAGGATCAGGGACAGCCAAGATCGGCCCTGATTTGGTCCCGATCTGGTCCTAGTGACCTTGCCCCAGCGTTTCCGCTGCTCACACTGCATATGTGTGGAGCTGAGGGGATTTGAACCCCTGACCCCCTCGATGCGAACGAGGTGCGCTACCGGTCTGCGCCACAGCCCCTGACCGTCCCGAAGACCTCGGGACCGGCGCCTAGGTTAACAGGTCGGCACGGGGCACCGCGAACCGGTACCACCCCGACACGCCTCAGTATCCGGCCGCCCGCGCCTCGTACGCCCGGCCCCGCACGTACCGCTGGGAGAGCCGTACCGAATCCCGCTGCGCCGCCGCCCGGGCGGCTGCTGCGCGACGGAGTGCCTCCCGCCGGGCGGCATGCCGGCGCGCCTGTTCCCGGCGCAGTTCCGCCTGCCGGGCAACGAGCCAGGCGGCCCGGCGGGCGGCGGCGCGCTGGCGACGGCGCTCGGACAGGGCGCGGTTGCGCAGGTGGGCGAGGTACCCGCCGAGCAGTACCAGGCTCGGGGCGGATCCGATCCAGAGGCCCGGCCCGAGCAGCCAGACCCCACACAGTTCGCTGATGTTGAGCAGTACCAGGGCGGCGAGTACCCGACGGCGCCGGTAGACCGCCGGGGTCTGCCGCCGGGTGTACGGTCGGGGACCGGGCGCGCGCCGTACCTGCAACGGCCGGCCGGACCGACCGACCCGCCCGGCCCCGGAAACCGGCACCGCCGAACCCGGCGCCGCAGAAACCGGCGCCGCCGAAACCGGCGCCGCCGAAACCGGCGCTACCGAACGCGGCACCGAAGACAGCGGCGCAGCCGGGACCGAAGCAGCCGCCGGGAAGGGACCGGCCGCCGGGGGCGCAGACGCGACAGACATAGCCAGGCGCGGCGGGTTGACCGGGCGGCGTCCGGGCACGGTACGGGGACGGCGGCGGCGATCGATCACCCGCGCCGTGCTCAGCGCCCGCTCCGCGGCCAGCCGTTCGGTGGCGTCGTACCGGCGTACCAGCGCCGGCGCGAGCGCGAGCAGCCCGGCCGCGGCGAGGACGGCGAGGAGTACCGAGGTCGGCACCCGTACCACGTCCTGTCACAGAATCACAACGTTGTGATTCGAGGTTACGGCCAGGTCGGGAACATGACCGCGCGCCACGCTCAGGTACGGCCGCTGACCCGGTGCCAGCGGGCCAGCAGGCCGCCCTCGTCGACGACGTCCTCGGCCGTGATCGCGTACCCGACATGGTCGCGCCAGGCACCGTCGATGTGCAGGTACCGCGGGTGGTACGCCTCCTCGCGGAAGCCCAGTTTCTCCACGACCCGGCGGGACGCGGTGTTCTCCGGCCGGATGTTGACCTCGATGCGGTGCAGCCCGCCGGCGTGGAACGCGTGGTCGACGACGAGCGCGAGCGCGGTCGGAGTGATGCCCCGGCCGGCGACCCGGTGGTCGACCCAGTATCCGGCGTACCCGGAGCAGAACGCCCGCCGCACGATATTGCCGATGGAGAGCTGCCCGACGAGGCGGCCGGAGTACACGACGGCGAACGGCATCGCCTCGCCGGTGCGCCCGGAGCGGCGCAGTTCGCGCAGCACGTACCGGAACGACGAGGGCGCGTTCAGCTCGGCCCACGAGCCGGGCGGGGTCGGTTCCCAGGGGGCGAGCCACCGCTCGTTGACCCGGCGCACCTCCGACCAGGCCCGGGCGTCGGCGCGGTGGTACGGCCGCAGGGTCACCGGTCCGTCCGCGAGCACCGCCGGCCACCCGGGCGCCAGCATCACCGTCTCCGGTCCAGCAGCAGAACGTCCACTGTGGACCCGGCCGGCGCGCTGGTCACCTTCTCGCCGAGCACCATCAGCGCGTTGGCCTCGGCGAGGCCGGACAACGTGTACGGGCCACCGGCCAGCGGCTGCACGGTGTACCCGCCGCCGCGGCGCTCGGCGGCCGTGGCCGGCCGGAACTCGCGCAGGCCGGTCGGCGAGTGCACGGTCTCCAGCAGGTGCGCCCGGACGCTGGGCCGGAACACCGGCTCGGCGCCGGCGAGCACCTGGATCACCGGCCGGGCGAGCACCTCGAACCCGATCAACGCCGCGCCCGGGTCACCGGGCAGGCACACGACGGGTACCTCGGTTCCGCCGATCGAACCGAATCCCAGTGACGAGCATGGATACACCGACACGTCGGTGAACGATACCGGCCCGCGGGACAGGATCCGCCGGACCATGTCGCCCGGCCCCGTCCCGGTACCCCCGGTGGTGATGATGAGGTCGGCCCGCAGCGTCTGGTCGTCGAGCACGCCACGCACGGCCTCGGGGTCGTCGTCGCAGATGCCCACCCGGTACGCGTGCGCGCCGGCCTCGGCGGCGGCCGCGGTCAGCGCGTGCGAGTTGACGTCGACCACCTGCCCGGGCTGGCTGGCCCGGCCCGCGTCGACCAGCTCGTCGCCGGTCGCCACGACGACCACCCGCGGGCAGGGGCGGACCACGACGTGCCCGATGCCGGTCGCGGCGAGGACGGCGACCAGCGCGGGCGTGATGAACGTGCCGGCGCCGGCCAGGACGGCGCCGGCCGGCAGCTCGTCGCCGGCACGGCGCACGCCGTGGCCCTTCTTCGGCGCGTCGTAGATCTCCACCGCGGCCATGCCCTGGTCCGTGCCGGTCGCCGGCACCACCACGTCGCAGGTCGCCGGCAGGGGGGCGCCGGCCGCCACCGAGAAGCAGGTACCCGACGTCAGCCGCACCGGTCGCCAGCTGGACGCGGTCAGGTCGCCGACGACGTTCAGCCGTACCGGCCGGCCCGGCATCGCCGGCATCACGTCTTCCGACCGCGCCGCGTACCCGTCGATCGCGGCGTGGTCGAACGCCGGCAGCGGACCCGGCGCGACGACGTCCTCGGCGAGCGTGTTGCCGTACGCCTGGGTGAGATCCAGGTCGAGCGCCGGTAACGGCCGCACGCCCCGTAGCACCCAGGTCAGGTAGTCGGCCAGCGGGATCGCGGGATCGCGCTGGGGTGCGGTCGTCGTCATCCGCCGCGCTCCCCGGTGCCGAGCCCGCCGGCCACGAAGTCGCGCAGCCACTCGCGGAACAGCTGGAGGTCCTTGCGCCGGCAGGCCAGCTCGACGACGGCCTGCAGGTAGCCCAGCGGCGCGCCGGTGTCGTAGCGGGTGCCGCGGAACACCACGCCGTGCACCGGTACCCCCTCTTTGAGCAGGAGAGCCATCGCGTCGGTGAGCTGGATCTCGCCGCCCGCACCCGGCCCGATCCGGCGGATCGCGTCGAAGATGGCGTTCGGCAGCACGTACCGGCCGACCACCGCGAGCCGGCTCGGCGCCTCCTCCAGCGCCGGCTTCTCCACCATGTCGGTGACCTCGACGACCTCCGCGTCGCCGGCGGCCAGGTCCGACGGCCGGACCGACGCGATCCCGTACCGGGACACCTCGTCGTCGCCGATCTCCAGCAGGCACAGCACCACGCCGCCGGTGCGCGCCTGCAGGTCCAGCATGTCCGGCAGTACCGGGTCGGACTCGTCGGTGAACTCGTCGCCGAGCAGTACCGCGAACGACTCGCCGCCCACGTGCGACTCGGCGTACGACACGGCGTGGCCGAGGCCGAGCTGCTCGGGCTGCCGGCAGGTGTAGATCTCGGCCAGCTCGCTCGGCCGGACGATGGCGGCCAGCCGCTCGGTGTCGCCCTTCGCCTCCAGCCGCTGCTCCAGGTCGGGGCGGCGGTCGAAGTGGTCCACCATGCTCGTCTTGCCGCGCCCGGTCACCAGCAGGATGTCGTGGATGCCGGCGGCGGCGGCCTCCTCGACGATGTACTGCAGCACCGGCCGGTCGACGACGGGCAGCAGCTCCTTGGGTACCGCCTTGGTCGCCGGCAGGAACCGGGTGGCCAGTCCGGCCGCGGGGATGACCGCCTTGGCGGCACGCCGTGAGGAAACGTCGGGGGTCGGGAACTCCGGCATGCCGTCAGGCTATCGGCCGGCGCCGGGCAGTGCCGGCTGCGGGCCACCCGACGCGCCGCCGACCGCGACCAGCATCCGGTCCGGTTCTGCCAGCCGGTACCGGTCGCGGCCGCCGGCCTTGGCCTGGTACAGCGCGTCGTCGGCCACCTCCAGCACCTGCGGCCCGGTGGCGCCGTGTTCCGGGTACACCGCGATGCCGATGGACACGGTCACCGGGATGGGCGGCTTGTTGGGTACCCCGATCGGGGTGGCCCGGATCGCCGCGTTGAGCCGTTCGGCGACGACGATCCCGCCGGGCGCGTCGGTCTCCGGCAGCAGCACCACGAACTCCTCCCCGCCGCGCCGGAACGCCAGGTCCACCTCGCGGATCACCGAGCGGACCCGGCGGGCGAACTCGACCAGCACCACGTCGCCGGCGGCGTGCCCGTACGAGTCGTTGACCTGCTTGAACCGGTCCAGGTCCAGGGCCAGCACGCACAGCCGGTGGCCGAACCGGCTGGCCCGCTCCACCTCGCGGCGCAGCGAGTCCTTGAGCGTGCGGTAGTTGTACAGGCTGGTGAGCGCGTCGGTGTGGGACAACCGCTGCGCCTCCTCGTGCACCCGCACGTTCTCCACCGCGATCGCCGCCTGGCCGGCGAAGGTCCGCAGGGTCACCAGGTCGGCGTCGTCGAACTCGTCGTCGCCGACCCGGTCGTACAGCGCCAGCACGCCCCGCACCGAGTCGGGGATGTTGAACGGCACCGCCATGTACGTGCGGCAGGCGGGTTCGCCGGGGGCGAGCACCGGCCCGTCCCGGTCCACCCGGCCGCGCCGGGCGACTCCGGTACCGGCGACGCAGCCGAGCAGTCCCGACCCGACCGGCAGCCGCAGGCCCGGCCCGACCAGTTCGTCGTCCTCGATCAGCAGGACGACGCCGGACTGCGCCCCGGTCGCGGCCCGCGCGGTCTGCAGGATCACGTCGAGGATGCGCTGCAGGTCGTGGGTGCTGGACAGGGTGTCGCCGAGCAGGCCGAGCTGGCCGCGCAGCTGGTCGCGGGACGCGGTCAGGGCGGCCACGTACGACTGCATCTCCCGCGTCATCCGGTTGAACGTGGCGGCGAGCCGGCCGACCTCGTCGCGCGCGCGTACCGGTACCCGTGCCGACAGGTCACCGTCGGCCACCCGGTCGGCGGCGGCGGCGAGCTCGGCCAGCGGCCGGGTGGTACCCCCGGCGAGCCAGCGCGCGGCGGCGACCGCCCCGGCCGCGGCGACGAGTACCACGCCGAGCAGCACCGGCAGCAGTACCGGCGTGGTCGGTGCCGGTACCGTGACCGCCAGCGGCAGCGGCCCGTCGACCGGTCGCCGCATCGGCCCGCCCGCTCCGGCCGCGGTGACCGTCGCGCCGCCGGTGACGTCGGTGAGCTGGTCGAGCAGCGCGTCGTCGACCGGCCGCACCGCGTAGGCGTAGCCGATCAGTACCCCGGCCGGGTTGCGCAGTTCGGCCCGCGCCGCGAGGGCCGCGTAGGGCGCGGGGCGGCTGGACCGGCCGCACAGCGCCCACGGCCCGGCGGGCGGGCGGTCGCCGGTACCCACCGGATGATCGGAAGCGTCGCGCAGCTGGACGGTGACGCCTGCCGGCCGCTGCCCCGCGACGGCCGCGGCCGTCGCGTCGGCCCGCAGCTGCGCACACAGCGCGTCGAGCGCGCCGCGCACCGCGGCGCCGGCCCGGTCGAGCCGCTCGACCGCGCGGGCGCGGTTCACCGCGGTCACCGTCATGCCGACGAAGACCGCGCCGAGCAGCACCGGACCGAGCACCACCGCGAGGAAGGCCGCGGTCAGCCGGGCACGGAGAGTCACGCTTCCCCTCTCGTATACTTGACGGCCTGTCCGATTTTTCGCATCAACCCAAGGCCGACGTGCGGGGTGGCCTGCTCGCCGCCCGCCGCTCCCGCACCGATCTGGTCAACGCCGATGCGGGGGTACGCGCAACGCTCGCCGCCCTCGCCACCGGCCTGGGTACCGTCGCCGCCTACGTGCCGCTGCCCTTCGAACCGGGCGGCCGGGGGCTGCCCGACGCGCTCGCGGCCGCCTGCGCGCGGCTGCTGCTCCCGGTCCTCCGGCCCGATCTCGATCTCGACTGGGCGCCGTACGCCGGTGATCTCGTGCGCGCCGGGCGCGGGCTGCGCGAGCCTCCCGGGCCGCGGCTCGGGCCGGCCGCCGTCGCGTCGGCCGACCTGGTGATCGTGCCCGCGCTGGCCGTCGACCGGCGGGGTGTGCGGCTCGGCCGGGGCGGCGGCTCGTACGACCGCGCGCTGTCCCGGGTACCGGCCGGCACGCCGGTCATCGCCGCGCTCTACGAGGGGGAACTCGTCGACGCCCTGCCGGCCGACCCGCATGACATCCGCGTGACGGGTGTGGCGACCCCGACCGGCCTCACCCGGCTATGACTGGACGGGACGTGCCTTCATGCCGCACTATTGGCACTCAGGGTGTGAGAGTGCCAGGAGGATGCCGTGCCGACGTACCAGTACGCCTGTACCGCATGCGGGCATCAGCTCGAGGCGGTGCAGTCCTTCGCCGACGAGCCGCTGACCGAGTGCCCCGCATGTGAGGGGCGGCTGCGCAAGCTGTTCTCGTCGGTCGGCGTGGTCTTCAAGGGCTCCGGGTTCTACCGGACCGACTCCCGCAGCGGCGCGACCAAGGACGGCGCCGCCAAGGAGAGCGCGACCAAGGACGGCTCCGCCAAGGACGCCCCGAAGAAGCCCGAGAGCTCCGCCCCGGCGGCGAAGAAGGAACCGACCGCCTCGGCCGCCTGACGCCGGCCCCCTGACGCCTGACGCCTGTGGCCTACTCCCAGTGCGGCGGGCGCTCGTCGAGCAGCCGCTCGTCGTTGTCCGCCCGGCGCTCGCCCCAGCCCTGGTCAGTGTCGTCGCGCGTCTGCTCCGGCAGTACCCGCTCGTCGTCGAGTGGCACCTCGCGCTCCTCATCGGCCGCGTACCCGTCCATGCCCGGTAGGGTAATTCCCGTGAGCGCAGCGGGCCGGGCCACGTCATGAACGACGACGACCTGCAGTGGCGCCGCCCGCCGGAGAGCACCGGTCCGACACCCGGCCGCCCGCCCGCGCCGCGGGAGCCGGCCGCCCCGCCACCGTACAGCGGGCCGCCGCGCACCACGCCGCCGCCCCCGGACTGGCGGCCTCGGATGCTCGTGCAGCCGCCACCGCCCCGCGACCTGCCGGCCCAGGACCTGGAGACGCTCGACGCGCAGGAGCGGGAGGCGCGCACACTGACCTACGGCGTCGGCATGGTGGCCGGCGCGATCCTGTTGATCGTCCTGCTCGTCCTGTGTGGTCGCGCTCTGTTCTAGTACCCGGTCCAGACGATACGGGCGCCGGCGTCGCCGGTCCGGTAGACGTAGTACACGGTGACCAGCCCCAGTACCACCGTGATCACCGATAGCGCCATCGATGCTCCGCGCGGCAGGGTGCGCAGCAGCACCAGCAGCAGGACGACGACGGCCAGCGCGATGGTGAGGTACAGCGTGGTCGTACCGAGGGACCGGTGACTGTCGATCTTGACAAGGATCTCCTGGTTGGCCATGTGCTTGCGCACGATGCGCCGCCGGAACGCGTCTCCGGAGAGCTTCGCCAGCAGCGTGGACCCGACGCCGGCCAGCGCGAGCAGCACGGCGACCCAGCCGGTCCGGCCGCGCAGCCGCGGTACCAGGGCGTAGACAATCCCGGCAAGGACGAGCAACGGCACGAGTACCACGACCGCGTGGATCACCAGCGGGTGGAGTGGAAGCCCCGTAATCGTCTCAAAGATACCCACGCAGCGATCATGGCACCCGTCCAGCAGTGACGGAAGGGCAACGTTTTCTTGATGGATTCCAAGGTGCGTGATGAAATTGCTGGCATGGACGGCACTGAGCAGCGGCTACGCGAACGGGGACTGCGCGTCACCCGCCCCCGCCTTACCGTCCTGGAGATCCTCGGTGAGGGTGGGCACCTGGAGGTCGACGAGATCACCACGCAGGTACGCGCCCGCCTGGACTCGGTGTCCACCCAGGCCGTCTACGACGTGCTCGGCGCGCTGGCCCGTGCGGGACTCGCGCGGCGGATCGAACCGGCCGGCAGCCCGGCCCGGTACGAGGCGCGCACCGGCGACAACCACCACCACGTCGTCTGCCGCGCCTGCGGGACCATCGCCGACGTCGACTGCGTCGTCGGCCGCGCGCCCTGTCTCGACCCGAACAACGCGGTCGGGTACGAGATCGACGAGGCCGAGGTGACCTTCTGGGGACTCTGCCCGGATTGCCAGGTCTTGCGCAATCATGACAACAGCTGATCTCGGGCTCTTCGGTCCCGGCTCGGTCACCTGGAAGCTGCACGATGAGCCGATCCTGTGGCTGGCCGGGCTGCGCTCGCTGTACCTGCAGGCGCTGCACCCGCGTGCCATGGCCGGCGTGGCGCAGAACTCCGACTTCCGCGAGGACCCTTGGCGCCGGCTGATCCGGACCAGCAACTACATCGGCGCCGTGGTCTTCGGGACGACCGCGCAGGCACGGGCCGCGGGCGCCCGGGTCCGCGCGCTGCACGCGCGGCTGCGCGCGGTCGACCCGCGCACCGGCGAACTCTTCCGGATCGACGAGCCCGACCTGCTGCGGTGGGTACACGTGAGCGAGGTGGAGTCGTTCCTGACCACCGCGGTACGCGCCGGCGTCGCGCTCACTCCCGCCGAGATCGACCGGTACTACGCCGAACAGCTGCGGGCCGCCGCGCTGGTCGGGCTGGATCCGGCGACGGTACCGGACAGCGCCGCCGCGGTCGCCGGGTACTACGAGCGGATGCGTCCCGAACTCGCGATCACCCGCGACTCCGCCGACGCGTTCGTGTTCCTCAGCGCCCCGCCGATGCCGTACCGGCTGGGCCTGACCCCGGTCCGCCTCGCCTACACCGGCATCGCCGCGCTCGCCGTCGGACTGCTACCGGCCTGGGCACGGCGCATGTACGGGCTGCCCGGCCTGCCGACCACCGACCTGTCCGCCGGCCTGTCGGTCAGGGCGCTACGCGCGCTCATCGCCGCGGTGCCGCGCCGGTTCTACGCCGGTCCGGTCTACCGCGCCGCGATGTCGCGGGTGGCGGCGGCCGGGTCGGTCGTGGACGGCTCGACCGGCTGAATCCGCCGCGCCACCGCGAACGACGGGGCCAGCGCGACGATCACCAGGGCCAGCGCGGCGGGTACCACGAAGGCCCAGCGCAGGCTCGCGCCGTTGGCCACGGTGCCGATGAGCGCCGCGCCGACCACGAACCCGACGTAGTTGAACAGGTTGACCCGCGCCACGGCGACGCCGCTCCCGGTCGGGTCCAGCGCCCCGGCCGCGGAGAACGACTGCGGTACCACGACGCACAGCCCGGCCCCGACGATCGCGAACCCGAGGATGCCGACCGCCGGCCCCGGCGCCGCGGCGACCACCGTCATGCCCGCCGCGCCGATCAGGCCGCCGGCCGCCACGACCCGTACCGGGCCGAACCGCCGGACCAGCCGGTCCGCCGCGGACCGGCCGAGCACCTGGCAGGTGAGGTATGCGCTCAGGCCCAGCGGGGCGATGCTCCTGCTGCCGTGCAGCGCGTCGCGCAGGTAGACGGCGCTCCAGTTCGAGGTGGCCGAGTCGGAGATGTACATGAACATCACCGCGAGGCCGACCAGCACGATCGGCGCCCAGGGGATGCGGGGCGGCGGTTCGTCAGCGGTGCTCGGCGCCACGGCCGTCTCCTCCGGCCGGCGCAGCAGCAGCGGGCCGACCGACAGCGCGACCGCGATGCCGACCAGCGCGACGCTGCCGAGCGCGACCGGTAACGGAAGGTCGATCTTGTTAGCCCCCGCCATCGCGAGCGCGCCGAGGATGCCGGCCAGGCTCCACCAGCCGTGGAAGGAGGCGAGCAGGCTGCGGCCGTACCGCCGCTGTACCCCGACGCCCTGCATGTTCATGCTCGCGTCGACGGAACCGAGGAACAGCCCGAACGCGCCCACCGCGAGGTACAGGCCGAGCCGGGTGGGTACCAGCCCGACCAGCGTCATCGCCACCCCGACCAGCGGCCCGCTGATCCGCAGCACGGCGGCGCTGCCGAACCGCGGCGCCAGGTACCCGGCCAGCACGCTGCCCAGCCCGGCGATCACCGGTACCGCGAGCAGCACCAGGGTCAGGTCGTCCTCGGTGAAGTGGAACTTGTCCTTGAGCGACGGCACCTGGCTCAGCAGGCCGGCGAAGCAGAGCCCCTGGACGAAGTAGGCACCGGACACACCGGCGCGGGCCCGGACACTGCGGTTGTCCACCCAAACCTCCGAACCTGAGGCCGCTTCGCGTTTGCCGGATCGTCCCCCGGTCACCCCCCGTCCCGCAAGACCCCCGCCCAGGACTCCTTGACCGGTGCCCGCGCGCCGTCCGGGCAGGCGCCGCGGAAGTCGCACCAGGAGCACCAGGATCCCGGGGCGGTCGGGAACGCGGCATCCGGATCGGTACCCCCGGCAACCGCCCGCTCCCCGGCAACCGCGTCGGCCGCGGTGTCCTCCGCCCGCCGCAGATGGCGGGCCAACGACTCGTCGGTGTGCTCGTGCCCCGCCACCGACCGGCTGGGCAGGTGGTGCAGCTCGACCCGGCGGCACCGGCGCCGGAACACCCGCTCGGCGGCGTACGCGTACAGCGCGAGCGCCCGCGACCCACGCGCGTCGTCAGCGGACAGCTCGGCCCGGCCGGTCTTGTAGTCGACGATGACCAGCTCGTCGCCGCGCCGGTCGATCCGGTCCACCCGGCCGGACAGCGCCAGCGTCGGCGTCTTGGCCGCCACCACCCGCTCGACCCCGACCGGTTCGGCGTCCGGGTCGAGCCCGCCGACGTACTCCTCCAGCCAGCCCAGCGCCTGCCGGAACACCGCACGCTCCTGCGTCTCGTCGCGGTATCCCTCGCTCACCCAGGTCGCTTTGAGCAGGACCGGCAGCGCGTGCGGCCGGCGTCGCTCGGCCGGCAGCCCGTACCAGTTGCGCAGCGCGGTGTGCACGCTGGCGCCCAGCGAGTTGTGCGCCCAGGGCGCCCCCTTCGGCGGCGTTGGCCTGTCCACATAGGCATACCGGTACCGCCGCGGACAGTCCTCGTAGGTGGTCAGCTTGCTCGGCGTGCACACGAACAGCCGCTCGGGCATGCCTTCGAAGCCCAGTTGCTCCGGTTGTGTGCCGCGTGGGGCCGGTGCCCGGTTGGCGGTGGAATCTCGCACGTCGCCGATCCTCCCACCCGGGTCTGACAGTCGGATGACTCAGTGGGGTGACTGCAGGTACAACGTCACGAAGTCGCCCACGGCATTGGCGATGAGCTGCACGGCGATCGCCGCCACGAGGAGCCCGGAGATCCGGGTGAGCACGTCGATGCCGCTCGGCCGCAGGATCCGCACGATGATCCCGCTGAACCGCAGCGTCAGGAACACCGTGGCGAGTACGAGCAGGATCGCGGCCGCGATCGCCACGTAGTCGGTCACCTGGTGGGCCCGGCGCACGAACAGCATCGTGGCCACGATCGCGCCCGGTCCGGCCAGCAGCGGAGTACCCAGCGGTACCAGCGCCACGTTGGTGGTGGCCGGCTGTGCCGGGTCGTCCGCCTTGCCGGTGAGCAGTTCCAGCGCCACCAGGATCAGCAGAAGGCCGCCGGCACCCTGCAACGCCGGCAGGTCGATGCCGAGGTACCGCAGGATCTGCTGGCCGGCGACGGCGAACACCACGATCACCCCGCCGGCCAGCGCGACCGCCTGCCAGGCGGCCCGGTGCCGGTCCCGGGGCGCCAGCGCGCCGGGCAGCGCCAGGAAGATGGGTACGCTCCCGGGCGGATCCATGATCACGAACAGCGTGACGAACGCCTCGCCGAACAGCTTGCCGTTCACGTGGCCTCCTCGCCGGCTCGGAGGCCCCGTTCACGCTCCGCACTGAGCTCATGGTTCGCTCGCTGACGCTCGCTCACGTGCAGATCATCCGCTAACCGGCGCCACGCCGCGCGCGGCATGGACGATCCGCTGGTACTCCTGCGGCGCGGTGGTGTGCGCGCCGAGCTTCACGGTCTTGTTGGTGCCGTGGAAGTCCGACGAGCCGGTCACCAGCAGGCCCAGCTCCACGGCCAGCGCCCGGACGTGTTCGCGCTGTTCGGGGGTGTGGTCCTCGTGGTCGGCCTCCAGACCCGCGAGGCCGGCCGCGGCCAGCTCGACGATGAGCGAGTCGGGCACGATCCGGCCGCGTACCGAGGCGCGCGGATGGGCGAAGACCGGTACCCCGCCGGCCGCCCGGACCAGCTCGACCGCGCGAAAGACGTCGATGTCCGGCTTCGGAATCCGGTACCGCCGGCCGAGCCACTGTGACGCGAAGGCTTCCGAGACGGTACCCACGAGCTTGCGGGCGATCAGCGCATGTGCCAGGTGCGGGCGGCCGACGGTACCCCCGGCGGCGTAGCCGCGCACCTCGTCCCAGGTGACGTCGATGCCGTCGGCGCGCAGCAGGTCGACCATGGCCTCGGCGCGCCGCTCCCGGCCCTCGCGGAGCCGGGCGAGCTCGGCGGCGAGCGTCGCGTCGGCCGGGTCGAACAGGTACGCCAGCAGGTGCAGGGAGATCGGCGGATCGACGCCGTGCCAGCGGCAGGACAGCTCGGCGCCGCGGACCAGGGTCAGCCCGCCGGGCAGCGCGGCTGCGGCCTCGGCCCACCCGGCCGTGGTGTCGTGGTCGGTGACAGCGACGACGTCCAGCCCGGCGGCCGCCGCGGCGGCGACCAGTTCGGCCGGCGTCGCGGTACCGTCGCTCGCGGTCGAGTGGGTGTGCAGGTCGATGCGCATGGCGGCGACGTTACGCGTCGCCGCTCATCGCCTCTTCGTCCTCGATCGAGCGGGACAGCCGCGCCTCGACCGCCTCCGGCTCGTACATCTCCTCGACGATGCGCAGGTACAGCTCGCTGGGGTTGGGCAGCGGCTTGACCTCGCGCAGCGCCTGGTCCTGGCCGGCCGACTCGACCACGAACGTGCCGTAGTTGAGCATCCGGCCCAGCGGCGACTGCTGGTACTTCATGTCGGTGACGCGGATCAGAGGCATCATGCCGACGGTACGGGTGACCAGGCCGTTGACCACCATGAGCCGCTTGTTGGTGAGCACGAACCGGTCCATGTACCAGTCGGCGACCCGCCAGGCGACCCAGCCCATCACGGCGACCCAGATCAGTACCGTGATCGTCACGAACCCGGCCTGCTTGTGCTTGGCCAGCCAGCCCACCAGCCAGCCGAGCAGGAACGTCGCCACGGCGCCGATCAGCATCTGGTTGACCAGGTGGATCCAGTGCTTCTTCCACTCGCCGCGGAACTTCTCGGTCGGGAAGAGGTACCGCGAGACCAGCGCGCTGGCCTCCTCCTCCAGCGGCAGCACGCTGCGCGGCCCGACCGGCATACCGCTGCCGGTGCGCAGGCCGAGCAGCTCCTCCTCGCGGATCTCCGGCGGGAGGAACTCGGCCGTGTCTCCCTCGTCGTACTCGCCGGCGCTCTCCGGGCGGGGCGGTGGTACCCGCCCGGAGTCACGGTCTTCCGGCGGTCCGCCCTGGTCGCTCGGCCCGCGGGGGTCGTCGCTGGCCATGGAGGTCAAGCGACCAGGTTGGAGAAGAACGCCCCGATGCCGTTGGCCACGTCGACCAGGCTGTTACCCAGCTGCTTGAAGACCGTTGCGGCGCTGGCGGGGCGGTAGGCGATAAAGAACACCAGGAAAGCGATCAAACCCCACGTGAGGATCTTCTTCGGCATGTCGGGCCATCCCCTCCCCACGACGCCGGACGGTCGCCTCGGCGATACTGAACGTATAAGTGCAGTGGTACATACAGGTTACGGCATACCGCACGTTCTCGGCATGGTCGGTGCGGAGAACGAGACTAGCCGGATTCAGGCCGCCCCGTGTAGATACGGCGATGGCGCGCCGTAGACGAGTTCTGCCGGTACCCACTCCGTCAGGTCGTGCAGCACCAGATCCTCCGCGAACAGGTAGGCCGCGCTGTCCGGCCAGGCGATCGCGTACAGCCAGACACCCTTCGCCTCGCCGACGTACGCGCTGCGGCCGGTGGCCGGCGTGCGTACCGCCCACAGCGCCGTCGGCCAGCCGGCGGCCTTGACCTTGGCGTGCGCCGCGGTGTTCTCCAGCGCATCCTGCAGGTACGGGCCGGGATCGGGGCCGGCGAGCCCGGCGTACCGGTTGCCCAGGCCGACGCCCGGCTCCTCGGCGACCAGCACGATGTCGGCCGGTCCGCCCAGCGGCCCGGGCCCGCTGCAGGCCAGCGCGGTCGCCCGCGTCCCGGTCCGCTCGTCGCCGGCCCACCCGATGCCGGTGACCATCCAGCCGGCCGGCAGGGGCCACGGGCACCAGACCGGGATGTCCTTGGACCGCACGGTGACCGACTCGACGATCTCCGCGTTGATGTGCTCGGCCACGTGCAACGGGGGTACCGGCCCGCACGTGCTGCACCGCCAGTCGGAGGACATCAGGTCGGGCGGTCGCACCGGACCGCCACACCGCGGGCAACTCACCGCTACCCCCACGTTGATTACGTTCGTCCCCCTAGGGGCGGCCGTCAAGGGAATCGGGAAACTGGGCCCAGCGACGGATCCACTCGTGCATGGCGATACCGCTGGCGACCCCGGCGTTGATCGACCGGGTCGACCCGAACTGCGCGATGAACAGCACCTCGTCGCAGGCTGCGCGGGCCGGCGCGGACAGCCCGGGCCCCTCCTGCCCGAACAGCAGCACGCACCGGCGGGGCAGCCGGGTGTGCTCCAGCAGCCGCGCGCCGGGCAGGTTGTCGATGCCGACCACCGCCAGACCGGCGGCCTTCGCCCAGGCGAGGAACTGCTCGATCGTGTCATGCTGGCGGATGTGCTGGTACCGGTCGGTGACCATGGCACCGCGCCGGTTCCACTTGCGGCGGCCGACGATGTGCACCTCGGCGGCGAGGAACGCGTTGGCGTTGCGCACGACCGTCCCGATGTTCAGGTCGTGCTGCCAGTTCTCGATCGCCACGTGGAACTCGTGGCGGCGGGCGTCCAGGTCGGCGACCACCGCCTCGCGGCGCCAGTACCGGTACCGGTCCACCACGTTGCGCCGGTCGCCCTCGGCGAGCAGCGCCGGGTCGTACCGCGGATCATCCGGCCACGGCCCGACCCACGGTCCGACCCCAACTTCCTCCACGAAATCCAGAGGTTACCCGGAGAGCGCGGCCTCCAGATCAGTGAGGAACCGCCG
>Ga0066709_100000562_pt1 | contig 20650 bp, 19 predicted proteins | sample GraSoiAngelo_158_FD_79665 | JGI IMG/M metagenome (GOLD analysis project Ga0066709, IMG submission 79665) | Grasslands soil microbial communities from the Angelo Coastal Reserve, California, USA - 14_1009_16_30cm | ecosystem: Environmental > Terrestrial > Soil > Grasslands | place: USA...
CGATGCCTGCGCGACCCCGAGCGCGATCAGCTCGGCGTCGGTGATCTTGCCTTCGGGTCCGGGGCGAGGAATCGCGAGCGAGTGCGCGAACACGTAGGCTGCAATAACGAGGGTCTCCAGCGATGCTGTCATCTCGAGCTCCTATCTCGAGTGGGCAGGGCTGGAGGCCCTTTTTCGTTCTCACGGCCGGGTTCCTTGCGATGAGCGGCAAACCCACATCAGGCCCCTAGCTGTCCTTATCATCCTTGACATGGCAACGACCGAGCGCCGCGCCGGCGGTACGGACGACGGGGCCGAGCGCCTGACGGTCGCCCCCGTCGTCGGCCCCGATGACCCGCGCCGGTTCACCGACTCCGGCGTCGAGATCGCGGAGCTGTACACCGAACGGGACCTGCCCGAGCGGCTCGACCTCGGCGAGCCGGGAGAGTTTCCCTACACGCGCGGGATCCATCCCGGCATGTACCGCAGGCAGACCTGGACGATGCGCCAGTACGCCGGCTATGCCTCCGCCAGGGAGTCGAACGAACGCTACCGCTACCTGCTCTCGAAGGGCACGACCGGCCTGTCGATGGCGTTCGACCTTCCCACCCAGCTGGGACTGGACTCGGACAATCCGCGCAGCCTCGGCGAGGTTGGACGCACGGGCGTGGCGATCGACACGATCGAGGACATGCGCACGGCCTTCGACGGCATCCCCCTGGACGAGGTCTCGACGTCGATGACGATCAATGCGCCCGCGGCGTGCCTGCTGCTGCTGTACGAGCTCGTCGGCGAGGAGCAAGGGGTGCCGAGCGAGAAGCTGCGCGGAACCACGCAGAACGACGTGCTCAAGGAGTACATCGCGCGCGGAAACTACATCTACCCGCCCGGCCCCACCATGCGCCTAACCACGGACCTGTTCCGCTACTGCCACGAGCGCGTGCCCAAATGGAACACGATCTCGATCTCCGGCTACCACTTCCGCGAGAAGGGATGCTCGGCGGTGCAGGAGGTGGCCTTCACGCTGTCGTCCGGCATCGCCTACGTGCAGGCGGCGATCGAGGCGGGCCTGTCGGTCGATGAGTTCGCGCCCCGCCTGGCGTTCTTCTTCAACGGCCACAACAACGTCTTCCAGGAGGTCGCCAAGTTCCGCGCCGCGCGGCGCATGTGGGCGCACATCATGCGCGAGCGCTTCGGAGCGACCAGTCCCAGGGCCACGATGCTGCGCTTCCACACCCAGACCGGGGGCGTCACGCTCACCGCGCAGCAACCGGAGAACAACATCGTCCGCGTGGCGCTCCAGGGCTTCGCCGCGGTCTGTGGGGGCACGCAGTCGCTGCATACCAACGGCTTCGACGAGGCTCTCGCCCTGCCGAGCGAGCGCGCGGCGAAAATCGCGGTGCGAACGCAGCAGATCCTCGCCCACGAGTCCGGCGCTGCCGACACGGCTGACCCCTTCGCGGGCTCCTACTTCGTCGAGGCCCTCACCGACGAGATCGAAAGCCGCGCGCGCGAGCTGATCGAGCGAATCGACTCGCTCGGTGGCTCCGTGGGCGCGATCGAGTTCATCACCGGCGAGATCGACGACTCCGCCTGGGGCTACCAGGAGCGCTACCGCATCGGCCAGGACGTCGTCGTGGGGGTCAACGCCTACCAGGAGGACGACGTCGAGGTCCCCGACCTGCTGCGTGTCGATCCCGAGTCAGAGCGCCTGCAGGTCGAGCGCCTGCGTAGCTTCAAGGCCGCGCGCGACCACGAGCTCGTGCAGCGGCGCCTGGAGGAGCTGCGCGCCGTCGCCCAGGGCAGCGAGAACCTGCTCCGCCCCATCCGCCAGGCGCTCAAGGACCGCTGTTCGCTGGGCGAGGTGTGCGGAGCGATGCAGGACGTCTTCGGTCGCTACGCGCCTACCTTCTGACCGGCCCCGCGCCGCCGTTGCCGGCCTATCGTTGAAGCCCGCCGCGCTGCACGCTCGTCCCGCGCGAGTGCGCAGGGACGCTTGCGCGCAAGGTTTGGAGGCTAGGCTTTGCGACCCGTGACCCCCGTCCCTGCCGCGTCGGCCTACGAAGTGGTGCTCGCCGTCCACGTGATGGCCACCGTGGTGGCGTTTGGCGTCACGTTCGCCTATCCGATCATGTTCGCGGTTGGGGCCAAGCGCGACCCTCGCAGCCTGCCAACGCTTCACCGGGTCGAGTACACGATCGAGCGCTGGCTCATCAATCCCGGCCTACTCGTGGTGCTGGGCGCCGGCATCTATCTGGCGAGCGAAGGTCATCGCTGGGGCCAGTTCTTCGTGCAGTGGGGCCTCGCAGCGACGATCGTGATCGGCGGGCTCGTCGGGTCGGTGATGATCCCGACGGCAAAACGCGCCGAGGCGCTCGCGCAGGCCGCCGTCGCGGCGGCCGGCGAGGCCGCTCCGGATCGGAGCGAGGACTACCGCACCGCGGTCCGCCGCCTGTCGCTCGCGGGTGGGCTGTCGAGCGCGCTCGTGCTGGTGACGATCGCGTTCATGGTCATCAAGCCGTGAGCCGCGACGGTTGACCGCGCGCGCCGTGCGTAGTAAGCATGGCCGCCATGGAGACGCGACGGGCGCTGGCGACGCTGGTTGGCGTGAGCGCGATCGCGATGGCCGGCTGTGGCGGGTCGAGCCACAAGACGACAAGCACGACCAGCTCGTCGGCGTCCGTGGCCACGCCTCCTCCGTCGCCCAACGCGGTGCCGCCCAACGCTCCGGCGGCGGTGCGCGCGGTCGCCGGGCGGGTGCTCATCGCGGGCGACCTGCCGGGTCTCGCGCCCCAGGGTCAGCGCACGCTCGGCACCAGCGCCGAAAACTGGGTCAGCGAGGAGGGACTCCCGGGGTTCGAGCGGGCGAAGGAGGTGCGCAGGCTGACTGGCCTCGGCTTCGTGCGGGCGGTGCGCGAGCGTCTCGCGCCAGCCAGCGAAACCGGCCCGGAAGCCATCTCCATAGTGGTGCAGTTTCGATCGGCGCGCGGAGCGCGCGCCGACCTGGCCGCCGAAGCGCAGATGGGAGAAGCGCACGGCGCCCCGCCGTTCCCGGCACCCGGGATCCCCGGGGCGAGGGGCTTCGGTGGCGCGAACGGGGCCACCACGGGCTACAACGTGGCGTACGCGGTGGGCCGTTACTACTACCTCGTAGGCGTGGGCTATGCCACGAGATCTCCAGGTGCGCCCAGCCGCGCTTCGCTTGTGTCCGCGGCCCAGCGGCTGTACTCCCGCGTGCAGCGCCACGGCTGACGGTGCGGCGCAGCGCTTTTCTCACCGGGCCAGCAACGGTCGCGGTACCCTGACCCGTGTGAGAAGCGAGGGGTACCGCGTAGCCGTCGTCGGGGCCACCGGGCAGGTGGGTTCGCTGATGCTGCGCCTCCTGCGCGAGCGCCGGTTCCCTGCGCGCGAGACCGTTCCGTTCGCCTCGGAGCGCTCGGCCGGCCGCGAGCTCGACGGCGGCCTCGTAGTGCTCCCGCTGACCGACGAGACGATCGAGGGCTTCGACCTCGCTCTGTTCTCGGCCGGGGGATCCACCTCGGGCGAGTGGGCTCCCCGGTTCGCCGAGGCTGGGGCGATCGTGATCGACAACTCCTCGCGCTGGCGCATGGAGGCAGACGTGCCGCTGGTGGTCAGCGAGGTCAACCCCGAGGCGCTCGACCTGCTCCACGCCGACGGGCGCGGCGGCATCGTCGCCAACCCCAACTGCTCGACGATGCAGATGGTCGTGGCGCTCAAGCCGATCCACGACGAGGCGGGAATCGAGCGGCTCGTGATCAGCACCTACCAGGCCGTGTCCGGCACCGGCAGGCGGGCGGTTGAGGAGTTGCTGGCGCAGTCGCACGCCCTGCTGAACGATCGCGAGATCGAACCGCCGCAGGAGTACGCCCACCAGGTCGCCTTCAACGCCCTGCCCCACGCCGGCCGCTTCGCCGACGGAGACGACCACACCGACGAGGAGCGCAAGCTGATGAACGAGACGCGAAAGATCCTCGGCGATCCTGCGATCCGCATCAGCGCCACGTGCGTGCGCGTGCCGGTCGTGACCGGTCATTCCGAGTCGGTCAACGTGCAGACGCGAGTGCCGCTGTCGCCTGCGCGAGCTCGCGAGCTGCTGCGCGAGGCGCCCGGCCTGACCGTGGTCGATGACCCGCGTAGCGCAAGCTACCCACAGGCAATAGACGCGGCCGGCCGCGACGACGTGTACGTCGGGCGCATTCGCCGCGACCCCAGCCACGAGCGCGCGCTCGACCTGTGGATCGTGGCCGACAACCTGCGCAAGGGCGCCGCCACCAACGCCCTGCAGCTGGCCGAGCTGCTTCACGCGCGCGGCCTTCTCGCGGGGGTGCCCGCCCCGGGAGCGAGCACCGCACGCTCCGCTGCCTGAGCGTCGATCCGGAAGGAGTCGCGCCGGATCGCTCGAAGTCCGCAGGGATGACCTCCGCGCAGGTCGAGCGCACCCTCGTGAAGTCGCCTCCGGAGCTGTGGGCTGAGCTCAGCGATCCCGCCGCGCTGGCTCGCCATCTGGGCGAGCTCGGCGAGATCCGCATCACCCGCATCGAGCCCGAACACAAGGTCGAGTGGACAGCCGAGGGCGCCAGCGGGACGGTGCTGATCAAGCCGTCGGCCTGGGGAACGCGTGTCACGCTCACCGCGAGCCGCAGCTCCGGCGAGCCCGAGTCAGCGCCCCACGCCAGCGCGCCCCAGCCGCCCCGTCCTCTGCAGGCAGCGGGACAAACTCCCGCCCGGCCCTCGCCCCCCAAGAGCGATCCCCGGCCCTTGCCCCCCAGGTCAGCCCCCGAGAGCGACCCCCGGCCCTCGCCCCCCGAGACTCCCCCCCGGCCCTCGGCCGCTGAGAGCGACTCCCTTCATTCATCCGGCCGCGGCGAGGCCACAGGCTCCCCCCAAACAACGCCTCCGATCGCCGCCACGCCTTCGACCGCTCCAACCAAGCCGCCGGTCGCCGCAGCAAAGGCGCCCGCCACGCCGCCGAGCGCCGCCGCGCCGCCCCCGCCGAGCGCCGCCGCGCCGAAGCCCGCCGCCCAAGCGGGACCGCCGAGCGCCGAGGCAGAGCCGCCGTCTTCGGAGAAGCCGGCGGCGGTCAAGCCGGTGCGCGGATTCCGCGCGCGACTGCGCCGCTGGCTCCGCGGCCCGGAGCTCGATGAGGCATTTGCCCGCGGGACGCAGGTGCCGCAGAAGCCCGTGGTGCCCGCGGCGTCACCCCGCGCGGCCTCGCACGAGGGGCATGTGAAACTGAAGGCGCGGCCGCCAGCCGCGTTGCCGACGCCCGAGCCGACCAAGTCGATCGCTCCGGCGCCGTCGAAAGAGGCACAGCCAGCCGGGTTGCCGTCGCCCGCGCCCACCAACGCGAGCCGTCCGGCGCCGCCGAGAGAGGCGCGGCCGCCAGCCGGGCTGCCCACGCCCGAGCCGACCAAGGCCATCGCTCCGGGGCCGGCGAAAGAGGAGCCGCCAGCATCGGAGCCGGCCGGGGTCATCGCTCCTGCGCCGCTCGAGCGCCTGGCCGCGGAGATGCCCGAGGTTCCCGCGACGAGCACGCCGCGGCGTGAGCGACCGGACGAGGTGACGGCGGTGCTCACATCCGTGCTGGACAGCCTCGGGGCAGCCCACCACAGGCCGTTCTCGCGGTCCTAGGGCCCAGCGGAGGCCACTGCCGAAGGAGCACCGGGGCTTGACGCGGGGGACAGGCCGCCTCGCGCGCCGGCGGCCGGGTCTGGCAGCGGGCGGACGCGCGGATAACATCCGGCGTGGATGGCGAGCAGCTCGCACGATCGACAAAGCGATGCGGCGCTGCTTGCCAGCTCACGCGGTGGGCACCGGCGCCCGCCGCGCCAGCAGGCGCCGGAGACCTACGAGGAGAAGCTGGCCCAGCTGCAGGAGCTGCGAGTGGCGGCGCTGCATCCGGCGCCCGAGGCGGAGGAGAAGCAGCACGCGCGCGGCAAGTACACCGCGCGGGAGCGCGTCGAGAAGCTGCTCGACCCGGGCTCCTTCCAGGAGCTGGACACGTTCGTACGCCACCGCACGTACGACTTCGACATGCAGAAAAACCGCCCCTGGGGCGACGCGGTCGTCACCGGACACGGCACCATCGACGGCCGCCGGGTATGCGTGTTCAGTCAGGACTTCACCGTGTTCGGAGGCTCGCTGGGCGAGGTGATGGGCGAGAAGATGTGCAAGCTGATGGACCTCGCGGCCAAGATCGGCTGCCCGGTGATCGGCATCAACGACTCGGGCGGTGCGCGCATCCAGGAGGGCGTGGTGTCGCTCGGCGCTTACGGCGACGTGTTCGTGCGCAACGTGATGTGCTCGGGGGTGATCCCCCAGATCAGCCTCGTCATGGGGCCGTGCGCGGGCGGCGCCGTGTATTCGCCCGCGATTACCGACTTCGTGTTCATGGTCAAGGAGACCTCGCACATGTTCATCACCGGCCCCGACGTGATCAAGACGGTGACCGGCGAGGAGGTGGGCTTCGAGGAGCTGGGAGGCGCGATGTCGCACAACACCAAGTCCGGGGTCGCTCACTTTGCCTCCGAGGACGAGGACGAATGCCTCGAGGACTGCCGCTACCTGATCAGCTTCCTTCCCCAGAACAACCTGCAGAGCGCGCCGCGGGTGCAGCCCACGGATGACCCGCAGCGGATGGACCCGGAGCTCGACCGGGTGGTGCCCGACAGTCCCAACAAACCGTATGACATGCGCGATGCGGTGCGCCTGATCGTGGACGATGGGGAGTTCTTCGAGGTGCACGAGCACTACGCGAGGAACATCGTGTGCGGGTTCGCTCGCCTCGATGGGTTCTCGATCGGCGTGGTGGGCAATCAACCGGCCGCGCTGGCGGGCGTGCTGGACATCGACGCCTCGTGCAAGGCCGCGCGCTTCGTGCGCACGTGCGACGCGTTCAACATCCCCCTGCTGACGTTCGTGGACGTGCCGGGCTTCCTGCCGGGGACCAGCCAGGAGTGGGGCGGGATCATCCGCCACGGGGCCAAGCTGTTGTATGCGTTCACCGAGGCCACGGTGCCGAAGCTGACGGTGATCACACGCAAGGCCTACGGCGGTGCCTACGACGTGATGGCCTCAAAGCACATGCTCGCGGACTTCAACTTCGCCTGGCCGACCGCCGAGGTCGCGGTGATGGGACCGGAGGGAGCGGTCAACATCATCTACCGGCGCGACATCACGGGCAGCCCCACGCCGGACGAGCGGCGGGGCAAGCTGATGGCCGACTACAAGGCGCGCTTCGCCAACCCGTACACGGCCGCCGAGCGCGGGTACATAGACGACGTGATCGTGCCGAGCGAGACGCGGCCAAAGCTGGTCCTGGCCCTGCACACGCTGCAGAGCAAGCGCCAGCCGGGGCCGAAGCGCAAGCACGGCAACATCCCGCTCTAGCGTTTGCGTGCGGCGCGTTCGCCGAGCCGCAGCCACAGCGGGTAGGTCGCAAACAGCAGCGCCGCGACGGCGTGCGTACGCGCTCCGGCCCGGCGGTGGTCGATGCGAAAGACGCCCGAGTTGAGCATCCAGTCGCGCCCGTCCTGGGCGCGGCACGCCTTCCATATCGGCCGCGTCCACGGCCGGTCCAGGTACAACGAGATGCTCGTCGCGAGGAACACGCCGGCGGTCGCCTTCTCGAGCACGCGGGCGGCAGGCGTGCGCTCCGGCAGCAGGCGGCCGTACATCTGGCCCGTCGCGTACAGCCACGGAGGATCGATCAGGAAAGACATGCGCTCTGCTCCTTGTCGGTGTCGGGCGCCACGGCGGTGAGCTGCCTGCCGAGCAGCTGGAAGGCCAGCCGGGTCGCGAGCGCCATGATCGTAATTTGCGGATTCACTCCCAGCGCGCTCGGCACCACCGAGCCGTCGGCGATGTACAGGCCGCGCACGCCGTGCACCGCGAGACGGCCGTCGGTCACGCCGCGCGTCGCGCGCGCGTGCGCGCGCGCGGTGCCGAGCGGATGGAACGCCATCAGCTTGAGATCGCGGGCGCGGGCCCGCTCCGGTGCCACCCCGGGGGGCAGCGGCAGATACACATCGTGCGCGCCGGCGGCTGCGAACAGCTGCCGCAGCCGGGCCAGACCGGCCCGGAACTTCGCCACGTCCGCCGCACCGAGCTGGTAGTGGATCAGCGGCCGCCCGGCCAGCGCACGTACCCGGCCGCGCGAGGCGTCGCTGACCATCAGCCCGATCTGCGCCAGATGACGGTAGTTCGCCATGGCCGCCGCGTGAGCGGCGCCCTGGAGCGGGAGCGCCGCGGCCGCGTAGGCGGGCGGCCCGGCGATCGTCTCGAGCATGATGCCCTCGGGCGCGAACTCGTCCACGAAGAAGCTCTGCGGAACGCCGCGCGCCATGTCGACGATCTCGTCCATCAGCGCGAACGCCGCGGTCGCGGGATGCAGGGACAGGTTCCTGCCGCGCTGCCCCGAGGGATCGGGAATCCCGCTTCGCTCCAGCAGCAGCGGGGTATGGATCGTGCCGCACGCGAGGATCACCGCCGAGGCCCGCACGCGCACGCGGCGTGACCCTCCGATTCGCGCCCCCACGCCGCGCACGGCGCCCCCCTGCACGAGAAGCTCTTGCACGTCCGCTCCCGTGAGGATCTGCGCTCCGGCGGCAGCGGCGCGCGGGATGTAGGTGATGCCGGTGTGCTGCTTGGCCGAGGTGGGACAGCCGAGCACGCACACGCCGGAGCCCACGCAGCCGCGCGCGTTGCGCCGCAGGAAGCCGTGCGACCACCCCAGCCGCTCGGCGCCGCGCCGGGCCGCCGCGGCGTTGGCGCCCGCCAGCTCGGGCGTCACGGTCGCCACCGACAGCGCCCGCTCGACGCGCTCGAAGCAGGGCGCGAGCGAAGCCTCGTCGAGGTCCAGCCCGAACTCGCGCCTCCAGCGCGCCAGCACGTGCGGCGGCGTGCGGAAGCAGGTGCCAGAGTTGACGAGCGTAGTGCCCCCCAGACCGCGACCCAGCGGCAGCAGTATCGGCGGCAAGCCCAGCGTCATCGTCTGGCCGCCGTCGCGATAGAGCCGGCCGAGCATCTCCGGCGGGCGCGCCGTGAACGCGTCCGGATCGTGCCACGGCCCCTGCTCGAGCAGGATGACCCGCGCGCCGCCCTCGGCCAGCTCGGCCGCCACCACGGCGCCGCCGGCACCGGCGCCAACGACGCAGAAGTCGCCCTCGAGCAGCGACGGGGCACCTGTGGGCCTCGCCGTACCGACGCGGGCACCGCCCGTGGCGGATCGCCCAGCATCGCGGCCAGCGCTCATGGCCGGCCCTCGCGGCGGCGCAGGTCGCGGCCGCGGGCGATGACCGCGTCGGCGTCCCAGCCGAGCGACCGCGCCACCGCCGGCTCGTCGTAGTGGCCGAGCGCGACCAGCGACCTCGCGAGCTGCTGGGCGCCGGGCGCGCGCGCAAGCAGCGCGGCGCCCCGCCGCCGGCGCACGAGCGCGAGCAGCAGTCTCAGGCCCGTCCGCTGGGGCCAGGGAGCGGCGGCGATGAAGCTGTCGAGACCGGTGCTCACGTCAGCATCGCCGCCGCCTGTGCAGCGGCCAGCGTGTCGATCGCCGTGGCCGCGGCCTCGGGATCGGCAGCCTGAACAGCGGCTGCGGCCCGGGCGTACAGACCGGTCAGCGAGCCCCCCTCGGCGACGAGCGCGGTGAAGGCCTCGGCGCGCTCGAGGTAGAGCTCGCGCACGGAGTTCATGATCAGCTGAAACACGAGGTTTCCCGCCGACTCGACCAGGCCGGCCATGAACGCCCAGTCGGCCCGCAGCCTGGCGCCATCATCGCCGGCCGACGCGACCGCGTCGGCCAGCTCGCGCAGCGAGCGCGCCTGCTCGTCGGAGCGACGCACGGCGGCGAGGCGGGCGGCCTCGACGAGCAGCAGTCGGCGCGCCTCGAACAGGTCGCGCACGAACGGCTGGTCGATGCCACCTCGCAGCACCAGCGCCTCGAGGCAGCCCGAGCGCCGCCAGTCGAGAACCCGGGTCCCATCGCCGTGCCGCACCTCCACCAGGCGCAGCTGCTCGAGCCGCTTGAGCGCCTCGCGCGCCGACGCCATGTTCACCTCGAGCTCCGCGGCCAGGGCCCGCTGCGGCGGCAGGCGCTCTCCCGGCAGATAGCGGCCGAGGATGATCGCCTCGCGCAGCTGCGCGAAGACGTGATCGGGCACCGACGCGCGCGGTATCGGCGACGCCATGACGGGCGAGCGTATCAAAGTTCCGAACACCGTAACTCCGACCAACTGCGCGATCTGGGGCCGCGCGAGCCGAAGGGCGTGGCCCGGCCGCGCGACGGCGGCAGGGGCGCAGGTGCACAATGGGAGGGCTCGGCCGCCGGACGCCCGCGCCTGAACGCTCGCGACCACCGCCACCGGGCACACCCATCCCCGCAGGTCGGCCACCCAAGATGAGCAAAGACGCGACGCGCCCCGACCCCCGCCGCGGCGCCAGCTCCCGCGCCAGGAGCGTGGCGGCGGGCGGGCTCCCGAAGCTCGAGTTGATCGCGCCGGCGCCGTCGACCGAGGAGGCGGCCGCGATCGTGGCCGCGCTCGAGCGCTTCATGCGCGCCACCGCCCCCCCATCCCCCGCCACCAGCTCCGGCTCGGATTTGTGGCGGCGGGCGGCTATCCTCGAGGGCGTGACGAGGGAGGACGACCGGGGTGGTTCAGACCCCTGGATAAATACCTAAAAGCCGCTAGGCTTTGGGATCAATTTGTTCCCATCGCCGGTGGCGCCGCGGAGGGGCCGGGCTACCCGGATCAGGAGGTTACGCAATGGAGCCAGTTTCCATTCCCGCACGGCGGGGCACGCTCGAGGACCCAGAGGTCCTGCAGAACGTGCCTGGCCACGTGATCCCGATCCTGCAGCGCGAGTTCGACGACTTCAAGACCGAGGCCACGCGCTTCCTCGACGGCGAGCTGGCGGAGGACCAGTTCATCAAGTTCCGCCTCAAGCAGGGCGTGTACGGCCAGCGCCAGGCCGACGTGCAGATGATCCGCGTGAAGCTGCCCTTCGGAGGGATCACGCCGGAGCAGATGGAGGCCTTCGCGGACGTGATCGAAAAGTACGTGCCGCTGAACAAGGGCCACATCACCACGCGCCAGAACATCCAGATGCACCACGTTCCGCTGCTTGACGCCGAGAAGGCGATCCGCGAGCTGGGCGAGGCCGGCCTGTCCAGCCGAGAGGGGTGCGGCAACACGATGCGCAACGTCACCGGCGACCCGTGGGCGGGCGTGGCCAAGGACGAGCTGTTCGACCTCACCCCGTACGCGGGTGCGTACGTGCGCTACTTCGTGCGCCACCCCACCACCCAGGCGATGCCGCGCAAGGTCAAGACGGCGTTCGACGCGAGTCCGCAGGGACGGGCGATCGCGGAAATCCACGACATCGCGTTCCGCGCGCGGGTGCGTGAGATCGAGGGCCGCGGGGAGGTGCGCGGCGTGCAGATGCTGGTCGGCGGCGGCACCTCGATCATGCCGCGCACGGCGCCGGTGCTGTACGAGTTCGTGGAGCTCGACAACGGCGACTACCTGCGCATCACGGAGGCCGTGATGCGGATCTTCGATCGTCAAGAGTGGCTGCGCGCAAACCGCGCCCGCGCGCGCATCAAGGTGTTCGTTGACAAGTACGGCATCGACGAGCTGCGCACGCAGGTCGAGGAGGAGCTGCAGGGCGAGTGGGTGAGCGAACGGGACTTCTCAATCGAGCAGCGGCGCTTCTCGGATGACGAGCGCGAGTCGGCGCCGGCGCCGCCGCGCACGTTCGGCACGCCCAACGGCGACGCATCGGAGTTCGAGCGCTTCCGCGCCGCCAACGTGGCCGAGCAGAAGCAGGACGGCTTCGTCACCATCGAGGTGAAGATCACGCGCGGGGATCTGCAGCCCGACCAGCTCAGGGGCCTGGCGGACATCATGCGCAGCTACGCGGGCGGCTATGCGCGCACCACCGTGCAGCAGAACCTGGTGCTGCGATGGGTTCGGCACGAGAGCTGCTACGACGTGTGGCGCGCGCTGTGCGAGCTCGGGCTGGGCGAACCGGGCTCGCGCGAGATCAGCGACGTGGTGGCCTGCCCGGGCACCGACTCGTGCAAGCTGGGCATCACCAGCTCGATGGGGCTCAACCAGGCGGTGCAGGAGCGGATCGAGCAGCTGCGCATCACCGACCCGCTGACGCGTCAGATCCACATCAAGATGAGCGGCTGCCCGAACGGGTGCGCCCAGCACCACGTGGCCAGCATCGGCTTCTACGGCGCCTCGATAAAAGTGGGCGAGCACACGATCCCGGCCTACATCCCGCACGTGGGCGGCCGCTATGAAGGCGGCGAGGTGGCCTTCGGCGAGCGGCTGAAGCTGCGCCTGCCGGCCAAGCGGGTGCCGGAGGCGATCGAGCGCTGGATCCGCCACTACGAGTCCACGCGCGAGGACGGCGAGCCGTGGGACGTGTTCGCTGCACGGGTGGGCTCGGGCCAGCTCGAGGGGATCGTCAAGGATCTGAGCATGCCGGTCGATTTTGGTCTCGAGACGATGAACGAGTTCATCGACTGGAATCGCAACGCGCCCTTCAAGGTCGAACGGGGCGAGGGCGAGTGCGCGGTGTAGACGACATGCGACGCAAGGGCCCGCAGATCTAAAGATGCGATCGGCCGGTGGCAAAGTCGAGCGGCTCACGGCGCCCACGGACCTGGCGCTTGCGATGACGCACACGCTGCGCGAGGCGGCGCGCCATTCCGAGCGCGCGGTGCTGTTGTGCTCCTTCCAGAAGGAGGAGTCGGTGCTACTGGACGAGCTGCTGCGCCTGGACCAGGGAACCGGTCGTGCGGTGCGGATCGCGACGATCGACAGCGGCGTGCTGTTCGAGGAGACGCTGCGCACGTGGAGGGCCTTCGAGGAGCACTTCGGCGTGAAGATCCAGGTGTTCGACGCGAGCAGCCCGGGCGCGCCATGGAGTGGCCCCGAGCACTGCTGCTCGGCCGCCAAGGTGGCGGCGCTGGAACGGTCGCTGGCCGGCGCCGAGGGCTGGATCACGGGCATTCGCCGCGAGCAGGGTCCCACGCGCGCCAACACCGAGCTGATCGAACGCGACGAGGTGCGGGGCCTGTGGAAGTACAACCCGCTGGCGCACTGGACCGCCAAGGACGTGTGGCGGCGGATCCACGAGCGCAACCTGCCCTACCACCGGCTGCACGACCAGGGCTACGAGTCGATCGGATGCGCGCCCTGCACCAAGCCGGGAGCCGGCCGCGAGGGGCGCTGGGCGGGAACCGACAAGACCGAGTGCGGACTGCACGAGCCGCTCGAGTCATGAGCGTCGCAGCGGCACAGCTCGGCGGTGCGCAGGCGCAAGCGCGCGCGCTCCACGCAGCGCGCCCCCTGCTGAGCCACCTGCGTGCGCTCGAGTCCGAGGCGATACACGTGATGCGCGAGGTGGCCGCCGAATTCGAGCGCCCGGCGCTGCTGTTCAGCGGCGGCAAGGACTCGATCGTGCTGTTGCGGCTGGCGGAGAAGGCCTTTCGCCCGGCGCCGTTCCCGTTCCCGCTGATGCACGTCGACACCGGGCACAACTTCCCCGAGGTGATCGAGTTTCGCGACCGGCACGTGCGCGAGCTGGGTGAGCACCTGATCGTGGCCAGCGTGCAGGAGTCGATCGACCGGGGCCGCGTGGTGGAGGAGCAGGGCCCGCGCGCCTCGCGCAACCAGCTGCAGACGGTGACGCTCCTGGATGCGATCGCCGAGCACGGCTTCGATGCGGTGCTCGGAGGCGCCCGGCGCGACGAGGAGCGCGCACGGGCGAAGGAGCGCGTGTTCTCCTTCCGCGACGACTTCGGCCAGTGGGACCCCAAGCGCCAGCGCCCTGAGTTGTGGAACCTGTACAACGGGCGCATCCGCAGGGGCGAGAACGTGCGCGTGTTTCCGATCTCCAACTGGACGGAGCTCGACGTGTGGGAGTACATCGACGAGGAGCAGCTGGAGGTTCCCTCGATCTACTTCGCGCACGAGCGTCCGGTGTTCAGGCGTGACGGGATGCTGTACGCGTGGCGAGACGGCGCCGAGCTGATCGACGGCGAGCGCGTGTTTTCGGAGACCGTCCGCTACCGCACGGTGGGCGACATGACTTGCACCGGCGGCGTGCTCTCGCAGGCGCGCACGCTGCGCGAGGTCGTGGCGGAGATCGCCGCCACGCGCGTCACCGAGCGCGGCGAGACACGGGCCGACGACCGGGTCTCGGAGGCGGCGATGGAGGACCGCAAGAAGGCCGGCTACTTCTAGTGCCCGCGGGGATCGCTAGGAGCGCGCTGCGCGCGCGGGCATGCGTGCTCTGCTGCCGGGAGTGCGCGCGGTGACGCTCGACCTGCTGCGCTTCACCACCGCGGGCGCGGTCGACGACGGCAAGAGCACGTTGATCGGCAGGCTGCTGTACGACTCAAAGCAGGTGTTCGACGACCAGCTCGAGCACGTTGCCATGGCAAGCGAGCGGCGCGGCGGCGCCGGGGCGCTGGACCTGGCGCTGCTGACGGACGGGCTGCGCGCCGAGCGCGAGCAGGGGATCACGATCGATGTGGCCTACAGGTACTTCGCAACGCCGGCGCGGAGGTTCATCATCGCCGACTGCCCGGGGCATCAGCAGTACACGCGCAACATGGTCACGGGCGCCTCCACAGCCGACGTCGCGGTCGTTTTGATCGACGCCCGTCGCGGCGTCCTGGAGCAGTCAAAGCGCCACGCGTTCCTGAGCACGTTGCTGGGGATCCCGCGGCTGGTGGTGGCGATCAACAAGATGGACCTGGTGGATTACTCGCGCGAGCGCTTCGCGGAGCTGGTCGCGGAGTTCGAGAGGTTCGCGCGCAAGCTGCAGCTGCAGACGCACGGCGACGGCGTGAAGCACGGGATCACATACGTGCCGATCTCGGCGCTGCGCGGCGACAACGTCGTCGAGCGCTCGGCGCAGATGGACTGGTATGAGGGCCCGGTGCTGCTCGAGTTCCTGGAGACGGTGGACGTGGCCTACGACCATCCGTATGAGAGGCCGGCGCGGTTTCCCGTGCAGTGGGTGATCCGCCCCGCAGCCAGCGCGAGCGCCGCGGCGACAGGAGTCGCCAGCGACTATCGCGGCTACGCCGGGCAGCTCGCCTCGGGAGCGCTGCAGCGGGGAGATGAGGTCGTGGTGCTGCCGGGCGGCGGCCGCACGAGAATCGCTGCGATCGACACCTACGACGGCCAGCTCGAGGAGGCGCTGGCGCCGATGTCGCTCACGCTGCTGCTGGAGGACGAGCTCGACGTGTCGCGCGGAGAGCTCATCTGCCGTCCCGATGAGCCCGCGCTGGTGGGGCGCGAGCTGGAGGCGGACGTATGCTGGATGTCCGAGCACGCGCTGCAGGCGCGCGGGCGCTACGTGCTCAAGCACACGACGCGCAGCGCCACGGCGATCGTCGATCAGATAGCCGACCGCGTCGACGTGCACACGCTCGAGCGGACCGAGCCGGCGGCCGAGCTGGCGCTGAACGACATCGGCCGGGTGCGGCTGCGCACCAGCGTCCCCCTGGCGTTCGACCCCTATGCGCGCAATCGCCGCACGGGCAGCTTCATCCTGATCGACGAGGCCAGCAACGAGACCGTCGGGGCGGGATTGATTAACTAAGCTGGCCCGCGAGATGTTTGCGAAGGTACTGGTCGCCAACCGCGGCGAGATCGCCGTCCGCGTGATGCGCGCGCTGGAGGAGCTGGGCGCGCAGAGCGTGGCGATCTACTCGGAGCTCGATCGCGACGGGCCGCACGCCACGCGCGCCGGCGAGGCCTACAACCTGGGGCCGGGGCCAGCGGCGGAAACCTACCTGAACGTGGAGAAGATCCTCGACGTGGCGCGGCGCTCGGGCGCCGAGGCGATCCACCCCGGCTACGGCTTCTTGGCCGAGAACGCTCCGTTCGCGCGGGAGTGCGAGCGTGCTGGCATCGTGTTCATCGGGCCGCCCGCGAGCGCCATCGAAGCGATGGGCTCAAAGACCCGCGCGCGAGCGCTGATGAGCGAGGCGGGGGTGCCGATCGTGCCGGGCACCACCGAGCCGGTGGGCACGGTGGATGAGGCGCTGGCGATCGTCAAGGCCGAGATCGGCTTCCCCGTTGCGGTCAAGGCGGCCGGCGGAGGCGGCGGCAAGGGCTTCCGCGTGGCGCTCAGCGAGGAGGAGCTGCCGGGCGCCTTCGAGGGCGCGAGCCGTGAGGGCGAGAAGTTCTTCTCCGACGCGACCGTGTACCTGGAGCGCTATCTGCCGGACCCCCGCCACGTCGAGGTGCAGGTGCTCGCCGACCGGCACGGCAACGTGATCCACCTTGGCGAGCGCGACTGCTCGATCCAGCGGCGCCACCAGAAGCTGATCGAGGAGTCGCCCGCGCCGGAGTGGATCGTCTCGCCGCAGCTGAGGGCGCGCATCGGGGAGATCGGCGTGGAGGCCGCGAAGGCGGTCGGCTACGTGGGCGCCGGCACGGTCGAGGGCTTGCTCGCCACGCAGGCCGGCGGCGGAGATGCGGCGTCGGGCGAGAACACGGCGGCGGAGTACTACTTCCTGGAGATGAACACGCGTGTCCAGGTGGAGCACTGCGTGACCGAGATGACCACCGGCGTCGACATCGTCAAGGAGGGGATCCGTGCGGCGGCCGGCGAGCCCCTGTCGCACGCACAGGAGGACATCGTGCTGCGCGGCCACGCGATCGAGTGCCGCATCAACGCTGAGGACGCCTCCAAGAACTTCGCCCCGGCGCCGGGTCGGATCGGTGCCTACTCGGAGCCGGCGGGGCCAGGCGTGCGCGTCGACTCCGGCGTGCGTGCGGGCAGCGAGGTCTCGCCGATGTATGACCCGATGGTTGCCAAGCTGATCGTGTGGGACGCCGATCGCGCGCAGGCCACCGGGCGCATGCTGCGCGCGCTTCAGGAATTCGAGATCGAGGGCCTGAAGACGCTGATCCCCTTCCACCGCGCGCTGCTGGCAAGCGAGCAGTGGGCGCGCGGCGAGACCTGCCGCGACCTGCTCGAAGACAGGCAGTGGCTGAAGCAGCTGGCGGCGCCCGCGGGGGGCGAGACGGACGCCGTCGACGCCGGCGCCGAGGAGCGCTCGCTCGAGACCGTGGAGCACGTCTACACCGTTGAGGTGTCTGGCAAGCGCTTCGAGGTGCGCGTGCTCGGCCCACCGTTTTCGCCGCTCAGCGCCGCATCCGCGGCGGCGAGCAACGGGGCGGCCACGGGCACCGAGCGCGCCGCGCTCGCGCGGGCGCCCCGGCGCGCCGCTCGCAGGCAGGCGGCGGGCGGTGACAGCTCGGACACGCTGACATCGCCTCTACAGGGAAACATGTGGAAGGTGCTGGTCAAGCGCGGCGACACCGTCGAGCAGGGCCAGCTGCTGTGCATCATCGAGGCGATGAAGATGGAGAACGAGATAACCGCCCACAAGGCGGGCACGATCTCCGAGCTGCCGATCACCGAGGGGGGCCTGATCCAGGCGGGAGCGCCGATCGCGACGATCACCAGCGCCGCTAGCTGACCCCCAGCAGCTTGGCGGCCTCGCGCAGGTTGGGGACCTCGGCGGTGGGCTTCTTCTGGGAGGGCTCGAGCGTTTGTTTGCTGCGGTTGACCCACACAACTGGCACGCGCTGTTTGATGCATGGCACCACGTCGTGGTAGTGGCTGGCGGCGATGTGGACCCAGCCGCGCTTGCCGCCCATGCGCCGCGCGCACTCGACGAAATGCGCGGGCTCGGGCTTGTATGAGCGCACCTGCTGGGCTGTCACGACGAGGTCAAAATCGATCGGGATGTGCCGCCGCGTCTGCCCGAGCAGCTTGTCGTCGATGTTGGACAGCAGGCCCAGCTTGTACTTCTTGGCCAACCGCTGGAGCTGGGCGTTGGTCTCGCGAAACGGTTTCCAGCGCTGCACTGAGTCCGGCAGAAACCCCGAGCGCGAAGGCTCCAGGCGCCACCCGATGCGTTTGGCGATCTCGATCGCCGTGCGCCTGAGCACCTCCGCGTAGAGCTCATACGATCCGCCCTCGATGTCGCGCGAGATCTCGTGGAACAGCGGCATCAGCACGCCTCGCTCGATCTCGATGCCGTCGCGCTGTGCCTCCGCGCTGAAGGCCTCATATATGCCGGTTTCCCAGTCGATCAGGGTGCCGTAGACGTCGAAGGTGACGAAAGTTACGTTTTTCGGGATGGGCATCCGGCGGGCATTATGCCCTGCGCGCACCCGCCGGCGCGCCCGGCTCCGTGCCCGCGGCCCGACGGCGCGTTTCGGTTAGAGTCAGCCGCCGGGCAATGGACCTGTTGGAGTACCAAGGCAAGCAGCTGTTCGCCCGTCACGGGCTGAAGGTTTCCTCAGGAGAGGCGGTCACGACAGTCGAGCAGGCCGTGCGGGCGGCGCAGCGGATCGGCTATCCGGTCGTGCTAAAGGCCCAGGTGCTGGTCGGCGGCCGCGGCAAGGCGGGCGGGGTCAAGCTGGCCGGCGGCGAGGCGCAGGTACGCGAGCACGCGGGCAACATCCTGGGGATGGACATTCGCGGTCACGTCGTGCACACGCTGTGGATCGAGCGGGCCTCGGACATCGCCAGCGAGTATTACGCGGCGGTGCTGCTCGACCGCTCGGCGAAGCAGCCGCTGGTGATGTTCTCGAGCGAAGGCGGCGTGGACATCGAGCAGATCGCGCAAAGCCATCCCGAGAAGCTCGTGCGCGAGCACGTCGACCCGCTGGCGGGCTTGTCGCGCGAGCAGGCCGCGCGCATCGCGGTGGCCGGCGGGGTCGACTCGGACGTGGTCGATGGCGTGGCGGACGCGCTGGTGTCGCTGTACGAGGTGTGGACCGCGGAGGACGCCACGCTGGCGGAGATCAACCCGCTGATCGTGACACCCGAGCGCGAGGTGCGGGCGCTCGACGCAAAGGTCTCGCTCGACGGCAACGCGCTCTTCCGCCACCCTGAGAACCGGGCTCTGGCGGACCGCGAGAACGAAGACAAGATCGAGCGCCGCGCGGCCGAAGAGGGCCTGCAGTACGTCAAGCTCGACGGCGACATCGGGATTCTGGGCAACGGCGCCGGCCTGGTCATGTCGACACTCGACGTCGTCGCCCAGGCCGGTGGGTCTCCGGCCAACTTCCTCGACGCGGGGGGCGGATCGGATGCCAAGAAGGTCGCTCAGGCGGTGGAGCTGATCCTCGCCAACGATGCGGTGAAGGCTGTGCTGTTCAACATCTTCGGAGGAATCACCCGCGTCGATGAGGTCGCCAGGGGATTGATCGCCGCCTTCGGGCAGATCAAGCCGTCGGTGCCGTTCGTGGTGCGGCTGGACGGCACCAACGACGTGGAGGGACGCAAACTGCTGGCGGAGGCCGACCTGCCCAACGTGTACACGGCGCGCACCATGGACGAGGCGGCCAAGATGGTCGTGGCGCTGGCGTCGGGGCGCCCCGTGGGTGCCGCCGCATGGGCCCGCGGGGCGGCAGCGCCGGGGGGGCGCGGCCCGCTCGCGACCAGCGGACGGTCCGCTGATGGCCGTGCTGGTCGACGAGCACACGCGGCTCGCGGTCGCGGGGATGACCGGCCGCGAGGGCTCCTTCCACACGCTCAACAACCGCCGCTACGGCACCAACGTCGTCGGAGGCGTCACGCCCGGGAAGGGAGGCCAGGACCTGGAGGGCATCCCGGTGTTCGACACCTGGGCGCAAGCCGCGCAGCAGGTGCAGCCGAACACGGCCATGATCTTCGTGCCGCCTGCGTTTGCCGCCGACTCGATCCTCGAGGCGGCCGCGGCGGGCGTGGCGCTGGTGGTCGCGATCACCGAGGGCATCCCGGCGCAGGACGAGCTGCGCGTGTACAACGTGCTGCGGCGGCGGTACCCAGGCACGCGGCTGATCGGTCCGAACTGCCCGGGCGTGCTCTCGCCGGGCAAGGCAAACGTGGGCATCATCCCGGCGGCCTTCTTCAAGCAGGGCAACGTGGGCGTGGTGTCGCGCTCGGGGACGCTTACCTACCAGATCGGCAACGAGATCGCACAGGCCGGATTTGGCTGCAGCTCGATCGTCGGCATCGGCGGCGACCCGGTGCCCGGGTCCTCGTTCGTGGACGTGCTGGAGCTGTTCCAGGCCGACGGACAGACCGAGCTGATGGTGATGGCCGGCGAGATCGGCGGCTCGGCCGAGGAGGAGGCCGCGGAGCACATCGCCGCGCACATGAGCAAGCCGGTGGTGGCCTACATCGCGGGTTTCACCGCCCCGCCCGGCAAGCAGATGGGGCATGCCGGTGCGATCATCTCGGGCACCAGCGGCACGGCCGCGGCCAAGGCGCAGGCGCTGGAAGAGAAGGGCGTGCGGGTGGGGCGCACGCCCACGGAGGTGGCGCACATCGCCGTCGAGGTCCTCGGGGGCAGCGCGATCGCGGCGCCCTGACTGCGCTGCGAACCTCGCACCGCCCGCTACGCTAGCCACGGTGAACCGGGAGATCGCAAGCACCCTGGACGAGCTGGAGCGAAAGCTTCATGAGCTCGAGCGCACCCTGACGCAGATCGGCAGCCGCGAGGTCGACAGCCGCGCGATCGGCAGCCGCGCGATCGGCAGCCGCGAGGCCGGCAGCCGCGAGGCCGGCAGCCGCGCGCCGGCCGGTGGCGACGGCGCACCCGACCAGGGCACGGGCG
>Ga0066709_100000563_pt1 | contig 20648 bp, 21 predicted proteins | sample GraSoiAngelo_158_FD_79665 | JGI IMG/M metagenome (GOLD analysis project Ga0066709, IMG submission 79665) | Grasslands soil microbial communities from the Angelo Coastal Reserve, California, USA - 14_1009_16_30cm | ecosystem: Environmental > Terrestrial > Soil > Grasslands | place: USA...
ACACCGGCACGAACGACTTCCTCGTCGGGCTCATGGAGAAGCACGAGAAGATGGCGTGGATGCTCCGCTCGTTCCTGGAGAGCAAGACCCCAACCCGCTCCCGCTAGCAGGCTGCTGAAAAAGGCCCATGGGGGGCCATGTCGGGGCCCCCCATCTTCCTAATAACTCCGCGGCATCCCGAGCACGTGCTCGCCGACGTAGGCGAGCACGAGGTTGTTGTTGACCGGCGCCGTCTTGTAGAGGCGACACTCGCGGAACTTGCGCTCCACGTCGTACTCCTCGGCATACCCGTAGCCGCCGTGACAGTCGATGCACGCGTTGCCGGCCTCCCAGGCCGCCTCGGCGCCGAGGTACTTCGCCATGTTGGCCTCGCCCCCGCATGGCTGGCCCGCGTCGAACAGCGCCGCCGCCTTGTCACGCATGAGCTGCGCCGCGTCGGTCGAGACGTGGGCACGCGCGATCGGGAACTGCACGCCCTGGTTGGCGCCGATGGGCCGGCCGAAGATGACGCGCTGGTTCGAGTACGCCACCGCCTTCTCGATGAACCAGCGCGCATCGCCGAGCGAGTCCGAGGCGACCAGGATGCGCTCGGCGTTCATCCCGTCCAGGATGTACGAGAACCCCTTGCCCTCTTCGCCGATCAGGCTCGTGGCCGGAATCTCGACGTTGTCGAAGAACAACGCGTTCGTCGAGTGGTTCATCATCATTCGGAGCGGGCGGACCTCGAACCCCTTCAGGTCGCGGATGTCGATCAGGAAGACGGACAGCCCGTCGGTCCGGCGCTTCACCCCGTCCGCGGGCGTCGTGCGCGCGAGGAGCAGCATCAGGTCGGATTGCAGCACGCGGGAGATGAAGATCTTCTGGCCGTTGACGACGTAGCGATCGCCCCTGCGGATCGCCGTGGTCTGGAGCTGCGTGGTGTCCGAGCCCGAGTTCGGCTCGGTCACGCCGAAGGCCTGGAGCCGTAAGGCCCCCGTTGCGATCTTGGGCAGGTACTCGCGCTTCTGCTCGGCGGAGCCGTGCCGCAGCACGGTGCCCATGATGTACATCTGGGCGTGACAGGCCCCCGCGTTGCCGCCCGAGTAGTTGATCGTCTCGAGGATCAAGCCGCCCTCGCGGATGCCGAGCCCCGCGCCCCCGTACTCCTGCGGGATCAGCGCGGCGAGGTAGCCCGCCTGGGTGAGCTCGGCCACGAACTTCTCGGGGTACTCGCGCCTCGTGTCGAGATCGCGCCAGTACTCGCCGGGGTACCGCTTGCAGATCTCCAGCACACCCGCCCGGAGCGCGCGCTGCTCTTCGCTGAGCGCTAGATCGATCGACGCCATCGTCACTTCCCCTTGAACTCGGGTTTCCGCTTCTCGTTGAAGGCGCGGACGCCCTCGAGACGGTCCTCGGTCACGACGGTCGCATTATAGGCCTCGATCGCGAGGATCATGGCGGTGTCGAGGTCCGTCTCGGCGCCGTAGGCGATGGCCTTCTTCGCCTGACGCACGGCGATGGGCCCGTTCCTGGCGATCGTGCCGGCGATCTGGGTCGCCGTCGCGCGCGCCTGGCCCGGCGGAACCAGGTGGTTGACGAGGCCCGCCGCCTTGGCCTCGTCGGCCCGCATGCGGCGCCCCGTGAAGATCAGCTCCTTGGCGAGCGGCGCGCCTACGATCCGCGGCAGGAGCTGGGTGCCGCCGATGCCGGGAAAGATCCCGAGCGTCGTCTCCGGCACGCCAAAGACCGCCGTCTCGCTCGCGACGATGAAGTCCGACAGGATCGCGAGCTCGCATCCCCCGGCGAGGGCGAATCCCTCGACCGCCGCGATCACCGGGACCGGGCACCGGAGCACGCGGAACGCCGCCTGCTCGAAGATCACGTGCTGCGCGCGCCACGCCTCGTCGGTCATCGCGTTGCGTTCCTTGAGATCGCCCCCCGCGCAGAACGCCCGATCGCCAGCACCGGTGAAGACGACCACTCGTACGTTGGGATCGTGCTGCAGACCGTCGAAGCAGGCGAGCAGATCCTCGCCCATCGCCGTGTTCATGGCGTTCATCTGCTCCGGGCGGTTCAGCGTCACCGTGACGATCCGCTGGTCGTCCGAGCGCGTGACGAGGAGGTGGCGATAGGTCGCGGCGCTCACTGGATGACGCCGTTGCCCCGGAGACTCCGGACGTCGTCGAGCGTGTAGCCGAGCCAGGTGAGGACGTCGCTGCTGTGCTCGCCGAGGAGTGGAGGGACGCGGCGGACCGTCGGCCGGATTCCGTCCCAGGTGAGCGGCAGGCCGATGCTCCGGTACTCGGGCAAGCGCGGGTGGTGGGCACCGACGAGCACGCCGCTCTCGAGCGTCTGCGGCTCGTCCAGCATCTGGTCCACGGTCAGGATCGGGGCCGCCGGCACCCCGGCGACGCGGAGCGCGTCGACGAGCTCGGCCGCCTTCCGCTCGCGCGTCCGCTTCGAGAGCGCCTCGACGAGCGCCGCGCGATTCGTCACCCGCGCGGGATTGTCCTTGAACCGCTCGTCGGCGACGAGCTCGGGGCAACCGAGCGCCACCGCGAGACGCGCGAACAACGCGTCGGAGGCCGCGCCGATCATCGCGAAGCCGTCGGACGTCGGGAACGCCTGGTACGGCGCGATCATCGCGGTCCCCGAGCCCTGCGGCTGGGGCACCTCGCGCGAGGCGAGATAGCCCATGGCGTGATAGGACATCCACATCAGCGCCGTCTCGAAGAGCGCCGTCGTGACCTCGACGGCGCGCCCGGTCGCGTCGCGCTGGCGAAGCGCGGCGACCACGCCGAGGGCCGCCCACATCCCGGTGCCCATGTCGACGATCGACGTCCCAACCCGGGCCGGCTCCATCCCGGGATGGCCATTCACCGACATCAGGCCGCTGTACGCTTGCATCAACGGATCGTATCCGGGCAGGTGCCGGAGCGGCCCCCGCGCTCCGAATGCGGTGATCGAGCAGTAGACGATCCTCGGATTGAGGCGGACAGCCCCGGCGAAGTCGAGGCCGAGCTCGTCGACGGCCCCGGGCCGGAGGCTCTGGACGAACACATCGGCCCGACGGACCAGTCGCTGCAGGATCTCGAGCCCGCCCGGGGACTTGAGATCGAGGGCCAGGCTCTTCTTGTTGCGATTCAGCGCGATGAACGTCGCGCTCTCCTGGCCCCAGTAGGGCGGCGCCCACGCCCTCGCGTCGTCGCCACGTCCCGGCCGCTCGACCTTGATGACCTCGGCTCCCATGTCCCCGAGAATCTGGGTGCAAAAGGGCCCGGCGACGTTCTGGGTCAGATCGGCAACGACCATGCCTTCGAGCGGGTGCGCCACGCCAGGAGTCTATCATCGCGAGACCATGCAGCACTGGGCCGGACCCTGGGGGGAGAGGGGCCCCCTCCCGGACTGTTTGACACCTGCCGGGAGCCCCGCGTTAGAATCAATTTCAATCCCATGGCGCTGAACGCCGACGACCTGGCCAAACGTCTCACCGCGTTGAATGAAAGGTTCTCGGGCCTGGCAGCAACGCTCGCCCAGACGGCCCAGCAGATTCAGGCGTCCGGCGCCCTGCCCCCCGAATCCCTGCTCGACGAAATCACGAGGGTCCGCACCGACTTCGTGGACGTCCGCCATCGGGTTCTGGAGGCCGCGCGGTCGCTTTCGATCAACGCTCCAGGGATGGCGGAGATCGATGGCCTCAAAGCGCTCGAACCCGTGCTCGAGACGGTGGTGCAGGCGCTCGCCATTCAGGAGAAGAAGGCCGCCCTGGCCGAGGCACGCACACGGGTCCTGGCGGTGCTCGACCGGGTGCTGACAGTCTCCCACGTCGATGGCCCGAGCTTCCCGGCGCTCGTCCAGTGCCTGGCCAAGGCCAAGGAGATCCGTGAGGCCGCCCTCGACCCCAAGGCGTTCGACACGGAGAATGCACCCGCGTTCCTCGAGAGCACGCCGTCGTTCGCCGCGCTGCTCTCGATCATCGAAGGACGCGACGCCCTCGACGACGAGAAGTTCGCCGCCCTCGACGAGACCGTGACGCAGTCCTTCGGCAGGACCCTGGCGGTCGCGGCGGCGCGCGGCAAGCTCGTGATCGGCGCCCCGCCGCCCGCCCCGGCCGTTGAACGGCCGGTCGCGCCGGCGCCAAGAGAACCGGCGGCTCGACCCGCGGCGGCCGCGCCGGCGCCCGTCGCGGCCAGCGTCCCTGTGGTGAGGGCCGGCGCCGAGCTCGAGGCGGCCCAGGCGGTCGAGCACGCCGCGCAAGACGAAGCCGCGCAGTGGTGGGTCTCGGCGTGGGCGCGCTGGACGAGCTGGAGGGGCACGCTCGCCTTCGCGGATGCCGTCAAGGAGGAGCTCGGCAAGTACAGCTACGTGCTGAGCGTCCCGATCCAGAAGAGCACCGACTACGAGGAAGGCCTCCTGGCGTACGGCTACTCGATCCTCCTCGAGCACATCGAGCACAAGTACTCGGGCTTCGTCAACAAGGCGCTCAACAGCCTCAAGACGTTTCAGCCCGGCTCCGCCGGCCAGCCGAAGTCCGTGGGCGCGCACCTCTACAACATCCTCGTGAGCGATGGACACCTGCCCGAGCAGTATCCCGAGTTCGTCAAGGCCGTCCTGCTCGCCGCCGTGCCGGAGCCCGGCCTCTGGACCCACGCGCGGATTCTCGAGTCGACCACCGAGACGCGCATCTTCACGCACCCGAGCAACCGGATCGGTGATCCCGAGCACAATTCGCAGCGGCTGACGCAGGAGCGACAGCGATTCGCCGACCATCGGTTCCCGGTCGTCGTGGCGCCGTTCACGACGCGATTCTTCGCCATCGCCGCCGATCTCAGGGAGCCGCGCTCGATCGACGTGAAGCTCACAGACGGCCGCAACGACTCCGATCACGCGTGGCTTCTGACCATGCCACCGGTCGGACGAGCCGATCTCAAGTCGGAAGTGTTACGGCTCTTCCCGGAGGGGACGTCAGTGCCGGGGCTGGGGCGGGACTACGCGACTCTGTGGGTGGCGGTGTTCAATCCCGATCCGCACACGGAGAAGAAATACGAGCTGACGTTGAGCCTCAAGCAGTCCGCCAAGCAGTCAGCCGGTACCTTCCGCTCGGCGCGAACCGCCTGAGGTTCAGGGTTTCGCGGGGTCGACCGCTTTCGGGGGCTCCACCGGCTTCGGTGGCTCGGGCGGCTTCACGTGGTCGGCCAGCTTCGGTTGTTCGCCCACGCCCGAGCGCTCGAAGGGGCTCCGGCGTGGTGTGATCCCGAGCTTCGCGGCGATGTGCGCCATCGCCTGCGCGATCTCGTCCTTCTCGAGCCGGAGCACGTGATTCTCGCGCTTGAGATCCTCGATGTCCTTGTGGAGCTTTTCCAGTTCCTTCTGCGCCGCCGTAGCCCGCTCGCCAGCCTCGTGGTCGCCAGCCATCAGCTCGGGCAGGAGACCAAAGACCTGTCGCGTCTCCTCGATCCACTTCGCTACTCGCTCTCGCGCTTCAGCAGCGGATGCAGGGTCCATCGCCATCCTCGTCTGCTCCGGGGCGCGTTCCGTCGCCACATGTATGGCCGGGAGGCCGACGGCAGCCTGCTAGCCCAAGGTTGGAACACCAGTAGAATAGCAGCCTAGCATCCGCGTTCCGAAATTAGCAAACAAGCGGCCGGGCAGTCTCAGGGCGTGGCGGGTGCGGCGAGCAGCGCCTCGATGAACCTTCGTCCAGCCGGGCCGTCCCACGGTCGCGGCCCGGTGGCACGTCCGACCAGCCGTCCCTGGCGGTCGACGATGTAGACCGTCGGCGGGCCCCAGACCCCGTACACCTTCCCGGTCACGTCGCCGCTCTCGTCGAGCAGCACCGGCGCGGTGTAGCCCCGCTCCCTGACGGTCTGCCGGACGCGCTCTGGGTCCTCCCGGAAATCGATGAGCAGGACTTCCAGTCCCTTACCGCGAAAATCTCGGTGGAGCTTCTGGACGGGAGGCAACTCCTCCCGGCAGGTCGGTCACCAGGTGGCCCAGAAGAAGAGCATCACGACCTTGCCCCGAAGATCGGCGAGGCTGACCGACTTGCCGGCGAGATCCGGCAGCGCGAAGGCCGGTGCCGGTTTCGGCGGCGTGTACGGCTGAACCTGCATGCTTGCGAAGTCGGGCGGGGTGGCCGCCCTGGGGGCGATCACCGCCGCGGCCACGAGGGCCACGGTCAAGCTCGCGATACGGACCCAAGGTCTCATGGGCGCAGGGTACCTCAGGACGCCGGCTCGCGCTATTTCCGCTGCCGGAGCGCCTGCATCACGCGCTCTGGTGTGATCGGCTGGTCGGTCAGCATCACGCCCAGCGGCGCCAGCGCGTCGTTGACCGCGTTGAGGATCGCCGCGGGGGCCCCGGTCGCTCCCGCCTCGCCGGCGCCCTTGAAGCCGCCGGCGATTCCCGGCGCGGGGGTCTCGAGGTGGTGCATCTCGAGCGGTGGAACGTCGACGAAGGTCGGCACCGCGTAGTCCATCAGCGTTGCGGAGAGGAGCTGCCCGGCGTCGTCATAGCGACAATGCTCGCTGAGCGCTCCGCCGAGTCCCTGGGCGATCCCGCCGGCGACCTGGCCCTCCACGAGTGCCGGATTCACGATCCGCCCGCAGTCGTCGACGGCGACGTACCGCACCACCTGGACCCGACCGGTCTCGATGTCCACCTCGGCGACGGCGAGGTGCGCGCCGTTGGTGAACGTCCACGCCGCTGGATTCGTGTAGTGCACGGTCGCCTCGAGACTCGGCTCCACGCCTCGGAGCTCGTTCGACCGGAAGTGGGCCGTGCGGGCGAGCTCTCCGAAGCTCAGGCCGCGCTCGGGACTGCCGCGGACCATCGCGCGTCCATCGCGCAGCTCCAGGTCGTCGACGTGCGCCTCCAGGAGGGCCGCGGCGACCGTGCGGATCCGCTCGCCGAGCGCGCGCGCCGCGAGCAGGGTGGCGCTGCCGCCGATCGGCATGCCGCGGCTCGCCCAGGTGCCTCCGCCGTAGGGCACCACGGCCGTGTCACCGGAGAGCACGGCGATACGGTCGAGCGGCATGTCCAGCTCGTCCGCGATGATCTGCGCGAGCGCCGTGTGGGTGCCCTGCCCCTGGTTGGTGACGCCGACCAGCGCCGTGACGGCACCACCCGGCTCGAGGCGCACCGTCGTCCCCTCCTGGCCCGAGATCGGTGCGCCGCCGACCCCGTAGAACTGGGCACCCGGACCGGTCAGCTCGACGAAGCACGAGAGCCCGATTCCGAGATGCCGTCCTTCCGCGCGGGCCGTCGCCTGCTCCCGTCGCAGGCGGTCATAGGACGCGACGTCCAGGAGACGTGCCAGCGCCGCGTGGTAGCTGCCGCTGTCGTACACGTTGCCGGTCGCCGAGGTGTACGGGAGCTCTTCGGGTCGTACGAGGTTGCGGCGGCGCACCTCGGCGGGGTCGAGTCCGAGATCGCGCGCGATCAGATCGATCATGCTCTCGGTCACGGCGGTGGCGATCGGGTGTCCCACGGCGCGGTACTGCGAGGTGACGACCTTGTTCTGCGTCACGACGCGCAGGGCGGCGTCGTAGTTGCGCACGCGATAGGGGCCCGGGAGGAGACGGAGCACCTGGCCTCCCTCGACCACGCTCGAGCGGGGATAGGCGGAGTACGGCCCCACCGCCGCCGTGATCGACGCCCGCATCGCCGTCAGCATACCGTCGCCATCGGCCGCAACCTCGACACGGATCGTCTGCTCGCGCGCGTGAATGTCGGACAGGAAGGACTCGCGACGGCCGGCGACGAACTTGACGGGGCGACCGAGCCTCAGGGCCATCGCGCAGGCGGCCATGTCGTCCTGATAGACGTGAATCTTGATGCCGAAGCTGCCGCCGACATCGGGGGCGATGACGCGGAGACGGTGCTCGGGGAGGTCGAAGAGCTCGGCGAGCACCGCCTGCATCATGTGCGGAACCTGCGTTGAGATCCAGACCGTGAGCGAGCGCGTCGCGGGCTCGTAGTCGGCGACGAGGCCCCGTGGCTCGAGCGGAACGCCGGTGTGGCGGCCCGTCGTGAACGTGCGCGCCCACGTCCGGTGAGCGCGGGCGAACGCGCGGTCGGCGTCGCCGGCGGAGAGTCGCGTCTCGTAGAGAAGATTGTCGCCGAGCTCCGGGTGGATCAGGGGCGCGCCGGCGGCGAGCGCTGCGTCGGGCGTGAGCACCGCGGGCAGCGGCTCGTACTGCACGTCGACGAGCGCCGCGGCGTCGTCGGCGGCCGCCCGGCTCACGGCGGCGATCGCCACGATCGGTTCGCCGACGTAGAGCACGCGCTCGACGGCGAGCGGAAGCATGGCGCCCGTCTTCATGCCCTTGTAGTGGAGGAGGATGCCGCGGTACGGCTTGCAGAGCCTGGCGACGGCATCGCCGCTGAGCACGCCGACGACGCCGGGCACGCGGCGCGCGGCGTCGACACCGACGCGGGCGAGGCGCGCATGGGCGTGAACGCTGCGAACGAAGGCGACGTGGACCATGCGCGGCAGCGTCAGGTCGTCCACGTACCGGCCGCGCCCGGTGAGCAGGCGCGGGTCGTCGCCGCGTTTCACGCGCGCTCCGATGCGGCCCGCCGGCGCCGACACGGCGGGAATCTATCACGATTGACACCCGCGGACCGGCCCCCTATCATCGGCGCGATCTGAGCGAGTTTTCACACACCTGCACCGACGGAGGTGGTCATGCATCGACGTCAGTTCCTGACGACCGCAACGGCCGGGGCAACCGTCCTGGCCTTCCCCGCTGTTCTGCGCGCGCAGAGCAAGGAGCCGATCCGTATCGGATTCCCGCTGCCTCTGACGGGCACGTTCGCCGCCATCGCCGCCGATTTGCAGAAAGGCGCCCAGCTCGCCATGGAAGAGCTCAACGCCAAGGGCGGCGTGATGGGTCGCAAGATCGAGGTCCTGTTCCGTGACGACGAGCTCAAGCCGGCCGTCGGTGCCCAGCGCACCAAGGAGCTGATCGAGAACCAGAAGGTGGACTTCGTCGTGGGCGGTCTGGCCGCCCACGTGCAGATGGCGATCAACGAGCAGACCAAGGCGGCGAAGAAGCTCTATATCTCGGTGAGCCAGTCCGACGAGATCAGCGCCAAGCCCGACACGAGCCCCCTGACCTTCCACGAGGCGCTGAACCCGACGATCACCAGCCGCGCGATGGCCAGCTACGGCATCCAGAACCTGGGCAAGAAATGGTGGGTCGTCTACGCCGACTACGCCTGGGGTAAGCAGAACAACGCGGTGTTCACGGCGGCCATCACCAAGCTCGGTGGGACCATTCTCGGGAGCACGCCGTATCCGCTCGGCAAACCCGAGTTCTCGGCGCACCTCCCGAAGATCCAGGCCGCCAGACCCGAGGTGATCTACGCCGTCACCCCGGGCGCCGACAACGTTCCTTTCCTGAAACAGGCGATCAGCTTCGGCCTGAAGAAGGACGCGAAGATCGCTCAGCCGCTTCACTTCCTCTACTACACGAAGGAGGGCGGCGCCGAAGTCTTCCAGGACATCTACGGGGCTACCCACTTCTGCCACGAGCTGGCCGACACCATGCCCCAGGCCAAGCGCTACGTCGAAGCCTTCACGAGGCAGTTCAAGACGCCCCCGGACGCGTACTCCGGCTACGGCTACAACGGCATCATGGAAGTGGCCCGCGGCGTCGAGCTGTCCAAGTCGACCGACTCCGACGCGGTGGCCAACGCGCTCCGCAAGAACCGCGAGTACGACCACTACAAGGGCAAGCAGTGGTGGCGGGCCTGCGACAACAAGTCCTTCCAAGACCTCTGGATCCTCAAGGTCCGCTCACCGCAGCAGGTGAAGGGCGAGTGGGGCTTGTTCGACGTCATCGGCAAAGTAGCGGCCAACGAGGAGCTGGATCGGACGTGCGCCGAGAAGGGGTTCGCATAGCGGCGTGCTCGACGTCTCCCTGTCCGCGCTCGCCGCTCAGGTGTTCACCGGGCTCGTCCTGGGCGGGATCCTGGTTCTGATGGCCATCGGTCTCAGCCTGATCTTCGGGCTGATGACGGTCGTGAACTTCGCTCACGGCGCCTTCTACATGCTCGGGGCCTACGTCGCGTTCTCCGTGCTCGGGCTGACGAGGAGTTTCTGGGCGACGCTGGTCCTGGCGCCGCTGGTGGTGGGCTCGCTCGGCCTTCTGGTCGAGCGGTTCCTGATCCGGCGGCTCTACGGACGCAGTCCGGACGACCCCCTGCTGCTGACGTTCGGGCTGTCGCTGGCCATGGTGGAAGGCGTGAAGCTCCTGTGGGGGAAGATCGGCCTCACCGTCGACCCGCCGAAGCAGCTGGCCGGCGCCGCCGATCTTGGCTTCATGAATTTTCCGATCTACCGACTGTTCGTCATCGCCGTGACCGCGGCCGTCCTGGTGGCACTCTGGTTGTTCCTCGAGAAGACCAACATCGGGCTCATCATTCGGGCGGGCTCGCGCGACGCCCTGATGGTCCGCGCCCTCGGCCTGGACCTCAACCGCATCTGGCTCCTCGTCTTCGGGATCGGGATCGGCATGGCTGGTCTTGCAGGCGTTCTCGCGGGCCCGATGCGCGGGGTCTACGCCGAGATGGGCGTGGAAATCATCATCGACTGCTTCGTGGTGGTGGTGGTCGGCGGCATGGGCAGCCTGGCCGGCGCCATCGTGGCCGGTCTGCTCATCGGCGAGATCGTCAGCCTCACGACGTTCTTCGCCCCCAGGCTCGCCGAGATCGTCGTCTTCGTCGTGATGGCGGTGGTGCTGCTCGTCCGTCCGAGCGGACTCTTCGGCGAGGCGGGTCTGGCGGAATGATCCGGGAGGTGTTCCGACGGCTGACGACGTGGGTGACCGTCCACCCCATCGTCTCCTTCATCCTCTTCTTCGCCGTCTTTCCGTTTCTCGTCCCTTACCAGTCGCTCGCGACGCAGGTGTTGATCTTCGGTCTCTTCGCTCTCGGCTTCAACCTCCTCTATGGCTACACCGGGCTCCTTTCGTTCGGTCATGCCGCCTACTATGGGCTCGGCGCGTACGGAACCGGCGTCGCCCTGGCCAAGCTCAAGCTGACGTCGCTGTGGGTCGCCCTCGGCCTCGGCTTCGGGGCGGCGATGGTTGGCGGCGCCCTGGTGGGGTTCTTCTGCCTGCGCCGGCGCGGCATCTATTTCGCGATGCTCACACTCGCCTTCGCACAGATGCTCTACTTCATCGCCTTCCACGCCTCCGACTTGACGGGCGGCGACGACGGCCTACGCGGCATCCCGCTGCATCCGCTCGCGTTGCCCGGCGTGTCCGTGTCGCTCCGCCACCCCCTGGCCTTCTACTTCTTCGCGTATGTGCTGGTGGTGCTCGCGGTGGCCGCCCTCAAGCGCATCCTGGACTCGCCGTTCGGCGCCGTGCTGCAGGCGATCCGCGAGAACAGCGATCGCGCCGTCGCGTGCGGCTACGACATCAACCGGATCAAGTTGTTGTCGTTTGTTTTCTCCGCTTCGTTCGCGGGACTCGCCGGCGCGCTCGACGCGCTCCGCCTCACCGTCGTGCCCGTCGATTCGCTCTACTACACCACGTCAGCGCAGGTCGTCATCATGACGCTGCTCGGAGGCGCGGGGACGTTCTTCGGTCCCTTCGTGGGCGCCGCGGCCTACCTCGTGCTGGCCGACCGCCTCAGCATCTTCTTCGAGTTCTGGCCGCTCGTGATCGGCGTGATCTTCATGGCGTTCGTCCTGTTCCTTCCCCGCGGGATCTGGGGCACACTGACGGGGCCCGGGGTCCAGCGATGAGCCAGATCCGACCGACGTTGTACGAGCCGCGGGCCGTCGCGGGCCGGAGCGCCGCCGTCCGAGGTGAGTCGAGATGAACGTCGTCGAGCGCGCCGAACAACTGACGCGAGAGCGGATCGCTCAGCGGGCCGGTGACTACGACGTCGCCGGCGCGAATCCGGTGGAGAGTTGGCGTGATCTCTGGCGGGAAGGCCTGCTGGCGGGCACCATCCCGACCGGGTACGGCGGCCTGGGGCTCGACATGGCGACCTACGTCGCGGTCATTCGCGCGGTGGCCCGTGGCTGCGCCAGCACCGCCATGACCGTCCACATGCACTCCACCGTCATGCGGTTCATCGACGCGCTCGGCACCGGCGCCCAGAAGCGACGGTACTTCGACGAGGTGGTGCGGGACGGCAAGCTCTTCGGAAGCTGGGGCAGCGAGCCCGCCGTGAGCCTCTCCCGCACCCTGCTCATGGAGACGGTGATCCGCCAGGACAGCGCCGGCTACGTGGTGGACGGCGTCAAGCACTTCTGCACCATGGCCCTGGGCGCCTCGTACTACATGGTCTGGTGCGCCCTCGACGGCGGCACCGACATGGCGAAGTCGCTCCAGCTGGCGCTGGTGCCCGCAAACACACCTGGTATCACCACGGACGGCAAGTGGGACACGCTGGGCATGCGCGCGACCTTCAGTCCGTCGGTCACCTTCACCGGGGTGCGCGTTCCCGGCGACGGGATGCTCGGCGATCCGGGCGCCGCGATCCGGGGGGGTATCATCGAGAGCTTTGCCCTCGGCTACGCGGCGGTGTACCTCGGCATCGCCGAGTCCGCGCTGGCCTTCGCGATGGACTACGCCAAGAAGCGCGTCGTGAGGCCGGAGAACATCGCCGTCGCCGCGGATCCGACCGTCCAGCGCCACGTCGGCGAGCTGGCCGCGCAGCTCGACGCAGCCGGTCTGGTCGTCGCGGACTCCGCGGCGCGCTGGGATGCCGCCGACGTGCTCGAGCGTGGACCGCTCGCCAATCGAGCGAAGTACATGACGACCGAGGTCGGCCTGCACGTCACCTCGAAGGTCATCCAGATCGTCGGTGGCCGGGGCGCGTACAAAGACTACCCGGCCGAGCGCGCGTTCCGTGATCTCAGAACCTGCACGCTGATGCCGCCGACCGTCGATCGAATGCTCGAGGCCATCGGCAAGAGCGCGCTCGGGCTCGATGCGTCGATGTTCAACGTGTCCTAATCGAAGGAATCTCTCGCCGACGAGTATGTCGATCGGTTGCGCCGGCAAAAGCCGGCGCTCGAACCGTAGCCAATCTGACGAGGTCGTCGACTAAATAGTTTTGGCCGACCGTTAGTCTAATCCGGGCAGAAGGGGAGGTCAGAGGCATAGCTTCCCCGGAAGGGACTGACATGAAAAAGCTCACGGTCCTTGCGGTCTTGATGGCGTTGCTCGTCCCCGGCGCGGCATTCGCGGGGTCGTCGACCGATGCAGCGCTCGGCCTCGGTGCCTTCGCCGTCTTCAACCAGATCATCTCGGGCACGGGCATCTTCGGTGGTTACCATCCGGCTCCCCAGCCGGTCGTCGTGCAGCCTCCGGTCCGTCCGCACGTGATCGTTCGCGAGTACTATCCGGTCTACGTCCAGCCCCCGACGTACTACGCGCCAGCACCGGTCTACTACCCACCGGTCCACTATGCGCCGGCGCGCGCGGTCGTGATCAAAGAGCGTGGCTGGGCGCCCGGCCACGGCAGGAACGGCCACCGCTGGCACGGACGCGACTGAGATAGTTCCGAAGCTTCGCCGCCGGGATCCCGACGCTAGATCTCGAGGAAGCGCTGCTGGACCGTCGGGTCCCGGCGGAGCGCGTCGGGCGTGCCCTCGAACTGGATCCGCCCCTGGTCCATGACGTACAGGCGATGTGAGAGAGCCAGCGCGACTTCGAGGGTCTGCTCCACCAACAAGATCGTGGTGCCCCGCCGGTTGATGGCGGCGAGGATCTCGGTGAGGTTCTGGACGAGCAGGGGCGCCAGTCCCTCGGTCGGCTCGTCCACCAGCATGACCGACGGCCGACTCACCATTCCGCGAGCGATGGCGAGCATCTGCTGCTCGCCGCCCGAGAGGAACCGGCCGCGGTGCTCGATGCGCTCGCGCAGCCGGGGGAAATAGTCGAAGACCTCCTCCAGTACCTCGGCGTCGCCGTTCCGCGCCGAGGCGCCGAGCATTCCGAGCCGGAGGTTCTCCAGCACCGTGAGGTTCGGCAGCACCCGCCGCTCCTCGGGAATCCACGCGATGCCACGACGCGCGATCTCGTGGGTCCCCAGCGGCGTGAGGTCCTCGCCGCGCAACCGCACGTGGCCCCGCCGGGGTCGCGCGAGCCCCATGATCGAGCGGAGCGTCGTCGTTTTGCCGGCGCCGTTACGCCCGATGAGCGTGACCACCTCGCCCTCGGCGACCGTCAGCGACACGCCCTGGAGAATGTGGGCTTCGCCGTAGTAGGTGTGGATGTCCTCGACGGCGAGCAGGCTCATCGGCCGGCGCCTAGATAGGTCTGTTGCACGCGCTCGTTGGCGCGGATCTCCTCCGGCGTGCCCTCGGCGAGCACCTGGCCCTGGTGGAGCACCGTGATGCGGTCGGATATCCGCATCACCACCTTCATCTTGTGCTCGACCAGCACCACCGTGCGCCCGGCGCCCAGCTCGCGGATCAGTCCCATCGTCGAGTCGGTCTCCTCCGGGCTCATGCCCGCGGTGGGCTCGTCGAGGAGCAGCAGGGTGGGATCGGACGCGAGCGCGATGGCGAGCTCGAGGTGGCGCTTCTCGCCGTGGGAGAGATGCGCGGCGAGCATGTCGAGCTTGCTCGCGAGCCCGATCGATTTCAGGATCGCGGCGGCGCGGTCGCGCACGTCGGTGAGCCGATCGGAGCGCGACCAGAAATTGAAGGACCTCGCATAGCCCTGCACGGCGACCCGCACGTTCTCGAGCACGCTGAGATGCGGGAAGACGTTGGTGATCTGATACGACTTCGCGATGCCCAGCCGCGCCGTGGCGTGCTGGGGCATCCCGGTGATGTCCGCGCCGTCGAACCAGATCCGGCCGGAGGTCGGTACCGTCTCGCCGGAGATCAGACGGAAGAAGGTCGTCTTGCCGGCCCCGTTGGGGCCGATGATCGACCGCAGCTCGCCCCGCCGGACGCTGACGTCGACGTCGGACACCGCCAGCAGGCTGCCGTACGCGCGCGTGAGGCGCTCGGTGCGCAGCAGGACGGCGTCGGGCATAGCGGGAGAGTGCACGGGGGGCTTCGCCGTGTCAAGGCACCGAGGTGTGCTATCGTTCCGCGCGGACATGGCCCGTCACGCGGTACCCACGCGGTGGAAGAGCGGGATGATCGAGATCGGTGCCCGGGTCTTCGCCTACGTGCAGGGGGCGGGCATCGATCCGAGCGGCGACACCGGCGTCGCCAACGCCGGGCTCATCGTCGGACCCGAGACCGCGGTGGCCGTGGACGCGCTGATGGTCCCCTCCATGACGAAGCGCCTCGTGGCGGCCATCAAGAAGACGACGCGCCGACCGATCGCCCAGCTCATCAACACCCACCACCACCTCGACCACACCGGCGGCAACCGGTTCTTCCGGGGCGCGACGATCGTGGCGAGCGAGAAGTGTCGCGAGGCGCTCGCCCCCGGATTTCCACCCCTGCCGCTGCTCCAGCGCTTCATGCCGCGATTCGCCGCCGAGTTCGCGAAGCTCGAGGTCGTGCTGCCGACGGTGACCTTCGACGATCGCATGGTCCTCCACGACGGCGATCGGGAGATCCAGCTCTGGCACCCGGGCTTCGCTGCGCACACGGTCGGCGATGCCGTCGCGTACCTCCCGAAGGAGCGGATCCTGTTCGCCGGCGACATCGCGTTCCACTACGTCACACCGCTCGCCTTCCAGGGCCACGTCGGCAACTGGATCAAGGCCGCCGACCGCCTGCTGCGCTACGAGGCGGACGTCATCGTGCCCGGCCACGGCCCTATCGGCACCAGGACGGATCTCAAGCACATGCGCGAGTACCTGGCCCTGGTTCGGCGCGAGGCCAAGCGGCGCTTCGACGCCGGAATGCCGGCGGAGGCCGCGGCCGGCGACATCAAGCTCGGCGTGTACGCGTCCTGGAGCGACGCCGAGCGCATCCTGCCGAACGTCATGCGCTGCTACCAGGAGTTCCGTGACGAGCTGGACCAGCCGATGGACCTGCCGCGCATGCTTGCGGGCATGGAGCGATTGCGCGGCAAGGGCGCCGCGCACGCCTGCGTGTGAGGGGAGCGCGGGCGCCGCGAGCCCGGCTCAGCTGCGGCCCGACAGCTCCTTGCGCACGAGGGCGGCGCCGGCGGCCAGGGCCGCGAGCTTCTGGTTGCACATGGAGCGCGGCGACCAGCCGAAGCCGCAGTCGGGATTCACGGTCAGCTTCTCGGCCGGGCACACCTGGAGCACGCGCCGGATCCGCGTCGCCACCTCCTCGACGGTGTCCTGGTTGAACCCCTTCACGTCGATCACACCCGCCCCGAGCTCGCGGCCCTCGCCGTAACGCTTCCACAGGTCGAGCTCGCTGAGCTCCCGGCCCGCGAACTCCAGGACGAGCTGGTCGGCGCGTGCCTTGAGCAGTCCGGGGAAGTACGCCTCGTAGGAGCGGCTGAAGCGCGAGCGGCCGAACCGGTTGCCGAAGCAGATGTGGAAGGCGAGCTTCGCCTTGACGCCCGCGGTGGCCACATTGAAGAGCCGGGCCATCTCCTCGCCGGAGACGTTGCCGCGCGCCGGCTCGTCCAGCTGGATGAAGTCGGCGCCGGCCGCGACGAGCCCGCGCAGCTCCTCGTTGATGACCTCGGCGAAGCGCTCCGCCACGTCGACGACGCTCTTGTAGAGCTTGCCCGGATGGATTCGCGAGCCGAACGTGAGCGGGCCGGCGCAGGTCGCCTTGGTGTGTCGCGTGGTGTGGGCGCGGAGGAATTCGAACTCCTTGACGATGCCGAGTCCACCCGGTGGCGTCTCGATGCGGCCGACCGCCTCGTAGCGCGTCTGCTGGTCGTAGCCCCACGGGCCCGCCTTGCGGCGGACGGGGAGGGGCTCGATGCCCTTGATGATGGCGTAGTAGGAGTCGACGTAGCCGTCCAGCCGGCGGACCTCGCCGTCGGTGATGATGTCGATCCCGGCCCGCTCCATGTCGCGGATGGCGGTGTTCGCGGCGTCGTCGAACATCTCTTCCATGTCGCCGGGGCCAAAGTCGCCCTGCTCGAGGGCCTTGACCGAGGCGAACCACCAGCCGGGCTTGCCGTGCGAGCCGACGACCGCAGTCGGGATCAGGGGCAAGGTGGCCTCGGAGAGATTCGTCATCGCGGAGCACCTCCGATTATCCGTGAAACGGTGGTATCCCGCCAGGCGTCGTCGGGCGGTCCGTCGAAAATGATCTCGCCGCGCTCGATGACGTAGAGTCGGGTCGTGTAGTCGGGCACGTGGTGGATGTTGGACTCGGCGATGAGGATCGCGCGGCCGAGCCTCGTGATCGCGGCAATGCCGAGGCTCACGGCGGGAATGATGGCGGGGGACAGACCTTCGAACGGCTCGTCGAGCAGCAGGAGCTCGGGGTCGAGGGCCAGGGCGCGGGCGATCGAGAGCATCTTGCGTTCGCCCCCGCTCATCGCGGGGCCCTTGCGCGCCATATAGCGACGAAGCCCCGGAAACACGTCGTAGGCCAGCTCGATGCGCTCGGCGGCGGGGCGGCCTCCCGGCCGCGTCCAGGTTGCGATCTCGATGTTCTCGGCGACGGTGAGATCCGAGAAGATGGCGGAGTCCTCGGGGGCCCAGCCGAGCCCGAGCAAGGCGATCTCGTGGGTGCGGCGGCCGTGGATGGGCTGGCCCCGGAACTCGACCCGACCCGCTCGCGGCCGGTGATAGCCCATGATCGTCCTGAGGGTCGTCGTCTTGCCCGAGCCGTTGCGACCCACCAGGCAGATGACTTCGCGGGCGCCGACCTCGAGCGACACGTGGCGCAGGATGTGACTCGTCTGGATGAAGACGTCGACGTCGGTGACGGTCAGCATCGCACGGCGCTCAAGACGCCCGGGCCCTGCGGCCGATCACGGCGTCGATCACCCGCTGGTCGGACAGAATCGCCGCCGGCGCGGCGTCGGCCAGCACTTTGCCCTGGTGGAGCGCGATGATGCGGTCCGAGTACGCGAAGACGATGTCCATGTCGTGCTCCACCTGGATGATGGCTCGGAGCCCGATCCGCTTCGACGCCGCCACCAGGGTCTCCATGATCGCCGTCTTGTCCGCGGTGCTGACCCCCGACGTCGGCTCGTCGAGGAGGATGATCTCCGGCTTCAGCGCGAACGCGGAAGCCACGTCGAGGAGCTTCTTGTCACCCTGCGGCAAGTGTCTGGCCGGCATGTGGCGCTGGTCGCCGAGGCCGAACAGCTCGGCGACCTCGAGCGCGCCTTCCTGCACCTCGTGGTCTCCGGCCAGCGACGCGAACAGGCGGGTCCCGCGCCCGAGTCGGGCCACGACCGCGGCCTGGAGCGTCTCGAGGACCGTAAGGTCGGGGAAGATTTGGACGAGCTGGAAGGAGCGGGCCATGCCGAGCCGCGCCAGGCGCACCGGGCCGATGCCGCCGACCTCCCGGTCCTTGAAGCGCACGGTGCCCGCGCTCGGCCGCGTGATGCCGGTGAGGATGTTGATCAGCGTCGACTTGCCGGCGCCATTCGGTCCGATGATCGAGACGAACTCGCCCGCGTCGACCCCGAGGCTCACGCCGTCGAGGGCGCAGAACTCTCCGTAGAACTTCCTGAGCCCGTCCGCCTGCAGAATCATGCCCGCGACGTCGGCGCCGGGCCGCGGCGGGTCACGAGCCCCATGAGCCCCTCCGGCGCGAAGATGACGATCACCGCGAGCATCGCGCCGAAGATCAGCCGCCAGTACGGCACGATCGACATCACCCAGTTTTGTAGATAAATGAACACGAAGGCGCCGACCACGGGACCGAAGAAGCTGGCGAACCCGCCGAGGAGCGTCATGAACACAAGGTTGCCGGAGTGCGTCCAGTAGGCGAGGGTCGGGTCGACGTTCCCGGTCGGCGGACCCAGGAGCGCGCCCCCGACGGCGGCGTAGATCGCGGAGATGACGAAGGCGTAGAAGCGGTAGCGCGTGACCCCGATGCCGAGCGTCTCGGCTTTCGCGGGGTTGTCGCGGATCGTCTTGAGGCACAAACCGAACGGCGAATGGACGATGCGCCACATGCAGAGAGCCGCCAGCCCGAGCACGGCCAGCGAGTAGTAGTAGTAGGGCCCGGCGAGATAGTCGACCTTCGGCATCGCGTCGAGGCTCTGCCCGAGCAGTGACGGGCGCAGGAACGGCGTGCCCTCGTCGCCTCCGGTGAGCCGGTAGAACTTCAGGACGAACGTGTAGAAGACCATGCCGAAGGCGAGGGTGAGCATGCCGAAGTAGATCTTCACGTACCGCACGCAGAGCGCCGCGACCGGGACCGCGACCAGCGTGCCGAACGACGCCGCGGCGACGAGGATCACCTCGAGAGAACGGACCTTGCCGTGGGTCGTGAGGAACGCCCCGGTATACGCGCCGATCGCGACGAACAGCGCGTGGCCGAACGAGACGAGGCCGGTATACCCGAACAGGAGGTTGAGTCCGAGCAGGATGACCCCGTAGGCCATGAACGGCAGCATGAGCAGGACGTGGTAGGTCGACGCGACGAACGGCGCCGCGGCGACCGCGGCCGTCGCCACCGTCACGACCAGACCCCGCTTCACGTCGCGGCTCCGCCGAAGAGACCACGCGGCCGCAACACCAGCACCACGATCACGATGAGATAGATCAGCAGCATCTCGAGCTCCGGATACACGGAGATCGCGACCGAACGGAGGACACCGACGACGAGCGCGCCCACGAACGCACCTCGAATCGAGCCGAGCCCGCCGATCACGACGACGGCGAAGGCCTCGACGATCAGCTCGATGCCCATCTCGCTCATCGCCGCCGTCGCGGGGATGACGAGCGCGCCGCCGAGCGTGCCGAGGGCGGCGCCCAGCGTGAAGACCTTGGCGGAGACGCGGCGCATGTCGACGCCGAGCGCCTCGGCCATCTCGCGATTGTCGGCGGTGGCGCGCATGATGCGGCCGAAGGCGGTGCGCGTGAGGAGCCAGCCGATGGCGAGCGCGATCGCGAGGCTGGCGCCGATGACGACGAGGTTGTAGACGGGCACGGTCGCACCGAGGAGGCGGACCTGGCCGTAGGCGAGATAGAGCCCGGCGGTCGAGCGCGGCGCCGTCCCCCACGTCAGGCGGATCGCGTCCTCCATCATGAGGACGACCGCGAACGTCAGCAAGAGCTGGAAGGTCTCGTCGCGGTCGTAGACGAAGCTGAGAAGCCCGCGTTCGACGACCACGCCGACCGCCCCCACCGCGAGGCCGGCCAGCGCCAGGGGAACGATGAACAGCGCGGGCGGCCCGCCGGCGCCCGCGTACCAGCCGACGGCAGAGACGCCGACGTAGGCGCCGAGCGCGTAGAACGACCCGCACGCGAGGTTGAAGATCTTCTGGACGCCGAAGACGACCTGGAGGCCCGCGGCCACCAGGAACAGGATGCTCGCGTGGAAGACGCCGCTCAGCAGGACGTTGACGACGTGCGGGGTCATCCGGCTCCTGGCGGCCGCCGCGCCGGCTCGCGACCCGCGCTCACGCCGCTAGATCTTCCAGCCGTTGATCCACTCGAAGAGCTTCGCCCCCGCGGGCTTCATCGCCTGCTTGGTGGACACGACCTCGATGGGGCTGATCGTCACGAAGTCGTAGCCGTTCTTATGCGTCGTGATCCCCTGATAGAAGTTGCACATCTGGACGTGGTCCTCGCGCCAGCTCCGCCGGCCGGAGAGCGACTCGACCTCG
>Ga0066709_100000564_pt1 | contig 20645 bp, 21 predicted proteins | sample GraSoiAngelo_158_FD_79665 | JGI IMG/M metagenome (GOLD analysis project Ga0066709, IMG submission 79665) | Grasslands soil microbial communities from the Angelo Coastal Reserve, California, USA - 14_1009_16_30cm | ecosystem: Environmental > Terrestrial > Soil > Grasslands | place: USA...
AACCTGAGCTTGTCCGAACAGAAATCCCTCGCGCTTGGGGCATTCCTCCACGATATCGGCAACATCGCGATGGAGGATCACTTTCTTTCCAAGACCGAGAGGCATGAGACCACAGGGCAGGACCGGCTCAAACGCCATCCCGAAATCGGAGCCCGGATGATTCTCCCGCTTGGCCTTCCCGCTGAGGTGGGCCAGATCATTTCCTATCACCACGAACGGTATGACGGATCCGGCTACCCGTACGGATTGCAGGGTGAGGGAATTCCCCTGCTCGCCCGCATCGTCTCCATTGCCCAAACATTCGATCACTTGATCACGGACCACCCCACGCCGCAAGCATTGCCGATCGAAGCGGCCGTTCAACAGATCACCCTCCAGGCAGACACCCGCTTTGATCCCATGCTCACCGATGTGTTCGCGCGCGTCATCAACGAGTGCAAAGCCTCTCTCCCGGCGTTGGCGATGTCCGCGAGGCCGATGCCCATCCCCGAACTCTGAGCAGGATCGATCCCCCCATCAACTTCTTCAACGATTCCGGGACGCCTCTCCGATCATTTCGGCCGCTGTCTGGCGAACGGCCTTGGTAATCGTCAGCCCGCCCAGCATCCGGGCAATTTCTTCCTGCCGTCCAGCCTGATCGAGCTGTCTCACTCGGGTCATGGTTCTCTTGTGCTTCACCGCCTTCTCAACGACGAAATGGCACTCGGCCTGGGAGGCGATCTGTGGCAGGTGCGTAATACAGAACACCTGGTGATAGTCCGCCAAATCCCGGAGCCGTCGTCCCATCACCGCGGCCACCGCCCCGCCCACTCCTGAATCCACTTCGTCAAAAATCAGGACCGGCACGCGATCAGCTTCGGCCAGGACCGTCTTCATCGCCAACATGACCCTGGACAATTCCCCGCCTGAGGCCACGCGGGCGAGCGGCAAGAGCGGTTCGCCCTGGTTGGCCGAGAGGAGATAGTCAGCGCGGTCGCGACCTGTCGGTCCGAGAGCGGACTCGTCTCGCTCCGAATGGACCTGGATCTGGAATTGGGTCTGATCCATGCGGAGGGAGGCCAGTTCCTGCTTGACCCGGCTCTCCATTTGCTGTGCAACCCCGGCACGACGCTCGGATAGCTGCTCGGCCAGGACCTCCACACGGGTCGAGTGCTCGGCCACAGACTTCCGCAGCTCGGCCAGCCTGGTTTCGCTTGACGCGATCGCCTCGAGTTGCCTTTTCAATTCAGACAGCCGGGAGTGCAGGGCCTCTACGCTGCCTCCATACTTCTTCTTGAGCCGTTGGATCCGATCCAGCCGCTCTTCGACCTGGGCCAACCTGGCAGGGTCTTGGTCAAGGCTCTCCCGGTAGTCACGAAGCCGCTGCGACAGTTCGCGCAACGGCAGGGTCCCACTGTCACTGAGCAGCATCCAGTCCGCCGTGCCTGCATCGATCGCTCCGATTTCTTTCAGGTGATCACGAATCACTCCCAAGCTTCCCAGCACCGACGCATCGCCGCCGTACAGCAGCTCGTAGGCGCCCTGGGCCAGCTCGCTGAGCCGATGCGCATGAGCGAGCCGGTGGCGCTCGAGACTCAAGGACTCCTCTTCTCCGGGCTGCACGTTCGCCTCCTCGAGCTCGCGCGACTGAAACGTGAGGAACTCCTCACGCTGATTCTGCTCCGCGCTCGCTCGCACAGCCTCGTCGAGTTCCCGCTTGCGCGCCTGCCACTGTGCATACTCCCGCGCATACTCGTCGCGCAACGCCCTGAGATGCCCGAACGCATCCAGCGCATCAAGTTGGGCTTGCGTGGAGAGCAACGATTGCTGCTCATGCTGGCCGTGGATGTCGATGAGCGTGCCGGCGAGGCTTTGGATCACATGAAGAGGCGTGAGATTCCCGTTAAGGTATAACCGGTTCCGGCCGGTGCGTGAAAGGATACGGCGAACGATCAGCTCCGTCTCCTGTGCCCCCAACACTCCCTCGCGGCGGAGCCGGTCGGTCAGGGTCCCGGTCGGGGGAAGGGAGAAGGCCGCCTCGAGCACCGCCTCGCCGGCCTCCGAACGGATCTGGTCCGCAGATGCCCGTCCTCCGACCAGGAGCGCGATGGCATCCACAAGGATGGATTTGCCCGTCCCCGTCTCACCGGTCAGGACATGGAACCCACGCGAGAACTCTAGGGAGAGACGGTCGATGACCGCAAAGTTGGAGATGCGCAGCTCGGTGAGCACGGATGAATTTGGTGATCTAGCGATCTAGTGATTTGGTGACGTGCGGAAGGTCGATCTGGCGCGGGACCCACGAATTCACCAGATCACCAATTCACCAAATTGGACGTTCCCCGTCACGCGGTTGCAGAAGATTGCGTCAAGAGGGAATCAATGACTTCCTTGAACTGTCGCTTGGGTCTAGCGCCAACCAGCTTTTCGACCGCTTGGCCGTTCTTGAAAAACAGGATCGTAGGAATGCTCATCACCTGATAGCGGCCGGCAATTTCAGGGTTTTCGTCCGTGTTGAGCTTCATGACACGGAGTTTCCCAGCATATTCATTCGCTAATTCATCGAGGATCGGGGCGACCATTTGGCAGGGACCGCACCAAACCGCCCAGAAATCCACCATGACCAACCCTGGCGCCTTCATGACTTCGGCGTCCCAACTTCCTTCGTCTACTTTCATCGCCTGTCCCGCCACTGGATCGCCTCCTTGCCTGTGAATCAACACCACGCTGCATCCTCTCGCGAGTGCCGCGTCATCCTATCGTACCCAGCGTGAGAGTGTCAACCGAGCGCGCGCCGCCAAGAATCGCCACGATGTCCCACTCAGAGTCCTTGGGACATCTCAGGCGAACCGCGGCGGACTGCGCCCAGCGTCTTGAGGAATCCGATGAGATCGTCCAGATCCCTGGCGGTGAGTCCGGTCCAACGGGGCATCTCAGGATGGAGGGCGTTCCCGCCGGAATCGATGCCCGCCACGATCGCCGCCTTGATGGTCTCCTCGTTATAGGCCGGGCGCGTCCGGCCATTGTGTTCATTCCCGCGAGGGTCGGTCAAGAGCGGAACGGTAATGTTCGGGACAGGAATCCCGTGCATCGTGCCGCCACGTCCATCCGGACCGTGACACATCGCGCATCCGACCCCTTCCATCCCATGGCTGTTCTGGACGACCCGGCCTTGCGCCGTCACGCCGGACATGTAAATACGCTGCCCGTTCTCCAAATGAGACGCCAGCCATCGCCTAAATTCCTGTGAAGACCCGCTGGTCGCGCTCGACAGAAAAACCAGGAGGCCAGCGCTCGCGAGGAACACACGCCGCAGTGCCATGGTCCACCTCCCTCCGGTGAGGACCGCAGCCGGTCCCTCCCTTAGGTCTTACCAGCCCCAGCCGTCCGGAACACCGGCCCACCAACTGTCAGGTCTCGCCTTACGCCACGCCGTCTGCTGCTGCCACAGCCGCGTCACGGTTTTTTCATCTAGCTTGGCCGCCATGGCTGCGCTGACATCCGACTGTTTCTGGACCGCCCCCTGAATAATTTCCTTCGCGATCCGAGCGAGGACATCCGGTGGATCGACCACATCTTCGGCTCCCTTTGTCGCCAAGTTCAAATACAAGTGTTCGACCGCCACCCACCGATCGGATTTTGCGAGGTGCTCCACATAGCCGTCGATGGACTGATAGACGTACGTGAGATAGACATAGCTTTCGGCGGACGGGGCCTCGGAAACCTCGCGCTGACAGGCCTCCAGGGCTCTCCGGTAATCCCCGGCCGCGAGAAAAATCTTGGCGCGCTTGAGGTGATCGCGCGATGGTGCGGTGGACGCCTGGACAGGATCCGTCGCCAGCGCCGGCGGCAGAGCCAGGAACAGCAGGGCGAGGACCGCGGCCACAATACTGTGTCCCAGACGGTGGAGCGGGATGAGACTGCTCATCGATCACCTCCAAGGGTCAGTCATGAATCGCGCCCCCTTGGCATGTCACGGCTTGCCCATACCAGGCGGCGTATCATACCCGGGCGGGCGTCTCCCGTAGGGGCCACCGGGAGCGGCCCACGGCAAGCCCCGCTCCCCGATCAACAAGGGCTCGAGGATCGCCCGCATGACCGCCGTGCCGAAGTTCTCGGTCCAGCCGATGCCGGTCAAGCTGATCATGAAGTTGTACTGCACCCGGTCCGGGAACTGGAGATAATAGAGCCCGAGCGACCAGCATTTGCAAGGGTTCTGATAGAGGCCCACCAGATCCCACTCCGGGCTCTTTCCATTTTTGACGTCGTAATAGGTCTTGGCGCCCACTGTCCAGCCCAAAGGGGCCCTCACGGCCCCCGAGCCCGTGACGTACTGGATCTCCTCAGTCGGGGCATACACGTCGCCAAAGGAAAGCGGATTCCAGATATCGCCACGCCGAACGCGGTTCCCGTCGCGGGTATACCGCTGTCCCACTTCCACATACCACCGATTTTGCTGCTGGAATCGGAGGTCCGTATTGAACTGGCTGAACGTGCCACGGTACGGGTCGAAAAATGTGTCAATGGTGAGGGCGGACCAGACCGGAATGAGCTGGGTGATGCGTGTCATCCCAGCCACGTCTAACGAACTCGTGCCGGACGGAAGCGTGGGGGTCGGAGTTCCAATCACCGCGCGAGTCCAGATGTCGGAAAACTTCCGGCCTCGGACGGGAGACGTGGCAGGTTGGAGCGGCTGGGTGGTCGTGCCGACAAGCGGTGCGGTCGCAAAGAAATCTCGAGCCTGAGTTTGCACGCTCCCGGGGTGATAGCTCTGCGCGAACGTGAGGTCCAGCCAGTTACGAGTCCCTCGGGATCCCATCTCCAACAGCCGGTTTCGGATGGAGTAGGTCACCAGGTTTTTCTTGGGCAGATCATCTCGATCATCCACCTGCACGATCTTGGACTGATCGGAGGGAGGGACGTACTCATAGATCACGTCCGGCTCGATAGTATGGAGCAGGCTGGCGCCTTCCCCGAGCCTGAATCGTCTTGTCAGCCGCGAGGTGGCGTCCAGACTGACCCAGACGGTCTCACGATGCACCACATCCTGGGTGGCGACTCCCCTTGTGTAAAAGACCTCTCGCGGGCGCACTTGCGGAGTGACGGCGAGCACATGCCCGAGGTTTAGCGGGTCCGTCGAGAGCGTGGGCATCACGTCCGCTCGGCTCAGATTGAATCCCTCGGCCCGGTAGAAGTTGGCGATGGCGTTCTCCATGCCCAGCAAGACGGGGCCGCCGAACGGAGTCACATTGAGCAGGTTGTTTCCGATTTCCGGAAGCCGCTGGAAGGTATCTTCACCGCCCACTCCCAAGGGTTGGAGGAACTGTCCCAATAGATAGAGATTCCCGTGAGCGACTCGTTGCCGAATATCCAGGTTTGACTCGCCACTGGGAAGCGCACGCTGGGCTCCGGAATTGCTGAGTTGCTGCAGATAATCCGGGTCCGAGACGAGAAACGCCCGCGCCCGGATCAGCAGATCCGGAGTCACCTGTTGCGTATGTGAACCGGTGATCATGCCACGAGTGCGGTTGGCCTCACTGCCGGTGGGCTGCACTCCCGACACGTTCGGCAGCTCCGTTTGTTGGAGCAAGCTGAGCATCCACTGTCCCCTGGACTTCCGGTCCAGCACATACCGATAGTCCAGATCCCCGCCATATCCGAGACTACTCTTATAATCCGGCGTGATGGTCAGATCCTGGCTCGGACTGAAGGCCCAAAAATAGCTCTGCCGGTACAGCATCCCGAAACGGTTGTCATACCCCACGCTAGGAATCAGAAGGCCGCTCTTCCGAGTGGTCTGGATCGGATAGCTGAAGGTTGGGATCGGAATGAGCGGAACATCGTTCACGCAGAACCACGCGTCCTTGAGGTACACGCTTTCGCCCACGTTGAGATCCATATCCTTGAACCGGAACCGCCATGCCGGGATCTGGCCTTCATTCGCGTCGCAGTTGGTGAACGTGCCGTCCTTGATTCGATAGTGGTCCTCGGAAAACCGTTGGAGCAGGCGACCCGTCACCAGGCTGTTGGAGACCTTGTTGTAGAGCCTGCCGTCGGTGACCACCCCCGCCTCCGTGTTGACATCCAGCTCCAGCTGCTCCGACCAGAGCTCCGACGTCCCGTCCAGCAGATGCACCCGGCCGGTTGCGATCATGGTTCCGGGAAGAAGCTTGAGCGTGATGTGATCAGCGGTGAGCTTCGTCGGACCCTGGACGACGACCACGGATCCATCAGCCTCATAGGCCTCGGTTTCTTTGTGGTACTCGATGCGATCGCCGGTAATCTCGAGCGGTTGGGCGGAAGCCGGCGTGGCCGTCACGACCGTTTGGGAGCTGCTTTGAACCGAAGAGGCCGGCGGAGGAGCGGCAGTCAGGACGGAGAGACAGACGACGCAGGAGGAGCCCAGCACCGACCAGGGGCGATGGCCCATGTCAACCCCTGATGGGAGACAGCGCACACCCGCGCAGGAGGGCTTTGACTTCACCCACCAGCATCAGAGACCCAGTGATGCAGATCAGATCTTCGGGCGCAGCCAACCGCCTGGCAAGCGCAAGGGCATCGGCTGGATGCGGCGCCACATGCACGGAATCGGCACCCTCCCCAAGGGAGGCACACAGGTCCTCAACCGTCGCCGCGCGGGCCATGTTGGCCTGCGTGACAATCACGTCGTCCACGGTCGGTAGGATAGCCCGGAAAAATCCCGCTCGGTCCTTATCGCGCATCATCCCAATGACCAACAGAATGCGCGAGCCGGGATGATCCCGGCGATGGGCTGCCAGCTGCGCGGCCACCACCTCTGCCGCCGCTGGATTGTGCGCTCCATCGAGCAGGAGCGTCGGGCGGTGCTCCACAACCTCAAGCCGTCCCTCCCAGCAGACCGACCGAAGGCCCGCGCGAACCGACTCCTCAGATATCCGCACGCCCTTTGCTGCCGCCGATTCCAGCAGAGCCAGCGCGCAGGCTGCGTTGTCGAGTTGATGGGCGCCGTCCAGGGGGCAGGAGAGCTCGGCGTACGACCAACCGAGGCCTTCGTACCGAAAACACCCTCGGTCCCCTTGGGTCCGAAAGTCCGCCTCTAACCGAACGAGAGGAGCGGCCTGTTCTGAAGCGACCCGTTCGATCACTTCCGCGGCTTCCGGATGCAATCGCCCCGCTACCACCGGCACACCCCGCTTGATGATCCCGGCCTTCTCGAACGCAATCGCGCCAACGCTGTGCCCGAGGTATTCTTCGTGGTCCAACGCCACGTTCGTAATCGCCGACGCCAAGGGAACCACGACATTCGTGGCGTCAAAGCGCCCTCCCATGCCCACCTCCAGCACCACGATCTCGACCTGTGAGTCCGCAAAGAATTGCAACGCGAGGGCGGTGGTAAATTCGAAAAAGGTCGGGCTCAGGGACAACCCTGCCGCCTCTTGCAACCGTTCCGTCAGCGCAGCGACGCCATCCTCCGGGATCGGATCATCGTTCACACGGATGCGTTCGCGGAAATCCACGAGGTGGGGAGACGTATAGAGCCCCACCCGGTATCCGGCAGTCCGAAGGATGGCCGCCGTCATCGCCGCCGTGGATCCCTTCCCGTTCGTTCCGCCGATATGGAGCGTGTGATACCGCTCCTGCGGTCTGCCCAGTCTCGCCAGCAGCCCGGCGATGGTCTCAAGGCCCAGCTTGATCCCGTGCTTCTGGAGACCGTACAGGAACCCGAGCGACGAGGAATATGAGGTGGCCATAGGCTCGGCGTGAAGAGAAGCAGTGTTAAAAATGGCTCAGGAGCGTGCTCAACGTCTCCTTCAGACGTTTTCGTTCCACGATCATATCGATCATGCCGTGTTCCAGCAGGAACTCAGCCCGCTGGAATTCATCGGGCAGTTGCTGTTTGATCGTCTGCTCGATGACGCGAGGACCGGCGAAGCCGATCAGGGCCTTCGGCTCCGCGATGATGACATCACCCAGCATCGCGACGCTGGCCGTCACTCCGCCGAATGTCGGATCGGCCAGAATGGAAATGAGCGGAACGCGCGCCTCGTTCAGCTTCGCCACGGCCGCGGAGGTCTTGGCCATCTGGAGCAGCGAGAGAATGCCTTCCTGCATGCGCGCCCCGCCCGAGGTCGTGACCAGCAGCAACGGAGCTCGGGCCGCCAACGCTCGATCCACTGCTCGGCAGATTTTTTCTCCCACCACCGACCCCATGCTTCCGCCCATGAAGCTGAAATCGAAGACGCCAAGCACCACCTTGCGCCCGTCGATGACTCCCTCCCCGATGACGATCGCGTCCTTCCGCCCGCTTTTCTCTTGCTGGGACTTCAGCCGGTCGAGATAGGAGTGGGTATCGTGGAAGTGCAGCGGGTCCTGCGGCTCGACCCCAGCGTCCCACTCCTTGAAGCTGCCCAAATCCACGATCAGCGAGATGCGTTCCGACACCGAAATCGGGAAATGGTAGTCGCACTTGGGACATACTTTATTATTGCGGTCCACTTCCTTGCGGTAGACGATCTCGCGGCAGTGGTTGCACTTCAGCCACATGCCCTCGACGGCCTTGGGCCGCTTGAGGCCTTCAACCTCGGGCGATTTATGTTTTTTGAACCAGGCCATATCTTATTCGAAGAGCTGATAGCCTATAGCGAATGGCAGGATCTGAGAACTCTTGCCGTTGACTATCAGCCATAAGCTCTTCAATCTGGCTATCAGCTATCTGCCATCAGCTATTCGCTCTCAGCTCTTGGTCGTCGGCTATTCGCCATCCGCTCCTAGCTAGATGGTGATCTCCTGCCCCTCCTCCAACACCGTCAGGTTCGGGATCTTGAGTTGGGCCAGTTCCCGCCGGATCTGCTCGCGGAACCGCGGTTTCAGATGGTACACATAGACCGGCAGGTCCGGGCGTCCGATTTTCCGAAACTCACGAGCGAATAACGACGGCGTCAGGTGCATGCTGACGCGCGCCAGCTCAGCCATGGCGTCAGGGAACGAGGTCTCAATCAGCGCCGCCTTGAGCGTCGGCGTGCGCGCCGCCCTTGCCCAAATCTCCTCCGTCACATAGGTATCCCCGCTGTACAGAAACGTCGCCTGACCCTCCCGAATGAAAAAGCCGACGGTCGGAACTGGATGGTTCACCGGGATGGCGGTCACGCGCAGCCCCGATACGTCCTGCTCCTTGCCGACCTGCAGCGGTCGGGAGACGAAGATCGGATGCTTCGGGTCAGGCAACTGCAAGAAGTCCGGATAGACCTCGCCATTGAAGACATAGCTCTGAAGCCCTTTCAGCACCTCCGGGATGCTAGTCAGCACCACAGGCTCGACAACCTCGTCCACCAGGTTGTCCGCGAGAGTGGGAAGACCCTGAATGTGATCGAAATGGAGGTGCGAGAGCAGGACATGTCGAATCCGCTTCTGCTCATCCAGCCGGAGCGCGGGCCCGACGGTCCCCGCGTCCACCAGGACGGTCTCGTTGATCAAGAACCCGCACGTCCGGCACTGGTGCAGGCCAAGATCCCTATCCACGAGCTGGTCGGACCCATGACACCCCAACACGCGGATCTTCACAGACATGCCTCTCGGCTAGGACTGGAACTCATGCGCCGGCTGTGGCGAGCCATGATGGAGAGCGCAGAATACCACAGCTTGCTCTGAGAATCACGCGTTTGCGCCAATCGCGAGCCACGCCGAAAACGACCGGATCAGGCCCGTGCGAAGAAGACGGTGAAGAGGAATCCCGTTGCCACCAGGAGCGTCTTAGAAAAGGCCTTCTCCCAAGCCAATGCGAACCATCATGGCCAGCCCGAGTCCAATACTGCCCAGACTCGCGAGACCTTGCACGGTCATCTGCGCACGGCGCCCGAAAGAAGCTGAGAGCACCAATGGAAGACTGATCACCAGGCCCAACAGCATCATGCCTAGAATAGAGCCGACGCCGAAGACCAGGATGTAAGCCACACCTTCCCAGAGAGTCCTGACCGTGGAGAGGACCATGAGCATCAGGGCGGCGGATCCGGCCAGCCCGTGAACCATCCCGACGCAGAGCGGCTGCAGCGAGCGGCGCAGCCAGTGTCTATGCGTATGGTCCGGACGGAGCTGATGACTATGGAGGTGGAGATGCCGCTCCCCGTCATGCTCATGTGCGTGGAGATGCCAGCCTTCGCGGGCGATCGCCAGCGCCAACGAGGCGCCCAGCACGACCAGCATCACCCCCACGCCAAACTCGAAGACCTGCGCCAGCGCCTCCGGAATGGTAATTTTGAGGGCGATCACCACCAGCCCCACGAGCAGCAGGACAGCCGTGTGACCGAATCCCCAGCAGAACCCGATGAATCCGGAGGCGCCAAAGGTGGGGCGGCGGGAGAGGATCGTGGACACGGCCGCAATGTGATCGGCATCTAGGGCATGCCGGGCGCCCAGCACGAACCCAAGGCTTAAGATTGTGATGAACTGAGCATCAGGCATGGAGCGCAGCGGAGCGCCGGCTGATGATCCTGCGATCAGGCATCAGTGCGATGTCTGAGGGAGGCCCCTCATCCTCCTCTGGTGTGCATTTCAAGACGGGGATCCTCACGGAGCCGTTCGATGCCGATCAACTGATTCTCTCTGGCACCGGACTGCTCAAGCTCTTTTCGCTCCTCGGCCCCACGGTCCCGGCGAGCCTGCCACACGGAGCGGAGGCGGGACTTGAGCTCGTCCCGAGAGGCGCCGGCGCGCAGAGGTTGTCGCAAATCAGTCCCGTGCTTGGCGTAGAGGCACAGATACCACATGCCATCGGCGGTCAGCCGGCTCCGGTCGCAGGTGGAACAGAAGGGGGTCGTGGTCGAGGGAATGATGCCGAACGTCGTGCCATCCGGCAGGGCGAATCGCTGCGCCGGCGCGGAGCTTTTTTCGAGAATCGGCTCAATGCGTCCGTAGTGCCGGCCCAGTGCCTCCAGCATCGCCGCGCGAGAGAGCACTTGGTCCAGGGACCAGTCCGTCGCCCCTCCCACATCCATGTATTCGATAAACCGCACCTCGGCGCCAATGCGCTTGCCGTACTCGATCAGCGTCACGAGTTCGTCATCGTTGAACCCGCGCATGGCAACGGTATCGAGCTTCAAGCCTTTGAACCCGACCCGCACCGCCGCGTCGATCCCTTCGAGCACCCGCTCGTGGCCATCCCGTTTCGTCAAGACCTTGAACCGATCGCGTCGCAGCGTGTCCAGACTCACGGTGAGGCGGTGCAATCCGGCATCGGAGAACGATTGAGCATGCTCGGCCAGCAGGAGGCCGTTGGTCGTGAGCGCGAGGTCCTTGATCCGAGGATTCTGCCGCAGCATCCTCATCAACACGGGCAGGTCCCGGCGCAGCAGCGGCTCCCCGCCGGTCAGGCGGACCTTATCCACCCCCAGCTCCGTGAAATAGCCGGTCAGGGTGGTCATTTCCTCGAACGTCAGCAGGGTCTCGCGCGGCAACCAGGCGTACTCCTCCTCCGGCATACAGTACTTGCAGCGCAAGTTGCACCGGTCCGTGACGGAGAGGCGCAGGCTCCGGAGGGGCCGACCGAACGTGTCAGCGACCAGCGGGGTCGCGCTCTCGAGCGGCATCGGGCTCATGGATGTTCTTCAACCCAGACTTCCCCTTCGGGCGTTTGTTCCAACTTCCAGATGGGCGTAATCTGCTTCAGCTCATCAATGCACCACTTGCAGGCCCGGAACGCATCCGCCCGATGCTCGGCGCCGACCACGATCAGGACGATGTTCTCGCCGATCCGGATCTCGCCGTACCGGTGGAGGATCAGGACTTCGAGGACGTCAAACTCCTTCAGCGCGCGCTCGCGAATCTCCCGCAGCTTCTTCTGCGCCATGCCCTCGTAATACTCGAACGTGATGGCGCTGACGTCGCGGCCCTTGGAATGGTCGCGCGCCGTGCCGAGGAAGATCGAAATGCCGCCGATGCGGGTCGACCGCCGGCGAACCCGGTCAATCTCGGCATCCACGGAAAAATTCTCCCGCTGGACGCGGACCAGCATCGCGTCATCCGCACCGCCGGCGAACGGCGGCAGCAACGCGACCTCATCGCCGTCCTTCACCTCAGTATCCTCGTGCGCAATCTCTTGGTTCACCGACACCAGGACCTTTTTCTTGTGGATCAACTCCCCGATCTGGGGATGTTTCGCATCCAGGAGAGCCACGAGGTCCTTCACCCGCCGGCCTCCGTTGAGCGCGAAGGAGAGATCGGTCTGATTATTGGCCAGCGTTTTCAGCAGGCCGAAGAGTTTGACCGTAATCATTGAGCAGCCCAGTCTTGAGTAATGAGTGCTGAGTCGTGAGTGTTGAGTTGGAACTCAACTACTCAGCACTCATTAATCATCCCTCAGCCGTCCTGCTGTACGTTCCCGACTTGCCCCCCGACTTGGACAACAGATACATCTCGCTGAAACTGATTCCCTTATCCACCGCCTTACACATGTCATAGATCGTCAGGGCCGCCACCGACACCGCGGTCATCGCTTCCATCTCCACGCCGGTCTGACCGGTCGTCTTGACCGTCGCCGTGATGGTAATCGAACAGCGGCCGTGCCGATCCGGTTGCGGTTCTTCCTTGAAGCTGACATCCACGCTGGTGAGCAGGAGGGGATGGCACATCGGGATCAGGTCAGGCGTCCGTTTGGCGCCCATCACGCCCGCGACTTGCGCCACGGCTAGGACGTCGCCCTTCGCAATCTTCCCCCGTTGAATCTTCTCCAGGGTCTCCGGCATCATGAACACACGCGCCTGCGCAGTGGCGACCCGCTCGGTCGAGCCCTTCTTCGTCACATCAACCATCCGCGCCCGTCCCGACTCGTTAAAGTGCGTGAAATCAGCCATTTCCCTAGGCGAATCGCTGTGTTTTGCAGGGTCTGGCTGTGATTATAGGTGCCGCTCAGAACAGGAGTCAAGCAGGAAAGGGAACGCCGAAGAGCAGAGAAGTCGCGCCTTGACAGGTCTCAACGGGATCAACGAGAATGGCCGCATGTCGAGCCACCTCATCATCGAAGATCTGGAATTTCAAGGTCATTGCGGCGTCACACCGGCGGAACGACGGATCGCGCAGCCGCTGGCCGTAGATATGGAGCTCGATTATCCCACTGAGCCCGCAGCCACAACCGATGATATCGGCCACACCGTGGACTATGCCCGAGTCGCTGAGCGAGTGATTGACGTGGGCACGCGGGAAGAATTTTCTCTCATCGAAACTCTCGCGGATCGCCTCACCAACATGGTGTTCGCGGAATTTCCGGTGAACCGGATACGGCTCTGGATCAGGAAAATCGCGCCGCCCCTCAAACACGTGCATGGCTCGGTCGGCGTGCGGCTCGACCGGCTCCGCCCCCCCCACCTCATGGAGATGGCTCCGTCACGATTTCTCACGGAGCAGCTCCATCGTCTCCCCAAAGGGAAAGTGCTGGATGTCGCGGCCGGCTCCGGTCGGAACGCCCTGTACTTGGCTGCTCTGGGCTATCAAGTCGAAGCCATTGACCGGGACCAGCAGGCGCTCGCCACGCTGGAGGCCACCGCCCGACAACGGCACCTCACGAACCTGACGGTGCGACAGGTCGAGCTCGAAGGAAACCCGGAGCTGCCTCCGGCCATTCCCAGGTTTCGGTACAGCACCATCCTGGTGTTCTTTTATCTGTACCGTCCGCTCTTCACCGCCCTGCTCGACGCCCTCAAGCCGGGCGGCGTACTCATCTACGAGACCTTCCTGATCGACAATCACCTGCAGCGCCAACACCCGCGGCGCTGGGAATTCTGTCTGGCGCACAACGAACTCTTGCGCCTCACGTCAGGGCTGCGCGTGCTGTACTATGACGAAGGAGAGCACGAGGGAGGATCGGACAGCGGATCAGCCTACACCGCCAGGCTCGTCGCACAGAAGCCGGCCGGGCGAGAAAAGCTGCATGAGCCGGATTGATCTCCATCTCCACACGACCCACTCGGACGGCAGTTTTCCTCCCGCGGAGGTCCTGGCGTTAGCTCAGAAGGCCGGAGTCAGCGCCCTTGCCATCACCGATCACGACATCGTGGCCGGCATTCCGGAGGCCCTCGAGACCGGCGCACGTCTGGGCATCGAGGTGATCCCCGGCATCGAGATCAGTTCCGTCTACGGCGAGAACGAACTGCACATGCTGGGCTACTTCCTGGATTGGAAAGACGTTGGCTTGAGCAGCCGCCTGGCACAGCTCCGGGCGAGCCGTCACCGGCGCAACCCGCGCATCATCGAAAAGCTGAACCACTTGGGGCTGGACCTCTCGTATGAGGAAGTCAAGATTCTGGCCGGCACCGAGTCGATCGGCCGGCCCCATATCGCCCGCGTGCTGATGGACAGAGGCTACGTCCAGTCCGCAAAGGAGGCCTTCGACCGTTATCTGGCCAAAGGAGCCGCAGCCTATGTGCCTCGGGAGCTGCCGGAGCCGGCTGAGGCCATCGCCTGGATCAGGGCGGCGCGCGGCATTCCCGTCCTCGCCCATCCCACCTGGGTCAATGAGTCGGAGGAAGGGCTCCTCACGCTCTGCGACAAACTCAAAGCGGAGGGATTAGGCGGGATCGAAGTCCACTACAGCACCCACAAGCCGCAGCAGACCGCGCAATTTCTCAACATCGCTCAGCGTCTGAATCTCTTGGTCACCGGCGGGAGCGACTTCCACGGGCTGACCAAACCGGACATCGAGGTGGGTGTGGGCCGAGGGAATCTCAAAGTGCCCGAGAAATTGCTGGAACCCCTCCGCAAGGCCGCAGACCATGTGTCCTGATCGCGACCCTCACCTTGCCCATCGTTCCCCGCGGAACACGCGAGGGAGAACGGGTCAGGCCTGTTCACGAGTCTGTGAAGATTATCCGTGGGAAACCCTGGCCAAAAAGGTGGGCATCGCATCCCAGATGTAGGCGATGGTGGAAATGACGTAATCGCGGGCAGCTTCTCGGTTAGGGGGCCAGCCCGGCATCACCTCGTGAATGTCGAGAATGGGTTCTTCCTTTTGATAGCAAATCTGGTTGAACAGCGGCACGTCGCGATGAAAGTGTTTGCGAATAAACTCGCGATGGTCCAAGCCCATCGCGACGGGAATATCTGCTCCATGCAGGAGTTCCCTGGTGAGTCTCCGTGGCACATGAGGCATAGGATCAACGCCTTTCTCCAGCAAGCAGTTTCTGACGAGCGGATGCACCGGCTGGGGAAGCGCTTCGATGCCGGCTGAGGCTACCACGTAACCGGAGTCCGGTCGGAGCCTGGCTTTCAAGGCGTACTCCGCAGCCAGGCTCCGAAAGACGTTCCCCGTGCAGATAAACAGTATGGACTTCACTGAGCGCCCTCCCTCGAAGCCTAATCCTACCACATCCTTGGCCTGAGCCATTCCCCTCCCCTGTTCTTTCTCTCCGATCTTCTTTTTTATTCTTGTTTTTTATACCCTGGTGTACCCGGAGTCAGTCCGGGCAGACTCACGCAGCGGAGCCTGCGGGGAATTATCGATAACGAAGCACGGAACCTGCATCCGGCACGTCTACGGTCGCCTTTTCCAACGAAACCTGCGCGGTCAGGACCAGCGCGTTCTGGTGAGAGCTCGTTGCGGAAAGCGTAGGGGAGGAGGAAGGGAAAGAGAGCGCCGAGCGGCCGCGATCGAGCGAGTGGTCCGGCGCCCCGAGTTGCGTCATGTGGCTATCGCGATAGCGAAGAACCACGACGACCAAGCAATGAAAACAACGCGTTTGGCCAGTTTTCATGCAACCACCTGCGACCCAGTTCGATGCTGACTCTGGTTCTATCCTCCTCGCCAAAATCCTGGCTTAACGGACAAGAGAAGGTCCTAGTCCATGAGCGAGCCCCCTGAAAATGGTCGCGCTGGACTTCTTCGACGAGTACCACTTTTGTAGGGGGTGTCCCTCATTCGTGGAATTGATCGGATTGCCACGTAGGTACAGTTTGATGCGCTCGTGGATTGCATCATGATGTTCCGACTGCTAGCACGTGCTGTTGTTTGTCTCTGGTATGAACCGCTCCACTGTACCGCGAGTTCAGTCGTGGACAAGGCGCCGAGAGTTTGGTGTGGCCTACCTCTCTCTGCGCCCCCGAGCAAGAACGTCTCCACGACCTGGTCAGTGAGTTGGGACTCAGTCCCAATCAGGAAAGGAGTGCTTGATGAACCTGCCCGCCAATGGCACCAAGCCACATAACGGAATATCGCTGGAGCTGGACCAAGAGCATGAAATCATCAGGTTGCTCGGCCTGGGGGGCGAGCAAATGGCCACCGTGCCCTGGGGATCTGTGATTAACCTGATCCTGGGCTCGCGCGCCCAGAATCAACCCGAGGGTCTGAGCACTGGGTTGATGGACTCCCTCGTTGTGAATGTCCGCTACCGTACGCCTGACGGTCACTGGTTCGAGAGCCGACCTTCAGGGGTTGGAGAGGATGGGCTCTTTATTGAAAGCACTGACCCGCTGACGGTTGGGACCAAGCTCACGATAGAGTTTGCGTTTTCTGACTCCCCATCAGAATGGCGGGGAGCGAAGGGGACCGTCGCGTGGGTGTGCCCGAAAGCCGACCAGTACCGGTACCCCCCCGGAATGGGTGTACGATTCACCGACATCTCCGAGGATGGGCGCCGGCAACTCATGGACTTGGTCAGGTCCCTCAACCAAGCGCGCCAGGAGGTTGAGTCCCCTCTCCAGGAAGTAGGTAGACCTGAATCGGGGCACAGCGATGGATCGAGGCCAACTTACGCCCTGCTGCCCTGGCAGGGACAGCCCACCGAGCGCACGTGGTGAAGGTGAGAGCGTAGTGACTTCAAAGGCTTAGTTATCCCCGTTGCGACCCTGGGCTAAAAACCTGCTCTAGAACCTCGAGAATTTTTTTCTCCACCAAATCACTAGTGATTTCAGAGAGAGTATAATTTCCCCGCAGCCCCGCAAACCCACTCCTGTGTTGAGATGGGGTGCTCGCTTGAATCGAGACGGTCGTGTGTCCCTGGTGAGAGAAGGACACCGACACAGTGTTTTCGGCTGTATAGGCAGAACTGGGAAGTCCACCGATCGTAATGCGCATGGTCATTTTTGCATCTCGTTTGCTTCTCTCATCACCCACTTCTGATATTTCAACAGTATGGCCTCTCGCCCTCAGCTCGTTTCCAATATCTTCCATCGCAGGACGGATCACCTCTGTTCGGACTCGCTTAAACTCCATGTAGAAGGCATCTGCTTCAGATTGTTGTCGTTCTTTTGCGTCTTTAGATTTGGCCAACTTCTGCTCAAATTTCTCCATGATGGATTTTAAATGCGATTCGTTCTCTTCTTTCATCTGTTCCTCTCCTTCACCATGGAACGTCCTTCCCCCCAAATTCTTCCGACAGGTCCCGTGAGAGCGTCAGAATCGGTGAGATCGCCACGCCGACAGCACGGAGGGCCCGAACGACTGCGTGATCGCAGCTCTCATCCGCGAGGAAGCCCACCGGTCAGCCTGTGGTCCGCTTTCGGGAGGGGGTGGCCCCAGGAGGACACGTTCCTCGCGGCCCACGGTGTCCGAAATCATAGAATGGACGGTGGGCAATGTCCAGTTGGACGACAACGAGTCATCATTCCTCGCGAAAGTCTGACGTTCACTCTTTACCGAATGCCTTCTTACTGTCTCCCAACAAGCCGGCCAGGAAAGAGCTGAACTCCATCGGGAAGATGAATTTGGTGGAAGGGCTGGTCCCCATGATCTTCAAGGTCTCCAGGTATTGCAGGCTCATGGTTTTCGAGTCCACCTCCTTGGCCGCCTCACATATCTTTCTCAGGGCAAGAGCAAACCCTTCCGCTCGCAAGCTCGCCGCCTGGCGGTCCCCTTCCGCTTTCAGGATCACCGCCTGCTTATCACCCTCGGCGACTGTCACGGCCGCCTGCTTCGCTCCTTCTGCCTCGGTGACGGTGGCCCGACGGCTCCGCTCGGCGGACATCTGACGCGTCATCGCTTCCTGGACCTCTTTCGGTGGCGTAATTTCCCGAATCTCTACCGTCGTGATCTTCACCCCCCAGCGTTGGGTCACCTCGTCCATTCTGGCCTGCAAGAGGTGGTTGATCTGATCGCGCTTGGCCAACACATCATCGAGCGGAATGTCACCCACAACCGCCCGGAGAGTCGTGGTGGCAATCCCCTGAGAAGCCCCGGCGAAGTCTTGGACCTGGACCACGCTGGCGATCGGGTCAAGGACTTTCGAATAGATGAGAAAGTCGATGGAGATCGGCGCATTGTCCTTCGTGATACAGGTCTGGTGCGGGACCTCGAGATACGTCTCACGGAGGTCCACCCGAATGGGCCGATCGATGACCGGAATGATGATCACAAGACCCGGCCCCTTCGGCCGTGGGAGGACTTTGCCCAGACGGAGGACGACGATGCGCTGATATTCCGGGACGATCTTGATGCTGGCGACCAAGAGGATCACAACCACCACGACTGCGACCGCCAATTCGATGGACACGGTGACCTCCTTATCCCGGGCGACCTGGGGGTGATGGCAATGAAGCAGACAAGCGATGGGAGAAACGACGGGAGCACGGTACACGAGACAACAAGCGATGTCTAGCGGACTGTGAGCGGTGAATCTCGCTTCCGCTTCGAGCCGTTCGAGTCTGGACCGCCTACGCTGGTCTTGCCCAGACTTCCGCCGGGTGCGTTCAGCTCTCCCGAACAGAAGAGCGGAAAATACCCTATTGAGACAGGCGGGCAAGGAGAGTACCTTGCTGCAGACGGACAGGGGACTCCGTCAGGCACCAGGAGAATGGGCAGCGAGGTCGATGGAATAAGGAAGACCAAGATGAACAAGCCGGGACGAAGGAAGAGGTTCGACCTCTCCACACCGGTAGACCGCAGAGAAGTGCTGAAGGGCATGGGCCTTCTTGGTTCAGCGCTGGCTCTCGGCGAGACCCTCAGTCTGGCAGAGGCCATCAGCCCTGCTCACGAAGGGTCACCGACGCGGAACGTGGACACCGGAGGCATTCCCCGCCGGCCGTTGGGTCGAACAGGCGTGGAGGTTTCAGTTCTAGCCCTGGGCGGCTTCCACTTCTTAAGCGCCGACAGCCATGGCGCTGAGAAGCCTGAGCGCGACGCGATCCGCATCGTGCATGAGGCCATCGATGCAGGGCTGACCTTTATGGACAACGCCTGGGACTATCACGACGGCCGGAGTGAGGAAGTGATGGGAAAGGCGCTTGAGGGCCGGCGCCAGAAGGTCTTCCTCATGACGAAGATGTGCACACACGGCCAGGGCAAGAAGGTGGGCATGCAACAGTTAGAAGAGTCCCTGCGGCGATTGAGGACCGACTATCTGGACTTGTGGCAGATCCACGAAGTCGTGTGCGACGACGAACCGGACCTGGCCTTCGCCCCTGGTGGAGCGATTGAAGCACTCGCCGAAGCCAAACAACAGGGGAAAGTGCGGTTCATCGGGTTCACCGGTCACAAAGACCCCGCGATCCATCTGAAAATGTTGCGGCATGACTTCCCATTCGATACGTGCCAGATGCCGCTGAGCGTGTTCGATCGGTCATTCCGTAGTTTTCAACGGGAGGTATTGCCGGAACTCAATCGCCGCGGTATTGCGGCCCTGGCCATGAAAACCCTGTGCGGCAATGGTAAGCCGATCACACAGCGGGTGATCACGGCTGAGGAGGCGTTGCGGTATGCCTTGACTCTCCCGGTCGCCACGGTCGTGAGTGGGATCGACTCGCTCGAAGTCCTGCACCAGAATCTGAACATCGCCCGCCGGTTAGTCCCGATGACGGCGCAAGAGATCGATGCGCTGAGAAATCGGGTCGCGGCCTATGCGACCGATGGCCGGTTTGAGTACTTTAAGACAGGCAAGCCCTCCTGTGACCGCCGGAATGCCTGAAGGCTTCACAGATTTCGCCGAGCCATCCTGCTGCGCTCTGACCCCCTGCTGCCCTGGCAGGGCCAGCCCGCCGCCCGCAGGTCGTGACAATATCGCGCATGGGGGGTGAGTCACATCGGAAGGAGCAGCGGCCCTTCATTTCGAGGCCGTGCCAGCCAGGACCTCCTGGACCTTCGCGGCCAGCGCTTGCGGCGTAAAGGGTTTTTCGAGAAACCCTGCCTCAGATAGGAGGGTGCCTGGGACAATGTCTTCCTGGATCAACCCCGTCATGAACAGGACTGGGAGGTTAGGTTGCAGGACACGGAGCCGTTGGGCTAACTGAGGCCCGTTCATGCCGGGCATCACCATATCGGCAATGAGCAGGTCGAGATGGTCGCGATGCCCATGAGCGATCTTCAGAGCTTCGTCGCTATCTTCGGCACACAGCACCTCGTAGCCGTGTTGCAGCAGCATGGTCCGCACTAGGATACGCACACTTTCATCGTCTTCGACGAGGAGAATGGTTGGAAGGTGGAGCGGGGTCCCGGCAGGGGGTGCGACGCGTTTAGTATTCATCGATCCGCATCACTCGCCTCATGATTAGCGCAGTAACTCCTGTCGCACCGCTTCGAGAAGCTCCTCTCGATAAAACGGCTTTTGCAAGGTCCGGTGGGCGCCGAGCAGTTTCGCCACATCGCAAAGGTATTGTTTCCCCGGGGCACCGCTCATGGCGATGACCTTCGCACCGAGAAACTCACGGGCTATCTCTTGCGTGGCATGCAGGCCGTTCAGATCAGGCATGGCGATATCCGTAATGACCAGATCAGT
>Ga0066709_100000565_pt1 | contig 20645 bp, 8 predicted proteins | sample GraSoiAngelo_158_FD_79665 | JGI IMG/M metagenome (GOLD analysis project Ga0066709, IMG submission 79665) | Grasslands soil microbial communities from the Angelo Coastal Reserve, California, USA - 14_1009_16_30cm | ecosystem: Environmental > Terrestrial > Soil > Grasslands | place: USA...
ATAGAAGCGCACGATTCCCCAATCCAGACCGACCACCGAGGTTGCCAGGTGCAACGGGGTTTCGACTTCACGCTCGGTTTGAACGGCTATGAACCACTTGCCGCAGGACTCGCTAATGGTGACGTCTTTAGCTTCACCTTCCACGAATTCCATCGGCCGGCGACTCCACGCTGGCGGCCAGCGCCGAGATCATCTGTGGTAGCGTACTGCCCGAGACGAATGGCAACACGGTCGCGAGGGAAGCGCTGGTGGAGCGCGTTAGTTTGGCAGCAACCCGTAGACTTCCAGTTCTCCGAGCACGCTGGAGTCGTTGCCTCGTGTTCCGAGATACACCTTGCCGTTGGCAATGGTAGGCACAGTGAACTTGACGGCGCGACCCGCTTGATCGCGATTGCCTGCAGCTTGAGAGCTATTCCACAATTCATGACCGAGATTCGTGGCGTCGTAAGCGTGCAAAACGGCCGGGCCGCATCCGGGCGATTGAGTCGTGCAGTACTGGCTGCTGTCCGCGGCCCACACGATGCCACTAGCCGTGCCGTTTGCGGAGAGCGAAGGCGTGGCTCCCGGAAAGCCGAAAGCCGCTGCCGTTTGCGACGACGGCGCGCCGTTGAACTTTCCGGTCGCCGGACTGAAAACGTACTGCTTGAGCGCGCCGATGGGCGCGACGTACAGATTGTTCTGCCAGAAAACGGGTGTGGCGAAAATGCCATTCCCCGCGTTGATGGTTTGGACCACGTTGTTTGTGCTGCCACTGAACTTGCCCAGGTTGTCGCGGTTCAGCAGAAAGAGATTGCCCTGTTTTCCGCCACCAATCACCAGGTGAGTTACCGGCCCACTCGGCTGATCAACCAGTATGGTTGCTGCGCCCGAGCCAAAATCGGTGTCATTGGTGTCGAGGGTGGCTTGATCGTGTGGCGTGAAGTAATCGGCCACGCTAAGCCCACTCGTGGTGCTCAATTTCACCACGCTATCGCCGTAGTTCGATCCGCCTGTAGTATTCGCGTCGAACGTCCCGTTTCCGGTGATGAAATAGAGATTGCCGCTGGCATCGACCGCCGGGGCTCCGCCACCCATCCAGATTCCACCGCGGGAATACGACAACGTTCCGACGCGATTGGGCGTCGAATTAAAAACCGCATTGGTCGCCGGTACGAGGGTCGATGCGCTGAAACCCACCACCCAACCGTGATACGGATCGCGATCTTCATGCGAGGCCCAGCTGACGTAGACCACGCCGCTCGATAGCACCAAGCCGGGCCGCTGGTTTTCATTTCTCGGGTCAAATGCCACTCGTCCGTTCACCGAGCCGTCGCCGGTTCCGGCAACCGAAATGGAGGCGTCGATGCTCCGGGGCGTGACCCTCTCGTTTCCGGTGGTTAGGTCCAGCGCATGCAATCGCTGGAAGAACTGAGTGTTGGCGTTCACGGATTTGCTGACGACGTAGATGGTATTCGTGCTGGGATCGATGACTGGCGTGCCCGTCACGCCCACTTCCGGGGTAATGTCCCCAAACCCGTTGCCAACGAGACCTCCGGTGGCTCGGGACGGCACGGATGTTTCGCCGGCAGCTCCGCCGTGCGCGGAATCGAGAAGATTTGTGTGCCACAACGTGACGCAAGGGCTGGCGTCCGCATCGAAGGCATACACACTGTTGTGCTGGCTGGCGACCACGATCAAGTTATGAGAAGAGCCGCTGACCGTCACATGTGGCACCCAAAGCGGCTGGGCGTAAATGGCACCGTCCACCTGGCAAGAGAACAACTTGCCGAATGTCGGTGTCGTCACGTTAGATGCCGTCAAAACGAACTCTTTTGTATTCGTGCCGTCGCGAGAAGTGTTGTTGTGGTAGGTCAGCACGCCGGGCAAATCGGTCACACCGATGGTTGCCGAAACACTCTTGGTTACGTCGGCCGCGCTCGTTGCTGTAACCGAATAAATCCCCGCTGTAGATGGCGCTACATAGGTCGCGGACGTTCGAGTTGTACTGGTAAATGTACCGCAGGCGGATCCGGAGCAACCGCTTCCCGACGCCGACCACGTAACTCCCGCATTTCCAACGTCATTCACCACCGTGGCAGTAAACGCGAGCGTTTGGGCTACCGCCAGACCGCCGCGCTTCGGCGAAATGGTGAGGCTTAGGCTGCCGCCCGAGGACCTGACCGTGATTGTTGCGCTTCGACTCTTGCTCGTATCGCGCACCGACTTCGCCGTCAACGTCACTGTCGGATTGGCAGGCACCGTTGCGGGAGCCGTATACGTCACCGTCGTGGCCGTTTGCCCTGAGAGGGCGCCACACGAGGGTGCACAGCCGCTGCCAGACTGAGACAGAGCCCAAGTCACGCCCTGGTTCGCGGGATCATTGGCCACCGACGCCGTGAATTGTTGCGTCGCCGAAACGTTCAGCGAGACACTGGCCGGAGAGATGGTGACCGAAATGGGCGGCCTCACCGTGATCGCTGCCGAGGTTTTTCTGGTGCTATTCGAGACCGCGGTTGCTGTCAGTGTCACCGTCGCCGGGCTTGGCACGCTGCTTGGTGCCCGATAGGTAATCGGCGTTCCTGAGGCGCTAGAAGTTGCGGAGAGTGTTCCGCAGGCGCTCCCGGTGCACCCGGCTCCAGAAAGCGTCCAGCGTACGCCGCGATTTGCCGAGTCTCTTCGAACCGTGGCCGTAAATTGTTGCGTGCCCGTGCCAACTTCGACGCTCGCGCTGGTCGGGGACACTCTTACGGTGATTCGGGTCTGCGCGACGCTCCTCGGTGCGCACATAAAAGCACAGAGTCCCAACGCCATCATCGCTGTCGTTGCCAATTTCCGTGCTGAAATCCAATTGGAATGAGCAAGCATGGGTTCCCCTTTCGGCATGACCTGGCACAGACAAGACAGCATTTGCGAATAGGGGATCGGCTGGGGCGAATCCTGGAGGAGGATTATATCCAAAACTGCCCCACCATGCCGATAGAACGAAAAGACAGCGGTCCTATTTCGCCGTGCTGCCCCAGAGTACAGTCAGGTCAGATGGGCCAGCCTATCGCGAACACACGCGATTTCGCGGAAGGGCCAAATCAAGTTAGAATCGAGGGAAATGCTTACACAGATTGAAGGCTTTGACGCTGCTGCCAGTCGCCATCCGCGCCGAAAAACCTACGGCGTGAAGGTCGGACGCGTGCGCGTGGGCGGAGGCGCGCCCATCGTCGTGCAGTCCATGACCAACACGGATACGGCGGACATCGAAACGACATTGAAGCAGACTTTGCAGCTGGCCGAGGCAGGGTCGGAGATCGTGCGTTGGACCGTCAATGTGCCGGAAGCGGCGGCGGCGGTTCCGGAGATCAAAAAACGAATGCTCCATGCGGGATGCGACGCTCCCATCATCGGCGACTTTCATTACAACGGGCACGTACTTCTGAGGAAGTATCCCGAGTGCGCGAAGGCGCTGGATAAATACCGCATCAATCCCGGTAACGTTGGCGCGGGGCAGCGCCGCGACGAGCAGTTCTCCACCATTTGCAAGATCGCGCGCGACAATGGCAGGCCCGTTCGAATCGGCGTGAATGGAGGCTCGCTTAATCAGGAACTGGTGATGCGCAAGATGCAGGAGAACACGGACAAGAACCTTGGCAAGGAATCCGAAGAGATTATCAACGACTGCATGGTGCTCTCCGCGCTGGAATCGACCGAGCTGGCCATCGAATCCGGCCTTCGGAAGGATCAGATCATTATTTCGTGCAAGACTTCGCGGCCGCGGGATCTCATCACCGTTTACCGCGATCTCTCCGCAAAGACCGAACAGCCGCTTCACCTGGGCCTTACGGAAGCGGGGATGGGAATGAAGGGGCAGATCTGGTCGGCCGCGTCCCTGGGCATTTTGCTGTACGAAGGCATCGGGGATACGATTCGAATCTCGCTGACGCCGCGTCCTGGTGGGGACCGCCGCGAAGAAGTTTATGCCGCGTGCGAACTGCTTCAGGCGCTTGGGCTGCGCTCTTTTGCACCGAGCGTGACGGCGTGCCCCGGTTGCGGGCGTACCACGAGCACCACGTTTCAAGAATTGGCGGAAAGCGTCCAGGGCTACATCCGGGACATGATGCCCGTCTGGAAAACGCAGTATGAAGGAGTCGAGGAAATGACCCTCGCGGTGATGGGCTGCATCGTGAACGGCCCGGGCGAATCGAAAGCCGCCAACATCGGTATCAGCCTGCCGGGCACTGGCGAAGCGCCCCGCTGCCCTGTCTACATCGACGGCAAAAAAGACGTCACGCTCGAAGGAACATATGATGAGCTTGCTGTTGCGTTTCAAGCGCTCGTGGACAATTACATCGCGAAGAAGTATCCCCGAAAGTCTGTCACTGTTTCCGCATAGAAATCGGATCCAGACTGCGCACCTCTGCACCCACCACTTATTCGATACATACGCTGTGCTTGAAGATGCTGAGATCCTTTCCGGCCAAGGCCGCAATCTTCGATTAGCGATCCTCGAAGATGCGCCCCGGGTCGGTCACTCAGGAATTCGCGGCGGGTAAAGCCATCAGCGTCGGATTCGAGGGATGGAGGCGTCACGACCTGGTCCATGAAGAGTTCCTCCGGAGATTGCGCTCAGGGTATTTGCCAGGGGTGGAAAGCGCAAGGCGAAGTTTCGACAGGCGAAGTTTCGACCGCTCGAAACCTCGCGCCGCGGGCGACCTTGCCGTCTGATCTCGCCGTCTTATTTCCCAACCCCAGGCCTTTTCATGGCCCGGAGTAGCGGCCTTTGCGCTTCGCGGATATGCTAGAATTTTCCCGTCGTTCGAACGCCTGCTTTTACAGGAAATCGCTTTGAAGATCAGTCGTGAAGATGTGCTGCGCGTTGCGGAGCTGGCCTATCTCGACTTGAGCGAGGGCGAGCTGGAGAGGTATCGCGCACAAATTGATGAAATCCTCGAATACATCGGGAAGCTGAACGAGCTGGACACGGCTAAGGTTGAGCCGATGGCGCAGGTGCTGAGCGACGACCAAACGGTGGATGCCACACTGCGCGAGGACCTGATTGTGCCGTGTGCGGTCGCTGAGGACGTCCTGAAGCACGCCCCGGACCCCGAGCCGCCGTATTTCCGCGTGCCGAAGGTGATCGGGCGATAGGATTTGCAGCGCCGGTATCCTGCTGGCGATTTTGTTTTTGCAGATTCGAGAGGAAACCGCCGGCTGGAAGCCGGCGCTACGAGATGCCAACGAACTGGACTATTGACGGAGTGAAAGAGGCGCTGGCGGCGAAGAAAATCTCGGCGCGCGAGCTAGCCTCGGATTTGTACAAGCGGATCGAATCGCGGAATCCGGCGCTGAACGCTTTCCTGACGCTGTCGCCGGAGCGGGCCCGCAGGCAAACAGACAGAATTGATGCGTTGGTGGCGGAAGGAAGGCCGCTGCCGCCGCTGGCGGGCGTGCCGGTGGCCGTCAAGGACGTGATCAGTACCCGCGGGATAAAGACGACGTGTGGTTCGAAGATCCTGCAGAACTATGTTCCGCCGTACGATGCGACTGCGGTTGAGCGGCTGGAGGCGGCTGGTGCGGTCATTCTGGGAAAGACCAACTGCGACGAGTTCGCCATGGGAAGCTCAAACGAGAACTCCGCTTATGGGCCGGTAAAGAACCCTCTGGCACCCGATCGCGTGCCGGGCGGATCGAGCGGAGGTTCGGCAGCGGTGGTGGCGGCGGGGCTCGCGGTGGCGTCTCTCGGGACGGATACGGGCGGTTCTATCCGTCAGCCGGGCTCGTTTTGTGGAATCCCCGCGATGATGGGAAGCTATGGCCGCGTTTCGCGATATGGACTGATCGCGTTTGCGTCCTCACTGGATCGCATCGGTCCATTCGCGACCAACGTGAAAGACGTGGCGGCCATCCTCGAAGTCATCGCTGGGCGCGACCCGCACGATTCCACTTCGACGACGGTGGCGGTTCCCGATTACCGGGCGGAACTTGGGAAACCGGTGAAGGGGCTGCGGCTAGGCATCCCTAAGGAGTATTTCGCCGAAGGCATGGATGCGGGAGTGCGGAACAAGATTGAAGCCGGCATCGAAGTTTTCAAGAAACTGGGATGCCAGCTGGTCGAGATTCGCATGCCCCATACGGATTACGCCATCGCGGCCTACTACATCATCGCCACGGCGGAGGCGAGTTCGAACCTGGCACGGTACGACGGCGTGCGGTATGGACTGCGCGTGGATGACGATTCCCTTCTCGCGATGTATCGCAAGACGCGCGGCGCCGGGTTTGGCGAGGAGGTAAAACGCCGCATCGTGCTGGGCACGTATGTGCTTTCGGCGGGCTACTACGACGCCTACTACTTGAAGGGGCAGAAGGTTCGCTCGCTCATTGCCCAGGATTTCCGCGATGCGTTTACAAAGGTGGATGCCATCCTGACGCCGACTTCTCCGATTCCTCCTTTCAAATTGGGCGAGCGTACGGCCGACCCGCTCCAGATGTATCTTGCTGATATATATACGGTTACTGGGTCTCTGGCGGGAGTCCCGGGGATCTCCGTTCCTTGCGGGAAGATCGACGGAAAGCTGCCCGTGGGCCTGCAAATCTTTGGGGCCGCTTTTGGAGAGGCGCGCGTCCTGCAACTGGCCCATGCTTTCGAGCAGGCCGGAGGAGCCGCCGTCTGAGCCTTTTCCGCATGGATGGATGAGAACTGGTCGGGCACCTGAGCTCCATCGAGAAGGCCATCCTGAGTTGCACCGACAAGCTCGTCGGAAGACCGCCGAAATCAGTGCCATTCCTCAAACGGTTTCATGTTCCGATGATGGTCGAAGCACGCATCTTCCGCGCAAGGCGCCGGTCCTAGCGAACCCCAGATGATCCGCGAAAAGGAAGAGATGCTTGGCGGAACTGCGCGGAGTGCGGGAGCGTAGGCTGGCATGTGTCGAAGAGACGAGGGGCCGCGACCTCAGCAAGTGGAGCATGGCACATCCGTTTCTCGGGACCATGAACGCATACGACTGGCTTCCGTTCATCGCTTCGCATTAGATACGGCATACGAAACAGAGGCGAGAGATTGCCATAACCCTACCGAAAACCGTAACAAGTTTGCATAAGTAGAACATTTTTACCGCTGGGCTGGGCTTTGCCTTCCCTGCGTACCACCCGTCCGCGCAGCGAAAAGTGCGGAAAAAGGCCTGTTTTCGGGCTTTAGGGAGAAAGTACTAGACGGATGGTTTTTTTCCGGCAGAACGGAACGACTATTGCTCTAGAGTTAGTGCAGCGCATACGATGTCTCGAGCATCAAAGGAAGTGTAGAGGAACTTAAGGCGGAGCAGAGGAGCTGGGCCATGGTTACCGTGAAGTCGAGCCAAAAAATCTTCACCGATTCGGAAGTCGCCAGCTTGACGGGTATTTGCGTCGAGCATGTGCACAACTTTGCGAAGAGCCGCCATTTGGGCTTCATCGCCAGGGCAGCGGAAGCGGCCGGCATCAGCGCCGATCAATGGCTGTTCACCCTTTCGGATCTGATGGTTCTGGTGACCCTGTTTCCGAAATGCACGCACTAAGATACTAGAAGCAAACCGATTTTTCATGGCTCCCTGGTTTGGCCGGGGAGCCATTTGTGTTTCGGGGGCGTTCAAACGACGGGTTGCAGGTCCCGAAGGCGCGGCGGTATGCTCCCGATAGGGGCAAACCGGGGGGGCTCGCCTGCATCGTACCGCACAAGGAAGGCCGATGGGATCACCCAGATTACTTGCGCTAGTGTATTGCGCTTTCCTGGCAAGTTGTGGCGGCACAGCCGTTTACTCTCCGTCGGCAGGCGGTGCTTCAAGCAAACAAGAGCGGCCACCCGCAGAGAGGCAAGGCAGCAGCAAGGACTCACAGCCAGGAGTGCCTGCTTTGCCGCGAGGCAAGAAGCTCGTTCTAAAGGACGGAAGCTTTCAAATGGTACGGGATTATCAGCGGAACGGAGAACGGGTCCGCTACCTGAGCGCGGAGCGGGGAGACTGGGAAGAGATTCCCGCCGCGATGGTGGATTGGGACGCGACGGCAAAGGCGGCGGCAGCGCAAAAGAGCGAGGAAGATGTTCTCGCCAAGAAGATCCACGCGCAGGAGCAAGCCCAGAAAATTGAGACGGTTATGGACGTGGATGCGAGCCTGCAGGTGTCACCAGGAGTCTTCCTGCCGCCCGGAGAGGGCATGTTTCTGATCGACGGCAAGTCCGTAAAGCCTCTCGAACAAGTGGGCTCCGAGATCAAGACGGACAAGAAGCAGTATCTGAAGCGCGTGCTTTCGCCCCTTCCGATCGTCCCCAGCAAGCAAAACGTGCAAATTCCCGGAGTCCGGGCAAGCATCCGGGCTACGAATGGACAAACGGAGTTTTATTTGCGCGAAGCACCGCCGGATCCGGACCGCACGACGCCCATCGTCAAAAGCAGTCGGCCGGGTGAATCCGGGCCGGAAGTGGAGCTCGTGCGGGCGACCGTTAAGGGCAACAAGCGGCAGTTGGAATCGATCAAGAGTCTTTTCGGAGAACAGGTGGAGGAAAAGCGCAATACCATTTCGATCCAACGATGGGAAATTGCGCCTACCGTCTTTCGCTTTACACTTAGCGAGCCCCTGCCACCCGGGGAATATGCGCTGGCGGAGATACTGCCGGATGGAATGAACCTCTTCGTGTGGGATTTTGGAGTGGACCCGGCAGCGGGAGCGCGGCCGACGACGACGCAAAAGAAGAAAAACCAACGGTGAAATCGAGGATCGCTCGGGACCATCATACACAGCAAATCCTGCTGCTTCCAGGGTGCCGAGAGAAACGGAGAAAGAATCACTATGCGCGGCGCGTTTCCGCCGGTGCGTCTGAAAGAACTGTCCTCAAGAGAGCGAGCACCTCAGAGATGCGGAAGGGTTTTTGGAGACAGAAGGGCTCACCAGGAAAGTCAGTTCCCTGAGTAATCTCAACCAAATCGCCAGTCATGTAGATAAGCGCAGGTCTTTGGGCTCCCGCGGCCTCGAGGATGCGGCTGGCGGCCTCGCGGCCATCTACCATGAAGCCGCCGGAGGAGAGATGCAGGTCACAGAGAAACACGTCGTAGCCGGCCCGTCCGAGATGAGCGAGAGCCTCGTCGGTGGTCGCGGCACAATCCACGCGCAAACCTCGCGCAGAGAGGCCTTCCTGAAGAAGCATCCGGAGACTCTCTTCATCGTCGAGAACGAGTACCGCTCGGCCCGTGAGAAGATCGGTCTCCGGTCGAACCGCTTCCGAAGAGATGATCCCGGCTTCCGAAGGCGCGGGAAAGGCGTCGGGATGTTGGTTGGGAGCGACAGGGAGATAGATGGTGAAGGCCGAGCCGCCGGCGGGGAGCGTTTCGGCTTCGATGTTACCGCCGTGTTCGCGAATGATGGACATGCAGATGCTGAGCCCCAGGCCGGTGCCGCCGCCGGGACGCTTGGTGGTGTAAAAGGGATCAAAGATGCGCGGAAGCGCTTCGGAGCGGATGCCGACGCCGTCATCCTGAACGGTGATCGTAAGTTGTTTACCGATGCGATTGGCACGAATCTGGATGCGGCCGGTGTCGCGGACTTCGCGGATGGCCTGCTCGGCGTTGGTGACAAGGTTCAGAAAGACCTGAATGAGCTGGTTGGCGTCCCCGATGATGCCAGGAAGATCGGCCTGTGGATGAAAATCCACCTCAATATTGTTGCGGCGTAAAGAATGTTCTTGCAGCTGGAGCGTGCGATCGAGAAGGTTGTTGAGGTCGAGTGGCCTTTTCTGCGGCGAAGCGGGGCGTGAGAATTCGAGAAGATTCTGGACGATGCGCGCGGCGCGACGCGCTTGCCGGTGCGTCAGTTCCAGTTGGCGCTTGGTGGAGTCATCGACTCCTTGGCGGTCGCGGAGAAGTTCGGTGACACCGAGGATGGCAGTAAGGGGATTATTCAGTTCATGGGCCACGCCGGCAAGCATCTGCCCCATCGCGGCAAGCTTCTCGGCCTGGATGAGCTGTTCCTCCAGACGCTTGAGATCGGTAACGTCGCGGCCGGAGAGAACCACGCCTTCGATATTGCCCTTTTCATCGGACAAAGGACTGAAATTGAAACGAATCCGGCGCCACTCTCCCAGCTTGTGGCGCACGCGAATTTCCAGAGAAGCAAAGGTCTGCTTGCCGGTGATGAAGTTCTTGTAGAGCGACAGGAGTGCGGGCAAGTCCTCCGGATGGGCGCGGCCGCCAAATTCCATCTGCTGCGCGTCTTCGACCTCGTATCCGAGCACCTCTCTGTAACGCGGACTGATAAAGGTGTAATGGCCCGTGGTATCGAGCACCAGGATGAGATCGGGGAAGCTGTCCACAAGGCGGCGGGCAAATTCCTGCTGCTGGTGGAGGCGGCGCTCCATCTCGCGGCGTTCGGTGATGTCCATGAGCGCACCTTGATAGCGCACCACGCGTCCGGCATTGTCGCGAACGGCAGCAGCCGTATTGAGGCACACGATGGAAGTGCCGTCCTTGCAAATCAGGGTGATCTCCCGGCCCTGGATCATGGCCTCACGCTCGACCTCGGCCTGGACGATCCTTCGCTCGGCCTGGTCGACAAAGATTTCGGCAACCCGCCGCTTCAGCAATTCTTCCTTGGAATCGTAGCCCAGCATGCGCACCAGCGCAGGATTGACGTCCACAATGGCTCCATCTGGCGTGGTGATGTAGATGCCTTCCTGGAGCGATTCGAAAAGTTCCGTAAAGCGCGCTTCGTTCTTGCGGAGTGCGGTGACGTCGCGCCCCAGAACGGTAATGCCGTGGATTTCGCCGTCGCGCATCATGGCATGCGCGACACAATCGAAGTAAAAGAGGGTTCCTTGGCCCTTCAGCCGCACCTGAACGACACCGGACCATTGGTGGCGCTCCATGAACCGGGGCATCGCGCGCCGCAAAAGCTCGGCTCCATCTCCGCTGCCTTCCTGCAAGAAATCCGTGATGGGCTTGCCGACAATCTGTTGGAAGGACGTGCCAAGGAGATCGGAAAAACTGCGGTTGACGGCGCGAATCTGGCCTTCCAGCGTAAGAGCGAGCAGAACGTCGTCGAAAGAGTCGATCAGGTCACGATAGCCCTGCTGAGACCGGGAGATGATCTCGAATAGCTGTCCGAGCTGTTTTTCGCTGGGAGGGGCCTCATTGCGCTGCTCCAGGCCGCGCATCAGTCCGCGCATTTCGGAGAGTTCCTGCGTCTTTTTCCACGTGTACACGCCGAAGAGAATGATGAGCAGGACGAGAAAGACCGGCAATTTCTCGAAGCCGTGCGCCAGGGAGCGGACGGAGTCCCAAGACGTCCAGGCATAAGCCAGCGCCAGGAGAAAGAGAACACCACGAGTCAGCCACCAAAGCTCGCTCTGCCGCTTTTCGAACCTCTCGAAGCGCGAGGAGATGACGGAACGCGTGTTCGTGCCTGGTGAAGAGGTTGCTGCGGTGCGGCGGGCGTTTTGGCTTTCGTCAAGCATAGGAAGTAGGCAGGGCCTTACAGAATCAGGAATCACCCGCCACAAAGAGACATAACCTATTGTAGGAACTCCGACCGGATTTCAGCAATCAAAGCGGACATAGGTAGTTCCTGAAGGACAACTAGCGACCGGACATGCGGGTCCGCATCCGGCGGTTTGGCGGGTTAAGCTACGGTAGCCGAGCTTTCTGCTCTGCGCTCCGCCAACTCCGATGCGGTCCCTCCCTCGAAGGCCATCGGGGCTGCACCCCTACTCTCCTCCGGAAAGGCCAGACTGTACTGGCTTTTCTGCCGCTTGGCGGTTGTTGAGTCGCTGCCAATTGCCAGCTCGCCCGAACACTGCCCGGCTAATATCCAGTTCTTGTTCACCAGCTCGCGTCTTTGCTCCGCGCTTCTTTCAGGCCCCGCCTCGCGGCGGATGCTATTTCACCCTTGCGCTTCGCTATCGCTTCACGTCCATCACGTTGTGAAGAGGACTTGCACCTCCAAGCTGTCGATCATGCTCGGCACACAACCAGCACGGCGCCCCGGGGTTCCCCGGGACGCCGTTTGATTCGGTTTTTGGCCGGGCTGAGAACCGGCCAAAAGCAGGTTTAGCCCTCGGTGGCAGCGTCCGCTTCGGTGTCCTTCTGGAGAAAGTCGAGCGCGGCCGCTTCCTCGGCGGTGAGCTCGGCGGCTTCCGGAATCTCCTCCATGGGAGCAGGAGCGGGCATTTCCGTCAGCAACTGGATGCTGCGGTAGTGCTCGAGGCCCGTGCCGGCGGGGATGAGCCGGCCCATGATGACGTTTTCCTTGAGGCCGCGGAGGTAGTCCACCTTGCCGGCCACGGCCGCTTCCGTGAGGACGCGGGTGGTCTCCTGGAAGCTCGCGGCGGAGATGAACGAATCGGTCGAGAGCGACGCCTTGGTGATACCGAGAAGGAGCGGACGGCCCGTTGCGGGACGGCCGCCATTGGCGATGACACGGTCGTTTTCCTCGCGGAAGCGGAACTTGTCCACCTGCTCCTCGAGGAGGAACGTGGTGTCGCCTACGTCCTCGACCTTGACCCAGCGCATCATCTGGCGCGAAATCGTCTCGATATGCTTGTCGTTGATGTTGACACCCTGGAGGCGGTAAACCTCCTGAATGGCGTTAACCAAGTACGACTGCGTGAACTTTTCGCCGAGGACGGCCAGCAAGTCGTGCAGATTGAGCGGGCCATCGATAAGGGCCTCGCCCGCCTTGACGTGGTCACCCTCTTGAACGTTGATGTGCACGCCGCGCGGGATGGAGTATTCCTTGGTGGTCTTGCCATCCTCACTTTCGACGTAGACTTTGCGCATCCCTTTGGCGATATCGCCATAGCGGACGCTGCCGTCGATTTCGCTGATGACGGCGGGATCCTTGGGTTTGCGGGTTTCGAAGAGTTCGACAACGCGCGGGAGACCGCCAGTGATGTCCTTGGTCTTGGTGGTTTCACGCGGGATCTTCGCGAGCACGTCGCCGGCCTGCACTTCGTCGCCATCCTTGACCATCAAGTGGGCGCGGGAAGGCATGAGGTACTTCTTGCGCACCTTGCCGGAAGAATCGCGGACCAGGATTGCGGGTTGATGCTTCTCATCGCCCGGAGGCAGAGTGACGACGTCCTGCGAGAGACCGGTCACTTCGTCCACCTGCTCTTCGATCGTCAAGCCGGGGCGCAGGTCGTCAAACTTCACGGAACCGGCGGTCTCGGTGAGGATCGAGAAAGTGAAAGGATCCCATTCAGCAAGGATCTGGCCGTGGGTGACGTGTTCGCCGTCCTGGACGCGGAGGCGCGCGCCGTAAACGACGTGGTAGCGCTCCTTCTCGCGGTTCTTTTCATCGACGATAGCGATGAGTCCGGCACGGTTCATGGCGATGGAAGTACCGCCACGGCCCTCGACGAACTTGAGGTCCACGAACTTGACGACGCCGTTGTTGCGCGCTTCCAGCGTGGAGCGCTCGGAAACGCGGGTGGCTGTCCCTCCGATGTGGAATGTACGCATGGTGAGCTGCGTGCCGGGTTCGCCGATGGACTGCGCGGCGATGACGCCGACGGCTTCGCCCAGTTCGACCATGCGGCCGGTGGCGAGGTTGCGACCATAACAAAGAGCGCAAACGCCGCGGCGGGACTCGCAGGTGAGCACGGAACGGATGCGCACGCGCTCGATACCCGCGCCCTGCACCTGGTTGGCAAGTTCTTCCGTGATTTCCTGGTTCACGTCGACGATGACCGTGCCCTCGAAGTCCTTGATCTTGTCGAGAGAGACGCGGCCCACAATGCGGTCGCGCAGCGGCTCGACTTCGACGCCGGCTTCGATGATGGGCTCTACATAAATGCCGTCGGTAGTGCCGCAATCGCGTTCGTTGATGATCACGTCTTGCGCGACGTCAACCAGGCGACGAGTGAGGTAGCCGGAATCGGCGGTCTTTAGCGCCGTATCAGCCAAGCCCTTGCGCGCGCCGTGCGTCGAGATGAAGTACTGCAGCACGGTAAGGCCTTCGCGGAAGTTGGAAGTGATGGGCGTTTCGATGACTTCGCCGGAAGGCTTAGCCATCAAACCGCGCATCCCGGAAAGCTGGCGGATCTGCTGTTTCGAACCGCGGGCGCCGGAGTCCGCCATGACGTAAACGGGGTTGATGCTGCCCTCTTTGTCCTGATTTTCGAGGGCCTTGAACATTTCGTCGGCCACCCGCTCGGTGATGTCGCCCCAGATGGCGATGACCTTGTTGTAGCGCTCGCCGTTGGTGATGGCGCCATCGAGATACTGTTGCTGCACCTTGACGACTTCCTTTTCGGCGTTTTCGACGAGCTTGTACTTGTCGCTCGGAATGAGCATGTCGTCGATGCCAATGGAAATGCCAGACTTGGTGGCATAGGTAAAGCCCAGGTCCTTCAAGTGATCGAGCAGGACAACGGTGTCCTCAAGGCCGAAACGCAGGTAAGCGTAATAGACGAGCTGCTGAACGCCCTTTTTCTTGAGAAGGCCGTTCACATAAGGGAATTTTTCCGGCAAATGCGAATTGAAGATGACGCGCCCAACGGTCGTCTGAATGAACTGGCGCTCCATCTTCACGGGCACGGTGTGCGGCACGTCCTGGTTGTCGTACGCCGTGGTGAGGTCGATGACTTCGCCGGTGTAGCGCAGACGAATGGGCGTGAGCAGTTCGACTTCGCCGGCTTCCAGCGCGAGGACGACTTCTTCCGTGGCGCCGAAAACGCGGCCCTCTCCCTTGGCACCCGGCTTGTTCTTGGTCAGATAGTAGATGCCTAGGACCATGTCCTGCGACGGCACGGCGAGAGGCAAACCGTGTGCGGGCGAAAGGATGTTGCGCGAGCTGAGCATGAGCACGGACGCTTCGACCTGAGATTCGGGCGAAAGGGGGATGTGTACGGCCATCTGGTCGCCGTCGAAGTCCGCGTTGAACGCGGTGCACACGAGCGGGTGGATGCGGATGGCTTTGCCTTCGACGAGAACCGGTTCGAAGGCCTGAATGCCGAGGCGGTGCAGTGTCGGAGCGCGATTGAGCATCACAGGGTGTTCGCGGATGACGTCTTCCAGGATGTCCCAAACGACGGCTTCCTGCTGCTCGACCATTTCCTTGGCTTGTTTGATGGTGGTGCAGTGGCCTTGAGCTTCGAGCTTGTGGTAGATGAACGGCTTGAAGAGTTCGAGCGCCATCTTCTTGGGCAGTCCGCACTGGTGAAGTTTCAGCTCCGGGCCGACCACGATGACGGAGCGGCCGGAGTAGTCCACGCGCTTGCCGAGAAGGTTCTGGCGGAAACGCCCCTGCTTGCCCTTGAGTGTGTCGGACAAGGACTTGAGCGGGCGATTGTTGGTTCCGCGCAGAACGCGGCCACGGCGGCCGTTGTCGAACAGCGCGTCAACGGCTTCCTGAAGCATGCGCTTTTCGTTCCGCACGATGACGTCCGGCGCGCGCAGCTCCATGAGCTTCTTCAACCGGTTGTTGCGGTTAATGACGCGGCGATAGAGGTCGTTCAAGTCGGAAGTGGCGAAGCGGCCGCCGTCCAGTGGCACGAGCGGGCGCAGCTCCGGCGGAAGAACCGGAATCACGTCGAGAATCATCCACTCCGGTTTGTTGCCGCTCTTGCGGAAGGCTTCGAGCACTTTGAGGCGCTTGGCGAATTTGATCCGCTTCTGGAGCGACGGATCGGCCTTCATCTTTTCGCGCAGCTCTTCGGACAGCTTGTCCACTTCGACGCGGCGGAGAAGCTCCTTGATGGCTTCTGCGCCCATCTTGGCAGTGAACTGGCCCGGGTATTCCTTTTGCAGCTCGCGATATTTGTCTTCGAGCAGGACTTCCCGCTCGCGGAGAATGGCGACTTCGCCGGGATCCACAACGACGAAAGCTTCAAAATAAAGAATGCGCTCGAGATCGCGCATGGAAATGTCCAGCAAGTAACCGATGCGGCTGGGCAGGCCCTTGAAGAACCACACGTGCGAGCAAGGCGAAGCCAGCTCGATGTGGCCGAGGCGCTCGCGGCGGACCTTGCTCAGGGTGACCTCGACGCCGCACTTATCGCAGATGACGCCGCGGTGCTTCATCCGCTTGTATTTGCCGCACAGGCATTCCCAATCGGTGACGGGGCCAAAAATCTTGGCGCAGAAAAGGCCGTCGCGCTCGGGTTTGAACGTGCGGTAGTTGATGGTCTCCGGCTTGGTCACTTCACCGTGAGACCAGGAACGAATTTTTTCCGGACTCGCCAGGCTGATGCGGATGGAATCGAAATCGGCGATCAAACTGGCGCGATCGTAAGGGCTGCTGCGATACAAGGTGGTTTCCTCCCTCCCCAGCTTTCGCCGGGGCCGCGTCCTCGGTCAGCATCTTCTACGATGCTGACCGGGACGGCTCCAGAACCCAACTGCCGAATACTGCTAAACCAAACTTGCTTGCCGAGTAGGGGCGCCGCATGCTGCGCCCTTATCAAGATAATCTCCAACTAATCGGCAGCCTTCTCCGTCGACGGCTTTTGCCGCTTCATTAATTCGACATCCAGGCAAAGCGACTGCAACTCGCGGACGAGGACGTTGAACGATTCGGGCACGCCGGGCTCGATGCCCGGTTCGCCCTTGACGATGGCCTCGTAGATCTTCGCGCGGCCATAGACGTCGTCCGACTTCGCCGTGAGCAGCTCCTGCAGGATATGCGCTGCGCCGTACGCTTCGAGCGCCCAGACTTCCATTTCGCCGAAGCGCTGGCCGCCGAACTGCGCCTTGCCCCCGAGCGGCTGCTGGGTGATGAGCGAGTACGGACCAATGGAGCGCGCGTGAATCTTGTCGTCGACAAGATGCGAAAGCTTAAGCATGTAGATGTAGCCGACGGTGACCGGCTGGTCGAACTGGTCGCCGCTCATGCCGTCGAAGAGGTTGATCTTTCCGGCGTGCGGCAGACCCGCGACTTCGAGCAAGTGGCGGATTTCCGGTTCGCGCGCGCCGTCGAAAACCGGCGTGGCGAAGGGAATGCCTTCGCGGAAGCCTTCGGCATACTCAAGCAAGTCATCGTCACTGAGCTTCGCGAGCGTCTTCCACACCGCGGTGTCGGTAAACACTTCCCGGAACCAGCGGCGCAGCGCCTCGGCCTTCACTTCCTTGCTGAGCAGGCGCTTAAGGCTGTTGCCGAGCTCCTTGGCGGCCCAGCCGAGGTGCGTCTCCAGAATCTGGCCCACGTTCATACGCGAAGGAACGCCGAGCGGATTGAGAACGATCTCGACCGGAGTGCCGTCCGGCATGTACGGCATGTCTTCCTGCGGCACGATGCGCGCGATGACGCCTTTATTGCCGTGGCGGCCGGCCATCTTGTCGCCGATGGAGAGCTTGCGCTTCATGGCGATGTAGGCCTTGACCAGCTTGATGACGCCGGGGGGCAGCTCGTCGCCCTTTTTGAGCTTGTCTTTGCGCTCCTCGGTGATCTTGCGGAGCACGTCGATCTGCCGCGAGGTCATCTCCTCAACTTCTTCGATCTTCTCGATGAGCAGCGGGTCCTTTTCGTTGAGCTTCAGGCGTTTCAGGTTGCGCGTGGAGATTTTCTCGATGATCTCGCGCGTGAGCTCGACGCCCTTGGTCAACAAGCGCTTGTTGGTTTTCTCGTCGTGCAAGTCGGCTTGGAGAATCTTGCCGCCGAGAAGATCCGAGAGGCGCTTGAGGCGCTCATCCGTCAGGATGCGGATTTCGTCGGCGAGGTTCTTCTCCAGCTTGAAGACCTGCGTGGCTTCGATGGCCTTGTGGCGTTCGTCCTTTTCTCCGCCTTTGCGGGTGAAGATCTTGACGTCCACGATGGTGCCTTCGATGCCCGGTGGGCAATAGAGAGAAGCGTCGCGAACATCGCCGGCCTTTTCGCCGAAGATGGCGCGGAGCAGTTTTTCTTCCGGCGTGAGTGTGGTCTCGCCCTTGGGCGTGACCTTGCCGACCAGAATGTCGCCGGGCTTTACGACCGCCCCGATACGGATGACGCCGCTCTCGTCGAGGTTGCGGAGGAACGACTCGCTGATGTTGGGAATATCGCGAGTGACTTCCTCGGGACCGAGCTTGGTGTCGCGCGCTTCGATCTCGTACTCCTCGATGTGGATCGAGGTGTAATAGTCGTCCTTGACCAGCTTTTCGCTGACCAGGATGGCGTCCTCAAAGTTGTAACCGCGCCAGGGTACGAAGGCCACGAGCACGTTGCGGCCGAGAGCCAGTTCACCGCGCTCCGTGCAGGGGCCGTCGGCAAGAACCTGCCCTTTCTTCACGCGGTCACCGACGCGAACCAGCGGCTTCTGGCTGATGCAAGTGTTCTGGTTCGAACGCTTGAATTTGATGAGTTGATAGATGTCCGCGCCCACCTCGCGGCTGAGCACGCCGGAGTGATCGGATTCGACACGCACGATGATGCGTTCGGAATCAACCTGATCGACGACGCCTTCGCGCTTGCAGAGCACGACTGCGCCGGAATCGCGCGCGGTGACGCGTTCCATGCCGGTGCCCACAAGCGGCGCTTCGCCCTTGATGAGCGGCACGGCTTGGCGCTGCATGTTGGAACCCATGAGCGCGCGGTTGGCGTCGTCGTTCTCGAGGAACGGAATCAAGCTGGCAGCCACAGAAACGAGCTGCTTCGGCGAAACGTCGACGTAGTCGACTTCATCGCGGCTCTTGAGAACGAAGTTCCCGGCCTGGCGGCAGTTGACCAGCTCGGTAGTGATCTTCAAACGGTCATCGAGCGACACGTTCGCCTGCGCAACGACGTACTTGTCTTCTTCCCAAGCGGAGAGATAGAAGCAGTACGGCTCGTAAACGACCTTGCGGCGCTTGAGTTCTTCGTTGAGCTCCTCGACTTTATCCTTCTCGACGATTTCACCCGCTTTGAATTCGCTGTCACCGGCATTGACGATCTGAACGTAGTCGATGATGCGGCCACCCTTGACCTTGCGGTAGGGCGATTCGATGAAGCCGTAGTCATTGATACGGGCGAAGCAGCTCAGAGAGCTGATCAGGCCGATGTTCGGCCCTTCCGGCGTTTCAATCGGACAAATACGGCCGTAGTGCGTGGGGTGTACGTCGCGAACTTCGAATCCGGCGCGCTCGCGTGACAAACCGCCCGGCCCAAGAGCCGAAAGACGCCGCTTGTGGGTGATTTCGCTGAGCGGGTTGGTCTGGTCCATGAACTGGCTGAGCTGCGACGAACCGAAGAATTCGCGGATCGCGGCCATCACCGGCTTGGCGTTCACCAGGTCGTGCGGCATGGCCGTGGACATTTCCTGATACACGCTCATCTTTTCCTTGATGGCGCGTTCCATGCGGACCAGGCCGATACGGAACTGGTTTTCGAGCAGTTCCCCAACCGCGCGAACGCGGCGGTTGCCGAGATGGTCGATGTCATCCACTACGCCGATGTTCTTGCGCAGCTTGAAAAGATACTTGATCGCGGAAACAAAGTCCGGAGCATCCAGCGTGCGGTTATCCAGCGGCGTGTCCAGGCCCATCTTGATGTTGAACTTCAGGCGGCCAACGCGGCTGAAATCGTACTTGCGCGGATCGAAGAACATTCCGCGGAAAAGGTTCGTGGCCGTTTCCAGCGTTGGTGGATCTCCGGGGCGCAGCTTGCGGTAGATTTCGATGAGCGCTTCCTTCGAGGAGCGGATCGAGTCCTTGTCCAGCGTGCGTGAAAGCACCAAGCCGATGTCGTCGCGCTCCGGAAAGAAGACGTCAACTTCGGTGATGCCGCCCTCAGCAAACGCCTGCCAGAGATCGGCGGTCAGCGGCTTGTTGGCTTCGAGCAGGACTTCGCCGGTCTGGCGATTGACGACGTCGGCGACGCTGTAGGCCCCTTCTAGGTCGGCCAGCGCGGCGCGAACTTGGGAAATTTTCGCCTTGATTAGTTCCTTGAAGAGATTTTCGCTAATGCGCTTGTGCGCGCCAACAATCACCTCATCCGATTTCGGATTGCGGATTTCGTGGGCAAGCTTGCGGTCCACGATCCCGGGCGAAACGTTCCAGTAGAGGTCCTTGTCGCGCAGCGAAATGCGTTCGACTTGATAGAACGTGCGCAGAATATCTTCGTTCGATTTCATGCCCAGCGCGCGCAGAAAGATCGAGCCGAGGAACTTGCGCTTACGGTCGATGCGCACGTAGAGAATGTTTTTGGTGTCGTATTCGAATTCGACCCATGACCCACGGTACGGAATGATTTTCCCGAGGAAGTAGGTGCGATTGTTGGCGCTCTCGAAGAAAACGCCCGGCGAGCGGTGCAACTGGGAAACGATGACGCGCTCGGTGCCGTTGATGATGAACGTGCCGTTCTCCGTCATCAGTGGGATGTCGCCGTAGAAAACTTCCTGTTCCTTGATGTCGCGGATGGTCTTCGCGCCGGTATCGGGATCCTTGTCGTAGATGGTCAGACGGATGGTGACCTTGAGAGGCGCGGAATAGGTCATCCCGCGCTCCTGGCACTCGTTCACGTCATACTTCAGTTGCATGGCCACCGGATCGCCGCACTTGTTGCAGAAGGTCGGCGTGTTCTTATTGAATGTGCCGCACTTGTGACAGATGACGTCGCCGGTCTGATACGGATTGGTGACCACGGACGCGCCGCAATTGCGGCACGTCGCGCGGAGGTGGTGCAGGCCCTTCAGGTTGCCGCACTTGCACTCCCAGTTGCCGATCGAGTAGTCCACGAATTCCAGCTGCGACATCTCGCGGAAGTCC
>Ga0066709_100000566_pt1 | contig 20634 bp, 22 predicted proteins | sample GraSoiAngelo_158_FD_79665 | JGI IMG/M metagenome (GOLD analysis project Ga0066709, IMG submission 79665) | Grasslands soil microbial communities from the Angelo Coastal Reserve, California, USA - 14_1009_16_30cm | ecosystem: Environmental > Terrestrial > Soil > Grasslands | place: USA...
CCCGCATCCCCGCATGTGGTCGGCCACCGGCGATCCGGAGACCGCCGCCGAGGTCGGCCGGCGCGGCATGGTGCACGTGCTAGTCCTGCGCGGCCCGGAGGGAACCAGGCGCGCCTACGCCGCCCATCGCAAGGCGCGCGCCGAGGCCGGCCTGCCCAAGGTGACCACCGACAACTTCGCCTATGCGGCGTTCGTCTACGTCGGCGACACGGACGAGGAAGGCCGTCGCGTCGGCGAGAAGCTGCTCTGGTTCCTCCACACCAGCCTCAAATCGGCGCCCCAGTATTCGAAGTTCCTGCCGGGCAGCGCGCCGCCCCACGCCGCGCCGCAGGTCTATCGCACGGCGCCCACGAGCGGGGCTGCTGCGCCGGTCAGTCTCGCCAACGCCGAGAAGGGCGTCGCCTCAGCCGGTCACAATGCCGCGCGGCTCCAGTCGATCACCGCGGAGGAGGCGACGGCCCAGGGCATCTTCTTCGCGGGTAACCCCGATACCGTGTACAAGCAGGTGATGGAGTTCTACGACAAGGTCGGTGGCTTCGGCCACCTGAGCCTGGTCGGCCGCTCGGGCTTCATGACCCATGCCGAGTCCGAAAAGGGGATCCGGCTCTTCTCGAAGGAAGTGCTCCCGCGGCTTCGCGAGATCAAGCCCGTCACGGTCGATTGAGCGGATTCAGCGCCCGGTGAAGCGCGGCGGTCGTCCTTCGCGGTGCGCGGCCATGCCTTCGTCGACGTCGCGGCTCCACTCGAGCGCCTGACGAAGCGCGTCCGCGAGCGCGCGCGCGGCGGTGAAGCCCGCGGCGCCGCGGACGTTCATGATGCGCTTGGCCCCGCGCGTCGCGAGCGGCCCGCTGGCCGCGATCCGGGCGGCCAGCGCCCGCGCTTCGGGAAGCAGCCGCTCGGCGGGACACACCGAGAGCACCAGCCCCAACCGCTCCATCTCCGACGCGTCCAGCTCGCGGCCCGTGCAGATCAGCTCCAGGGCGCGCGCGCGGCCGACGATCGCCGGCAGCCGAACGGGGCCGCCGGCGCCGGGAAATCCGCCCCAGAGCGCTTCGGGCAGCGCGAACGTCGCGTGCGTTGCCGCCAGCCGGATGTCGCACGCCAGCGCCAGCTCGGCCGCGCCCGCGCGTGTGGTGCCGTTGAGCGCCGCGATGACGATCTGGGGGAGCGCCTCGATCCCATCGTAGAGGCGGTTGGCGACGCGGACCAGCTCGAGGATCTGCTCTTTGGTGTAACTCGCCCGGACCGCGGGATTCAGGATGCCCATCGAGAAGAACTCGGCGCCGCTTCCCGTGATCACGACCGCCTGGATCTCCTCGTCGGCGCCCAGACGATCGACCAGGCCCTGCAGTGTCAGCAGGACGTCGCGCGTGAGTCGGTTCTGATCGGCCGGCCGGTCGAGCATGATCGTCATCGCGCGACCGTCCCGCTCGACCCGGACTTCCTCCGACCCTCGTGTCATCGGCACCTCCCCGTCACGCGGCAGCTCGTCATCCCGATTCTCCAGTGAGCAGGCCCCCGAAGATGCGGCGTCCGAGCTTGAACCCCTCCACGAGCGTGATGCCGGCGCCCTCCGCCGTCGGGTTCGCGGCTCGCCAGGCTCGCAGATCCTCTTCCGACCGGAAGAAGTTGATCGTCGTTCAGAGAGAGTCGGCGGCCTTGCATCCGCCGTCGGCTCGCTTTCCGATCCAGAGCATGACGCCCGTCGCTTCGGGTCCCGGCCCCTCCGGTGCCGCCGAGAGCTCGAGCGGCGCTCCGCTGTAATGGCAGCGCGACCGGATCTCGATCCGTTTGCCGACCATGGGCGCGATGCCGAGCGCGTCCGTAGCACAGCAGGCATACCGCTCCTTACCGCTCGGCAGTCGGACCACAAACGGCGTCGGCGACGCCGAGAAGGGGTACGCCATATCGACGTGGCCGCCGCGGACCCGGATCAGGTCGTCGGCGTCCAGCGCGATGAGCGCCTGATGGATCGCGCCGCCCGGCTCGTCGGGAAATGTCGCGACGAGCTCTTCCACGCGAATCGGGCCGCCGCGATCCACGAAGATCTGGAGAATACGCCTGGACACCGCCGTCTCGCGGGCGGCCCGACGAGTCTTCCACCTGCCTTCCAGGTCGAGCGCGGCGAACTCGTCGGCGGTCTTGATCTCGAGGCTTGCCATGGGTCTTCCTCCTTCTCGAGTCGCACCTCGGCCAGCAGGGCTTTTGGCCTGCCCGGGAGCAGGATAAACTCTGTCGCAACTCCGGGCTCGAGCACATTTCGCCTGGGCACGCCGATGAACGTCAGGAGGACGTGATGTACGAAGGCTTCCGCCGATTCGACATTCAAACCAGCGATCCTCAGGTCACGATCCGCGGCGTGGTGGCGGGCGCCGGTCCGTCTCTGCTGCTGCTCCACGGCAATCCTCTCTCCCACTTCCACTGGCGCTTCGTCGCGCCGCGGCTGGCGAAGGATTTTACCGTGGTCGCGACGGACCTGCGCGGCTACGGCGACAGCGGCAAGCCGCGCGGCCTGCCGGATCACAGCAACTATTCGTTCCGCCGCATGGCGCAGGACCAGGTCGACGTGATGCACGAGCTCGGCTTCGAGCGATTCCTGGTCGCCGGTCACGACCGGGGCGCGCGCACCGCCTATCGCATGGCGCTCGATCATCCGGCGAAGGTGCTCAAGCTCTGCGCCATCGACATCCTGCCGACCCACCATGTATGGACCCACGTCACGCGAGAATGGGCGCTCAACAGCTATCACTGGTCGTTCATGGCGCAGCCGTACGATTTCCCCGAGCGCCTGCTCGCCGGCAAAGAGGAGTACTACATCCGGCTCAAGCTAGGCTCCCAGGGCCTGGGCAAGGGCGGGTTCACCGAGGACGCGATCCGGGAGTACGTGCGCTGCTGCACGCCCGAGAACATCCACGGCGTGTGCGAGGACTACCGCGCGGGAGCCACGATCGACTACGAGATGGACAAACGCGTGGAAGTCCATCGGCCGCCTCAGCGCGCGCCCAGCTGCTGCGAGAGCCGGTCGGCGATCGTGCGGAGCTCGAGCGCGAGCGTGTCGACACCGATCTTCTGGACCTGCTCGCTCACACCCACGACGACGACGACGTGCGTCAGCTGCTCGCGCGCGCCCCGCACCGGAGCGGCGATGATCGTCACCCCCCTGATGTAGTTGCCCTCGTCCACGGCGTACCCGTTGGCGCGTGTTGCCCCAACCTCGGCGCGCCAGGCGCCGAGGGAGGGCGGGCGGTCCCAGCGCAGCGCGCGAAAGCGACGATCGAGCGTGCTCCCGGGATAGCCGCCGAAGGCGGCGACGCAGCGCCCGGACGCGCTGATCAGCGCCGGGAAGCGGCTGCCGAGGTCGACGTGGAGCCGCAGGCCCTGATCCGAGCGCGCGATGGCGACCACGACGATGTGCTCGAGCCCGATCACCTGGACGCCGATGGTGGTGACGCCGTGACGGCGCGTGAGCCGATCGAGCTCCGGCTGCGCCATCTCCGCGAAGCCGTTCCGGGAGAGCGCGCTGCGCGCCATGGTGACGAGGCCGGCGCCGAGGCGATATCGCTTGGTCACGGGATCGAACGCGACCAGCTCCTCGGCGACCAGCACTCGCAGGATGTGCAAGCACGTGCTGGGAATCAGGCCGAGCGCGCGGGCGATCGCATTGACCCCCCGCGACTCCTCGCTCCGGCCGAGCAGCCGCAGAATCGCCACCGCGCGCGTCACCGCCGGGACCTGGCGCGCCGGGCGGCCCGTCCCGCCCCGCGTCAGCGCCTGCACCCCGACCCCCGCCCGACCCATCGTGTTGCCCTTATACAATGAGCGCCGCATATTGACAACGCCGCCTCGCCGGTGCTCCGATGACCGGGCGCGGGGCCCCTCGCGCCGGGAGCGCCATGACCGACCTGACCGAGTACACGACCTACGCGGATGCCCACCGGCACTTCTCGTCGTCCGCGCTGTGGACGTTGTTCGACGGCGGCCGAGAGTCGCTGAACCTCGCCCACGAGTGCGTCGACCGGCATGCGCGCTCCGGGCGCACCGCCGTGCGCGTGGCCCACGCCGACGGGCGCGACGAGGCCCTGAGCTTTCGCGAGTTGGCCGAGTGGTCCTCGCGCGTCGCTCACTGGCTGGCCGCGCGCGGGGTCGTCGTTGGCGATCGGGTCGCGATCATGCTGGAGCCGTCGCTCGCCTTCTACGCCGCCCTCTTCGGCGCCATCAAGCGGGGCGCCATCGCGGTGCCGCTCTTCACCCTCTTCGGCCCGGAAGGGATGCGGCTGCGGCTCGACGACTGCACGCCGCGGCTGCTCTTGACCAAGGCCGAGAAGGCCGGGAGCGGGCGAGATTTTCCGGGCCTCGACGTCGTGGTGGTCGACGACGCGCTGCTGGCGTCGCTGGCGTCCCATCCGGCGCAGTACGAGGTCGCGAGCCGGCCGGACGACCTCGCGGTGTTCCAGTACACCTCGGGCACGACGCGGGAGCTGCCGGCGGCCGTGCGCCACAGCCATCGCGCCATCGTCGTGCTCATGGTCGCCGCGCTCTACGGCACGGGCATCCGCCCGGGCGACCGCTTCTTCTGCCCGTCCTCGCCCGCGTGGGGACACGGCCTCTGGCACGGAACGCTCGCGCCGCTGGCGCTCGGCGTGACCACCGGCACGATGGCCGGAAGGTTCGACGCCGTGCGACTGCTCCGGGCGCTCCAGGAGTACGACGTCACCAACCTGTCCGCGGCGGCGACACACTTCCGGATGATGAAGAGCACGGGCGAGGCGGCGAAGTACCGCTACGCCGTTCGCAAGCTTTCCTTCACGGGCGAGCCCATGGACAGCGCCACGCGCGCCTTCGTCGAGACCACGTTCGGCGTGCCGGCATGCAGCATGTACGGCACCACCGAGGTCGGCGTGATCCTCGCGGACTATCCGGGCGCCGAGGACCACGTCGTCAAGCCCGGCGCGCTCGGCAAGCCGGTGCCGGGGGTGCGCGTCGAGGTGCAGGGCCCGGATGGTCGGCCCTGTTCGATCGGCGAGATCGGCGAGATCAAGGTGTGGCGACGGGGTGCCTGGTTCTCGACGAACGATCGCGGCCACGTCGACGGGGACGGGTACTTCCACCACGCCGGCCGCGCCGACGACGTGATCATCTCCGCGGGCTGGACCATGAGCGCCGTCGAGATCGAGGACGTGCTCCTCGAGCACCCGGACGTGCGTGACGCGGCGGTGATCGGTGTCGCCGATGCCCTGCGCGGGCACGTCGTCAAGGCGTTCATCGTGAGCGCGCGCCGCGGCGACGACGACTTCGCGCGCGAGCTGCAGGACTTCACGCGCACGCGGCTCAGCCAGCACGAGTACCCCCGCCACGTCGCATTCGTGCCCGCGCTGCCCAAGACGCCCGCGGGCAAGGTCAATCGCAAGGCGCTGCGCGAACACGAGACTGCCCGAAAGCTGACCGAGGAGGACCAAGGTCCTCCCGGCGCGCGCGGAGCGTTGGGGGGTGTGGGGGGCCATGTCGGGGCCCCCCACGTGGAACCATGACGCTCTTCCCGAAGATCACCGAGCAGGGTCTCGACGATCTGCGCCGGCGGATCGGCGTCAAGATCACGGACACGCTCGAGCCGTGGTGCCACGAGGCGACGCGCGACGCCATCCGCCACTATGCCCACGGCATCGGGGACGACAACCCGCTCTGGTGCGATCCCGAGTACGCGGCCGGCACGCGCTGGGGCGGCATCGTGGCGCCGCCGAGCTTTCTCTTCGCCTGCAGCCGCATCATCTCGGGCTACGTCGGCGGGCTACCGGGCGTGCATGCGATGTGGGCGGGCGCCGACTGGACCTGGCGCCTCCCGGTGCGGCGCAACGACTCGATCTCGACCGAAGCCTGGCTCGCCGACCTGGTCGAGCACCAGACGACGTTCGCCGGACGCTCGATCCAGCAGGTCTACCACGTCGACTTCTTCAACCAGCACGGCGACCGCGTCGCCGCGGCCGACAGCTGGTGCTTTCGCACGGACCGCGACCAGGCGCGCGAGAAGGGCACGAAGTACACGGCGGTCAAGGCGAAGCCGCCGAAGCGCTACACCGACGAGGAGCTCGCCGACATCTATCGACTCTACGCGGGCGAGGCCGTCCGCGGCGCCGTCGCGCGCTACTGGGACGACGTACGCGAGGGCGAGCGGTTGCCCACGATGGCGAAGGGCCCGATGACGGTGACGGGCTTCATCGCGTTCGCGCAGGGCTGGGGCGGCCTCTACATCCGGGCGAACAAGCTCGCGTGGAAGCAAATCGATCGCCACTCCGGGCTCGGCATCAAGAACCGGTTCGGCATCCCGGACTGCCCCGAGCGCGTGCACTGGGAGCCCGAGTTCGCGACCCTGGTCGGCGCGCCCGGCGCGTACGACTACGGCCCCGAGCGGTGTTCGTGGCTGACGCATCACCTGACCAACTGGATGGGCGACGCGGGCTTCCTCCGCCGGGCTCACTGCAAGATCCGCCGGCATAATCCCGAGGGTGACACGTTGCGCATCGACGGGACCGTCGTGCGCAGGTTCGTCGAGGACGAGCAGCACCTCGTCGAGATCGAGCAGGAGGCGCGCAACCAGGACGGCGAGCTCTCCGTAGTCGGTCGCGGCGTCGTCGAGCTGCCGGCGCGCGGCTAGACGTGTCTCGCGACCCTACGGGTGCCCCGCCCGGGCGGGGCACCCGCGCAGGCGACTCTCAGGCGCCGAGATACTGCCGGCGCAACGACTCGAGCAAGGCCTGGACACCCGCGATGTCTCGATCCGCGCAAGCGACCACCGACAAAGGCCGTTTCGGAGTCGACGCGAGCGGGCGTTGCGTCCGTGACACCGGGACGACGAGGCAGCCGGGCACACCCGATCCGAGGTCGAGCCCGGGAGGAAGAGAAGAAGTCCGACGGGTTACGCGCCGTGTGGCTCTTCCGTGCAACGTGAGTCTCCTCGCCTCACTCGTGCGTCTCGCGAGCCGCGAGCGTCTTATACTGGCGGAGGATCTATGGCGTACGACCGCGATCCATGATCTCCGACCCCCGGCTCGGCGACGGCCTGTTCTCGCCCGCGGCCTACGCGCGCGAGGACGAGGCCGCGGACGACCACTTCTACGTCATCCCGCGCAAGGTCGTCCACATCGACGATGGCGCCATCGTCGCGCTCGGCCGCCTGTACGCCGAGCTGTTGCCCAGCGGCGGACGCCTGCTCGACCTGATGAGTAGCTGGCGCAGCCATCTCCCGGAGGGTTTCAACACCCGCGCCGTGGTGGGGCTCGGGTTGAACGCGGAGGAGATGGCCGACAACCCGCAACTGACGACCCACGTCGTCTACGACTTGAACCGCGACCCGCGGTTGCCCTTCGCCGACGAAAAGTTCGACGGCGCGATGTGCGCCGTCTCGATCCAGTACGTGGTCCACCCGCTCCTCGTCTTCCGCGAGGTCCGCCGCGTGCTCCGGCCGGGGGCGCCCTTCGTGGTCTCGTTTTCCAACCGTTGCTTCCCCACCAAAGCCGTCGCCGTCTGGCTCGACACCAGTGACGAGCAACACCTGACGCTCGTCCGAACGTACTTCACGGCCGCCGGCGGATGGACGGACGCCCAGGCGGAGAACCGGTCGCTGGGTGGGCACGGGGATCCGCTGTACTCGGTGTGGGCGCGCGCGTCGGCGGGGACGACGGCGGCACGGCCCACGATCGCATGACGATACCTCTCGCGCCCTCCGCGGTCGACCGCTACCGTCGCGACGGCTTCTACTTCCCGGTCCCGGTGCTCGCGCCCGGCGAGGCGCTCGCCTGCCGCCGCCGGCTCGAGGCCGTCGAGGCCGCGCACGGTGGCCAGCTCGGCGGCGAGCTCCGTCACAAGCCGCATCTGCTGTTCACGTGGCTGGCCGATCTCGTGCGCCATCCAGCGATCCTCGACGCGGTCGAGGCCGTGCTCGGCCCGAATCTGCTCGTCTGGAGCACGAGCTTCTTCATCAAGGACGCTCACGATCCCGCGTATGTGTCCTGGCACCAGGACTCGACCTACTGGGGGCTCAGCGCGCCGGACGTCGTCACCGCGTGGCTCGCTTTCACCGACGCGACGGTCGAAAACGGGGCGATGCGGATGGTGCCGGGCTCGCACGACGAGCAGCTGGCCCACCGAGACACCTTCGCGCCGAACAATCTGCTCTCGCGCGGCCAGGAGATCGCGGTCGAGATCGACGAGGCGCGCGGGGTCGACATCGTGCTCCGCGCGGGCGAGATGTCGCTGCACCACGTGCGGATGGTGCACGGCTCGCCCCAATCGCTCCGACGACCGGCGCATCGGCTTCGCGATCCGCTACATCCCGACGTCCGTGAAGCAGCTTGCCGGTGACGGCGACAGCGCGATGCTCGTGCGCGGCGTCGACGAGCACCACCACTTCGCGCCCGAGCACCCGCCCACGTCCGATCTGGCCCCGGAGGCGCGCGCCCACCACGCGGAAGTGGTGGCGCGGACGGCGAAAATTCTCTACCGCGGAACCGGAGTCGAGCGCTTCAGGTAGGACCGGCGCTTCGGCGAGCGGCGCTTCGGGTGGGGCGTGGACCGCTCAGCCGCTGCCGTAGGAGACGCGATAGATGCGGCCCGCCTTGTCGTCGGAGATCAGGAGCGCGCCGTCGGGCATGACCAGCACGTCCGCTGGACGCCCGGACGCGGCGCTGCCTTTGAGCCACCCGGCGGCGAAGGTCTCGTACGACGTCGCGCGCCCGTTCTCGACCTTCACGAAGGCCACGCGATATCCGATCGGCGTCGAGCGGTTCCACGAGCCGTGCTCGGCGATGAAGATGCCGCCGCGGTATTTCTCGGGGAACATCGTTCCGGTGTAGAACCGCATCCCGAGCGCCGCGACGTGTGGCCCGAGCTCCCGGGCGGGCGCCGTGAACTCGCTGCACGGGCGTCCGCCGTTGTGCTCCGGGTCACGCAGCCCGTTGCCGTGACAGAACGGGAATCCGAAGTGCTCCCCGGGCCGGGTCAGGCGATTCAGCTCGTCCGGCGGCTGCTCGTCGCCGAGCCAGTCGCGACCGTTGTCGGTGAACCAGAGCTCTCCCGTCTGCGGGTGGAAGTCGAATCCGACGCTGTTCCGCACGCCCCGCGCCACGACTTCCGGCCGACCACCGGCGAGGTCGAGCCGCGTGATCGTGGCGTAGAGGGGACCGGGGGGCGCGCACACGTTGCACGGCGCGCCCACCGGGACATAGAGCCGGCCGTCCGGGCCGAAGGCGATGAACTTCCAGCCGTGGTGCGCGTTGGGGGGGTACGCGTCGCTGACGACCTCCGGCTTCGGCGGCCGCGCCAGATCGCGGGCCACGTCGGGGAAGCGCAGGACGCGGTTGACCGCGGCGACGTAGAGGGCGCCGTCCCGGAACGCGACGCCGCTCGGCATGTTCAGGCCGCTGGCCAGCACGTGAACCTGGTCTGCCCGGTGGTCGCCGTCGCGATCGACCACCGCGTAGACCTTGCCTTCCGAGCGCGAGCCGACGAAGACGATCCCGGCCGGACCGACCGCCATCTGGCGTGCGCTCGGCACGTTGCCGGCGTAGACGGCGATGTGGAAGCCGGGTGGCAGCGTGAGTTCGTCCAGCTCGGCCGCCGCGCTAGGAAGCAGGCCGGCGAAGTAGCCGCGATAGAGACAGCCGACGACGATCAGCGCGGCGAGCGGGGCCAGGAGGAGTGCCAGCGTGGTGCGAGATCGGATCATCGTCCTCAGTGTGCCTCGGCGAGCCGCGGCTGGCGAGCGGTTGTCCCGGGCACAGGCCGAGGGCGGTACCCATCATCTATACTGTGGGTGCCCGCGAACGGGTCCCGGCTTGCGTTCCCCGGGGCCGATGGTCGCGCGAGCGCATGCACACGAGCGGTGAGCCCGCGGGAGGACGCTGACGTGCTCAACGACACTGGAGCGGTCCCGAAGCTGAGCGGCGACATCCGGCACCTCATCCCGAAGCTCGGCCTTCGCAATTACTGGTATCCCGCACTCAACGAGCGCACGGTGGGCTGGCGCAAGCCGGTCAAGGTGTCACTGCTCGGCGACGAGATTTGCTTCTTCCGGGGCGCGACCGGCGACGTCGTGGCGATCCAGGACGTCTGTCCGCACCGGGGAGCGCGTCTGAGCCAGGGCGACTGCCACTACCGCGGGACCGTCGCCTGTCCGTACCACGGCTGGGTGTTCGACGAGTCGGGAAAGAACGTGATGGTGCTCTCCGAAGGGCCGGCCTCGGGCGTGTGCGGCAAGCCGGGCACCGAGGCGAAGATCTACCCGACCCGGACGCTCAAGGGCCTCGTGTTCGTGTGGATCGGCGACGGTGACCCCGCACCGATCGAAGAGGACGTGCCCGAGGAGTTCTTCGACGACGACGCGCTCGTCCTGATCGGCCAGGTCCACTGGAGGTGCAACTGGGAGGTCGCCCTCGAGAACTCGATGGACTCCCACGTCAACTACGTCCACCGCAACGCCCTCGTGGTCGCGCGCACCGGGTTCATCGCGCGCGGCGCGCAGGGCGAGCACCCCATCTTCGTCGGCAACGGCTTCGGCGGCGACGTGGCCGAGAGCAACTACGTCCGGAAGAGCCCGTCGCACGATATCTACCCCGATGGACGGAAATGGCCGAAGACGAACCATCGCCGGTACTGGACGTGGCTGCTCCGGCCGCTCGCGGAGCGCGCGCGAAGCCACATCCCGCCGCCCCGGTCGCCGCGGTGGTGCGGCGGGCATCACCTGCCCGGCATGTTCCGCGCCGAGTTCGCGTACGACCTCTACACCCGCATGTGCGTGCCGGTCGAAGAGAACCTGACGCGGGTCTGGTACTACCACTACCTCCGGCCGAAGAGCGCGTTCCAGCGCCTCTGGCAGCGGTTCCTGTACGCGGCGCTGCATCGGTGGATCATCGAGTACAACTTCTCGCGCCAGGACGAGCGCGTGATGCTCGACCAGCGGTACGACACCCCGGAGAAGCTGTCGGGGACCGATGCCGAAGTCATCCAGTGGCGCCGGCTCGTGGTGACCAGGCACTTCGGCGGTCGCAACGCCGCGTTCGAGTACCGGAACCCCGACGGCATGGCGCCGGACGAGGTGCCGCTCGGTCGCGTGTCGGTGCGGTACCTCCAGGAGCAGGCGCGGACCAAGGCGTAGACCCGCCGCGATGAAGCTCGCGGGGAAGGTCGCCATCGTCACCGGCACCAGTCCCAACATCGGCGCCGGCATCGCCCAGGGACTGGCCGACGAGGGCGCCACCGTCGTCTGCGTGGACCTGGTACCGGAGAACGCGCAGGAGTGCGCCGCCTGGATCAAGAGCCGCGGCGGCGAGGCGCTCGGCATCGCCTGCGACGTGACCGACGAGGCGCAGGTGGCGGCGATGGTGACGCGCGCGCGTGAGACTTATCGCGGTGTCGACATCCTCGTCAACAATGCCGGCATCCTCGGCGGCCTGAGCGTGCTCGAGATGCCGCTCGACCGCTGGACTCGCCAGATCGCCGTGAATCTCACCGGGGCGTTTCTCTGCACCAAGCACGTCGGCCGGCTCATGGTCGAGCAGGGACGGCCGGGCAGCATCATCGTGATCGTGTCGACGGCCGGGCATCAGGGGCAGGCCGGCAACATCGGATACTGCACGAGCAAGAGCGGACTGCTCAACTTCACACGCGCCGCGGCCATGGACCTGGCGAAGCACCGGATCCGCGTCAACAGTCTCACGCCGACGGCGACCGATTCCGAGGAGGCCGCGGAGCGCGCCGTCGCGTGGGGCCGGCAGCGACCCGAGCGCCGTGGTGGCGCGATGCTCGACTTTCGGAAGATGGTTCCGACGGGCCAGCTACCCAGCCCGCGCCACTACGCGCGCGCCGCCGTCTTCCTCGCCTCGGACGACGCGGAGATGATCACCGGCTTCGACCTGCGGGTCGACGCCGGCGCGATCGCCAAGTACTGGCCGTGGGTTCCGCACGCCGACTGAGCGAAAGCAGCGGCCCGTCAGGGGGGCTTGGGGGGCCCCTCGAGGCCCCCCATGTGACTAGACCGCTCGCTGGCACTGGACGTTGAGGATCGCCGGCCGGCCCTCACGGACAGCCGCCAGACCCCGCTTCAGCGCGGCCGGGAGCTCGCCCGGGCTCTCCACTCGCTCACCGTAGCCGTCCACCGTCTTCGCCATCTCCTCGAAACGCGGCGAGGGCCTGAGCTCGCTCAGCGGGAAGCGCCCGCGCGTCTTGGCGATGCCGGCGGGATGGACCGCCAGCGCTCCGAACTTCACCGCTTCCCATTGCTGGTTGTTGAAGATCACGGTGAGGATCGGCAGGGCGTGCGCGCGCTGCACGAACAGGCAGGACAGCGGCTCGCCGAAGAAGTAGGCGCCGTCCCCGACGGTCGCGATGACCGTCGCCTCCGGGCGGGCGAGCTTGACGCCCAGCGCCGCGCCCAGGCCGAAGCCGAGGCCGCTCGAGTGCGGGGACGCGAAGTAACTGCCCGGCCGCGTGAACGCAGCGAACCGCCGGTCCAGGGGATACTCGTTCACGACGACCGTGCTCTCGTCGACGATCTCGCCGATGCATCGCGACGCCCACGCGAAGCCGATCGTCGAGGCGCTCGCCTGCTTCAGCACCGTCTCGTCCCAGGCGGCGTGGCGCGTGCGATGCTCGGCGGCGAGCCGCGCGCGACGCCGATCCACGGCCCCTGGGTCGGCGTGGCGGCGCACCGCCTCCGCGAGGAGCGGCAGGGCCGCCGCCGGCGTCGCCGCCAGCGGCACGTCGCAGGGGTAGCTGCGCATCGGATAGCGTGAGAAGAAGGGGTCGACGCCGAGGTGGATGATCGGCGCGCCAGGGGCCGGCTTTTGCAAGGCTGGATACCACGGAACGTCCGCCTCGACGACGAGCACGGCGTCGGCCTCGGTCAGCGACGGGTTCGTGGTGCCGGACTGGTTGTAACCGAGATGAAGGTCGTGCCGGTGCGCGAAGTTCATGTAGATCGGGTCGGCTTCCACGACACCGATCCCGCCCGCCTCCGCGAGCTCGACGAGGCCGGCGACGGCCCGGGCATCGAGGCCCACGGCCGAGGTGAGGACGATCGGGTACTCGGCGCGCGCGAGGATGCGCGCCGCCTCGTCGACCCGCACGGGATCCGGGAACCGGTCGCCGCGCGACTCGCGCCGCGGCGGTGAGGCGATCGTCATCGCTCCGGGCCGGGCCGCGAGGACTTCCCGCGGCAGCGTGAGGTAGACCGGCCCCCGGGGCTCGGCGTGCATCAACTCGAACGCCCGATCCACGACCGCCTCGAGCTGGGCCGGGGTCCGGAGCTCGTAATCCCATTTGACGTACTCGCGCAGCATGGCGGCCTGATCGAAGCTCTCCTGCGCCCAGTGGATGTGAAGATCACGTGAGCCAGGCAGCCCCTCTTCCGTGATCGGCGTTCGCCCCGCGGACATCAAGATGGGGACGTTCGCGCGCGCGGCCGTGATGACGGCCGTCGACGCGTTCCCGGTGCCGACGTTGACGTGGACCATGACCGCCGCCGGCCGCCCCCCGGCCCCGTAGTAGCCGTGCGCCATCGACACCGCGACGAACTCGTGTGGCACCACCAGCGGGCGCGGCACTCGCGAGCCCTCCGTCTCGAACCGCGCGAACGCCTCCACTAGCGACGCGAAGTCCGTTCCGGCATTCCCGAGGAAGACGTCGATACCGCGGTCCTTGAGCAGCTCGAGGTACGCCTCGGCCGTGGTCTCGGGATGAAGAGTGCGAGAGCCCATGGGACGAGCCTCCTGTCGTTACGGCGCTCTGCGGCGCGCCCGCATCACGGGACGAGCGGGGCTTGCTGTTCGAGAAAGGTCCGGTGCAAGAGCCGCACGGCGTCATCCAGCCGAGCGCGTTCGACCATCCAGGTGATACGGAACGACGACGTCGCGACGCCGCTCCAGCGGATGCCCGCCGCGTGGAGCGCCTCGGACCCGCGGCGCAGGTTCTCGAAGGACGCGTTGATGCCCGCGCCGACGACACTGAGGGCGCCCATCCGGTCGGACAGCCGGAGCCGGTCGCCGAATCGCGTCTGAAGATCGGCCCGCACCCGATCGCCCTCGTGCAGGTTCTCCCGCGAGATCACGAGCGTGAGGCGGTCGGGCGCCGCGTGCAGCTGCTTGCCCGCAACCCGATGCGTGTCCAGACGTGCCAGCACCTCGTCGGTCGGAGCCGTCGACTCGATCACGATGACCTCGTGCTCGCTGGCGACGCCGATCACCGCGCCGGGCATCTTTGGGGGGTAGCGTCGCACGACGGTGCCGTCCGCCGACGGATCGTCGCCGGGCAACGCCGATGTCGTCGCCCGCGCATAGATCGCGATGCCTCGCTCCTTGGCGAACTCCACCGCTTGCGCGTTCAGCACCCTGGCCCCCGCTTCGGCCAGCTCCTGCGTCTCCTCGTACGACAACGCCGCGATCCGGCGCGCGCTCGACACGACGCGCGGATCGGCGGTGTAGACGCCGTCGACGTCCGAGCAAATTTCGCAGTAGGCGGCGCCGAGCGCCGCCGCCATCGCCACGGCGGTCGTGTCGCTGCCGCCGCGGCCGAGCGTCGTCACTTCACGCCGGTACGACACGCCCTGGTAGCCTGCAATGACGACGATCTTCCCGCGGGCGAGCTCGTCCTGGACGCGGAACGGACGGACCTCGATGATCCGGGCATCGACGTGGCGATCGTTGGTGACGATCCCGGACTGGCTTCCCGTGAAGCTGATGGCATCGCCGCCGAGCTCGCGAATGGCCAGCGACAGGAGCGACATCGAGATGCGCTCGCCGGCCGTGAGCAGCATGTCGAGCTCACGACGGTCGGGGTTGGGCGAGACTAGCTTGGCGAGCGCCAGCAGCTCGTCCGTCGTATCGCCCATGGCCGAGACGACGACGACCACGTCATGGCCTTCGCGTCTGGTCCGCATGACGCGCTCCGCGACCTGCTTCATGCGCGAGACGTCGGCGACGCTGGAGCCACCGTACTTCTGGACGACGATCGGCACGCGTTTATCCTACGCCAGAAGGCGCCAAAACGCGCCGGGCGCACCGGCTAGGACACGATCTCTCGCAGCCGCTTCTCCAGATGCCGACGCTCGGCCTCGTTGCTCACCAGCGCGAGGGCGCGCCGGTACGACTCGGCGGCCTCGGCGTGGCGGCCAAGGCGGCGCAGCAGCTCAGCCCGTGCGACGGGCAGCGGATGATACGCGACGAGCTCGCCACGATGGTCGAGCTCGGCCACCAGAGCGAGCCCGCGCTCGAGCCCGCCCGACATCGCGACGGCGACTGCCCGGTTGAGCTCGACCACGGGCGAAGGATGCACCCGGGCAAGCACGCCGTAGAGAGCGACGATCTGCCGCCAATCGGTGGCGGCCGCCGCAGGTGCGTGCGCGTGAACCGCCGCGATCGCCGCCTGCAGCGCGTACGGGCCCGGCGGCCGGCCTCCGACGCGCAGCGCGGCTTCGACCAGCGCCGCGCCCTCGTCGATCTGCGCGCGGTCCCAGCGCGTTCGGTCCTGGTCTTCGAGCAGCACGAGGTCTCCCGCTCCGTCCAGGCGCGTCTGGCGCCGCGAGTCGTGCAGCAGCATGAGCGCGAGCAGGCCCTTCGGCTCGGCGTGAGCCGGCAGCAGCTCGACGAGCATGCGCCCGAGCTGGATCGCCTGCTCGCAGAGCTCGTGCCGCACGAGTCGCGCGCCGGAGGTGGCCGCGTAGCCCTCGTTGAACACGAGATAGACCACCACCATCACCGCCTCGAGCCGGTCGGCGAGCGCATCGTCGGGCGGCACCTCGTAGGGGATGCGGGCGGCGCTGATCTTGCCCTTGGCTCGCACGAGCCGCTGCGCCATGGTCGGCACGGGCACCAGGAAGGCGCGCGCGATCTCCTCGGTCGAAAGACCCCCGAGCGTGCGCAGCGTGAGCGCCACCTGCGCGTCGGTCGCGAGCGCCGGGTGGCAGCACGTGAAGATCAGGCGGAGCCTATCTTCCGGCACGGGCGCATCTTCCTCCTCGGCCAGCAGCTCGATATGCCGCGCGATTTCGTCCTGCTTCTGCACGAGGCGCGCGCGCCGGCGCAGCCGGTCGATCGCCTTGTGTCGCGCGGTGGAGACCAGCCAGGCCACCGGATTCCCCGGCGTGCCGGCCGCCGGCCACTGCTCGATCCCCGTCGCGAACGCTTCCTGGAGCGCCTCTTCGGCCACGTCGAAGTCGCCGAGCAGGCGGATCAGCGTGGCCAGAATGCGCCCGTACTCTGTACGGAAGATCTCCTCGATACCCATGGCCGCCTGGTGGCAACGCTACCCCACCGGGCGACCGCGTGCACGCGACCGGCTACTGCGGCGGCCCCACCCTGATGGGCCGCACCTCGATCGAGAGGCCCGCCCGCAGCAGCGGGTGGCGGGCAGCGAACGCCAGCACCTCGTCGAGGTTCTCCGCCTCCACGATGCTGTAGCCGCCCAGCTGCTCCTTGGTCTCGGCGAACGGGCCGTCCGTCGTGACCGTCCGCCCGTTCCTCATCCGCACGGTGGTGGCGGTGCTGGCCGGGTGCAGAGGATCGCCGCCCTGGTAGAAGCCGCTCACCCGGAGTCCCTCGCTGAGCTCGACGGCCGCCTGGTAGGCCGCGACCCGCTCCTGCACGGGCATCCCGTCCCACAGCTCCTCGTCCTTGTAGATGAGCAGCATGTAACGCATCAGCGGCTGAGTTGCAGGAGCTGGACCAGGTTGCCTTCGGGGTCTCTCAGGGTCGCGATCGACACGTTGCCGTAGTCCTTCGGATCCTCGATGAACTCGACCCCGGCGTCCTTCAACCGCTTCCAGTCCTTCGTGACGTCGTCGGTCAGGAGGCCGACCATGTGCCGCGCCGGGTCGGCATTGTAGCCGCGCACCTCGCTGTGCGTGCCCAGCCCGAGCGACGCGGCGTCGGGCTTGCCGAACACGACGAACCCCGGTGTCTGGATGCTCACCGCGAGGCCCAGCACGTCGCGATAGAACGGCAGCAGCTTGTTCAGGTCTTCGCTCCAGATCGTCGCCCCGCCAAGTCCGGTGATCATGGAATTCAACTCCTTTCCGCTACGCTCTCAGTGGCCGACCGTCTTCCGGATGCTGGCGACGTGCTCGTCGACGTGGTTGATCAGGCCTCTGGCGATCAGCTGCTCGGCGGTCATCGGCGGGGCGTCGGCGAAGACCGTCCCGCTCTTCGCCAGCTGGTCGTCACTCAGGCCACGGACCACGGCGGCCGCCGCCGGCGCGCTGTTCTTGAGGAGCGCGATCGTCTCCGCCCTGGAGCAGTTGGCGTGCTCCCTCGAGTGCTTGGCGTTCATCTCCTCGAGCATGGCCGTCGTGAAGCTGCGCGGCGCTTGCCCGGACACGATCGCGGTGACGATGCCCGCGACCGCCTCGAAGGCGCCCGCCAGGTGGTGCGTGGTCGCGCCGACCGTCCACTTCTCGGCCGCGGTCACCTTCTTCCAGTCGGTGTCGCTCAGCTTCTCGAGCACGGCGACGGCCTCCTGAGCCTTCGCCTCGAACTGTTTCGCGAGTGCCTCGCTCTTCGCTCCCATTGGTGTCCTCCTTGTTTACTGGGGGCCCCGATATGGCCCCCAGACCCCCATCGCTCGGGACGCCCCGGCGTAGCCGTGGCGCCCCTCGATACCCTGACTTCTTCCTGCGCTCAGTGAGCCGCGCTCGGCGCCGCCAGCACGGTCGGCAGCGCGCGAGGCGCGCGGAACGTGAACGCGATGGCGACCGCCCCGACACCGATCCCGCTCGAGGCGATGAACAGCCAGAAGTAGCTGCCGAACGCGTCGTACAGCCAGCCGCCGGCCACCGGCCCGAGCGCCATGCCCAGCGTGGACGCGAAGCCGACCGCGCCGAAGGCAGTCCCCATGATCCGCGCGCCGAAGTAGTCGCGCACGAGGATCGCGTAGAGCGGCATCACGCCGCCGTAGGCGAAGCCGAACATCACCGCGACCCCGTAGAAGTGCGAGAGCTCGCGGGTGCCGAGATAGAAGCTGATGGCCACCGCCTGGAGGGCGAGCCCCGTGAGCAGCACGCGCTTGGCGCCGACGCGGTCGGCCACGAGCCCGCAGATGATCTTACCGCTCAGCGAGGCCAGGCCCGCCGCGCTGAGCACGGTGGCCGCGGCCATCGCCGGCACGCCGTGGTCGATCGCGTGGGTGACCATGTGGAAGATCGGGCCCGAGTGCGCCGCGCAGCACGCGAAGTACGTGAACGCGATCGCCGCGAACTGCGGCGTGCGCAGCGCCTGCGCCGCCGTGAGCTCGCCCTCGGCGCTGGCCGTCGCCGCCGGGCGGCCGTCGGTCGCCCCCGCCGGCGGCTCGCGTACGAGCAGCGCGGCCGGGATGATGAAGAGCCACGCGAGGTCGCCGATCACCAGCATGGCCGTGCGCCAGTCGTAGTTCGTGATGATCCAGCGCGCGAGAGGCGCCGTCGTCGTCGAGCCGAGCCCGAGCCCCGCCGAGACGAGCGCGACCGCGAGGCTGCGGTTCCGGGTGAACCAGCGGGTGGTCGTCGCCGTCAACGGCGCGTACAGGCTGCCCGCCGCGAACCCGACGACCACGCCGAAGTAGATCTGGAACTGGCTGAGTGAGGCCGCCCGGCTCGCCATCACGGTGCCGAAGCCGAGCAGGACGCCGCCGATGAGCACGACGGCGCGCGTGCCGATCCGGTCGGAGAGCGCGCCCCAGAAGAACGATCCGACGCCCATGCAGAGGAAGTTGAAGAGCGCGGCCGTGGAGATGCCCGTGCGGGACCAGCCCATCGCCTCCGACATGGGCTGGAGGAAGACCCCGAGCGAGAACATCGCCCCGAACCCGACGCAGGTCACGACCATGGCCGCGCCCACGATGACCCAGCCGTAGAAGAGCTTCATCGGCTCAGACCGCCTCACGGTTTTGCGGCCTTCCTCTGGAGGTTTTCGCGCAGCGCTTGCTCGCGCGCGGCTTCCTCGGGAGGGAAGATCTCGGGCGGGAAGTCCGACGCCTCGACCACCTGGCGGATCTCGATCACCTCGCCGTCCGCGAACGGGCAGCGGGAAGCCCATTCGATCGCCTCGTCCTTCGACTTCACCCGGATCAGCCAGAAGCCGGCGATCAGCTCTCTCGGGTCGGCAAAGGGCCCGGAGGTCATGGTGGGCTTGCCTCCAGAGAACGCGATGCGCGCGCCCTTCGAGCTCGCGTGGAGCCCCTCGCCCGCGAGCAATACGCCGGCCTTCACCATGTCCTCGTTGAACTTGCCCATCGCGGCGATCAGCTCCTTGCTCGGGAGAACGCCGGCCTCCGAGTTCTTGTTGGCTCTGACCTGCATCATGAATCGCATCGTCATATCCCTTCTGGGTTTCAGATTCGGAGCCGGGCCCCCGGGCGGTCTCGACCGGCCACCTCAGGCTCTACCGACCGGCCCAGCTCTCTGCTTAGTTGTCGAACGAGGGGCAGGCAGATCGACACACCGCGCACGGTTACCGCTCAGGCGTCGATCGCCTGGTAGGCCGAGGTCCAGAAGTCGCGACAGACATCCGGAGGACTCGGAGACGTCCACGCGCGCGCTGCGTCATCAGGATGGTGACCATCTCCTCCTGGGGGTCCGAATACCAGGAGGTGCCCAGGCCACCGTCCCAGCCGAACTTTCCGACGGGCCCCGCCACGTCTTCGCGCCGCGTGACCATGGCCACGCCGAATCCCCAGCTACGAGGGCGAGCCCGCGCTCAACTGGCGGACCGGAGCACTGACGGGCGAGACGAGCCGCTATGCGGTACCAGCCGCCAGCGGCCGTAGGCGACGAACGCCGCGAGGAGCGCCACGACCACGTTCATCAGCGCCACCGCCGCCATATCGCCCACCAGCGTCACCACCGTTGCTCCGATCATGATGATCACCAGCCCCGCGGCGGCCAGCGGCGTCAGACCCTGCCGGATGCGCAGAAGCCCGGGGAGGATCAGGCCGAGCCCGCCGAGCACCTCGGCCACGCCGAGGAACCTCAAGAACCAGCCCGGCAGCGCCACCGGCCCCGCCATCTGGTCGAGTGGCAGGACCAGTTTCGCGCCACCGGCAAACAGAAAAAGGGCCGCGAGCAGCCCCTGAACGATCCACAGCGCTACGTTCATCGTCGATCTCCCGCGTGAGGACTAGCCGCCGGCCATGGCGCCGACGACCAGAAAGGGCTCGGCGCCGCTCACGACCGCGTCGGGCAGCGGAGCGTCCGGCGATTCGTGGGACAGATCGTCCTGGCAGGCGAAGAACCTCACGAACGCTCGGCGCTCATGCGTGACCTGGTCGCGGATCGTCCCGCGCAGCATCGGATAGCAGGCTTCGAGCGTGTCGAGGACCGAGCGCTGCGTGGCCTTCCCTTCGACGTCGAGCTTCACCTCGCCGTCGACGTGCGCGAGCGTGCGCAGATGGGCCGGGAGCACCACGCGGATCATGGCAGCGTCTGGACTTCGACCGACACCACGGACGGAAGGTCCCGGACGATGGGCGCCCAGTTGTCCCCGGCGTCGGCCGACACGTAACCCTGCCCGCCGGTCGTGCCGAAGTACACCCCGCACGGATCGAGCGCGTCGACGGCCATCGCGTCGCGCAACACGTTCACGTAGCACTCGCGTTGCGGCAGGCCCTCTGTGAACGCCTCCC
>Ga0066709_100000567_pt1 | contig 20622 bp, 22 predicted proteins | sample GraSoiAngelo_158_FD_79665 | JGI IMG/M metagenome (GOLD analysis project Ga0066709, IMG submission 79665) | Grasslands soil microbial communities from the Angelo Coastal Reserve, California, USA - 14_1009_16_30cm | ecosystem: Environmental > Terrestrial > Soil > Grasslands | place: USA...
ATGGGGCCCGCGTGCCCGAGCACGCGTCCGACGTGCTCCGGCGCGTTGTCGAAGGTGATCGCGCTCTCGCGCCAGTTGTCGTCGTTGACGAACCGAACGGCCACGCCCCAGGGATCGTCCTGGGTGCTGAAGACGTGCAGGGTCGCCTTCTTCAGGACGCGGTGCGCGGCCGGGATGTCGACGCGAAGGTACGTGGTGTCCCGCTGAGGTCCGCCGTCGACCTTCAAGTACTGCAAATCACCGTGCGCGACGTCGGGATTGCCTTCGCTCACGAACGAGTCGGCGGTGACGGTGAAGGTCTGTGTGGCCGACCTGGTCACCGATGGCGCGAGCAGCTGGGCGATGGCAACCGTGGCGAGGACACACACGGCCGCGCCCACCAAGGCGCGGCGTCGTTGTGTCGTGGGTGCCTCCCCGATGAGGAAACCGCCGGTCCGGCTCGAGCGGAGTTGTGCGAAGAGGCGACGTGCGTTGCTGAGCATGGCAGTCCGAGACCTTCCCGACGACGGTCAGAGTTTGCGGCGCTGTACGCGTCGTGACGCAACACTCTCTGTATCGGTCGGGAGGTGGGGGGGGCCTGAGCAGAAACTCGGAGAAAATCGCGTCGCCGGCGATTCTGTGAGCGGCGAGGTGCGCGGAGTCGCGCTCTCGTGTCGTCAGTGACGGGGTTCGCGCGCGTCCCACGTGGGGATCAGGCTGCGTGCGGCGCGGGCCTCGTCGACCCGGCTCACCGGTGTGGTACGCGGCGCATCGTGCACGTCGGACGCGCTCTCCCTCGCGATGCGTTCGAGGGCGGCGGCCAGCGCCTCCAGCGTCTGCGGGCTCTCGGTCTCGGTGGGCTCGATCATGAGCGCCTCGTCGATGGTGAGCGGGAAGTACACCGTCGGCGCGTGGAAGCCCTCCTCGAGGAGCCGCTTGGCGACGTCGACCGCGCGCACACCCGCCCGCTTCTTCAGGTTCGCCGCGGAAACCACGCACTCGTGCATGTTGGGTCGGTCGTACGGGATGTCGTAGACGCCGCGAAGACGATGACGGAGCCAGTTCGCGTTGAGCACCGCCGCCTCGGCGACGCGGCGTAAACCGTCGCCGCCGTTGGCCAGGATGTAGGCGTAGGCGCGCGCGAGGGCGAGCGCGTTGCCGTGCCACGAATGGACGCGACCGATCGAGAGCTCCGGCGTCTGCCACCGGTACGTGCCGTCGTCACCCGCAACCGGTAGCGGGCCGGGAAGGAACGGCGCCAGTCGTTCTGAGACCGCGACCGGGCCGGCGCCGGGGCCACCGCCACCGTGCGGGACCGCGAAGGTCTTGTGCAGGTTCATGTGGACGATGTCGAACCCCATGTCGCCGGGTCGGGTGACACCGAGGATCGCGTTGAGATTGGCCCCGTCGTAGTAGAGCAACCCACCGACGTCGTGCACCGCGCGCGCGATTGCGGCGATGTCCTCCTCGAAGAGCCCGAGCGTGTTGGGGTTCGTCAGCATGATGCCCGCGACGTCGTCGTCGAGCTGCTCCCTCAACGCCGCGAGGTCGACGCAGCCGCGGCGGTCGGAGGGAACCGTCACCGTCTGATAGCCGCCGAGCGTCACCGACGCGGGGTTGGTGCCGTGCGCGGAGTCGGGGATGACCACCTTGGTACGGGTCTGGCCTCGGTGGGTGTGCCACGCGCGCATCAGCAGCAGGCCGGTCAGCTCGCCGGCGGCACCGGCCGGCGGTTGCAGGGTGGCCGCGTGCATGCCCGTGATGCGACAGAGGATGTCCGCCAGGTCGGCGAGCAGCTCCATCCACCCCTGGGTGAGAGCAGCAGGCGCGGCCGGGTGCACGTCGGTGAGGCCGGGGAGCGACGCGGCGTCGTCGCAGAGCTTGGGGTTGTACTTCATCGTGCAGGAGCCCAGCGGGTATGCGCCCAGGTCGACCGAGTACTGGCGGTGCGTGAGGCGCGTGAAGTGGGCGACGAGATCGCGCTCGGACACCTCGGCCAGCGGCGTGGGCTCCGGGTCGAGGTGCTCGGTGGGGACCAGGTCGGCGGCGTCCCATTCGGGGAGATCGGTGGCGCGGAACGACCACGCCCGCCGGTCGGGCACCGACAGCTCGAAGACGGTCGGCTCCTCGTCCCGCCCCATCACCGGCGCACTGGAAGCTCTCCCCCCCGGCGCGCTCATGTCGCTCGCTTCTTGTCGTAGTCAGCCGTCCTGAGGACGGCTGCGTACGACGAGAACGGGTGGGGGACCCTCTTGCTCATGCGAGCACCTTCTCGAAGGCGGCGGCATACGCGTCGATCTCGGCGCGCGTGCGCCGCTCGGTGACCGCGACCAGCAGGCCCTCCCCGTACTCGTCGCCCAGGGCGATGCCCGCGAGGAACCCCTGCTCCGCCATGCGCTCGACGACTACCTCGGCGGGAATTGGCGTTCGCACCGCGAACTCTCGGAGCACCGGCGCTTCTGCGATCGGCACCACCCCGTCGAGCGCGAGGAGCGCCTCGCGCGTGTACCGGGTGGCCCGGGCGCAGCGCAGCGCCAGCTCGCGCAGACCGGTCGTCCCCAACCACGACAGCTGGATCGCGCAGCAGACGGCGATGAGCGTCTGGTTGGTGCAGACGTTCGACGAGGCCTTCTCGCGCCGGATGTCCTGCTCACGGGTGCGCAACGTCGTCACGTAGGCCCGGCGCCCCTCGGTGTCCACCGTCTCGCCCACGAGGCGACCGGGCAGGCGGCGCACGTGCTCGAGCCGGCACGCGAACAGGCCGAGGTAGGGTCCGCCCAAGCTGAGCGGGGTGCCGAAGGGCTGGCCCTCCCCCACCACCACGTCGGCGCCGTACGCACCGGGCGACCGCAGCAGCCCGGCGGCGACCGGGTCGAACGCGACGAGCAGCATCGCGCCGCGCGACCGGGCCAGCCGGGCGGCGGCCGTGAGGTCCTCGAGGCAACCCAGGTAGTTGGGGTGCTGGACGAGGATCGCCGCGGGTGCGCCCGGGCTCTCGTCGTCGGGCAGCACGTCGTCGGGCAATGCGGTGACGCCTCCGCGCAGGGGCAGGGTGACGAGGTCGTGGCCGGTGCCCGCGGCGAACGTGCGCACGACCTCGCGCCAGTTCGGGTGGACGCCCTCGCTCACCCACACGGTCGGACGACCGGCTGCGGTCACGGCCAGGTTGACCGCCTCCACACAGGCGCTGGCCCCGTCGTAGAGGGAGGCGTTGGCGACCTCGACGCCGCTGAGGCGGCAGAGGAGCGTCTGGTACTCGAAGAGCGCCTGCAGCACGCCCTGGGCGACCTCGGGCTGGTAGGGCGTGTAGGCGGTGACGAACTCCGACCGGAACGCCAGGCTGCGCACCGCCGCGGGGACCTCGTGGTCGTAGGCGCCGCCGCCGGCGAAGCACACGAGGTCGGGGCCCGCCCGGCGGTTCCGGCCGGCCATCGCCTCCATGTCCGCGAGCACGTCGAACTCGCTCGCCCCGGGCGCCAGGTCGAGGCCGTGGGCCAGCCGGAGCGCCTCCGGGACGGCGCTCCACAGGTCGTCGAGCGAGCCGAGGCCCATGAACTCGAGCATCGACGCGATCTCCGCGTCGGTGTGGGGGACGAAATGGGCCACGTCAGCTCGCAGTCACGAACGGTGTGCGGACGACCCGGCCCGGGAGGTGCTTGCCCCGCACGTCGATCGCGACCGCGGCGCCGGGCTCGAGCGTGGGCGGCACGAACCCGAGCGCGATCCCGTGGCCCAGCACCGGCGAGAAGTTGCCACTCGTCACGTGGCCGACGACGGTACCGCCGGCCAGCACCTCGCTGCCCGTCCGCGGCGGCTGGCGCCCGTCGACCGTCAATCCCCGCAGGAGCCGGGCCACGCCCCGCGCCCGCTCGGCCTCGAGGGGGCCTCGCCCGCGGAAGTCGCCCTTGCTCCAGCCGACGACCCAACCCAGGCCCGCCTGCAGGGGGGTGATCCCCGGGCCCAGCTCGTGGCCGTGGAGTGGCAGGCCGGCCTCCAGCCGGAGCGTGTCACGCGCCCCCAGGCCCGCGGGGCGGGCCCCGGCACCCACCACCTCCTGCCAGAACGCGGGTGCGACATCTGCTGGTACCGCGCACTCCACGCCGTCCTCGCCGGTGTATCCGGTGCCCGCCACGATGCACGGTGCGTCCTTCCATTCGAAGCGGCGCACGCCGAACCGGGGCACGGTGGCGGCGTCGGGCGCCACACCGGCCAGTGTCCGGCGCGCCTCGGGCCCCTGGACCGCGATCACGGCACGGCCGGCGGTGATGTCCTCGCCTCCGACGGCCGCCACCACACGGGCGGTGTTGGACGCGTTCGGCATCACGTGGAACTCGCCGTCGTCGACCCACCACACGATGATGTCGTCGAGCACCGACGCATCGGCCTCGTCGAGCAGGTGGGTGTACTGCGCCCGACCGGGTGCGATCCTGGCCAGGTCGTTGGTGAGCGCGCGCTGCAGCGCGTCGAGGGCCTGCGGTCCGTCGACGCGCACGGTGCCGAGGTGGCTCACGTCGAACGCGACCGCCGCGGACCGGCACGCCCGATGCTCGGCGAGGGTGCCGTCGGTGTACGACAGCGGCATCTCCCATCCCGCGAAGTCGGTCATGCGGGCCCCGAGCGCACGGTGCTCGGCGTCGAGGGGTGAGTGCCGCGACGTCATCGGGCGAGCGTATGCGCTCCGGGAAGGTTGGGTTGGTGGCCTCCCGTGCGGGGTGCGATCAGTCGAACCGGAGCGGGAGGGGCTCGACCCCGTCGTCGACCGGAAGGTCCTGCGACGGCGGTTCGAGCCCGTACTTCACGAGCAGGGCGAGGTAGTCGCGCTGGTAGAAGACCTTCACCTTGACCTCGGGGTGGAGCTCGCGCAGCCGGCGCACCTTGCCGTTCTTCTTGGTGACGAGCTTCTGGTTGAGCGTCGTGATCTCGATGTAGAGCTCGTAGGACGGCAGGTAGAAGTCGGGGCTGAACGCCTGCTGGGGATTCCCGTCGCGATCCCATTCGAGGACGAAGGTGCGGGGCTCGTACTCCCACTCGATGCCGTAGAAGTCGAGCAGCTTCGCGAACTGTCGCTCGGAGTTGTGGGCGAAGCGCGTGAGCTCGTGCGGCAGCACATCGGATGCCGCACCGCGTGGATCGGGTGCGCCCGACGCGGCCAGGTCAGCCTCCGCCGGTGGCGGTCGCCCGCGGGCTCGCCGAGCCCGTCGGGTCGGCCTTCGGGCGTAACTCCAGGATCGCCGCGTCGAGCTCGTCGACCATGCCGCCGAGGGGGACGATGTTCAGGACGCCCTGGCCCTTGCGCACCAGGTCGACGATCTCGCCGTCGGTGCGGGCCAGCACCGAGCCGGTGCCGTTGAGGACCAGGCTCGCCGTCGCGATGTCCTCCCCGAGGTTCGTGCGCAGGTACTCGATGGCCGTGCGCGCCGACCGCAGCGAGACGCCCGCGTCGAGGAGGCTCTTGATGACCTTGAGCTCGACCAGGTCGGTGTACGCGTACCGCCGCTGGGTGCCGCTCCCCTTGGCGTCTGCCAGCGAGGGCCGGATCAGGTCGGTGCGGGCCCAGTAGTCGAGCTGGCGGTAGGTGATGCCGACGAGCTTGCAGACCTGGGGCCCGCGGAACCCCTCTTCAGCTACAGCCACGAGACGCCTCCCTCTCCCCCTCGATCGCTAACAGACGCGTAGTTACGCCGATGTGACCCTCAGCGTAAGTCTTCTCCGCCCATCAAGCAACGACGGTTCCGGGAGTTTCTCGACCCCCCCAGCGAGAGCCCGGCGCCCAGACGAGGCCGCGAGCGAGGCGAGCGAAGCGAGACGAGCCGGCCGGGTGGCCCGGAGGGAGGGGCCCAGATGGGAGGGGTCCCCGCGTCAGCGGGGAGGGACCCATCTGGGAGGGCCCCTGAGGGACAGGCCCCGGCCGGCGGGGGCGGGAGTCCGGCGGCGCCACACACACCAAAACGCCTCTACGAAGCGAAGTCCTCCGGGTTCACCCCCTCGAGGAACTCCCGGAACCGCTCGACCTCCACCTCCTCCTCGTCGTCGTCGCTGACGGTGACGGCGGCCTCCTCGAGCACCCCTTCGTTGGCGAAGATGGGCGTCCCCAGGCGGGCGGCCAGGGCGATGGCGTCGGAGGGCCGGCTCGAGACGCTGTGGCTGCTGCCGTTGGCGGTCATCTCGATCTCGGCGAAGAAGGTGCCGTCGCGCAGGTCGGTGATCACGATGCGCTCGACGGAGACCTTGAGCTCGCCCAGGAGGTCCCGCATGAGGTCGTGGGTCATCGGGCGCTGGGTGACGACGCCCTGCAGGGCGAAGGCGATGGCGGTGGCCTCGACCGCACCGATGAAGATCGGGAGCACCCGGTGCTCACCTTCGGCCTCCCGCAGCAACACGATCGGGTTGTTGGTGGGCAACTCCACGCGGACGCCGACGAGACGCATCTCGACCACATCTGACCCTACCTCGCGAACAGAGCGCCGACGTAGGCGTCAGGATCGGCCTGGAGCAGGTCGAGATCACCCGTCACGACCCGGTCGAGGTTGCGGTAGCGGCCCGCGAAGTCGAGCCCGTACCCGAGGACGAACTCGTCGCCGATGTCGAACCCGGTGAAACGGACGGGGGTCGGCACGATGCGCCGGACCGACTTGTCGAGCAGCGTGCACGCCTCGACCGAGCGCGCTCCCCGGCCACGGAGCTCGCGGAGCAGGTACGTGAGGGTCAGGCCCGTGTCGACGATGTCCTCGACCAGCACCACGTCGCGACCGAACAGGTCGAGGTCGAGGTCCTTCACGATCCGCACCCGGCCGGTCTCCGGCGCGTAGGCCGAGATCGCGAGGAAGTCGACCACCGGCACGACGTCGAGGTGCCGGACCAGGTCGGCGAGGAAGGGCACCGCGCCCTTGAGGACCGCGACGAGCACGACGTCGTCGTCGTACGCGGCCGAGATCTCGCCGGCCAGCCGCTGCACCCCGGCGCGCAGGTCGTCCGCCGGTATGAGCAGCCGAGGTGTCAGGAGAGGTACTCGTGGAGGGCTTGGCGCAGCATGGCGGCACGAAGCGCCTGCCCGAGCCGGGCCAGCTCGCCCAGCGTCGCGATCGCCTGCGTGTGGGCCTCGGGGTTGCGCTGCTTCAGCATCGGCATCACCACCTGCTCGAAGAAGCTCGCCTCCCGTTCGCCTGCGTTGCGGTACATGCGCAGGTGGCGCGCCTCGACGCCGAACTTCATGAACCCCGCGGCCAGGTTCGCCACCACGAGCGCGTCCTCGTCGTAATAGACGCTGCCCCCCACCGAACGGCCGGCGAGGATCCCGTAGCGCTCGAGCTCGTGGAGGTCGTCGACCTCCAGCCCGCTCGCCGAGGCGAGCTCGCCGAACGTGAGGTTGGCGCCGGAGACGCCGGTGGCCAGTGGGTCGCCGTCGCGGCCGGCGTCGACGCGCGGGCGCCGAACGGCCGGCTCACGCGGCCGCGCCGGCTCCTCGGGAGCCACCGCGTCGCCATCGGGCTCGGGGACCGCGCCGGCGAGCCGTCCCTTGATCACCTTGAGCGGGAGGAAGTGCTCGCGCTGCTGGCGCAGGATCCAACGCAGGCGCTCGACATCGGTCTCGTAGAACTTGCGGTAGCCCGAGGGCGTGCGCTCGGGGTCGAGCAGGCCCTGGCTCTCGAGGAAGCGGATCTTGGAGATGGTGACGTCGGGGAACTCGTCCTTGAGGAGGGTCAGCACCTCCCCGATCGACATGAAGGCCCGGTCCGCCACGGCGCCTCTACCCCTGCGCCGCGTCGGCGCCCGAGAAGAAGACCAGCTTGAACTTCCCGATCTGCAGCTCGTCGCCCGGCGCCAGCGGCGACTCGTCGATGCGCTCGCGATTGAGGTACGTGCCGTTGAGCGAGCCCACGTCCTTCACGCGGTACGACCCGTCGGGCTGGTGGACCACCTCGACGTGGCGGCGCGAGACGGTGATGTCGTCGAGGAAGATCTCGCTGTCGGGATGGCGCCCGGCGCGCGTCACCTCGGTGTCGAGGAGGAAGCGCGATCCCGCGTTGGGCCCCCGTTTCACGACGAGCATCCCGGCGCCCTCGCGGAGGTCGTCGATGGTGACGCTCAGCTCCTCTTCGGCCACGTCGCCGGCCGCCTCGATCGGTGTGAAGGTGATGGTGGTGTCGTCACCCGAGGACCGCGCCAGCACGGCGCCGCACGACGAGCAGAATCGGGCGCCAGAGGGGTTTCGATGCCCGCACTGGTTGCAGAACACGGCACTCAACGCTAGCCGGTCCGTGGTCTTCGGCTTCGCTGGGCTCCGGCTCGCTCGCGACCGCGTGACCCGCGCCTCAGTCCTGGACCAGCCGCTGGTAGCCCTCGGCGTCGAGGAGCGCGTCCAACGCGGCGGCGTCGGTGGGCTCGATCACACAGATCCATCCCTCGCCGTAGGGATCCTCGTTGATGCGTTGCGGCGCGTCGGTGAGCTCGCTGTTGACCTCCACCACGGTGCCCGCGACCGGGGCGTAGATGTCGGAGACGGACTTGGTGGACTCGACCTCGCTGAACGTCGCGCCCGCCTCGAGCCGCGCTCCCCGCTCCGGCAGTTGCACGAACACGACGTCGCCGAGCGCGTCCTGCGCGTAGTCGGTGATGCCGACGCGCACCCTGCCGTCCTCGATGCGTGCCCACTCGTGATCCTGCGTGTAGCGCCGGTCGTCGGGGACGTTCATGGGCGGCGACGATAATCCGTGACGCGGGCGTTCAGCGCAGGATCTGACGGATGCGGCGGGCGTACTCCTGGGCCAGACGCACGGCCTCGGCGTCGCTCTGCCCCTCCGCCCAGACGTGGGTGACGGGCTCGTCCGGGTCGGGGAGCACCAGCGCCCACCCGGCCTCGTGCATGACCTTCACCCCGTCGACCAGCACCAGCTCACGGTCCTTGCTGCGTTCGACCAGCGACCGCATGACGAGGCCCTTGTGCTCCCAGGGCGTCACCACGCTCTCGTGGGCGATCCACGTGCGCGGCAGGCCGGCGACGATCTTCGACAGCCGCAGGCCCGAGGCGGCGAGCAGCTGGAGCACGTTGACGAACGACGCGGCGGCGTCGTAGGCCGGCAGGAAGTCGGGCCAGATGAAGCCGCCCTCCTGACTGGCCGCCCACACCACCCCCTGCCCGGCCGCGACCTCCATCAGGTGGGGCGTGGACAGCTTCGTCCAGGTGATCTCGGCGCCCGCCTCCTTCGCGATGCGCTCGGCCTGGCTGCTCGCCGAGACGGGCAGCGCCACCGAGGCATGCTCCCGCGTCGAGGTGACGAGCGTGAGGAGCGCCATCAACGCTTCGTCGTTGGTGAGCACGTGGCCTTCGTCGTCGATGAGCGTGATGTGCTCGCCGTCGGGGTCGATCACCGCGCCGAGGTGGGCCTTCGACGTGCGGACGAGCTCCGCGACGTACCGCGCGTGCACGTCGACCTCGAAGGCGGCCGCGCCAGCGGTGGACGCGTAGGGGTTGACGCTCAGCACGTCGGCCCCCAGCTTCGAGAGGACGTTGGGCATCACGAACGCGGTGGTGCCGAAGGCGTAGTCGAGGACGACGCGGTAGCTCGCGGCGCGGATGGCGTCGGCATCGACCGAGCGCATCAGGGCGGCGGTGTAGTACTCGAGCGCATGTGGCGGGAAGCCGATGTCGCCGATGTCCGCCGCGAACGCGCGGCGGTAGTCCTGACGGTGGTAGTAACGCTCGATCTTGCGTTGGGTCGCTTCGTTGATGTCGGTGCCGTCGGCGTCGAAGAAGCGGAGGACGACCGACTGCGGGTCCCCGGGCACGAGCCGCACGGTGATGCCGCCCTGCGCGCGCTCGGAACGCACCTGGAACCGGGTGACGGGCACCGGCGCCACCTCGAGGTCGTCGACGTTGACGCCCGCGGCGTTGAGGCCGGCCATGACGGCCCGCTTGAGCGCCCGTGCCGCCCGGCTGGAGTCGCGCGACGTCGTCACCGTGCTCCCCTTCTTCAGGGTGGTGGCGTAGGCCATCGCGATCTGCACCGCGAGCTCCGGGGTGACGTCGACGTTCGCCAGACCCGAGACCCCGAGCCGGCCGAAGAGCATCCGCGCGCCGCGCGACTCCCAGACGATCGAGGAGTTGATGATGGCGCCGGGCTCCACCGTCTTGAAGGGGTAGACCTTCACGCCCGGGTTGATGACCGCGTGCTCGCCCACGTAGCAGTCGTCGCCGAGCACCACCCCTTCCTCGCACCGCGCGCCCAGACGCAGGTCGCTGGAGCGGCCGATCACCGACCCGCGCAGTCGCACGCCCTGACTGATGTACGCGTTGTCATGGACGACCGTGCGCTCGATGTACGCGTCGCTGCGCACCATCACGTTGGCTCCGAGCACGGTGTACGCACGCAGGTTGGCACCCGCCTCGATCCGGCAGTAGTCGCCGATCAACGCCGGGCCCTCGACGGTGGCGTTGGGGTCGATCTCCGACCCCTCCCCCACCCACAGACCCTCCGCCATCCGAAAGCCGGGCACGTCGACCTCGACCTTGCCGTCCAGGATGTCCTGATGGGCCTTCACGTAGGCTTCGAGCGTGCCCACGTCCTCCCAGTAGCCGTCGGCCACGTAGCCGAGGAGCGCCTTGCGATCCGCGAGCAGCTTCGGGAACACGTCGCCGGAGAAGTCGAAGGACTCACCTTCCGGGATGTAGTCGAAGATCTCCGGCTGGAGGACGTAGATGCCCGTGTTGATGGTGTCGCTGAACACCTGGCCCCACGTCGGCTTCTCGAGGAAGCGGTCGACGGAGCCGTCCTCGCGCGTGATCACGATGCCGAACTCGAGCGGGTTCTCCATCGCCTTCAGCGCGATCGTCGCCATGGCCTTGCGCTCCTCGTGGAAGCGCACGACCTCCGACAGGTCGAAGTCGGTGAGCACGTCGCCCGAGATCACGAGGAAGGGCTCGTCGAGCTCGTCCTTGGCATTGCGCACCGAGCCCGCGGTGCCGAGCGGGGACTCCTCCGTGGCGTACACCATGCGCACGCCGAACTCGGACCCGTCGCCGAAGTAGGTGCGGATGGTCTGGGGCAGAAATGCGAGGGTGACGACGATGTCGTCGAAGCCGTGCTCCTTCAGGAGCTTGACGATGTGCTCCATCATCGGCCGGTTGACCACGGGCATCATCGGCTTCGGCGCGTTGGAGGTGAGGGGGCGTAGCCGGGTGCCCTCGCCTCCCGCCATGATCACGGCTTTCACGTGACGGCCCTCGGGTGTACCGCCCTCAGGTGAAGGGCCCTCACGCCGGGCTCCGCGCCCGGCCCTCCCGGTAGGCGTCGAGCCCGAGGGGGACGTAGGCGATCGCCGCGTACCAGCTGAGGACGATGCCGGGGATGACGAAGGTCCACGCGAGGAAGCCGGCGAGGCCCTGCCACCCGAGGTGGTCGGCGTGACTGCCGAGGAAGAGGGGGAACGCGACCATCAAGGCGAACGTGCCCGCCTTGCCCACCCAGGTCACGTCGATGCGTCGGGCGCCGAGCGCCGCGAGCGCGAGCACCGCACCGGAGACGAGGACCTCGCGCACGATCGTCACCACGCCGATCCATACGGGTACCGAGCCGTCGATCATGATGGCGACGATCCCGACACCGAGCAGGATGCGGTCGGCCGTGGGGTCGAGCACCTTGCCCACAGTCGAGACCTGGTCGAAATGGCGGGCGACGTAGCCGTCGATCCAGTCGGTGGCCCCCAAGCCGCCGAGCAGGTAGGCGGCGGCGGCTCGGTTGTCGCGACCGAAGAGCAGATAGAGGAACAGCGGCACGCAGCACAGGCGGACGACGGAGACGATGTTGGGGATGGTGAGCACCCCGTGTGCACCGGACGCCGTCGGTCGTCGGACTCCTGTTGGCTCGACCGCGGGCACCGTCACGCGACCCGAGTCTAGGAGGTGCGCATCCATCGCCCGGCGGCGGCGCGCCGCCTCCTCCGCGGGCAGCACGACAGTGCCTGCGGCCAGGTCACCGAGCGTCAGCCGCTGCCGGTTGACGAGCGCGATCGCATAGCCGAGGCCCCCCAGGAGGAGCGAGGGAATGCGCGCCGCCTCCCGGATCACGCACCAACCCAGACCCGGTACCTCCCCCGTGGATCGGCGCACGACCTGGAGTCCGAAGCAGTACTTGCCGAGGGTCTGGCCGTACCAGAGCCGGTCGAAGAGGACCCGGTACGCGAGGGGCACGACGATCAGGAGGGTGGCTCCGATCACCCCGTCGAGGAAGGCCCGCGAGACGTCGTAGCGGTCGATCACGTCGACGGTGAACCCGTCGTAGCGGTCGAGCACCGCGGCGAGGCCGAGGAAGGCGCCCACCTGGATGGTGAGGACGATCCCGGTGTCGATCAGCCACGCCGACAAGCGGTGACCGGTCAGCGCCCGCTCTCGGGGTCGAGCGGCGGCCGCGTCGCGGGCGTCCTGGTCGAACGGGACGACGGGCCGGGCCCGTGTGACTGCCACCATCCGCCCATTCTTCCCGCGCCGGCCCGGGCCGGTGGGAACTGCCCGATTCGACGGTTGAGGGTTGTATCGCGCCATCAGTTCTGATATTCCGACACAGATGATGGTCGACCGGGGCGCCCGGCGGCGGGAGCGCACCCGTGCCAGCCTGCTGGAGGGAGCCCGGCGGGTCATCGCCGCCAAGGGCTTCGACGCGGCGACCATCACTGAGATCACCGAAGCCGCCGACGTCGGCTTCGGCAGCTTCTACAACCACTTCGAGTCGAAGGACGAGCTGCTCAGGGTGCTCGTGACCGAGGCCGTCGACGCCCACGGACGCGCCATCGACGGCCTCATGGCCGACGAGTCCGACCCGGCCCGTCTGGTCGCGGCAGGTGTCATGCACACGGTGGCCATGGCCGAGCACGACCCCTTCTGGGCCTGGTTCATGGTCCGCACCGGGTTCGGCGAGCACAGCGAGTTGGGTGCGCCGCTGCTGGTCCGGTTGTTTCGCGATGTCGGGCGCGGCGTGGCATCGGGACGGTTCCCCGTCGACGACGTGGCGACGTCGGTCGCGAGCGTGAGCGGCGCCACCTGGGCGGTGATCCGGGCGCGTCTTGCCGGCGCCGCGTCGCCCGACGCGGGGCGGCTGCTCGCGGAAGGCGCGCTCCGCCTGCTCGGTCTCCGCGCCGCCGACGCACGCCGCGCGGTGGCGTCGGTCGTGGCCCTTCGCCTGACGGAGGCGATCTGATGAGTAGCGGGCTGTAGTTGGAGCCGTTCGACATCACCGAGCCCTACCGGGTCGAGCACCTCGAGCTGCGCTGGGCGCGCATCGACGGCCGGCCGTACCGCGCGACGGTCTGGCGTCCCGCGACCGACCTGCCGGCGCGGGCGCCGTGGGCGACCCTGCTCGACGTGCCCGGCGGACCGTCGACGTACTTCGACCGGAGCGTGGACTTCTACTTCAACCGCAAGCTGGCGGCGTGCGGCGCCGTGGTCGTCGCCATCGACTTCCGGCGAGGGCCCAGCCATCCGTACCCGTCCGCGTGCATCGACGTCAACGCCGCCATCCGGTGGCTCAAGCGGGAGGCGGTGGCGCTCGGCGGCACGGCCGAGCGGCTCGGCGTGGTCGGCGCCTCGTGCGGCGGCCAGGTCGCGCTCCTGTCCGCGCTGCGCCCGCACGACCCTGTCTACGCCAGCGCGAAGGGGCACGAGACCGTCGAGGCGTGGTCTCCCGGCGTGCAACCCGATGCCGCCATCGACTACGTCCTCGCGCTGTGGCCGATCACCGACGTGCCCGGGCACTACGCCTACGTCACGGGCCGGCCCGACGACGACGAGGTCGCCGCGTACCTCGTCCGGGCCCACGACGCGGTGTACGGCTGCGCGGACCGGATGCGCGAGGCGTCGCCGCTGCACACGGTGCAGGAAGGGCGCGCCCAGCGGCTCCCACCCGTGCTGCTGCAGCTTCCCGAGCTCGACTGCCAGGTGCCGGTCTCGACCCAGGAGGCGTTCATCCAGGCCTACCGGCGAAGCGGGGGCTCCATCGAGCCTGCCCTGCTGCCCGGCATGGCGCACAGCGCCGCCAACGACCCCGGCGACGACGCCGACCAGTGCGTCGAGGTGATGAAGCGGTTCGTCGCCGCCCGGCTGTCGGGCTGAGGCGCCGGGCGTAGGTAGCGGGACCCGCTACCGCGGGGCGCTGCACGCGGTGAGGGTCACCGGACCCGAGCCCTCCACGTGCGCGTCGGCCGTCGCAGCCCACGCCCCGAGCGCCTGCGCGAGCACGCGGTCGGCGCCGGGACCCAGCATCGCGAAACGCACGCGCGTGCACGACCGGTTCCCGCTGTTCCAGGTGACGAAGCGGCTCCCGCCCCAGGCCTGCGCGATGGCGAACGCGTCGTGGTCGTCGATCACGCGCGCCAGCAGATAGACGAGCTGGTACTCCCCCACCACACCCTGGTCGACGATGGGCCCGTCCGCGGGCGGAGGGGAGACGGCGATCGGCCCGACACCCGCGAGATAGCGGTCGGGGTGCATGATCTCGGCCGTGCTCTGCGGGTACGAGCGAAACGCGGCGTCGAGCGCGGCCTGGCCACGCGTGCCGCGCACGGCATCGTTCCACGCCATGCCGACGACGTAGGGGAAGTTGTCGAAGCTGGTGTAGTAGGCCTGGTTGTAGATGTCGTCCTGACGCCCCCGCGCCTCGCGCTCGATGGCGTCCTGCTCGATCACCGTGAGCGTCGAGAGGTAGCTCCGCATGGTGCGCTGCGCGTCCCCTTCGACGACCGCGCGTGCGGCCAGTGCCGCGTCGTTGTTGTCCGCGCGGAGACGGGAGAGGTCGAACTGCTGGTCCTGCAGGGCATGGGTGAGCTCGTGCACGAGCACGTAGCGGGCGTACGGCGTCGTGCCCACGCCCTTCACGTACAGCTCCTTCGTCGCGGGGTCGTAGAAGCCGAGCACCCGCTCGAGGTCGCGCTTCCTCTCCTGCGCCAGGTCGACCTCGTCCGGCAGCAGACGCAGGGCGCGCAGCGTCGCCTCCTCCGCGTGCAGGTCGGTGACGTCGGGTGACGAGCTCGCGTCGAGGCGCTCGAGGAACGGCGCGTCCTTCAGGATGGTCACCTTCACGGGCGTCTTGTACCTCAGCCCCCGCGCCCGCTCGACGAAGCTCTGCAGCTGCACCACGATCTCGTCGAGGGTGTCGAACGAGGCCTTGGCCGGGTTGGCCGCGGTGCCCGGCGCTGCCTTCTTCTTCGCGCCCGACTTGGTCAGGCTGCGCACGGCGACGGCACCGATGACGATGGCGCCCACGACCGCGAGCGCGCCCACGAGACCGACGACGACGGGCATGGCGCCCGGCTTGGGAGCCGTCCCGCCCGACCGCGGCGGGCCTGGCGGCGTCGGGGTGATCGGCGTCGGGGTGATCGGCGTGGGGGTGATCGGCGTGGGCCCCGGTGGTCCGGCCTGCGTCCGCCCGAGCGTCGGGCCCGCCGGGGCTGGCTGCCGGCTCGCACGCGCGAGCGTCTGGGCCTGCCGCCCGCAGCGCGGGCAGCTGGCGAAGGCCGCGGGGTTGTCCCGACCGCAGCGGCAGGTCCAGCGTCCGTCCATGCCTCTCCAGGGTGGCACACGAAAGTCCCCGGACCTCCTGCCACGTGTCGTGGCTGGCGCGCGCGGTCCGTGTCTTCTGCTGCCGGGATGGGATTTCCGCTCAGCCCGCGTCACCCGCGCGCCGAAGCAAAAGCCGAGTCGAGTCCGCATTGCGGCGGACAGGAGGCGAGATGAACATCCGAGGGATCATCGCGGCGGTGGCACTGGGGGGCGGCATGGTGGCCGCCGCCATCGGGCTGCTGCTCATGCGGTCGGACGACCTGGACACCTTCCGCGCCGGAACCGTGCTCATCGTGCTGGGGCTGGCCATGCTCTTCGGCGGGGTGATCTACCGCATGTCGGGCGACGACCCCGAGAGCCGCTGGCAGCTGCGCCCCCGCCGGAGCGAGGCCCCGCCGCCCGAGGCGTGAGCTAGCTGGTCGCTTCGCTCCCCCGGCCGGGGAGCCGTGTAGGCGTCAGCCCGCGGCGCTGGCGGCGCGCAGGGTGCAGGCGTTCACCACCACGACCGTCAGGTACACGCCGGCCACCGCCCAGACCGCGCACACGAGGCGCAGGCGCGTGACCCGTTGGCGGAGGACGAACGCCATCAGTCCCGCGATGAGCGTGAGCTTCACCGCGGCGGCGTCGCCTGCGCCCATGAGCGCCCTTCCGAGCGGGTTGAGATCGCCGCCGTAGCGCGAGAGCACGGCGTCCATCACCAGCAGGTCGGTCGCGAGGAGCGTGGCGAGCACGACGAGGCCGGTCAGCGCGGCCGTGCGCCCGAGGTCAGGCGTGCGCTCCAACGTGCCCCCTCTCCGAACCCGCGCGAAGGGCGAAGTATGCGTTCGCCGGCACGCGAATGGCAAGACCCTCGAGCGAACATGACGCTCGGTTGCTTCCTCACCGCGGAGAGTCGAAGCGGTCCGCGCCCACGGGTCGCGCTCCGCCGCTCGCGCACGTAGAGTCCGACGATGGACGTCGGAGGAGAGATCCGCCTCGGCAGCGCGCTCTTCACGTTGGTCGAGCCGCACCCGGGACACGAGGTCGCGTACAACCGGTGGTACGAGCGCGACCACTTCTACGCCGGGTGCCTGGTCGGTCCCTGGCTCTTCGCCGGCCGCCGGTGGGTTGCGACGCGCGCCCTGAAGGATCTCCGGTTCGGTGCGCAGCCCGACCTCCTCGGGGGCGAGCGGCGGGGCTCCTACCTCGCGATCTACTGGGTGGTCGACGGCAAGCACGACGAGCACTTCGACTGGGCGCTCGACCAGGTGAAGTGGCTGCACGCCAACGGCCGCATGTTCGAGCACCGCGACCACGTGCACACTTTGCTCTACCGGTACGAGTGGTGCGCCGACCCCGGCGGACGGGGCGTCCCGCCGGAGCTCGCCCTCGACCACCCGTACGCCGGGCTCGCCGTCACGATGATCGAGCGGGCCGAGGGCGTGGGCACCGACGTCGCGCGCGAGTGGTGGCAGGAGACGGGTACGTCCGACCTCTCGCTCGCGTTCGCTCCCATCCCCCTGCCCCCCGGCGCCCCGGTCACGCAGCCGGGGCTCGACCGACTCGAGCGACGCACGCTGCTGCTCGGGTTCAGCTCCGATCCGCCTTCGGAGCGGTGGCGCGCGCACCGCGCCGCGTGCGAGTCGGCGGCATCGCGCGCGGTCGGCCGGGTGGTGTGGTCGGCGCCGTTCGTTCCCACCGTGCCGGGCACCGACGCGTACACCGACGAGCTGTGGTGACGCCCGGCGGCTAGCGCGCGCTCGGCGGGCGCCCCGCGGGGTCACGGACCGCCGAACCCGAAGTCGGCGAAGACCTGCAGCGCGTCGTCGGAACGCACGAACCTGACCCACGCGTCCGCGGCCTCGCGGTGCTGTGTCTGCTTGGTCACGGCGATCTGGTACAGAGCCTGGAGATCGCTGTCGGCGGCGCTGTCGATCGGCACAGCCTGGGCCGCGTCGCCCGCCGCCTTCACCTCGCCCGAGGTCACGATGCCCGCGTCGACGTCGCCGCGCGTGACGTGGGAGACGACCGCCTTCACGTCGGCTTCCTGCACCTTGGGGCTCGCGGTCACGCCGGCCTTCGTCAACGCTTTGGCCGCGAGCATCCCGTACAGCACGCCGGGAGTGCACATGGCGAACGTCACGCCCGGCTTGCCGAGATCGGCCAGACCGGTGATGCCCTTGGGGTTGCCCTTCTGGACGAGGAGGGTGAGCACGCTCCGGGCGATGGGCAACGCGTCACCGACCTTCCCTGCGGCGATGACCTTCACCATGTCGGCGTCGTCGCCGGCGACGAAGACATCGGCCGGCGCGCCGTCGTTGATCTGCTGCGCCAGCGCCGAGGACTCGCCGAAGGTGAAGTTCGAGACGACCCTCGCGTTCGGATTCTTCTTCTCGAACGCCTTGCCCAGCGCGGTGAAGACCTCGGTCAACGATGACGCGGCGAAGACCTTGAGGTCGCCCCTCACCTCGGTCTTGGGGAAGGTCGTCGTGGTGAACTCGGGAAGGTTGCCCCCGCCTTTGCTGCCGCCACCACACCCGACCGCGACGAGCAGGATGGCGAGGAGCGAGACGAGAAGCGGACGCGGTCGGCCCGGCAACGCAACTCGTCGCCCGGTGGGCCGGCACCTCGACGTCGCACTCATGTGCGGGGAAACTAGCAACAAGGGTTTCGCGGGTGGGTGCGGGGCTAGGCCGGCACCGCTTCGAGCGTGGCGAACGGGAACATCGCGACATCGCTTCGGAGCCGGTCGAGGGCCTCGGCGCGGTCTTTGAGGTAGCGGTCGAAGAAGTCGAGGCTGACCTGGGCCACGAGATGGAAGTCGGGGGGCCCGCCGCGGTAGGGCGTCGAGTGCGTCCCGCCGTGGATCGTGACGAAGAATTTCGGCGGCCGAGCGGTCCGGAAGACGTCGTGGCCCGCTGCGATCGGGAAGGAGAAGTCGGCGTCACCGTGGAAGAAGAGGACTGGCTTCGCGGGACGCCCCGTGAAGTAGCTGCCGCCTGTGAACGGCGGCGCGATCACCGACTCCAGGACCACCGCGTCGATCCGATCGTCGGCACAGCAGGTGTTGAACGCTGCCGCGAGCGCAGTGATGGCTCCCGACGAGTGACCGTCCACTCCACGTGACGGATGTCGACCTCCTTCGGCAGCTCGGCGTGCATGCGCGTGATCACGAACGAGACGTCGGCCGGCTGGTTCTGGATGTCGGCGGTGACGCTGGCCGTGCCCCGAACCGTGAGTGGGTGTCGCGGAGCGGCCACGACGTACCCGGCCCGGGCCCAGATTCGCAACGATGGCTCGTACTGCTGCGGTTCGCCGTTCTGGCCGTGGCTGAAGACGATCAGGGGGAAGGGCCCGCGAGCCGCCGGGGCATCCGGCACGTCCGCGTCCGACGGCTGTCCTTCGGCGGGATACCACACGTTCGTGACGATGGAGCGGCGGGGAGCGTCGGGCCGGGTGTCCTTGACGTTCAGTGGCCGGCTCTCGTCCACGAAGGCGAACGTGCGCACCCCCACTGCGTACGGCCCCGTCGTCTGCTGTGCCGCGCTCGGGGGCGTCGTCACCGTCGGCTTGGAGTGACGCGCCGCCGTCTGCGGTTTGTCGTCGTGACCGCACGCGACGGCGACGAGCGTTGCGACAAGCAGCACGGCCGGGATTCGCCGGGTCACCCGCCAACGCTACGACACCGCGATGGTCGCGCCGGCGCGTGCGCGCCTCTGTCGGGTGTCGACCGGCCCGGGCGGAGAACACACAGCGAGCAGCCTCCCGGCAAGGCAAGATCGCCGCCATGGGCGACCTGGCCGCGGATACAGCTGTGCAAGGCGCGGACGGGCGTTTCGTCGCGGACCTGTCGTCGGAGTGGGAGATCTGGGGGCCGAGCGGGGGCTACGTCGCTTCGGTCGCGCTCCGCGCCGCGGCCGCCCATGCCGGCTTCGAGCGCCCTGCGAGCTTCAGCTGCCACTTCCTCTCCGTGGCGCGCTTCGAGCAGGTGCAGATCGACGTGCGGACGCTCCGGACGAGCCGGCGGGCCGAGTCGGTGGCCGTGTCGATGAGCCAGGACGGCACCGCCGTGCTGGAGGCCATCGCCTGGTTCGTCGCGTCCGGCGACGGGCTCGTCCACGACCACGCGGCCATGCCCGACGTCGCACCGCACGACGGCCGCCCGTCCGTCACCGAGCTGCTGCCGCCGGACGAGCCTTTGATCTATCCGTTCTGGATCAACCTCGATCACAAGCCGCTCGAATGGTGGCCGAACCCGGCCGACCGGCCGGCGGGCGAGCCGGTGTTCCGCGGCTGGTACCGGTACACGCCGGTCGCGACGTTCGTCGATCCGGCCGTCGACGCGTGTCGGTCGTTGATCCTGCTCGACACCATGAGCTGGCCCGCGGCGACGCGTGGGCACCCGCACGACCTCGGCTGGATGGCACCGACCCTCGACCTCGCCGCGCAGTTCCACCGATCGGAGCCCTCGGTGGAGTGGCTGCTCGCCGACGGTGTGGCTCCGATCGCCGAGGACGGGCTGATCGGCTTCCGTTCCCATGTGTGGGCGGACAGCGGCGCGCTCCTCGCCTCGGGCGCGGGCCAGCTCCTCTGCCGCCCGATTCGAAGGTGAGACCCGCGGGGCCGGCGCACGGGTGCGTCCGGAGCCCTCGACCGGCGCGGTAGGGTCGCCCACTTCGCGAGTGGAGAGGTGAGAGCTCTGCGGGGGAACACCCTGCCGTCCAGAACGCTCGGGGTGACGTGTGCCCTCGGCGCCCTGCTCCTCGCGCTGCTCTCGTCGTGCAAAGACGGCAGCCGCCCGGCGGCGAGGACTCGCGCCCGGACGCTCGACCCGACGACCACCGCGCCGCTGCCCACGACCTCGCCGTCCACGACCTCATCGGTGGTGGTGGCTCCGCCCCCGCCCGGCGGCGACGCGACGATCGTGGCCGCGGGCGACATCGCGTGTGATCCGACGGATGATCACTACCGCGGGGGCTCGGGCGCGGCGAGCGAATGTCACCAGCGCGCCACCGCGGAGCTGGCGGCGGCCCAGAACCCGACCGCCGTGCTGCTGCTCGGCGACATCCAGTACGAAAGCGCAACCATCCAGGCGTTCCGCGGCTCGTTCGACCCGA
>Ga0066709_100000568_pt1 | contig 20574 bp, 13 predicted proteins | sample GraSoiAngelo_158_FD_79665 | JGI IMG/M metagenome (GOLD analysis project Ga0066709, IMG submission 79665) | Grasslands soil microbial communities from the Angelo Coastal Reserve, California, USA - 14_1009_16_30cm | ecosystem: Environmental > Terrestrial > Soil > Grasslands | place: USA...
ACGCTCCTCGCCGCTATTACGGCTCATGCCACTAATCTGGGCACCGCCGCCATGGCGCAAAGCGCCGAGGGCATCACGCTGGAAGGATTGCAGGAACTCAGCCGGTGGTTCCTGCGCGAAGCGACGCTCAAAGCTAGCAAGACCATCCTGATTAACTACCATCACCAGTCCACCCTGAGCGGGGTGTGGGGCTCCGGCACTGTTTCCTCGTCGGACGGGCAGCGTTTTGGGATTCAAAGAAGCTCGCTGCTGGCCTCTTTTTACCCGCGCTATTTCGGCTATTACGACCGCGCCGTTTCGGTCTACACTCACGTCTCCGACCAGTTCAGCGTTTTCAGCACCCAAGTCATCTCCTGCGCGCCGCGCGAGGCCCTCTATGTGTTGGACGGTCTGCTGGAGAACGACAGCGTCTTGCGCTTGCGAGAGCATTCCACCGACACACACGGCTACATCGAGGATCTGTTTGGGCTCTGCTACCTGCTGGGTTATTCCTTCATGCCGCGTATTCGGGACTTGGCCGATCAGCAACTTTATAGGATCGACCGTGACGGCATGCACCCGAATTTGGCGGGCCTTTTTCGGGGCGGAGTGGACGTCGATTTAATCCGGGAACAGTGGGATCAGTTAGTTCGCGTAGCGGCCTCACTCAAGAACCGGGTCTGTCCGGCGCACGTCGTCATCCAGCGATTAGCCAACCGTTCGCCTTCAGACCGCCTCGCGAGAGCGCTGACCAATCTGGGACGAATCGTCAAGACCATTTACATCATGAGGTACCTGAACGAAGGAGATTTAAGACACGGGGTGCAACTACAGTTGAATCGAGGCGAACACCGCCACAGCCTAGCACGGTGGCTCTTTTTCGCCGACCAGGGAGAATTCCGCACCGGCGATTACCAGGAAATTATGAACAAGGCGAGTTGCTTGAGCTTGGTCTCCAATACCATTTTGGCTTGGAATACGATCCAAATCGCCAAGATCGTTGAGGCTCTCCGCCAGAGCGGTGCCGTGGTTGCCGATGAAGACCTCGCGCACGTTTCCCCACTAATGCATCGCCACGTGATTCCAAACGGAACGTATCACTTCTCGCGAGCTAACGAGGGGTAGGACATGTCGTAGAATACGCTACCGCATGTTTTCGCAGCCAGGAGGGATCTGGGCCAGATCTACTTGGACGCGAACCTGGCTCTGAAAGAGCAAATCCTCGGTAAGATCGAGACTTGGAACGGGACGAAGACAAGCCGTTACCGCCCTGAGGACTCCGTCTTGAAATTCTTGAAAGACCTCTAAATCGAGCTGAAACTATGCCGAGTTGTCGAAGAGGAAATCCGCAAACCACAAGGCGTAAGCCGGGCGACTCGGCATGCTTGTGGATGAAGAATCGAACCAGCGGAGTTACCGTTCGTCTCAGGAATTGCCTAACAAACAGGCACAGTCTTGCCGCGTGGAAAACCGGTAGCCCAGAGTAGATTCTTTGATCTTAAGTTCCGTAGGCAGGCGGATCGCGACCGGCGTCTTGGCATGCGTCTTTGACTCGATTCTTTGAATGAGCAGTTCGGCGCCTGAATAACCGAAGGAGTAAGCAGGCTGCGCGACGGCGGTTAAGTGTGGTCGAAACGCCTCCATCAATGGCAGCTCATCGAAGGTCGCGAGCGCCACATCTTCAGGGCAGCGCAAATCCAATTCCGCAAGGGCCTTCAATATTCCGAGTGCCATCAGGTTATTTGAAATGAACAACGCCGTCGGGCGATCCAACGAGGTCAGCAATTGCCGTCCCAAACGATAGCCGCTTTCAATACGAAAGTTACCCTGCAGGATCCACTCCGGCCTGGGGTCAATCCCCGCCTCCGCAAGGGCTTCCTTGTACCCCTGCAGGCGTTCGCTCGCCGTCTGGAGGGACAATGAACCAGCGATGATCCCGATTTTTCGATGGCCGAGTTTAAGCAGGTGCTGAACACAATCGCGTGCGGCACCGGTGTTGTCCACAGTCACCGAATCGACGCTGACCCCCGGTGGCAGCCGGTCCAGGCAGACGACGGGAATACCGCGCCTGATGGTCTCGAGAATGTGCGAGGGCCGCCTTTGTTCCGACGCAACCACTAAAAGAATTCCGTCTACGCGCTGCGACCTCAGCACGGAAATAACCTCCTTTTCGCGCTCGGCCCGGTCGTCGGTGTTGAAAGTTAAGAGCAGATAGTTGCGTCTCAATGCTGCGTCCTCCGAACCGCGCAACATCTGAGAAAAATAGTAGTTATTAATGTCCGTGATGACAATGCCCAACATTTTCGTGCGCCGAAGCTTCAAGCTTCGCGCCACGTGATTCGGCTGGTAACCCAGCTCCGAGATGGCCGCCAGGACGCGCTCGCGCCGGGCGGAGCTGACGGGAACGGTGCCCGTGACGACATTCGAAACCGTCCCGACTGAGACCCCGGCTCTCTTGGCAACTTCCTTCAGCGTAGTCACTGCGTTTCCTTTTGCCGTCATCGCTTACAGCGGCGCGCCTCCTGCGTCAACAACGCTCGAACTTTCTTGAAACGTTCTAAACAACTTGTAGCATACCCAGAGCGGGTCGTAATCACAAGAGTTCAGTGAACAGAGTTCAGTGAACTAAGCACCCTCCAGGGACTGTGCGTGCTCAAGGATGGACCGACACCGTTCTTCCCGCGTTCCAAGGCCTGGCCGGACTTAAAGTAGCTGCCAAATCGCTCTTGGAAAGCCGCAAATATCCCTTGAAAGCGCTCAGGGGTCCCCAGAGAGTGCCCGCGAGGTTCACCGCCGGACGTACAGTCCCTTGCATTTGACACACGCCGGACGAGGCTTTCATGGTGGTCCGCGGCACAGTCCAGATTCAATTCGACTCGCCGCCCTAAGTTACACCCAGCTTCCTCTGGACGTGTCGCCCATTGCCAACGGACCTGATGTGTGCCGGAGCGGGCGAGTGTTTGTCCGTCGAAATAATCGCGTCGCGGCTGCGCTCAGCCGGTAGAGCTATCGAAATTTTGCACTTGACAGGGGGCCGTAACCTGGTTAGATTTTGGAACGTTTCAAATCGCAGCGTCGCTTAATTTAAGTTCGCTTGCTTTTCGTGAGGCCGAGGATGAATTCGGGAAAGCTGCCCCGCAGTTATGTTCTCGTTTTGCTTTTGTGCCTGGCTTGCGGTTCGACAGCCAGGGCGAAGATTCCTGTGATTCTATCTACTGATGTGGGGAATGAAATCGATGACCAGTGGGCCGTCGCCTATTTGCTCGTTAACCCTGAGTTCGACGCACTAGGAATAATTTCGGCGCACGCGCCGACTGTAGCTCCCCCGGCCGCCCATACGACTTATATGCTCTTGTTGGACGAAGTTGAAAATCGGTTCAAGATGTACTCGCATCCGCCGCTATTTGAGGGCTCGAGTTTGCCGCTAGAGGATGTCAAAACTCCTCGACCGAACGCCGGCGTCGATTTCATTATTCAGTCTTCCAAAAGACTCTCCAAAACGGACCGACTGAACGTGATCGCGATCGGCGCTGCAACAGACGTGGCTTCTGCCATTCTCATAGGTCCTTTCATCGTCGACCGCATCCGGGTCGTAGCTATGGCGTTCAACAACTGGCCTGAGGGGGGCGACGAATTCAATGTGCTGAACGACGTTAAGGCCTGGCAGGTCATCCTGGCATCGAACGTCCCTGTTGTTGTCGGTTGCGGGGACGTCTGTCGCAACCATCTTTCCTTGACGCTCGATCAGGCGAGAGATCTCATTAGTGCGCACGGGCCGGTCGGAAGATGGTTATGGGGAGAATTCGTTGCTTGGTATTATCGTTTTCTCAAACCGATACGGAAAGATGATTTCTCGAAACCCTGGATCATCTGGGACGACATCACGTTGGCATTCGCTCTGGGAATGACGACACAGGAAGTCCATCCGCGGCCGGTACTGAACGACAACGCGCGATTTGAGCATCCGCAGACAGAGCGGACTATTACCTGGATCACGGGCATCGATCAAACGCGCATGTGGGCGGATTTCGTTGGGAAGCTGGATGCATACCAGCGTACCCACGCGGTGGGCATCGCTAGGACTGAAGCATTCTTGTCCCAGTAGTGGCTGAATATCGTCGGGGCGGCAATCGGACTCTTTTGAGAGTGTCATAACCATTACTTGGGTTAGCCGGCTCTTCCCCGGAAGAAGCGGCTACGAAGGGTTTCTAGAGAGACTAGTCGGGAGAACGTGATGGGTTGGCATGGTGTCAAGCGCACCGCGAGTCGGACTTGTCTTGCACGGCTTCTGGCGGCTGGCGTGTGCCTGCTCGTCGCGTCTGGGGGCGAGGCGCAGCCTAACCCTTCGCAGGACACTTCGGCCCTCCAGCTTGTGCAGCAGGGTGAAAGCCTCTTACGGAGCCACGATGCCCGGCAAGCGAAGCAGGTTCTTGAACAAGCCGTCAAGGTAGAGCCTGAAAATGCTAAAGCCTGGGGTCTGCTGGCTGACGCTTTCTCCCAACTTGGACTCGAACAGGACGCGATCCGAGCCTATGACAATACGCTGAAACTTCGGCCGGATGCCCCCTTGGCTCTCTACAATCTTGGATCTCTGCAATTGCGTCAAGGGCGATTCGAAGAGGCTGCCCGTTGCCTCCAATCCTTCCACAGACTGCAACCACAAGACAAAAGTGTTCTTTTGCCGCTAGCGCATTGTCTCCTGTCGCTGGGCCGCAACGCCGAAGCGCAGGCGACTGTCAATGAATTGCTTAAAGCGAGCGACAACGATCCTGAAGTGAATTTGAAGGCAGGAAACCTGCTCCTGGCGCACGGAGAAGTGCAGGCGGCGCTTAAGCCTCTAGGTGATGCATTACAGCTTCGGGCCGGCTCAGACGAAGCGCGTCTGATGCTTGCCATGGCCGAGAGCCAGCTGGGTCGTCCAGCGCGAGTAATTGAGCTTCTCCAAGGCCATCCCCTGAGGGAATCGCCGCTTTACGCGAGCCTGCTGGGCTCCGCGCTTTGCGATAAGAAAGACTACGAACGGGCAGTACCCCTTCTGGAGGAGGCGATCCGCCAGCATACCGAAGAGAAGCCGCCATACCTCCGATTGGCAGCCGCCTATGCCGGCCTTTCGAAGGGTCAGGAAGCTGTGCAAACCCTGCAGCAAGCGCATGCCCGTTGGCCAGACGATGTGCAAATCCGGTCGGCGTTAGCGCGTCAGCTATTCACGGCACGCGATCCAGTGGGGGCGCTTGTCGTGTTGCGCGAGGCGCCGGAATCGGCGTTGTCAACTGAGGAGCTGGGGATGATGGTGAAAGGCTACGCGGCGATCGACCGTCTGGAAGAAGCGTGCCGCTATGGAGAGTTAGCCGAACAAAGGGCGGACATCACAGAGGCGACCCTGATCACCTTGGCGAATGTCTACCAACTCCAGGCCCGCGACCCAGACGCCATCGCGCTATTGGAAAGGCATCGCGCCCAGTTCTCCGCCTCGCCGCGGTACATGTTTACGCTCGCCTTCAGCTATTACAATCGAGGAAACTATTCCCTTTCAAATGACTTATTGAATGGTGTCATTGAGCGAGATTCGAACCTTGCGCAGGCCTTTTACCTGAAAGGGAATTGCTTGTCCAGCCTGGGTAAGCCGGAAGAGGCGCTGCCCCAGTACGAGACTGCCGTACGGCTTAACCCGAATAGCTATCTTTATCACTTCCAGCTCGGGATGGTGCTTTCCACGTTGCGGCAGAAGGTCCCAGCCGAGGCTGAGTTAAAGAAGTCGATTGAATTGAATGCTGGGCACGCTCCCGCGCACTACGAACTGGCCAAGATCTATTTCGACAGTTCCCGCGATGAGCTGGCGCGCCGGCAGTTGGAAGAGGCCATCCGGGTCAATCCCGAATTCCAGAGTCCCTATTACCTGCTAGGCCGGGTTTACGCGCGCCTAGGGCGGCAGGAAGACTCCGCGACCACCCTAAAGCACTTTAGAGAGCTGCAACAGAAGCAGCGCGAGGCAGAGAGGGCGCTGAAGGAAGCGAGTATGGGTGGACAGAATCCATGAGGTACGTGTGGTTCGCGCTAATTCCGGGCTTTCTGTGGATGGTGGGTGGGGGCGATGCTGACCATGCCGCGCCCCCCGAGAAAGTCCCTTCCCTTCGCTTTGTGGACCTCGCTCAAAAGGCGGGCATCGACAAGTTTCACGACATTTCGGGAGGCCCCATTAAGAACTACATCCTGGAATCCAAAGGTGGCGGCGTGGCGGTCTTTGATTACAACCAGGACGGCTGGCTAGACATTTTCATGGACAGCGGCGCCACTTTTGAGGAGTTGGAAAATCCGCAGGCCCCCCACCCGCACCGCAACAAGCTGTTTCGCAACAATGGCGACGGCACGTTCACGGATGTGACCGAAGCGGCAGGGCTGGGTGCATGGGGATGGGGGATGGGAGCGGCTGCGGCCGACTATGACAACGACGGCTGTACGGATCTTTACGTGACTTACTACGGCAAGAACGTTCTCTACCACAACAACTGTGACGGGACGTTCACAGACGTGACTGAGAAAGCCGGAGTGGCCGCCGGAAATTGGAGCACTGGCGCAGCCTGGGGTGACTACGACCGGGATGGTTATCTCGACCTATACGTCGCACGGTATATCAACTTCCGGCGCGCGGAGGTCCCGGGCAAGGGTCAGTCAGCAGTATGCCAATACAAAGGAGTGCCGGTGCAGTGTGGTCCCCGGGGGCTGAAGACTCAGACATCGATTCTCTACCACAACAACGGCGATGGCACCTTCACTGACGTGACCAAAAAGGCTTTTGGGCCTGACCCTCCGCAGTATTACGGTTTTACACCCCTCTGGGTAGATGTCGACAACGACGGCTGGCCGGACGTTTATGTGGCCGACGATGGCACACCCAATGTGCTTTACCGAAATCGTCGTGACGGTACGTTTGAAGGAGTTGGGGAAGCAGCGGGCTGCGCATACGACAGGGATGGACTGGAACAGTCCAGTATGGGCGCCGACTTTGGTGACTACAACCACGACGGCTGGCTGGATCTTTTCGTTACGAATTTTTCCGACGATCACAGCACCTTGTACCAGAACCTGGGCGGGGGCAAATTCAACGATGTTTCTGAGCAGGCAAAGTTGTTATCTGTTGGTTGGAACAACGTGAAATGGGGCACGAAGTTCTTTGACTACGACCTAGATGGCTGGCCCGACCTGTTCCTAGCCAACGGACATGTCTATGTGGAAGCTGACAAGTGGGGCATGGACACGGGTTACAAGCAGCATCCTCAGGTATTTCGGAACCAGCAGGACGGAACCTTCCAGGATGTGACCGCCGAGCTTGGTAAAGACTTGTTGCAGAAACACTTGGGGCGAGGGCTTGCTCTCGGAAGTCTGTTTAACGATGGGAGCATCGACATTGTCGTCAACAATCTTAACGACGCGCCGTCGCTGTATCACTGTCCGGCGCCGGTGAATGGGCAGTGGATCCTTTTCAAGTTGCAAGGAACACGGAGCAATCGTGACGCACTTGGAGCAAGAATCAAACTCCGTACAGGTGGTATGGAGCAAGTTCAGGAAGTACATCAGAGTGGAGGTTTCCTCGCCAGCAACGACAGCCGGGCGCGCTTCGGACTGGGAAGCAGCACAGTTGTCGATGAACTGGAAATCGACTGGCCCTGCGGGTCGGTGCAACACTTTCACGGCATCCGGAGCCAACAGATTTTGCGAATCACGGAAGGAAAAAGCGAAGTGACACCTGAAAGAATGCGCCGGGCTGGGTCTAACCATTAGACCAAAAACTGGACAAGGAGGAACTTTGCAATGAAGACCATGCGATGCTTTATTGGGACATTGATCTGTGCGATCATCTGGATAGCACTGGTTGGCGGACCCGTGAACGCGCAGGAGTATAGTGGAGATATTCTTGGTGACGTCACCGATCCCACCGGTGCTGTCGTGCCGCGGGCTACGATCACTTTGCGGAACCAGGAAACCAACGCCACCTTGGAGACAAAGAGCGGGGCCGACGGATACTATATTTTCGCCCGCATGGCTCCCGCGACGTATGAAGTGACAGCCACAGCTCTGGGGTTCCGACGGTTCGTTTCTCCCGATAACATCTTGCGGGTGGGGACGAGACTCACCGTCGACATTAAGATGACATTGGGCGATGTCTCAACGTCCGTTGAGGTCACGGCCGCAGCGGCATTGGTGAAGCCGGATGATGTCGTGGTAGGGCAGGTGATCACGGAACGTAGCATCGTCGCCCTGCCGCTTAACGGTCGCAACTTCATCACGTTGGCCCAGCTCTCGCCCGGTATCACCGAAATGGGTGTGGCGGAGTCGACCTCAGCGGGCTGGACGGGGCGCACAGATTTGGCCATCGAGGTGTCCGGGCTGCGTGATAACGACACTAGCTACCTTCTGGACGGGATCGAGACCCGGTCCCCTCGCTGGGGGAACACCAATTTCCGGCCTTCGGTTGACGCCATTCAAGAATTCAACATCCAGCGGAATGCCTTCACGGCGGACCAGGGCTGGGGCGCGACCGTTGTGAACACAGTCATCCGCTCGGGAACCAACGCATACCACGGCTCGGCTTTCGAGTTTTTCCGCAACGGCTACCTGGACGCGCGCAACTTCTTCGACGGGGCGAGGAAGCCGCCGTACAAGCAAAACCAGTGGGGGGGCACAATTGGCGGACCCATCAAGAAAGATAAGGCGTTCTTCTTTTTCAACTACGAGGGATTCAAATCGGTCCTCACGAACACGCTCATGGGTCGAATGCCAGACACTACCCAGCTCCAGGGGCTTTTTACAACACCTGTAAAAAATCCATATACGGGCCAGCTCTTTCCCCTTGTTAACGGATACTACACCATTCCCCAGAGCATGTTCGATCCTGTATCGAAGAACGTGATTCCTTACTTTCCCGCGCCCAACAACCCATCTGATCCAAATCTCAATTACGTCCGAACCGCAGCCACGACGGAGGATTCCAAGCAGTTCCATGGCAAGGTGGACTGGAATCTTCCACACAACGACCGCCTGTCCGCTCGTTACTCCTTACTGACCTCGCCCTTGTACCAGCCGAATTTGGTCGTGAAAGAGGGATGGAACCGGCCAATCGCGGATCAAAACTTTTCGCTCACCTACGTCCATATCTTCAGTCCCCAGATGGTAAATGAATTCCGTGTTGGGTATAACCGGGATCGTACGTACAGCAATCCCGAGAGCGCCAATGGGCCCGACGTTGCTAAGCAAATTGGTCTGATGAACACCACTAACAATCCGTCGGACTTCGGACTGCCTTATTTTTGGCCCCAGGGTTATTACGGTGTGGGAATCGGGTACAACCAGAACCAGCAGACCATCGATCAGATCTTCCAGGTCAACGAAAACCTGAGCTACCACAAAGGGAAACACGACCTCAAGTTTGGTTCCGATTTTCGCCGCAACCGCTTTTTCATCGTGAACGATTTCCCTAGTAACCCGTCGTATAGCTTCTATGGCACTTACTCAGGCAACAGCGTGGCGGACTTCCTGCTGGGGACGTTCGACTTTACGAACGAGGGTGTAGGCGACACTTCGATCAATCTCCGCAGGACTGAATGGAGCTTTTATGCCGAGGACAGCTACAAGGCCACACGCAAATTGACCCTGAGTCTTGGTCTGCGCTACGAATATCCCGGGCAGTTCAATGAGATCAACAACAGGTTGGGCTACCTTGACTTTTCAACGTTGAAGTACGTTACCGCGCTCCACACCCTGTTTGTGAAGGATATGAATAACTGGGCTCCGCGCATTGGCTTTGCCTACGAGCCATTTCAGAAATGGGTCGTCCGCGGGGGCTTCGGTGTGTTCTATGACATGTGGAATGGCAACGAGACTCAGTTCTGGGGACCTTTGATACCCCCTATCAGTCAAATCCAGTCCATATTCAACACGACACCGGTACCGACCTGGACAGTCGCACAAACGTTCCCGGCTCAGGCATATCAGCCGGATACTTCTCCAAACACGGCGTATCCTAATGACCGCACCCCCTATGTCTACAGCTACAACACTAACCTGGAGCACGAGTCGAAGGGAGTCTTGTTCGAGATGGGCTACGTGGGTTCGACGGGGCACAAGCTGAATCGCCGGTACATGGCCAATCTGGCTCGACCCTTCCCTGGTGGACCCATACAGTCTCGGCGCCTGTACCCGGAATTTGGGGATATTCTTACCTCGCGGAATGACGGCTGGTCGAACTACAACGGCCTTAATTTCAAAGCGGAGAAGCCGTTTTCAAAAGGCTTGTTGCTGCTGCTCGCCGCCTACACATACGGGAAAGCCCTAGACATCGGGGGACCTGACGAGTACGTTCATTGGACCTGGTTTGGTCTCAAGGATTTGCGGGGGCCTAGCTATATTGACACGCGTCAGCGCTTGGTGCTCAGTTACGTAGCGGACCTTCCGGTGGGAAGAGGCAAGCGGTTCATCGGAAACGCCAAGGGGCCGCTCGACAAACTCGTGAGCGGCTGGCAGGCTACGGGCATAACTACTTTCAACAGTGGACATCCCTTGACGGTCGTGATGAGTAGCGACTGGGCGGGTATGGGCAACCGCCGGATGCAACCTGCAAACTGCATAGGCCAGCTCAACAGCTCGAAACTAAGGAACAATATCAGGAACCAACCTACCCTTTACCCTTATTTTAATGTGAACGCTGTTACTATTCCTGATCGAGGGACCGTAGGCAACTGTGGCCGAGATGGACTCATCGGCCCTGGCGTCAACAACTGGGACCTGGGCCTAGTCAAGAACACCGCCGTGACGGAACGTGTGAACGTGCAGTTCCGGGCCGAGTTCTTCAACACCTGGAACCATACCCAGTTTGGCTACCTAGACAATGGCATCCAAGACCCGACCTTCGGCCGCGTCACATCGGCTCGTGCGCCACGGGATATCCAGTTCGCGTTGAAGTTTCTGTTCTGACGGGGTTGGATCGGGAAGGCAGAACGGAGAAAGAGGAAAGAGCGTGATAACATCTTGTGTGTGAGTCGACTCTTGCCTTTCGTGGGGTGTTATCTGCTTCTTCTGACCGGGGCTGCGCAGCAAGAGCCGCAGCTCTCGGTACTCTCCGAGCGTGCCCAAGCCGCCTTAAGGGATGAAAGGTACGCAGAGGCGCGACAGGCCTACGAAGAGATCGTCAAGCTGCGCCCGCAGTGGGCCGAGGCGCGTTCGAACCTGGGATTAGCCCTTTACATGGAGGGGCGGTACTCGGAGGCCATCCCAACCTTCGTCAAGGCCCTCCAACTCAGTCCCAGCCTTTCCGGCGCGGAAGTCCTGCTGGCTCTCAGTTACTTCCGCACGAATCAATTTCGGCAAGCTATTCCTTTGCTGGAAAAAGCCAGTACGAAGAGGCGACAAGACCCACTCGTGGTGCAGCATCTGGGCTTGGCCTACCTGAAAGTCGGAGCGGATGAGAAGGCGCTCGCAATGCTTAGCAAGTGGGTCGACCTTGAACCAAACAATCCCGACGCGCTCTATTATAAAGGCAAGGCCGCTTCCTACGTGATGCTGGGTGCGTTTGAGAAGCTGAAAGAAGTAGCCCCGGATTCTTACCGGATGCACGAGTTGCAAGCTGAACTCTTCGCGCAGCAGGGGCAAACAGAAGCGGCCATCACGGAATACCAGAAGGCCATCGCCGCAATGCCCAACGTGGCCGGACTGCATTATTCTCTCGGCGCGCTCTGCTTGGAGAACGGCCGGCTGGCAGAGGCTCGAACGGAGTTTCAGCGGGAGCTGGCGCTGAGTCCCTACGATCCCCCGACCCACTACCTGCTGGGGGACGTTTACTTGCGGCAGAATGATCTCCCCCAGGCAGAAAAGGAACTCTCCCGAGCCCTGGAGCTTCAGCCGGAACTGACTGATGCCCGTCTGGACTTGGCCAAGCTGTACCAGCTCCGGGGGGAAACAGCAGCGGCTGTAGAAACCTTGCGCGCAGTGACCCTTGCGGCACCCGACCGCCCCGAGGCGCATTACCAGCTCTACGAGCTATACCGGAGGGCCAAGGATCTGGACAAAGCACGCGCGGAACTGGAGACATTCCAAAAGCTCAAACGACAGGCGGCGGAAAAGGCTGCGAAATCCAAAGACCTGAGAGCGCTTCGCTGAAGATGCCCCGACATCTCTGCAATCTGGCACGGGCGGTGATGGTTGTTGCTTGTGGGATTGCATTATGGTTGCTCGGCACCGTTTCGGGTTTTGCCCAGGACACCCCCGCGGACTTCAGCCAGGCGCTTGAGGCGTTCCGTGCGGAAGAAAATCGGAAGGCAGCTACTTTGCTGGAAACCGTTCTCAAGGAGCATCCCGACCATGCTCCCAGCCACGAACTGCTGGGTCTCAGCCTTTCGGCGCTAGGAGAAGAATCCGAGGCTCTCCACCACTTACGGGAAGCGACAATACTCTGGCCGGACCAGCCGGTCTACTGGATTAACCTAGCTGTGCTTTACCTTCGCCAGTCAAGGGCCGAGGAAGCGGAAAAGGCACTGAATAAGTCGCTAGACGTTCAGCCGAGTGCTCACGCCTTGCGGCTCCTGGCGCTAATCCGGTTGGACCAGAACGCGGGGGAGGACGCGGTGCAGTTGTTCCGCAAAGCGTTAGGCTTGGCGCCCGATGCCGTAGAGTCATGGTACTACTTGGGGCTCGCGCAACAGTCACTGGCACATTCGGAGGAGGCGCTCCGCTGTTACGAGGAAGCACTCAAGCGCGCTCCCGGCGATTTTCATACGCAGCTTCAGATAGGAACTCTTCTCTTGAACCGAGGTCGGCGGCGGGAGGCCCTGGACCACCTCCGAGCGGCGCAGGCGCTTCGACCCGAAGATTCCGATGTGGACCAGCGTTTGAGCGAGGCCTATCTCGGAAGCGGAGATTTGGATTCGGCACTGAAATCCGCGCGTCGGGCGGTCGAGCTGATTCCCAAGAGTCGCGAAGCTCACTACCAGTTGGGTCTGGTCTTGGCACGCTTGGGCAAGCGTGACGAATCCCAGAAGGAATTTGCTCTCTCGGACGCGCTTCCCAAGAAGCCGGAAACGACGCCTCTGGAGCGCTGGCGGAAGCTTCGGAGTGGGGCGCGAAGGACCGATGAAGCGAAACCTTAGGCTTGGCTGTTGGCTCGGCGGCTTGTGGCTCGTATCGACTGGGGGAGCCTACTTTGTCAGCTCGGGACTGGCGCAACAACGCGCTGCTGCAGTGAGTCCGTTCTGCGACGCCTGCCCGACGTCGGGGATCACCTTTCGCCAGCATAATGGCGCCATCGGCGGCAAGGAGCTGATTGAGACTTTCACCTCAGGTTGCGGGGTGTTGGATTACGATAACGACGGTTTGCTGGATATATACCTCGTGAATGGCGCGGCGATTCCTTCGCTGCGCAAGGAAGGGCAAGAATACTCCAACCGTCTCTACCGGAATCTAGGCAACCTCAAATTCGTGGACGTCACGCAAGCGGCACATGCCGAGGGTCGAGGCTACGGAATGGGAGTGGCGGTAGGCGACTACGATAACGACGGTTTCCCAGACCTCTACGTTACGAACTTCGGCCAGAACCAGCTCCTGCATAATCGAGGCGATGGAACGTTCGAAGACGTTACGGAAAAAGCTGGCGTGGGAGGCGGCGGCTGGAGCACTAGCGCGGCCTTCCTTGATTACGACCGGGACGGCTATCTGGATCTTTTCGTGGCGCGCTATGTGGTTTACGAATTGGGAAAGCACCCGCGGTGTGGCGATCAACAACGAGGGTTACTTAGCTATTGCCTTCCCGACCCCTTTCAGCCCATGACGGATTTGTTGTTCCACAACAACCGGGACGGCACGTTCACCGATGTCAGCCACGCAGCCGGGATCGACGCAGTAAGGGGACGAGGCTTAGGCGTGACCGTTGGGGACTACGACGGAGATGGTTGGCCGGACATCTTCGGGGCCAACGATCGAGGGCGGAATTTCCTGTTCCACAACAAAGGCGACGGCACTTTCGAAGAGGTCGGCCTGCCGGCTGGCGTCGCCTACAGCATGGACGGCGTGGCACGGGCTGGCATGGGTTGCGACTTCGGCGACTATGACCAGGACGGCTGGTTGGATATCCTGGTTAACAACTTTGAGACCGAAGGAACGGCGCTGTTTCATAGCTTGAAGGGAGAGTTCTTCACTGATGCAGGTGGAGAAGTCGGCCTGCGCGATGTTTCCTACCCCTATGTCGTCTTTGGCGGGAAGTTCGTGGACTACGACAACGATGGGCTCCTCGATATTTTCGCGGTCAGTGGTCACACGCAGGACGACATCACCGATTACAAACCCCACATCACCTACCCGGAGCCCAAGCTGCTATTCCGGAATGTTGGTGGTCGCTTCACGCGCGTTGACGATGGCCCCCAGGGGGTTCTCTCACGGCTCAAGGTGAGCCGGGGTGCTGCCTTCGGCGACTTGGACAACGATGGGTCTGTCGATGTGGTGGTTAACAATACCAACGATTCCCCCGAGATTCTCCACAACGAAGCAAGAAGCCAACAAAAGTCGCTGCTCATCAAGCTGGTCGGGACGAAAAGCGATCGCGATGGCATTGGGACGCGCCTGGAGGTGCACTACGGGACCCACGTCCAGATCCTGGAAGCCAAGAGTGCGGCGAGCTATCTGGCGGCCAATGACCTGCGGGTGCACGTGGGGCTCGGCGCCTCCCCTCAGGTGGATGAACTTATCCTCCGTTGGCCAAGCGGGAAGGTCCAGACCCTGCACGACCTGTCAGCAGGCTATCTGCACGTCGTCTCGGAAGACCGGGGCGTCCTAAGCTCCGTGAAATTGGCTGTGAAGCCGGCCGTGGCTGAGAGGTCTCCTTGAGGGGAATTCCAGACAAATCCCCGAGGAGGGATAGTGAACGAACGAGTGACCAAAGGTGACTTCCAAGTTCGAATGTTGTTAGCAATTCTCTTGGTTTACGCCTTTGCACCTGCTTACCAGGCGGCGGAGGAGCCCAGGCCACCTTGTCCGGTCATTTACTCAACTGACCTTTATTACACCATTGAGGACATTGACGATTATTTCGGCGCGGCGGTTCTGCTCAAATCTCCCGAGGTTGATATCAAGGGAATCATTCTGGATAACCACAATTACCCTTCCGATGGCGAAAAGGCAATCGCAAAGCTAATGGAGTACGGGGGACGAAAGGTGCCGGTAACCAAGGGGCTGGGCCTGTTCCAGATGCGTTCCTTCGCGGATAAAGCTTACTACGTGGATGATCAGGGTGGCGTCGATCATCCAATGTTGTACCTCCGCAGGGAGACAAAGCATTTGGAAAATCCGAACCAAGTGGTAAGCCCACAAGATCGCTTCCAGGTAAGCGACGTTGACCCAAAAGCCCGGCTCGGGATTTTGCTCATGGCCTAGGAATCCTTGAATTCCCGAATCACCAATTCCTGAAAGCCGCGGTGGCAGTAAAAGCACCACACCGCTGGCGGAGTCAGCTCCAATTTGGTCGCGAATCGCCCGAGGGTAGGAGTAGCGCTTGAAGGTGAACAGACGCAGCCGTATCTTGTGAGCGGAAAGAAAAGGTTTTTTCACTCTGACGACACGGTGAACGTCCACGACCCGAAAAATGCATGCAGCTATATTTCTACAGCTTTCTTCGAAAGCTTTCATTTCAAACGAAAGTTGGAGGATAAGAGCAATGTCCACTCGTACTGATTCCGGGAAAAGATGCCAGAGCCGCCCAAGTGCGCAGGGAGTGTTCACCATTTGTACTCTCTGCAGTTGCCTACTGTGTTTTTCCCTAAAGATGGCAGCCCAAGCGGTGTCTTCCGCTGCCGGACAAAAGGTGCCTGAGAAAGTGATAATCGATACCGATATTGGCGGCGATATCGACGATGCGTTTGCTGTAGCTCTCGCGCTGCAAAGCCCGGAGGTGAGTATTTTAGGTTTCTCAACCTCATCCGGCGATACCACCGCACGCGCGAAAATCCTGGATGAGATGCTTGGAGCATCTGATCACAAAAATCTGCCAGTCACCGTCGGCAGTCCGACGACTCTCCCATATTCTTTGCCCCCGATTGGGCGTCAACGTCGCTACGGTGAAGAGGAGCGCTTCCCAAGACCGACACATCCACCGGCCGTAGACTTCATTCTCGACCAGATCCGTCGTTTTCCCGGACAAATTACTTTGGTGACGATTGGTCCACTGACCAATGTGGGAGCGCTGATCGAGAAGGACCCACGGACGTTTCACCGCCTCCAACGCGTGGTCATGATGGGTGGGGCGATCGGTGCAATAGATATGGGCGGAGGGGGCACTACCAATCAACCGCCACCTGAATACAACATTCTCTGCGATATTCCGGCCGCCCAGAAGCTGTTCCAATCAGGGGTGCCAATCTATGTCATGCCGCTTGATTCCACCGTACAGCTGAAACTCGACGAGGTGAAGAGAGATGCTATTTTCTCCAAAGGTACACCCCTTACGGACTCGTTGGCGGTGCTTTACCACATGTGGGAGGGTCCCACACCGGTGCTATTTGACGCGATGGCCATAGCCTACGTCGTCGATTCACACCTATGCCCGGTTGAACCAATGCACATTGTTGTCGACAACGCGGGCGTCACTCGCTCCGAAACGGGTGAGCCCAACGCGCAGGTCTGCTTGCACTCTGACCCGGAGACATTTTTCCGGTTTTACATGGCGCACTTTCATTGAGTCTGCTGCACAGTACGGCAGTCGCGAGTTCGATTCCCTCAAAGGCATTTGGAAAAATTCGTTGTGATCGGCGGCTTAAAGATGGAAATGGTCGCGATATCGCCGCGAATGTCAGAAGCCTCGCGCGCCACATCCACACGGTGAACCCCGGCAACAGCACCTCCGCGAGCCGTTCAGCATAATTCAGCGTCCCAAGAGGTTCCCGATGGAGAAAACACTGTGCCCAATTTACGTTTCGCAATATTCGGAACAGGCTTCTGGGCACATTTTCAGCTGGCTGCATGGCAGGAATTAAAGGGAGTCGAGTGTGTGGCCATCTACAACCGAACTCGTTCGAGAGGAGAACAATTCGCCTGCTGCGGCTCCTCCGGGCTGCTGATTAAGGCGCGGCTCCTGTTTGAGCAGCGGAACCCGCAACAGAAGAGCAAGGCCCCAAAGCTCTACGGGCAGGAATTGAACGGCGTCACGCTGGCCATCGCCAAGATGAACATGTTCCTGCACGATTACACGGATTCTTTCTTCGCCCCTGCGGACACGTTCAAGAATCCTGGTTTTGCCATCGAAGGCACAGGCCTCAAGCGATTCCACTACGTCGTCGCCAACCCGATGTGGAACCAGGACAGATACGATGAAGCGTTCTACGAGAACGAGACTTGGGGCCGGTTCGCCCACGGCACGCCGCCCTCGTCCTCGGCGGACTGGGGATGGGCGCAGCACATGCTGGCCTCGCTCAATGACAAGGGACGCGCCGCCATTGTGCTCGATACCGGCGCGGTCTCACGCGGGTCGGGGAGTAAGTCGTCGAACAGGGAGAGGGACATCCGCAAGGGTTTCGTCGAAAACGATTTCGTCGAGGGCGTGATTCTTTTGCCCGAAAACCTGTTCTACAACACCACCGCGCCGGGCATCATCATGCTTTTGAATCGAGCCAAACCCGCCGAGCGCAAAGGCCAAATTCTCCTTATCCTAAGCCCGGCGCAATTCGTTGAAGTCAACAGCCGTGTGCAGCGGCGGCCCCTTCGGGAAATTCTGGCCAATTTGGAGCGTGCGCGGGCGCAACGCGAAAAAGCCGACAGTGACTTAGCAACCCTCTTGGCAACGCTGAACCTGAATGGCGAGTGACCCAATGAGTTCCGCGCGACTGCCTGCCCACTGGAAACTAGAACCCCTTGGACGGCTGGCGAAGGCATTTATAAGCGGAGGCACGCCTGCCACAAATCAAGGTGCGTTTTGGGACAGTCAGGTGCCGTGGACGACAAGTGCGCCAATAGCTGAGGACGACGTGACTCTGGACGAAGGTCAACGCTTCATTACAGAGGCAGGACTGGAAGGCAGCGCCTCACACCTTGTGCCGAAAGGGAGCCTGCTCGTCGGAACGCGAGTTGGTGTTGGGAAGGCAGTGGTCAACGAGATTGATATGGCGATCAGCCAGGACCTGACTGGTGTCGTCATCGACTCGGGAAGAGCCGTGCCGGAGTTTTTGGCGTACCAGTTCAAGAGTGCTGAAGTACAGCGGTACTTTGAAGCTCGGCGCAGAGGAACGACGATCAAGGGGGTTTCACGCCACGATTTAGAGCGAGTGGAGTTGCAGCTTCCGCCCCTTCCCGAGCAGCGGGTGATTGCGCGGGCGCTGCGGGCGGTCCAGGAAGCCAAGGAAGCCCGGCAGCGCGAGCTGGCACTGGAGCGCGAGTGCAAAGCCGCCCTGATGGAGTTCCTGTTTACCCACGGCACTCGTGGCGAGCCGCGCAAGACGACTGAGGCCGGTCAGATTCCAGGGAGTTGGTCCGTTGGGCGCTTGGGCGAGCCCAAAGTTGCGAAAATCGAGCGCGGAAAGTTTGCGCATCGACCGAGAAATGATCCTGCATTCTACGGTGGGAGTATCCCATTCATCCAGACGGGGGATGTTACCGCAAGCGGCGGCCGCATCCGAACGTATTCCCAGACGCTCAATGAGGAAGGGTTGTCTGTAAGCAAGCTCTTTCCGAAGGGTACAATTGTAATCACAATCGCCGCCAATATTGGATTCACTGCCATCGTGGAGTTCGGGAGCGCCTTCCCGGACAGCCTTATCGCAATCACCCCGGCAGCAGGAGTCGCTACCGAGTACTTGCATTACTACCTCACAACGCAGCAGCATGAAATGGATCGGAAGGCCCCTCGTGGAACCCAGAAGAACATAAACATCGAGTTTCTGTCACCCTGGCCCGTGCTACTACCCGATCCCGACGAACAGCAAGAAATCGCAGCCGCACTGCGCTCGTGTGACACTAAATTAAGATTGAAGCGCTCGAAAAAGAGTTGGTTCTTCTCGATGAACTCTTCCGCGCCATGCTGGAAGAACTGATGACCGGGCGGCTCTCTGCCGTGCCGCTGATTGAGCAGGAAGCGGCTTCATGAGCGAACGCTCCGCCGTCCAAAGTCCGATGCTCTGCTACGCCCACGCAATCGGCTGGGACTACGTGGAACCGGAGCAGGCACTCGTCCTGCGCGGCGGCGAGGCGGGCCTTTATTTCACCGACGTTCTCGAAACCCAACTCCTGCGGCTGAATCCCGGCGTGGTGGACAAGAGCCGTCTGCCCGACATTCTGCGGCGGCTCAAGCTTTTGAAGTCCACACTCGAAGGCAACCGCGCGGCGCTTTCCTGGCTGCGCGGTGAGCGGTCCCTTTTTGTGCCGGAAGACAAACGCGAGCGCAACGTGCGCCTGATTGACTTCGAGAACCTCGACCTGAACATCTTCCAGGTGACGGACGAGTGGTGGCAAAAGGGGACCGTCGTCCGCAACCGGGCGGACGTGGTTTTCCTCGTGAATGGCATTCCTGTGGCGTTGGCCGAGACGAAGGCGGCGGAAAAGGCCGACGCCATCGCAATTGGCGTGGGCCAGATTCGCCGCTATCACGGCGAGACGCCGGAAATGTTCGTGGCTACGCAGGTCTTCGAGGTGACGCAACTTCTGGATTTCTTCTAGGGCGTGACGTGGAACACAGCCGGAAGAATCTTTTCAACTGGAAGGACGAGCAGCCCGGGAACTACGAGCGCAAGGTGAAGGCTTTCTTTGACCGGGCACGCTTCCTGCGGCTTCTGCGAGACTACATCGTTTTCCTGGGCAAAGATGACGAACTGACCAAGGTGATCCTGCGTCAGCACCAGACGCGAGCTGCAGAGAAGGTGATCGAGCGCAAGCGCCGGGGATTGGTCTGGCACACCCAGGGCAGCGGGAAAACGCTCACCATGCTGACTGTGGCCTCGAAGCTCCTGCGGGAAACGCACGGGGCCGAAAAGCCCACGGTGCTGATGCTGGTGGACCGGAATGAACTCGAAAGCCAACTGTTCAAGAACGTGGTCGGCTACGGCATCGGAACCGTGCGCGCGGCCGAAAGCAAGCGCGACCTAAGGGACATCCTCGGCTCGGATTACCGGGGTCTCGTGGTCTCGATGATCCACAAGTTTGACGACATCCCGGCCAACATCAACACCCGCGAGAGCGTCGTGGTCCTGGTGGATGAGGCCCACCGGACGACCGGCCGGGACCTGGGCAACTACCTGATGGGCGCGCTGCCAAACGCCACTTATATCGGCTTCACCGGCACGCCCGTCGATAACCTCTCGAAAGGCAAGGGGACTTTCAAGGTCTTCGGAGTGAACGACCCGCAAGGGTATCTCGACAAATATTCGATTGCGGAGTCGATAGAAGACGGCGCGACGGTGAAGCTGAACTATGCGCTGGCTCCCTCCGACTTGCGGGTTGACCGGGAAACGCTCGAAAAGCAATTCCTGAGACTCGCAGAAGCCGAGGGAGTCAGCGACATCGAGGAACTGAACGCCATTTTGGACCGTGCCGTTGGACTGAAAGAGTTGATGAAGGCTCCGAGCCGCGTGGAGAAGA
>Ga0066709_100000569_pt1 | contig 20568 bp, 21 predicted proteins | sample GraSoiAngelo_158_FD_79665 | JGI IMG/M metagenome (GOLD analysis project Ga0066709, IMG submission 79665) | Grasslands soil microbial communities from the Angelo Coastal Reserve, California, USA - 14_1009_16_30cm | ecosystem: Environmental > Terrestrial > Soil > Grasslands | place: USA...
CGCGCGGGGCGCCTGATCGACATGCTCGAGCGCCGCGGGATCATCAGCGGCTACGAGGGCTCGAAGCCGCGGCGCGTGCTCGTCGACGAAGCGGCGTTGGACCGAGTCCTCAGCTAGGCCCTCCTGACTCGTTTAGCATCGCTCCGCTGATTTCGAAGCGGAGGAGGGTGATGTGACTGAAAAGCGATGGACGTGGCTCATAGTTGCACTGGCGGCTGCGCTCCTCGTATTCGGAGCCGCGAGCTGCGGTGGCAAGAAGAAGAGCTCGAGCGGCGGCGGGACGAAGGTGGGGCTCGTGTCGGACACGGGCGGACTCGACGACAAGGGCTTCAACCAGTTCTCGATCGTCGGCTTCAAGCGCGGCGTGAAGGACTTCGGATTGAGCGACCGGGTCTACGTCTCGCACACGGCCGACGACTATCTGCCGAACCTGACGGCGGCGGCTTCCGATGGAAACAAGCTCGTGATCGCGGTTGGCTTCCTGTTGGGCCCGTCGGTCGTCACGGCGGCCGACCAGTACAAGGACGTCAAGTTCGCCGGAGTCGACCAGTTCTACGGCGGCGCCGGCTGCAAGAAGGCCGGCACGTGCACGCGCCCGAACGTCCTCGGCATGGACTACCCCTCGGAGCAGTCGGGGTACGAGGCGGGCGTCGTCGCGGCGCTGATGACGAAGACGGGCACGGTGTCGTCGGTCGGCGGGAAGAAGCTCCCGTCGGTCGACAACTGGATCGCGGGCTTCCAGCAAGCCGTGAAGGACACCAAGCCGGGCGTGAAGACGCTGAACGCGTACTCACAGGACTTCGAGGACATCGCCAAGTGCAAGGAGATCGCCCTCGACCAGATCGCGCACGGTTCCGACGTTGTCTTCCAGGTCGCGGGCAAGTGCGGCCTCGGGGCGCTCAGCGCTGCGTGCGACAAGGGCAAGATCGCAATCGGCGTCGACGTCGACCAGTCCGGTCAGGGCAAGTGCGTGATCGTGAGCGCGCTGAAGCCGCTCACGACCTCGGTCTACGGCATCATCAAGACCTTCAAGGACGGTCAGTTCAAGGGCGGCACGAACAAGTTCTACGGCGTGCAGCAGCTGCCGGACGCGAAGCTTTTGACCGATTTCCACGGCAATGTGCCGCAGAGCGTGAAGGACGCGGTGGCAAAGGCCGACAAGGGGCTGAAGGACGGCTCGATCAAGCCGCCGGCAACCCTCAAGTAGCTAGACGCCAGTTACGGGGGCGGGCGCGCGTCCGCCCCCGTACGATTCCGGCCGGCATGAGCGACGCCTCGCTCCTCGAGCTCAAGGGGATCACGAAGCGGTTTCCGGGCGTGGTCGCCAACGACGGCGTCGACTTCGACCTCGAGCGCGGCGAGGTGCATGCCCTGCTCGGCGAGAACGGCGCCGGGAAATCGACGCTGATGAACGTCCTGTACGGCCTCTACCAGCCCGACGAGGGTGAGATCCGGATCAACGGAAAGCCGGTCTCGATCCGCTCCCCGAAAGACGCGATCGACCTCGGGATCGGAATGGTTCACCAGCACTTCATGCTGATTCCGGTCATGACCGTGGCCGAGAACATCGTCCTCGCCGCCGAGCCGACCCGCGCAGGCGTCTTCCTCGACTACGACGCCGCCGTCAAGCGGGTTCAGGAGATCGCGCGGACGTTCAACTTCGCCATCGAGCCGCGTGCCCGAGTACAGAGCATCGGCGTGGGGCAGCAACAGCGCGTCGAGATCCTGAAGGCGCTCCACCGCGGCGCCGAGATTCTCATCCTCGACGAGCCGACGGCGGTCCTCACGCCCCAGGAGGCGCACGAGCTGTTCGGCATCCTCCGCTCCCTGACCCAGGAGGGCATGTCCGTCGTCTTCATCAGCCACAAGCTGAACGAGGTGCTCGAGATCGCGGACCGCATCACCGTCTTGCGAAGAGGCAAGAAGATCGAGACGCTTCCTCGCGCGGGGGCGACGACCGAGAAGCTCGCACGGCTGATGGTGGGCCGTGACGTCCTGCTCCGGGTCGAGAAGCCGCCGTCAGAGCCGGGCGAGCCGCTGCTGCAGGTCAACGGGCTGAGCGTGACGGACGACCTGGGGCTCGAGGCCGTCCACGACGTTTCATTCGACGTCCGGGCCGGGGAGATCGTCGGCATCGCCGGCGTCGACGGGAACGGCCAGAGCGAGCTCGTCGACGCTCTCACGGGGCTGCGGCGGCCCACCTCCGGGCGGATTGTCGTCGCCGGCAAGGACATCACCGGGCGCGGCGCACGGAGCTCCTTCGACGCGGGCGAGGGGCACATCCCCGAGGACCGGCACCGGTACGGGCTCGTCCTCGACTTCAACCTGGCGGAGAACCTCGCGCTCCACGACTACCGTCGAGAGCCCGACTCCAAGTTCGGCTGGCTTTTTCCCAAGCGGCTCCTCAGCCGCGCTCGGCGTCTGCTGAAGGAGTTCGACGTTCGCGGCGGCAGCCCGCAAACGCTTGCCTCCGCGCTCTCCGGCGGGAACCAGCAGAAGGTGGTGATCGCCCGGGAGGTCGCGCGTGACCCGCGCGTGCTCGTCTCCGCACAGCCGACGCGGGGCCTGGACATCGGAGCGATCGAGTTCGTGCACCGGCGGCTCGTCGAGGAGCGGGACGAGGGCAGGGCCATCCTGCTCGTCTCGCTCGAGCTCGACGAGATCCTCTCGCTCTCGGATCGGATCCTCGTCCTCTACGAAGGACGGTTCGTCGCCGAGTACGGGCCCGACGTCTCCGACGAGGAGCTCGGCATCGCGATGACCGGCGGCTCCCGGGAGGCGGCGTGACCGAGCCCCCAGAGGCACAGGAGAGCGGAGGCTTCTCGGGCCTCGCCGGCTTCTACGAGCGGGCTGGAGGTGTCGTCGTCCCGCTCGCTGCGACGGTCCTCGCCTTCCTGATCGGGGGCCTCGTCGTCCTCATCACCGGGCACAACCCGTTGACGGCGTACAGGGCGATCTTCGACGGCGCCGGCTTCAACTGGGTCTTCCCGTGGGTGCAGGGCGACGACCGGGCGGCGGCGGCCCGCAACCTTCAGCAGACGCTGCGGTTCGCAGGGCCCTTCATGCTGACGGCGCTCGCCGTCGCCTTCGCCTTCCGGTGCGGCCTCTTCAACATCGGCGGGCAGGGCCAGTACTGGGTGGGGTTCATCGCCGCGCTGTGGATCGGGACCCATCTCGGCGGGCTGAACAGGCCCTCGCACGTCGCGCTCGGGATCGCGGCCGGGATCGTCGGCGGCCTCGTCTGGGGCGGGATCGCGGGCCTGCTGCGCGCAACGGTCGGCGCCCATGAGGTGATCACCACGATCATGCTCAACTGGATCGCGATCTGGGGAGGCCAGTGGCTCGTCGAGGCGCCGAACGGGCACCTGCATGGTCCAGTCGCGTCCCTGCCGCGCTCCGCGGTCATCTTCGACTCGGCGAAGCTCTGGCCGCTGTGGGGCGTGGGGCCCCTGGCCCTGTCCGCGGCAATCTTCGTCGCCCTCGCCGGGCTCGTCGTCTACTACCTCGTCCTCAACCGGACGACCCTCGGCTTCGGGATCCGGGCGGTCGGTTTCAATCCGGAGGCTGCACGCTACAGCGGGATTCCGGTCCGTCGCAGCTACTTTCTTGCGCTGGGCATCGCGGGTGCGTTCGCGGGGCTCGCGGGCGCGGTCGACGTCCTCGGGGCCAAGTTCGCGGTCGACACGAGCGACTTCGCCACTCAGATCGGCTTCACCGGGATCGCGGTCGCGCTGCTGGGCCGGAACAAGGCGGTCGGCATCTTCTTCGCCGCGCTGCTGTTCGCAGGGCTCCAGACCGGGACGTCGACCCGGGCGCTCGACCCGAGCATCTTCGACCCTGCGCTCGCAACCGACCTGGCGACGATGATCCAGGCGCTCGTCATCTTCTTCGTGGGTGCCGAGCTGCTCATCGTCTTCATCTGGCGGGCGCGACGCTATCTCCCTTTGCGGAGTGCGCCGCGGGAGGAGCCGGCTCCGCTGTGATCGCGGAGGCCCGCCAGCGGCTCGTCGCGCTCCCGGACGGGCGGACGATCGGCGGAGTCGGCGTCGCACTCGGCGTCCTCGCGTTCTGGCTCACGGTGCCGCCGTTCACTTACCGCAGCCTCCTCATCCCGGTCGCGATCGGCGTCGCCGCAGTCGCCTGCGGAGGCGCCGCTTTCGGGCTCGGCGAGCGCCGGAGGGCTGCGTTCGCGGTCGCCGCGGGCGCCCTCGGGGCGGCCGCCGGCGTCTGGGCGCAGAGCGTCAGCAGCGGGAAGCTGAAGGACGTCATCACAGCCGGCCTGCTCGCCTCGACCCTGCGCTACGCGACCCCGCTCGCATTCGCCGCGATGGGGGGCATCTTCTCGGAGCGCTCCGGTGTCGTCAACATCGGCCTCGAGGGGATGATGCTGATGGGCGCGTTCTTCGCCGTCTGGGGCTCGATCTGGAGCGGCAGCTGGGTTGTCGGCCTGCTGACGGCGATGATCTTCGGCGGGCTGCTCGCGCTCGTCCATGCCTTCTTCTGCATCCACCTGCGCGCCGACCAGATCGTGAGCGGCTTCGCCGTCAACCTGCTCGCGCTTGGGCTGACCGGCTACCTCTTCAGCGCCATCTACAAGAGCGGGATCTCGAGCGAAGAGGTCTCCCAGGTCCCCCAGGTCACGCTTCACGTTCTCGGCCACGTGCCGGGCATCGGGGGCTTTCTGCGCGACGTCTTCGGCGACCTGAGCCTGCTCGTCTGGTTCATGTTCGCCGTCGTCATCCTCGCCTACGTCGTCCTCTTCAAGACGTCGATCGGCCTGCGCATCCGCTCGGTGGGCGAGCATCCGCGCGCCGCGGACACGGTCGGCATCTCCGTGTACGCGGTGCGCTACGCGGCAGTCACCGTCTCCGGCGTCCTCGCCGCGCTCGGCGGGGCCTTCCTTTCGATCGGGTTCACCGGCACCTTTGAGAAGAACATGACGTCCGGGCGGGGCTTCATCGCGCTCGCGGCGGTCATCTTCGGGAAGTGGCGTCCGGGCTGGGCATTTGCCGCCACGCTTCTCTTCGGCTTCGGCTTTGCGCTCGCCGGCCCCCTCCAGCGCGAGGCGAACATCTCCGCGAACCTCATCTCGACCGTGCCGTACGTCCTCACCCTGATCGCAGTTGCCGGCCTGATCGGCCGCTCGATCCCACCCGCTGCCGTTGGCCACCCCTACGTCAAGCAATAAGGCGCCGACTCGGCGGCGGAACCGAGCCGCGGGCGCGTCGCTCCTGGTCGGCCTGCTCGCGCTCGCCGCGATCCCGGGTGCGATCGCGATCACGGAGTGGCGGAACGACCTTCGGCTCCTGCAAGCGGGGGTCGCGGTCCCGGTCGCGGGCGTGCTCGCGATCGCGGCGATCTGGCTCGCGCGGCGTGCCCGCGGGCGTCTCCAGCGAACGCTCGGCCGTTCGGGTGGGGAGGGGACCGCCCGCGCCGGGCGGATCCTCGGCTGGCTCGCGCTCTACGTCGCCCTGATCGGCGCCATCTCGCTGGGCGTCTACGCGGTCGAGTATTACCTCATCTCCTGAGTCACTAGACTCCCAAGCTTCCCGTGTTCGAGATCGGCAACAGCCTCCGCGAGGCTCGTCTGCGGCAGGGGCTCGATTTTCCGGAGATCGAGCAAGCGACGAAGATTCGTGGCAAGTACCTGCGTGCGCTCGAAGAGGAGGCGTTCGAGGTGCTGCCCGCCCAGACCTACGTGAAGGGCTTCCTGCGCTCCTACGCCGACTACCTCGGCCTCGACGGGCAGCTGTACGTCGACGAGTTCAACTCCCGCTACGTGCGCGGGGAGTTCGAGGAGGAAGAGGAGGTGCCGTTCCGGCCACCAGGCGGCGGTCCAGGGTGGCGCCGCTCCGGGTCGTTCCAGGGCAGGGCTGTCCTGCTCACGGTGGCCGTCATCGTCGGGCTGACGATCTTCGTCTTCATGGCGGCGAAGTACGGCGATCGCAACAACCAGACGAACGTCGTCCTCGGCAACCCGCCGCCCGCGTCGCCGAAGACGCATCCGAAGCCCCAGGCCAAGCTTCGGGTCTCGGCGGGCCCGACCGGGAGCCCGTATCTCGCCGTGTACCGCGGCAATCGCAGTAGCCGGCCGATCTATACGGGAACGATCGAGCGGGGGCGGAGCCGTCTGTTCGTCGGCCGCCACCTCTGGATCTACGTCTTCGCGCCCGCGAACCTGAGGCTGCGGCTGAACGGAAAGCTCTGGGTCGTGCCCGGCCGGGGCCGGGGGTCGCGCCGGTGGCTCGAGGTGACGCCGACGCGCGTCTCGCTCGCCCCCGCGATCGCTTGACTCCACGCGCAGCGGTCGTCGTCACCGGCAGTGAGCTCGTGCGGGGCGGGCGGCGCGACGCGAACGGCCCGTTCCTTGCGGCGGAGTTGACGAACCGCGGCCTCGAGCCTGATCGGATCACGATCGTGGGCGACGAGCCCGACGAGCTCGAGACCGCTCTTCGCGAAGGCCTGCAAGGCGATCTACTCGTCATCTCCGGAGGGCTCGGGCCGACGCACGATGACCGAACCGTCGAGCTGCTGGCGCGAGCCGCCGGCCTCGAGGCGACCGTCGATCCCGAGCTCGAGCGGGACATCGAGCAGATCTCGCGTCGAATCGCGGAGCGTTTCCGAAGGCCCTACGCCGAGTTCGAGCAGGGTGTCCGGAAGCAGGCGACGGTGCCTGAGGGCGGTCGGGTGATCGGCATCGCCGGGACTGCGCCGGGGCTCGTCGTGGAGACCGACGGAGCGGTTGCGGTCGTCCTACCCGGCCCGCCGCCCGAGCTCCGCCGCCTGTGGCAAGCGGCGCTCGAGGACGAGGCCGTGCAACGCGTGCTCGCGCGCGCAGAGCCGCCGCACCGCCGCATCCTCCGGGTCTACGGCGTCAGCGAATCGGCCGTCGCACGCGCCCTGGCAGAGGTGGGCGGCGAGCCGGAGGGCGTCCAGGCGACGATCTGCGCGCACGACGGGGAGATCTGGGTCGAGCTCTTCGGAGAAGGAGAGGCGCTCGCCGTCGCCATGCGGCAGGCGCTCGCTCCCTCGGTCTTCGCCGAGGACGACCGGCCGGTCGAGGAGCTCGTGCTCGAGGAGGCGCGCGCGCAGGGGATCACCGTGGCGACGGCCGAGTCGTGCACCGGTGGGCTGGTGGCCGCGCGCCTGACCTCGGTGGCCGGCGCCAGCGACGTGTTCCGCGGCGGGCTCGTCGCGTACGAGAACGACGTCAAGCTCTCCCAGCTCAATGTGCCCGAGGAGACACTCGCCGCGCACGGCGCCGTCTCGGCGGAGACCGCCGCGGCGATGGCTGCGGGCGCCCGGGAATCGCTGGGCGCGGACGTGGCGGTCGCGGTGACCGGCGTCGCCGGCCCCGGCGGCGGAACGCGCGAGAAGCCGGTCGGGCTCGTCTATCTACATGCGAGCGGCCCCGAGGGCGAGAGAGCGCGGGAGTTGCTGCTCCCCGGTGACCGCGAAGCTGTCCGCCGTCGCGCAACCGCAGCCGCGCTCCACCTCGTGCGCGAGCTTCTGGCACGAAGCCGTCACAACTCGGTATGACCTCCTCCGGTAGCGTCGAGCGGCATGAGCGCCTACGGCTCTTCCTCGGCTTCCGTCTGCCCGACTCCGGGGTGCAGGGGGTTGCCCGGTGGCAGGCGGACGACCTCGGAGCACCAGAGCAGGCACGGGTCGTCCCGGAGGAGAATCTGCACGTCACGATCGCTTTCCTGGGCTCTCGACCGGCTCACGAGGTGGAGTCGATCGGCAACGCTCTGCGCGCGGCTGTCGACGGAGTCTCACCGCCTGTGCTCACCCCGACTCGGTACCGCGAGACACGCTCGGTCGGCATGCTCGTCTTCGACGATGAGGAAGGTCGGGCCACCCGGATCGCGGAGGACACGCACGGGAGGTTGGAGCGGCTCGGGGTCTACGAGCCGGAGAGCCGACCGTGGCTTCCTCACCTCACCGTCGTCCGGTTCCGCCGGCGTCCGCGGCTACGGCCGCCGATCCCCGCTCTCGGGCCGGTGACGATGTCCGAAGCTGCTGTTTACATTTCCCGACTGCGGCCGTCCGGCGCGCAGTACGAAGTCGTGGAGTCGGTTCCGCTAGGAGGTGGATGAGGTTGGATCGCGAGCAGTCACTCGACGTTGCCCTCGGCCAGATCGAGCGTCAGTTCGGCAAGGGCTCGGTCATGCGCATGAACGACCACGCGCAGGTCGCCACGGGCGCGGTCTCGACCGGGTCGCTCGCGCTCGACATCGCCCTCGGGGTGGGCGGGCTCCCGCGCGGGCGCGTCGTGGAGGTCTTCGGCCCCGAGTCGTCGGGGAAGACGACCCTCGTCTACCACGTGATCGCCGAGGCCCAGCGCCGCGGAGGCATCTGCGCTTTCATCGACGCCGAGCATGCGATGGACCCGCAGTACGCGCGACGGATCGGAGTCAACATCGACGACCTGCTCGTCTCGCAGCCCGACAACGGCGAGCAGGCGCTCGAGATCGCCGAGCTCCTCATCCGCTCGGGCGCGCTCGACGTGGTCGCGGTCGACTCGGTCGCGGCACTGACGCCGAAGGCCGAGATCGAGGGCGAGATGGGCGACAGCCATGTGGGGCTGCAGGCGCGGTTGATGAGCCAGGCGCTGCGGAAGCTCGCGGGCACGCTCAACCGCACCGACACGATCTGCCTCTTCACGAACCAGATCCGCGAGAAGATCGGGGTCATGTTCGGATCCAACGAGACGACGCCCGGCGGCCGGGCGCTGAAGTTCTATTCCTCGGTCCGGCTCGACATCAGGCGGATCGAGACCCTGAAGGAAGGCGTCGAGGCGATCGGAAACCGCGTTCGCGTCAAGGTCGTGAAGAACAAGGTCGCGCCGCCGTTCAGGCAGGCCGAGTTCGACATCATCTACGGGTCGGGCATCCCCTGGGAAGGCACGGTGCTCGACGCCGGGCTCGAGCGGAAGATCGTCCAGAAGTCTGGCTCCTACTTCAGCTTCGACGACGAGCGGCTGGGCCAGGGCCGGCAGAATGCGGCGGCGTTCCTTCGCGAGCATCCGGACGTCTCCGACAAGATCGTCCAGCGGATCCAGGCCGAGCTCGGTGAAGGGGGCATCGCCTCCGCGCGGCTGCTGCCTGTGACGACCACCGAGAACGGTGCGCCGGGCAAAGAGGAGGCCGAGGCTGCCGTCGAAGAGGTTTCCGCCAAGAGTTAGCGCACTGCTCGCGCGACCCCGGGAACGGATCGAGGTCGCGCTCGAGGGTGAGCCCTGGCGGACACTCCCTGCGGAGGTCGTCCTGCTCAGCGGGCTCGGCGTCGGTGTCGAGCTGGACCGTCCTCGAGCACGGCGCCTGCGGCGCGAGCTCCACCGGCATGAGGCGATGGCGAAGGCTGCGCGGGCCCTCAGCCGGCGCGACCTCTCCGAGCGTGAGCTTTCCGAGAGGCTGGAACGGGCTCGTGTTCCGCCCGCCGCACGGGCCGAGACCGTCGAACGACTTGCGCACGCAGGAGCCGTCGACGACGAGCGTTTTGCCCGCGGGCGCGCGGAGCTGCTGGCTGAGCGCGACGCCGGCGACCTGTTGATTCGACACGACCTCGCCGGGCGCGGGATCGCTGAAGAGCTCGTCGAGTGCAGTATCGCCGGGCTCGATCCGGAGCCGGCGCGGGCGGCGAAGCTCGTCCAGGCCCGCGGCACAGGGCTGAAGACGGCCCGCTACCTGATGAGGAAAGGCTTCTCCGAGGAGTCGATCGAGATGGCCGTTGCAGAAGATGCCCCTCCCGCTGTACGATGAGTAGGCATTACCCGACATTTTTTGCCTGCACAAGCGCAGTTTCCGAATCAGCTTCACGAACCGAAACGACGAGAGAACGACCTTGACGACAACGAGAGATCGTCTCGAAAGGGGTTTGACGGCGGCGCTTTAGCCGTGCCCGCGGCGGCTGTCTCGGGCTGCCCGCCGATTCGGAACTGACGCTGCGCCGGCAGGGGGTGCCGGGACAACAGACCCCAGCCGGGCTCGCCCGGCGTAATCCCGAGGAGCACCAAATGCTCGTCATCGCGGCAGTTGTGATCAGCGTCCTGGTGACGGGCGCCATTGTTCTCGTCGCACTGCGGATGCTCGGCGGCTCGAGCGTCGCCGAGGCGCGCCGGGAGGCTGAGACGATCCGCCGTGAGGCGAAGATCGAGGCCCGGGAAGACGCTGTGCGCCTGCGCGGGGAGGTCGAAAAGGAGCTGGCCGAGCAGCGCGGGCGAATCACGAAGATCGAGGAGCGGCTGCTCGGGCGCGAGGACGATGTCGAACGGCGGATGAAGGAGGTCGAGCGGCGTGATCAGGGCCTCGCCGACCGCGAGACGCACGTAAAGGAGCTCCAGGAGGATCTGAAGCAGGCGAAGCAGCGCGAGCTCGAGGAGCTCGAGCGAGTCGCGGGCATGACCGTCAACGAGGCGAAGGCGCGGCTGCTCGCCCAGTCGGAGGAGCTGGTCCGGCACGACCTCGCCCGGCGGGTGCGCCAGCTCGACGAAGAGGCCCAGAGCGAGGCGAAGCGCCGGGCCCGGAACCTCGTCGCGGACGCGCTCCAGCGCGTAGCGGCCAGCCACGCCGCCGAGACGACGTCCTCTCTGATCGAGCTCCCCTCCGACGACATGAAGGGCCGGATCATCGGCCGCGAGGGTCGGAACATCCGTGCGCTCGAGCACCTGACCGGCGTAGACGTGATCGTCGACGACACGCCGCAAGCGGTCGTTCTGTCGTCGTTCGACCCGATCCGGCGCGAGATCGCGAAGATGACGCTGCTGAAGCTCGTGGAGGACGGCCGCATCCAGCCGGCCCGGATCGAGGAGATGTACTACCAGTCGAAGACGGAGATCGACGAGCACATCCAGCAGGCCGGCGAGCAGGCGGTCTTCGAGGCCAACTGCGGCGACTTCCACGATGAGATCGTCAAGCTCCTCGGCCGGCTCAACTACCGGACGAGCTACGGGCAGAACGTCCTCAAGCACACGCTCGAGGTCGTGCACCTGGCGGGCCTGATGGCGACCGAGCTCGAGGCGAACGTCAAGACAGCGAAGCGCGCCGCCGTCCTCCATGACGTCGGCAAAGCGCTCACGCACGAAGTGGAGGGCTCGCACACGCAGATCTCGGTTCAGTACGCAAAGCGCTACGGCGAATCGCCGGGAGTCGTGCACGCTGTCGAGGCGCACCACTACGAGATACAGCCCCAGACAGTGGAGGCGGTCCTCCTGATCGCCGCGGACGCAATCTCGGGGGCGCGACCCGGCGCCCGCGGCGACAGCCTCGAGAACTACATCCAGCGGCTGACCGCCCTCGAGGATCTTGCGACAAGCAGGGACGGGGTGGAGCGGGCGTACGCGCTGCAGGCCGGCCGCGAGATCCGCGTGATCGTCAAGCCGGGCGAGATCGACGACGACCAGGCTGCGCTGCTGTCACACGAGATCGCGCGCGACATCGAGGCCGAGCTCGAGTACCCGGGGCAGATCAAGGTCACGGTCATCCGCGAGCTCCGCAACATCGAATTCGCGAAGTGACGAGCCGCTCAACCGCGACGTATAGAGACGGGATGAGACGTTTTTTCGCGCCCGGCCTCCTCCTCGTGTCGAGCTGCGCCCTTATCGCACAAGGGGCTTCAGGAGCGACGCCCACTCCTCGCGCAAGTGCCGCCCACATCGAGAGGCAGTGGCGCGCCGACCTGCGCCGCGGAGCGCACGCCGATCCAAAGCGCCGCTTCCCGGCTCCGCCTCGTGCAGTGCTCCACCGACGACTGTCGCGTGCGAAGCACCTGTATCACTTCGACGTCGTCTCGGTCCAGATACTCCGTCCACGTCAGGCGGCGCCCCTCGTCATCGTCCGTTCGAACGACAAACACGCCTTTTCGAAGGCGACTCCAGCGATCTTGCACCTCATCGATCCGAAGGCCAACTCACCGGACGATCGCGCCGGATGGGCGTACGAGGGGTTCTTCTTCAAGGCACTCGACGGCCAAGGCGAGCCGTTCCTCATCGTGGAGAACCACTGGCGTAGCCCGGGCTCCGGCGGGGGCCAATGGGCAGTCGACGCAAGCCTGTTGCCGTTTCCGCACGGCTAAACGAACCAAAGCGCAGGGCTGCCCCGGCTACGATTCGACGCGGGATGAAGCGCTACCACGTCACGACCTTCGGGTGCCAGATGAACGCGCACGACTCCGAGCGGATCAAGGGCATGCTCGAGGAGATCGGCCTGGGGGAGGCGGTCTCCCAGGATCAGGCAGACGTGATCGTCTTCAACACCTGCACGATCCGCGAGAAGCCGGACCAGCGCTTCGCCGCGCACCTCGGGAACGCGAAGATGCTGAAGCGGGCCGATCCCGAGAAGGTGATTGCCGTCGGCGGTTGCTACGCCGAGGCGCAGCGCGAGCGGCTCTTCGATCTCTACCCGTTCGTCGACGTCGCCTTCGGCCCCGGGACGATTTCGCACCTCGGCGAGTGGCTCGGTGCGGGCGGGGAGGCGCCTCGCGGCCGGTTCGGAACGGGTGCGACGCGCGAGTTCTCCGGCACCTTGCCGATGCACCGCGAGCGCCGCTTCCAGGCGTGGGTGCAGGTCTCGATGGGCTGTAACTCGGTCTGCTCGTATTGCATCGTGCCCGCGGTCCGCGGCCGTGAAGTCAGCCGGCGGCCCGGCGAGATCCTCGCCGAGGTGAGCCGTCTCGCCGGCGAGGGCGTCCGCGAGATCACGCTGCTCGGGCAGAACGTCAACTCCTGGGGCCGCGATCTCCTGCCAGATGTGAGGACGGAGTTCGGGGAGCTGCTGCGAGCCTGCGACGCCGTGCCTGGGATCGAGCGGATCCGCTTCACGAGCCCGCACCCCAAGGACTTCCGCCGTGAGGTGATCGCGGCGATGGCCGACTGCGACGCGGTCTGCGAGCACGCGCACCTGCCGTTGCAGTCGGGGTCGACCCGGATCCTGAAGGCGATGCGACGCACGTACGGCCGCGAGCGCTATCTGCGCCTGGTCGGCGAGCTCCGCGCGGCGATCCCCGATCTCGCTCTCACCACAGACATCATCGTCGGCTTCCCGGGCGAGACCGAGCGCGACTTCGAGGAGACGGTCGAGGTCGTCGAGGAGGTCGGCTACGACGGCGCGTTCACGTTCGTCTACTCGCCGAGGCAGGGCACCGAGGCCGCGACGATGCCGGACCAGGTTCCGGAAGACGTGAAGCGCGAGCGGATCGAGCGCCTCGTCGAGGTCGTCCAGCGTATCGCCGCGGCAAGGAACCGGGAGCGCATCGGGCGGGTGGAGGAGGTGCTCGTCGAGGGGCCGAGCCGCACCGACCCGGCTCTGCTTCGCGGTCGCACTCGACGAAACACGACCGTCAACTTCCCCGGTACGGCGAACCCCGGAGAGCTCGTCAACGTCCAGATCGACGAAGCCACGTCGACAACGCTTCGCGGCATTCAGGCCGCGGCCGTCGCCGCCTAGTGGCTCTTCGCGACCGCAATCTCGCCTGGGAGGGCTGCTTCAACGTCCGCGACCTCGGCGGTCATCCGACCGAGGATGGCCGCGAGACCCGCTTCGGCTCGATCATCCGGGCCGACAGTATTCGCCAGCTCAGCGAAACGGGCTGGAAGTCCCTCGCCGACCACGGGATCACGACGATCGTCGATCTGCGGGTGCACAGCGAGCTCGCGGAAGACCCTCCGCGCGATCTCTCGATCGATGTCGTGCACGTGCCGGTCTGTCCGGATTTCGACTCGCCGCACTGGCCCGAGATCGACGCAATCGGCGCAGCGGCCCCTGACTACACGGCTGCGACCGAGGCCGTCTATCTCGAGTTCCTCCAGCGGTTTCACGAGCGCTTCACGCGCGCGGTGATCGCCGTCGCCAGGTCGCGCGAAGGAGCGCTCGTCATTCACTGTGCCGGCGGCAAGGACCGGACCGGCCTCGTCGTCGCGCTCCTGCTCCGCCTGGCCGGCGTCCTGATCGAGGACATCGCTGTCGATTACGCCCTGAGTGGTGACAACCTCCACGACGAGTCCCTGAAATGGATCGCCGAGGCCGAAGACGAGACCGAGCACGCGAGGCGCCGCCGGATCGCGGTCGCTCCCGCCGAGGCGATGGTGGCCGTCCTCGAGGAGGTCGAGCGCGGGCACGGCAGCGTGGGGGTGTACCTGAAGTCCGGCGGGGCCACCGACGAAGATCTCGAGCTCGCCCGGGCGCGCCTTGTCTGACGTGTTGCATCAGCGCGACCTCGCCTGGGAGGGCTGTCTCAACGTCCGCGACCTGGGTGGGCACCGCACCGAGGACGGAGGCGAGACGAGGTACGGCGCCGTCGTTCGCGCCGACAGCGTCAGGCAGCTCACCGACGCAGGCTGGCGCGCGGCTGCCGACTACGGCATCCGCACCGTCGTCGACCTCCGCGGAGACCACGAACGTGAGGACGATCCGCCCGCCGGGCTGCCCTTCGAGGTGCTGCACGTCCCCTTCATGGATGCGAACGAGGAGGAGTGGAAGGAGATCGTCGACGAGGCCGAGGCCGCCTCGCAAGCTGCGCCGGACGTGGCGACCGCGACGCGCGACGCGTACCTCATCTTCCTGGAGCACTTCAAGGTGAACGCCGCCGCCGGAATGCGCGCCGTCGCCCATGCGCCGGAGGGGGGAGTCGTCGTCCACTGTGTGGGCGGCAAGGACCGCACGGGGCTGCTCAGCGCGTTCCTGCTCCGCCTCGCCGGCGTCGACGTCGACCAGATCGCCGCCGACTACGCGCTGAGCGAGGAGCGCCTGCGCCTGCGGCACGAGGCCTGGTTCGCGGCAGCGGAAACCGAGGCCGAGCTCGAACGACTCCGGCGCATCTACCAAACACCCGCAGCCTCGATGGTCGGCGTCTTCGAGGAGCTCGAAAGGCGCTACGGCGGCCTCGAGGAGTACCTCCGCTCCGCCGGTCTGAGCGACGAGGATCTCGCGCTTGCCCGCGCACGTCTTCGTGGCTGAGGTCATAGCGATATTCGGGCCGACGGCGTCGGGCAAGACGGCCGTCGCCGAGGCGCTGGCGGAGCGCATCGCAGCCGAGATCGTCGCCGCCGACTCGATGCAGGTCTACCGAGGCCTGACGATTCTCACGAACCAGTCTCCGGCGCACCTGGTCGGGATCTGGCCGCTCGGGCACGAGGCCTCGGTCGGCGAGTACCAGGAGCTCGCCCACGCTGCGATCGACGAGATCCTCGCAGCGGGAAGAACCCCCGTCGTCGTCGGCGGCACCGGCCTCTATCTACGCGCCGCGGTCGCCGATCTCCAGCTGCCGCCGGCGCCGGAGCCCGGAGCGCGCCGACGGTGGGAGGAGCTTTACGACACCGAGGGCGCGAAGCAGGCCCATGCGCTGCTCGCAGAGCTCGATCCCGAAGCGGCGGCGGCGGTTCACCCGAACGACCGCCGCCGCGTGGTGCGGGGACTGGGGCTCGCTGGACGACAGCGTGAACGCGATCGTCTCTGGGCGGAAGAGACCCGCTACGCGACGCTGGTCTTCGGGCTCGATGTTCCGAAGGAGGAGCTCGAGCGCCGCATCGCCGAACGCGCACACGCGATGTTCCGGGCGGGCGTGAGGCAAGAGGTGGAGCGGGCGCTGGCAGGTTCCATTTCCGGCACGGCGCGCCACGCGCACGGCCTCGCCGACATCGTCGAGAACCCAGACGACGAAGCCGCGATCGAGGCCCTCGTCGCCCGCACGAAGCGCTACGCGGCCTACCAGCGCAAATGGATGCGGCGAATTCCGGGCCTTGTTAGCCTGCCTGCGAACCGCCCCCCGGGCGAGATCGCAGATGCAATTCTCGAAGTGGCACGGGCTCGGCAACGACTACCTGCTGGTCGAGCGGGCTGAGCTTGCCTTCCCGCTCACGCCCGAGCGGGTGCAGCGGCTCTGCGACTACCACTTCGGGGTGGGCTCGGACGGAATCGTCGAGGTCACATCGGCAAACCGCGACCGCGCCGAGGTCGTGATCTGGAACCCGGACGGTTCGACCGCGCAGCTCTCCGGCAACGGTACGAGGATCGCGGCACGCTGGCTCGCGCGACGGAGCGGGGCGGAAACGGTGCTGATCAGCGTCGGCCCGCGCGAGGTCGTCGCCAGCATGCGGGGCGGCAAGCAGGTGGAGATGGAGATGGGCGCGGTCGAGGTGGGCGAGCCGGAGACGATCGACGTCGCGGGCGAGATCGTCGAATTCGTCCCCGTGTCGGTCGGCAACCCGCATGCGGTCATCCGGCGGGAGCCCCACCGCGACGCGGTGTTGCGGCTCGGCCCGCTCGTCGAGCGCCACGAGCGCTTCCCCGAGCGGACGAATGTCCAGCTCGTGCGCGTCGATGGCGAGCACGACGTGACGGTGGGGGTCTGGGAGCGGGGAGCGGGGGAGACCCTCTCTTCCGGGACGAGCGCCGTCGCTGTCGCAGGAGCAGCCGTCCGGCACGGCTGGTGCGAGAGCCCGGTCACCGTCCATCTGGCGGGTGGAGACCTCGTCGTCAGCTTCGACGACGCCCTGAACGCCCGGCTCGTCGGCCCGGCCGAGGAGATCTGCCGTCTCGAGCTCTCGGAGGAGCTCGACCTGTGAAGTTCGCCAAACGGCTCGACGCGGTGCCCCCGTACCTCTTCGCCGAGCTCGAGCGCAAGGTGGGCGAGGCCGAGCGCGCGGGCATCGACGTGATCAGCCTCGGCATCGGCGACCCCGACCTGCCCACGCCCCCCGCGGTGATCGAGGCGCTGGCAAGCGCCGCACGTGACCCGCGGACGCACCAGTACCCGACGAACCACGGCACGGACGAATTCCGAACTGCGGCCACCGACTTCTACCGCGACCGCTTCGGGGTCGAGCTCGACCCGGCCGGCGAGGTGATCCCGGTGCTCGGCGGGAAGGAGGGGGTCGGCCACATCGCTCTCGCCTGCCTCGATCCCGGCGAGATCTGCCTGGCGCCGGATCCCGGCTATCCGCCGTATACCTCGGGCCCCGTGTTCGCCGGCGCCGACGTGCACTACCTCCCGCTCGCCGAAGACGACGGGTTTCTGCCCGACCTCGCGTCGATTCCGGAGACCGTTCTCGCGAGGGCGAACCTTCTCTACCTCAACTACCCGAACAACCCGACGGGCGCGACCGCCGGGGCCGAGCTCTTCGCACAGGCCGTCGAGTTGGCGCGCGCGCACGATCTGATCGTCGCCCACGACAACGCGTATTCGGAGGTCGCCTTCGACGGCTACCGGCCGCCGAGCTTCCTCGAGACCCCCGGCGCCAAGGACGTCGGCGTCGAGATCTTCTCGCTCTCGAAGGGTTGGAACATGACCGGCTGGCGCGCCGGCTTCGTGGCGGGGAACGCCGACGTCGTCGAGCGCTATCGTCAGCTGAAGACGAACCTGGACTCGGGCATGGCCGAGGCCGTCCAGCACGCCGCAGCCGTGGCGCTCACCGACGAGCGCGACTTCCCGCGTGAGATCTCGGAGGTCTACGCCCGGCGACGCGACCTTCTCACCGAGGGCCTTCGCACGATCGGGCTCGACGTGCGGGCACCGCGGGCGACGCCCTACTTCTGGGTGCGCGTGCCCGAAGACCACACCTCGGCGTCGTTCGCGGAGCTCGTCCTGGAGCGCGCGGCCGTGGTCGTCTCGCCGGGCGACGCCTACGGGCCGAGCGGCGAAGGGTATGTGCGACTCTCGCTGACGGTTCCCGACTCGCGCCTCGAGGAAGCGGTTGACCGAATCACGCAGGCTCTAGTCATAATTCAGTCGTGAGACAGCACCAGCCGGACCCCGCTCCGGGCGCGGAGCCCGAGCGGGGGTTCATCGTCGCCGTGCTGGGGTCCAGGGTCGATCCCGACGAGGAGCTCGGGGAGTTCCGGGAGCTCTCGCGCACGGCCGGAGTCGAGCCGGTCGCGGAGCTCGTGCAGAAGCGCCCGCGGCCGGACGAGCGGACCTACGTCGGCAAGGGGAAGCTCGGCGAGCTCGAGAACGCCTTCGGCGAATCGGGCGCGGAGTCGCTGCTCGTCGACGGCGAGCTGACGCCCGCGCAACAGCGCCGCCTCGAGGACCGGCTGGCAACGCGCGTCGTTGACCGGACGCAGCTGATCCTCGACATCTTCGCCCAGCACGCGGTGAGCGCCGAGGGCAAGCTCCAGGTCGAGCTTGCGCAGCTCGAATACAACCTCCCGCGCATGCGCGGCCTCTGGCAGCATCTCGAGCGCCTCGGCGGGGGCGTCGGCACCCGCGGCCCTGGTGAGAGCCAGCTGGAGACCGACCGTCGCCTTGCCCGTCGCCGGATCACGATCCTGAGGCGGCGGCTCCGAGAGCTGAGCAAGCAGCGCGCGACGCGCCGCAAGTCGCGCAGGCGCTCCCAGACACCGACCGTTGCGCTCGCCGGCTACACGAATGTCGGCAAATCGACTCTGCTGAACGCGCTGACGGACGCGGGCGTCTCGGTCGACGACCGGCTGTTCGAGACGCTCGACCCGACGACACGGGGCTTCGAGCACGACGGTCGCCGCTACCTCGTGACGGACACGGTCGGCTTCATCCGCCGGCTGCCGCACGAACTTGTTGAGGGGTTCGCGGCAACCCTCGAGGAAACGCTCGCCGCCGATCTCGTGCTGCACGTCGTCGACGCCTCGGCGCCGGAAGAGCGGATGGAGGACATGGTCGCGGCGGTCGAGGCCGTGCTGTCCGAGGTCGGCGCCGACGAGCTCCCGGTCGAGAGCGTCCTCAACAAGATCGACGTCGTCGACCCGCTCAAGCGACGGCGGCTCGCGAACAGGTTCCCGGGCGCACCGCAGGTCTCGGCGCGGACCGGGGAGGGCCTCGAAGACCTGCGGACAGCGATCGCGGCCCGTTTCGCCGAGCGCTTCGAGGCGGTCCGGCTGCTGCTCCCGTACGAGGACGGCGGCAAGCTCGCGGAGCTCTACGAGCTCGGTGCGCCGATCGACGAGCGCGTCGACCGTCCCGAGGGCGTCTTCGTGCGAGCCCGGCTTGCTCACGCGGATCTGCGGCGGTTTGCTCCCTACCTCGTCGTCGAGGCGGACGAAGCCTCGCAGGGCACGCGCCCATGATCGATCTGCCCCTTCGCCGCCTGTGCGACGACGCGGTCGTGCCGTCGCAGGCATACCCGGGGGATGCGGGGCTGGATCTCGCAGCGTGCGAGCGGGTGGAGGTCGCCCCGGGAGAGCGTGCCGTCGTCGGCACCGGCGTCGCGGTGGCGATCCCCGACGGATACGCCGGCTTCGTGCAGCCGAGGTCGGGGCTGGCCGCGGAACACGGCATCACGCTGCTCAACTCCCCGGGCCTGATCGACTCGGGCTACCGCGGGGAGCTTCGAGTCGTCCTGCACAACGCCGACGCCAGGACGCCGTTCGTCGTCGAGCCGGGCATGCGAATCGCCCAGCTGGTCGTACTGCCCGTCGCCGAGGTCGAGCCGGCCGAGGTCGAGGAGCTGCCGGCGAGCGAGCGGGGCGTGCGCGGCTTCGGCTCTTCGCGCACCTGATGGCCGTAGAAGAATGACTCCGCCTACCCTGCTCCTCGCCCGCCATGGCCACTGAGCCGCGCATTCGAGTCTCGGCGATCCTGCGCTGGGGCGGCCGGATTCTCCTCTGCCGGCACGAGAAGGAGGGTCGCGGCGAGTACTGGCTGCTGCCCGGTGGCGGCGTGAACTCGGGCGAGAGCCTCGTCCGCGCGCTGCACCGGGAGCTGTCGGAGGAGGTGGGCGTGGGAGCCGACGTGCCGGTCGAGGGACCGGTTGCGATCGTCGACTCGATCGCGCCCGTGCGCAGCTTCGCCGCCAAACACGTCGTCCACAGCATCTTCTCCGGCGACCTGTAGGGCCAGTCGCTGGAGGCCGTGACGTCGAAGGATGCCGCCGTACGGGGCCACAGGCTGTTCGAAGTGGGGGAGCTAGATGAGATCGTGCTCCATCCGCCCATCCAGCGTTTCCTGGCCCGCTGGCGGCCAGGGGATCCTGTGGTCTATCTGGGCTCGCTCTGGGTCCCGTAAGCCCGCTCAGAGCCTCATACGGGCTTTTGGCGCACATTCGGCACAGACGCGCGCGCATTTCCCCGATACGATCGATTTCGGGAGGCGGGCCGCGGCCGGCCCCTTCGTGCGGGCGCGCGTGAACTAGAGGCTTGATGTGGAATTCAGCGGCACGCTCCCTTTTGCGATCAAGATGACGCTGGTCAGCTGTGTGAAGCTGCGATGGGCTGCCAGTCAGGAAGGCTGCCCGTCTCCTGGCCGTGCGTGAGCGGCCGCACCCGACTTCCATCAACGTTCATGACGTAGATGTGTTCCTTCCGGCCTTTCAACCTGCCGAAGGCGATCACTCTGCCGTCCGGTGACCACGACGGAGCGCCATCATCCGAGTCGCCGTGAGAGAGCCTCCGCAGCGCACTGCCATCGGCGTTCATCACGTACATATCGAACGCGCTGCCTCGGCTCCTGGTGAAGACGATCCTTCTGCCATCAGGGGACCAGCTCGGGAAGAAGTCTGTGGCCGGATTCCGCGTCAGCCTCAGTTGACCACTGCCATCGGCGCTCATCACGTAGATCTCGGAGCTGCCCTCTCGCTCGCTCGCAAAGGCGATCTTGCGC